>Ga0209427_10001610_pt1 | contig 26171 bp, 22 predicted proteins | sample DeeMarSWOR136_30_FD_187465 | JGI IMG/M metagenome (GOLD analysis project Ga0209427, IMG submission 187465) | Marine sediment microbial communities from White Oak River estuary, North Carolina - WOR-1-36_30 (SPAdes) (version 2) | ecosystem: Environmental > Aquatic > Marine > Intertidal zone >...
ACATACCATAAAAATGCAGATAGAATTTACAGAGTCGCATTTACAAATCCTCAACAGCATAAATTTGCCGTAACACATGCACCTCTTGCGCCCGCTTTAGCTGAGGAATTTCCTGAAATTGAATCTGCGGCAAGAATATTAAAACATTACAATGCGACAGTTATGTATAATCAAAAAAGCTATATAGAAGAAAATTTTTATTTTGTCGAACCTGAGCTTTTCGAAATTTTTTCTTTCAAAATCAAAAAAGGCGATCAAAAAACCGCTTTTAAATATTTGAATTCGATTTTAATTTCCGACCGGATTGCAGAAAAATATTTTGGGAATGAAGATCCTCTTGGTAAAGTTATAACATTGTCGCCATCGTCCAATTTTATGGTCACCGGTGTATATGAGAATTTCCCTGAAAACTCACATTTCGTAATGGATCTTGTTGCCCCGTTTGAATTAATAAAAAATGATCTCGACAGTGATTGGGAAAATTGGCGATTTACTTATACCTATATTATGTTGACAAGTGGCACAGATCCTAAAGAACTCGAAAAGAAATTTCCCGTGTTTATTGATAAGTATAGATACTCCGGAGATCAAATAGGAGAAAGTTCTAAAGATACATACTTTCTTCAACCATTAACAAAAATACATTTATTTTCGCATCTTAACGCTGAACTTAATCCGAATAGCGATATAAAATATATTTTCGCATTGACTTCTTTTGCAGTTCTCATACTCATTATTGTCTGCATTAATTATATAAATCTCGTAACCGCTGGCTCTGCGCAACGAAGCAGAGAAGTGGGTATTAGAAAAGTTGTCGGAGCAAGAAGGTCTCAATTGGTCAAACAGTTTTTCGGAGAATCAGTACTATTAACACTTTTTGCAGCAGTATTTTCAATAATTATTGTTATATCTGTTCTTCCCTCATTTAATGTACTCGTGGAAAGAGATCTGAGACTTAATACTCAATTTCTTTTTTTTCTAATCTGCCTAATATTTTTTGTGGGACTTTTTTCCGGAATCTACCCTGCTCTTTTTATTTCATCCTTCAAACCGATTTCTATAATAGGTAAAAAATTCAGGAGCAGTTCGGAGGGACAACTTTTAAGAAATATTCTTTTTACATTCCAATTTGCAATTTTTACAATTTTTATAATTTGCAATTTTATAATAAAAAATCAGATTCATTATCTATTCAGTACCGATGTAGGTTATGGAAAGGAGCAGATAATTACAATAAGAATCAGAGATAGGAATGTATGGAATAGAGTTGAAACGATAAAAACGGAATTGAAAGAAAATCCTGATATTCTAATGGTATCAGCTTCAAGCCAACTTCCTAATTTTTTTACCTGGTATGCGGATTTAAGGTATCCGGGAGATGAAAATGAAAATCATATTAAAACTAATAATGGACAGATAGATTATGATTTTGTCGACCTGTATGGAATAAAAATAATTGAAGGAAGAAATTTCTCAAGAGAATTTCCCTCCGATGCCCAAGGCGGTTTTTTGGTTAATGAAACACTGGTAAAAGCTTTAGGCTGGGAGGATCCAATAGGCAGAGAGTTAACACACTGGAGCGGAACTGTCGGAAAAATTATTGGAGTAATGAAGGATTTCAATTTTCAGTCCTTGCATAATCCGATTGGACCCCTGTTCTTTTTCTTGCGGTACACGGAGATTCAGTATATCTCAGTAAAAATAAACACGGCACACATCCCTGAAACACTTGCCTTTATAGAAAACAAGATGACAAAATTTTCTCCTGGTTATCCCTTTGAATATTCTTTTTTTGATGAAATTTTTAGAAGAACATATAATACAGAACAAAAAATGGGGAATATCATTGCGATACTGATGGGTATTGTATTTATTATTACCTGCCTTGGTCTGTTAGGCCTTGCTGTTTTTATTACTGAACAAAAAACAAAAGAAATCGGGATTAGAAAAGTACTCGGTGCAAACATCTCCAATATTATTGTATTACTTTCAAAAGACTTCATAAAATGGATTGTCATAGCAAATGCTATCGCCTGGCCTGCAGCATATTTTGCAATGAATAAATGGCTTCAGAATTTTGCATACCGGATTAATATGACGCTGCTCATTTTTATCATATCTGCTTTTATAACCCTGTTTATTGCGTCTTTGACTGTGAGTTTCCGGGTGGTTAAAATAGCGTGTTCTAATCCGGTTGAAAGTCTGAGATACGAATAGAAGATAAGAAATATAAGATCATTACGATATGAATGAGGGATTTACCTTTAAGCTCACGACTCCGACAGTCGAATCAATTGGGATGAAACCTGGGATTTTTGTGCCAGCAATTTGTTCATAAACACATCATGTTTGGCGTGTCAGGCCTTTCCGCTGTCACCCAAAGCCCCCTTTCTATGCCGGGCAGGTCAAAAAGAATTGGTAATAAAAAAAGAAAAGCTTTGAGAATACAAATAAATAAAATGGGAATTTAAAAGAGCTCAGAAAAATAGAAAAATATTTTAAAAGTTTTGCAAAAACCTATAGCTTCTAGAGTCCAGATAGAAATACAGCAATAATTTCTTTATTAGATCAATAGGAGTTAATAAAAATAAATAACTATGGACTTGTTTTTTTTGATCTTTCATAATTGTTGTGCTATAAAAACTTAGCATAAACTTATAGGGGGAAACAAAAAATGTCAGATGATAAACTTCAATTCTTAACAGATGCATTCAATTCAGATGGCTACAATATTTATAAAGCCGTTAATCATGAAAATAAAGTGGGAATAACTGCAACGCATCGTACAGCCTGTATAAATGGTAATCCGGAAAAAATGAAGAAAATCTATTATTTAGAGGGATCTCACTGGCAGATGGGTTATCTATTGGGCTTAATGGCAGAGGATGAGATCTTTCAAATGACCACATCCTTTGTAAACAACATGATCTGGGAGCTTATCTTTTGGCATCCTCGAAAGTCAGTGGATACTCCTGATCCTAATGAACAAAATATTGTTAACTTGATCAAGGGAGGCGTTGGGAATTTGATTGCAGATCTCATCTCCCAATTTTCCGAAGTCATATCTGCTGATATCCCACAAGAATATCTGGAGGAGATGGATGGAATACTAGAAGGATGTCATGCGGTCAATCCTCAGACGAAAGTGAACAAAGAAGATCTTTGGGTACTTAATTTTGGAATAGACTGGTTCTTGGCTAATATCTATTCAGGTCTCAAAAAAAATAAAAAACTCACGAAGGCTATAAAAAAAGGAACTGTCAAAGTAAATCCACCTCTCATGTGCAATGGCTTTTCACTGTTTAAGGAGGCCGCTGACGGAGGACATTATTTCGGAAGGGATTTTATGTTTCCAACAGCAGGAATTTTTGAGAAAACGGTCTGCATGATTGTATACAATCCTAACAATACAGGAGCAAAAATCCGATTTCCCTTCGTCAGCGTAACAGCCCCGGGGCTGATTGGATGTATATCAGGCATGAATATTAAGGGCATCGGCATTGGTGTAGAAATACTTCCTTCGGCAGCTTGTGATCCAGAACATCCGGGATTTAATTCGCTTCTCCTGAATCGATACAGTATTGAAACTGGCGATACTGCCGAAAGTGCGAAAAATGTTATCGTTAATGCGAAACGCGGAGTTCCATGGATCTATATCATAGCTGATGGAACGAATGATAAGGCCTGTGTTGTAGAGGCTGTATATTCCATAGAACACATTTCTTTTACCGAATTTCCGCCCCCTGGTCTCCGGAAGGGATTCTTATTCTGGAAGCCCTTTCTGCCGAACCAGAAATTTCTAAACGAACACCAAACGGCTGCTCAGGAAAACGGTGTCATGGTCCGTTGGCAAGATTATTCGTATGATCAAGCTTATCTTGAGTTTAACAGAAAATTGTTTAAACGTTTCGGCAAGACTCTCTATCCTGATTCGTTCGATAAAAAAGGATATATTAACAAGACTTTCAAAGAGAAGAATTGTCCCCATATGTACTATTTCTCACCACAAAGGGAAACTCGAATTGACATGGTCATTACAACGAATCATTTTATAATACCAGAGATGCGATATACAGCAATGGATCCTTGGCTAGCAATGATTTTTGAAAATTTCAATCAAGATTCTCAATGGCGATATGATGCATTGAATGAAATGATTCTTGACTTACTAGAAGAAGCGAGCCAAAACGGTAAAAAAGGCGTTGACTACTCTCAGGCCAAAGAAATCCTTGAATTTATCAGTCCATCCGGGCGATACCCAGATTATTATGGGAGTAGCAAGCAAGTTATTGAGGGTGCTCAGTCTCTTTTTGACTTAAAAAATATTACCATAGAAAGCCATTATGGATATTACAGAGATGATTGGGTTAAGCTGAGTCTTAGAAAATATATCAAATAATCAATTTACTAAGTGAACATGCATAAAACTTGAAACGCTCTCGTTCTCCAGAATGGTTACCCTGCTCCCGACAAATCTATTGTTCTTTCTGCCAGATTCCCAGCCCTTTCTCCCGGGCTTCCTTTTCCAGATCGAGGTAATGTTTCAGGTTTTCCGGCAGGTGTTTTTGATCGACGCGTGCATACCCTTTTTTTAGAAGAATCTCATTGAAACTCAGGGATTTTCCCTTCAAAAATTTAATTTCAACGAAAGGATACCCGTTTTCGTCATAAACGATACCCGCTGCACTATTATCCGTAGTCCAGGTGAATATTTTTACCGTTTTGCCTTCCAGTTCTCTTTTGGTGAAATCATAGATTTTGTAACCGAGTGTTTCATCGCAGGGAGGGACAGTGATTCCGGTGAGCCTGGCAACAAACGTTTCTCCTATCTGAACAAGATCACCGCTGAGGACCTTTTTAATGACCCCTGTATTGCACACAGCTGAAGTCTGGAACGACAGCATTATGAGAATCACCAACATAAGCTTCTTTTTAGGTCCCGACATGATAAACTCCTCGACGCTTAATTCTGTTTATTTGAGTCTTTTGATTGGCTCGAACTCTCATCCCTTCAATCTTACAAGAAGACTCCGAGGAGGACAACTTAAGGTTTTATTACAAAATAGTAAGTTAGATTCTGGCGATCGGAGAAGTCAGAATAGTCATTGAACTTTTTACGTCGGTTATTCGTAGATAGAAATAATGTTATCTATTCAATTTATAAGGAGGTAATTGTGAAAGGATTTTTAAAAAGCTCGATTACTGCCGTTATTGTGTGTTTGACACTTGGATTATTCATCTGCAATGCAGCCTCTTACGCCCAAAAAACCACAGACACTGCAAAGCTCTATGCTGAAATAGCCGGGGATTATGAATTTGCGACAGAGGGGCAGACGGCCATCCTTATCTTTTTTGTGAAAGATGGGGCACTCATGGGGAAGGGTAGTGATGATGATGAAGAGGTCCCCCTGGAACCGGTCGAGGGGAAAGAGCTAAGTTTTGAAGCTACAAATAGTAGAGGGCAATTTTACGAGTTAACATTTTCCCGAGACGAAAGCGGAAAGATCACAAAATGCCTGATCTTGACCATGGGAATGGAAGTTGAAGGAGTAAAAATTAAGAAATAGGTCAAAGATCCTCTTTTAAAACACTTACCGGTCTGACCAGGTGTTGGTTATTCCGAATTAATGTAATTGAAATGGATCCCACTTTTGCTAACGCTCACTGGCAACTTGGCTGGTGTTATATAGGAATGAAAGAATTCCCTAAAGCCTTAGAAGCATTTAAGAAAGCAGACGAATTGTTTGAGAAAATACCTGCTTCTCTTTCAGGTTTGGCATATGCTTATGCTTTGTTAGGTGAAAGAGAAAAGGCCAGAAAATTATTAGATGAAATAAAAACAATCTCAGAAGAAATGCCCTTTGATAAGGTCTTAATTGCCATTATATACGGTGCTTTGGGAGAGAGGGATCGAGCTTTTGAACTTCTGCGTGAAGCCTACGAAAATCGGAAAGAGTTGCTGACAAAACCGTAGAGCACTACGAGAAATTCCTCGACCTCTGGAAGGATGCTGAGCCAGGTATCTCTGAGGTGGATGCAAGGAAAAAGCTGGCTGGATTGAAGGCTCATTAGAATAGAAATAACGGATTTCGAATCCGTCGCTTGTATTCAATTATCTTCAGCCAAAATCGCATTTAGCACAGAATCACGCCTGTCCTTATAGTCTTTTATGGATATCTCGATAGGAATGTCGGGCATGAGCGAAGGTGTGTCGTCATCCGCATGCTGGAAGTATTTCGTGGAATAAGTGATAACTAGCTTGGTATTTGGCAGGGTCAAGAATCTTATCTCACCGAAGTGGTTTGGTTTGCCGCCTGTCGGCTCTCCGATCAAAATCGCCTCTGTCTTTTGTTTAAGGTCGACGGCGTTCAATATTGCCGAAGAAAATGTCTGACGCCCTATGATGACGAATAAATGGCCTTTCTGCTTCATCTTGTCATTTTTAGCCAGGGTTTCGATGAAGGGATCGAGGATTCCAGAGTTCCCGCCGCCGTTGTTTCTCAGGTCGATGACGAACTTGTCGACAGGATTATTCTGGATGGCATCGAGCAGTTCTTTGGAGAATTCGGAAAATGGCTTATGGGGCATATTCCGACATGAGTTATATTTGAAATAGATAGCCTTGACGCTTGGAAGGTATTCGAACCAGTAGAATTGACTGCGATTCTTCATATAGAGAGGCCAGGCAGTGGCATCTTTGGTATCGACGATTCCTTTGAGAGGTCCGCGAATGGGCATGGATTTCAATTCCACCGAGACGCACTGCCCTCGTTCGTTCTCAACCGTGAACATTGTTTTATCGATGTCCGGGATGATATTTAGGCCGTGCAAATGTTCCGCTGAAGCCATGATCTGGGGGATGCTGCTTTTAATCTGAGCCTCGTTTTCATGAGGAATGATCTCGCTGAATGCCTCGATAACCTCTTCGATTGGTCGGTTGTTGAATGCTGTTACCCGGCCATAAAGAATCTTCTCGTATTCAGGGATTGTGTTGATAACATAAATGCCCTCCTTGAACCAGTAGAGCATCAGAGGAAAAGCGTGTTTTATTTGCAGGCGGAGGGTTGTATGGGAATCGCCTACGGAGGCAACGAGCCGTGAAAGACCGACGTAAAATTCATCATAGTTGAAAGAAGGCAGGCTTTTCTTAAAGCGCGCGGCCTTCTCAAGAAATTTATCTTTTTTAAGCTTGAAGAAAAGGTTTGTGTGGAGCCTTGGCAGTTCTTGGATTAAAAAATCCACATCCTCAGCCCACTTTTCGAATGTGGGCTTATCCTGTAACTGGGAGGAAAGCGTCCAAGAAAAACGGATTGATCCAACAGTAAAAGTCAACATAAAGATTGTAACAATGAGAGAAAACAATCTTGCCAAAGGAGATATTTTATACATCAAAAGATCACCTCCTCTTTGAAGACAATACGAAGGATGGGTGAAAAGGTTATATCCTGAAACGAGAATATCAAACCCAAAACGACAAGGTCAACGACGAAAAAAGACAAGAATAACGAGTCAACCGAAAACTTCAAACCATTTGCAGAATTTTTTGTCCTAAAAAAAGGACGGATGAGGCAATACTGTATTATCCTTTTACAATTATTAATACTAAAAATTCCATAGGACAGCTGGCCTGAATTCATCATTTGTAGAGGATGGATAAAAGCTAAATATAAGAATAGAACGCTGACACTGGATTGGCACGTTTGTTGCTATAAAATAGTCGGAGTAGCAGGAGTAAAGAAGAGCAAGATTGGAATAAGGGGGAATAAAATGAAAAAAGCTCACTTCGTTTTAATTGTCGCAGGCATCCTGGCCGGAATGATGCTTAATACAAGCTGTGATATAACCAATCAATATGATGTAAGAGGAACCTGGATATTCACCGGTCATTACAACGGCGTAGACTTCAATAAAACGCTTACATTCAGCGGAAAGAGAATCCAGGGAACAGTTACCGATGAACTTGACGGAATAGCTGCGTATACTTCTGATGGCTACACCGTTCATTTCGATCTATCCATAATCTGCTTCTGTAAGAAAAACTGGGTGGGATATTTTGTCGATAAAGACTCTATGGAAGGGACTTTGAACGGTTGTAGTAGCGGGACGTGGACAGCATCTCGTATTTAACAGATGAAATAGGAGATGCGTAAGATAGACTATAAGATTATACTGGATCAGGAGAGTGGGAAACAGGCTACTTGTCTGAAATCATGGAGCGGAGGACCGACAGCAGCTTATCGATGTCTTCGGTGTTGTTGAAGATGTTGACGGATACACGAATATAACCTGCCCTTGGAGAGACCGAGATCGATTCCTGTGTGAGCCTTTCGATACATTCTTTATTTCTATCTCCCAGGCTGAAGGAAACTATAGGGGACCTCTCTTCAGGTTTATCTATAGGAGAAACAATCTTCACTCCCAGTTCTTTCAGCCCGAGTATCAGATGGTCTGTCAGTTCGAGCATGCGGTTCCGAATGTATTCAAAGCCTATGGCTTTGAGATAATCCAAGGCTTCCTGAAAAGCGAGAATAGTCTGCAAATTTTGAGTCCCGAACTCGTACCGGCGTGCCGAATCGTAGACGTGAAAGGGCACATTTTTGGCCGTGTGGATAAAGGCCTTCCCTGCATCCACAGAAAGCCATCCGATCCAAGGCGCCGGGAAATTCTTCCGGAACTCGGGTGTTGTGCAAAAAATCGAACCGATGTGACCGGTCATTCCCCATTTATGGAGGGAGCAGGTGAGGGCGGCGATGTGCATAGCCTGAATATCGAGAGGATAGAAGGGAAAACCCTGGGTGGTATTCACGATAAATAAAATTCCTCTGTCATGGAGGGCTTTCCCGAGAGTATGAAGATCCTGCCGAAAACCTGTGGCGTACTGGACATAAGATGTGACCACCGCTACGGTCTGCTCGTCGACTCGTTCGAGGAAGGAATCGATGGAGTAGCGGAAATTCCTCGGTGGAACGTACCGCATTGGGATTTCCAAGTATTCGAAACCGATCGTCGAGGCGGGGAATTCATCTTCGGTCGAAACCACGTTATATGGCATTTCCCTCATATTTTTGATTGAATGGGCAAGGAGAGACATGGCCGTGGAGGTGTTCTGCACAAAGCAGATATTATCTGCTTCGGTGTTGATCAAAGAAGCGATGTCTCCGCAGAGCTTCCGATACTTGGCCAAGTCTTTGGTCCACAGCACGTCACCTTGCTCGTGGATCTTCTTGTAGTTCTTGACGATGGCTGTGAGAACCGGCGAAGGGATCGGGGACATGGCTGCGCTCTGGAAATAAACGCTCTTTTTTGTGATCGGGAAATCTTTTCGAATTTTGTTCCAATCCGGCATCATATCCTCTCCTGTGGGCACATTATAGATCATTGTCGTGACCGACTGAAGAACTCTGTTTCTAAAAAAGAAACACAGGGAGATTTTTTTCTGTCCGGATGGGGGCAGCAACTGTTCACAAACGGACATATAAAATTGAACAGGTGATGATAAAACTCAAGAGATCAGCTTGGCCTGTTTTTTGCACTTTGAACAGGGATTATACCTGCGGTTCATAAGAAATTGGGGAATTGTATGGCGGTAGCCTATATAATAAAATATCCATTCTAGCCCGAAGCCTGACAGAAAGCCTCAGAGCTTTCGGCTCGAACATGATACGTCCCTTTTCCCTCGCGGCTATTAAACGAATAAATGACAGCATCGATCGAGGGTGCGACTCTGATTGTGGCGGAAGGAAGTGACCATTTGGTTCCGGGAAGACAGCCGGATCTTGTCATGGAGGCAGTGATGAAAGTAATAAAAGGAGGAGATCAGTCAATGGAAGATATCATCTTATCATTAGAGAATGATGCCATGGAAAGATGGCGTAAAGGAGATGTCTGGGGATGGACTGAAATCAGTGCCGACGAAATTATCTATATCGACCCTGGTTTGACGAAACCTATTGAAGGTCTTGAGGCGTATAAAGAGTACTTGAAACAATTCGAGGGAAAAATCGATTTCCAGATTTCGGAGTTCATCGATCCTAAAATCAAACGTTATGGCGATCTAACCGTATTAGCCTATAACTACAGAGACGCAAAAACTGATGCGGATGGCTCTATTGTCGAAGAGTCGCATTGGAATTCCACAGAGGTGTACTGTTTAATAGGCGGCGAGTGGAAAATCATTCATACTCATTGGTCATATATCAATCATATACTTCCCGAGCAGACCGAAGTGCCGGTGCTAATAAGGCAACCAAGGAATGAATATAGCGGAGTCTTAGGGGAACTGATGGCACTTGAATCCGCAGCAATGGAACGCTGGCGCAAGGGCGATCCGTGGGGATTTACGGATATCAGTGCTCAAGAGGTGACTTATTTCGATACCGGTACGCCCAAACGTCTGGATGGATTGGAGGCTTTGAAAGCAGAGTATGCAAAGCGGGTTGGCAAGATACACTATGATGTAATGGAGTTCATCGATCCCAAGGTTCGAGTTTATGGAGATGCTGCTGTGTTGTTTTATCGCTTTTTCTCTACTCATCTCAATTCCGATGGTTCGATCGCGAGGAGAATTCCCTGGAACTGCACAGAGGTGTTTTCTAAGATTGATGGAAAATGGAAAATTGTCCACACTCATTGGTCTTACATCAATGGGCTGAGTCCGTGAGAAATTAAAAAATTTGAAGAATCTTTGAATCGGAAGTTCGGTTATGGTATCGGTATATCACCTTCCACCTTGAGAATAGACGGTGATGAAATCCACTAAGGATTGGTTAAGACTGGAACTAGAATGATCGTGACTGATATGAAAGACATGGAGAAGAGATGATATTTACTGGGTGGATGCAAAAATCATCGAAGAGCTTAAACCAAAAGAGTTGAGGTGAAGGGAGAAAAGTTGTTATGGTGTGTTATAAAATAAGAACATTCGTTCTTGTCTTGTTCTTTTTGTTATTTCGGGGATCAATAGCTCCCATTTTCGGCCAGGCCCCCTGGCCAACGGACGAATGGCCAAGATCCACACCACAAGAACAGCAGATTGATGGGGAACGATGGGATGATCTGGTTCGTCGAATACATCATGAGAATGAATGCCCCCACCTGCACAGCCTTATTATCATCAGGAATGGCTATCTGGTTTTGGAAGAATATTTTGGCGGTTTCGATGCGGAAACCGTCAATTCGCTGCAATCGGTGACCAAAAGCTTTACCTCTGCTGTGATGGGAATCGCTATCAATCAGGGGGAAATCCGAGGCGTTGAAGAGAAGGTGCTGGATTTTTTCCCAGACATACATGATATCCAAAATATGGATGACCGAAAAGCGTCGATGAAATTCCGCGATCTTTTAACGATGAGGAGCGGAACCGATTACGATGAAGGTTACCCCGGTTCTCCCCACAGTCAATTAAACAGACTCGAAAAAGGATGGGATCGGTTTTATTTGAACAGACCGATGGTCAGCAAACCGGGCACACGCTTTCGGTATGACAGCGGAGGTGTTATCCTCATGTCTGCCATGCTCAAAAACAGAGCAGGAGTTCACGTGGATGTTTTTGCTGAGAAATATCTTTTCGCTCCTCTGGGAATCCAAAAAGTGCACTGGATCAAAAACCGGGAAGGTCATCCCCATACTGGAGGAGGACTACACCTGAGGCCATTGGACATGGCAAAATTTGGTCTTCTCTACCTAAGAAACGGAAAATGGGACGACAAGCAAATCATTCCAGCCTGGTGGATTAGAGAATCTTTTAAAAAGCATGTGACTTTCCCCGGACGGAGCAGGAGGAGGCAAACAGGTTACGGCTACCTGTGGTGGATACAGGAATCGGATACCGAGGGTTCAGGCAAATATGATATCTATTCGGCAAGAGGCCATGGCGGTCAGTTTATTTTCATTATCCCCGAACACCGAATGGTGGTTGTCACGACAAGTGCATCAAACCACAACACTGGTTTTCAAAAACCGATCGATTTCTTATACAGTGATATCTTACCGGCATTGCATGATTGAATTAACACTTACCTAAGTCCGCGGAGTTTAACAGGACGATTTCCCGGTTCTCAAAGGTCCCTACCTTGGCCATAAGCCGCTGGGGGAACACCCGGGAAAGTAGATTAAGATAGTGATAAAAAACGATATTTTCCATAACAGTAACAGAGGAGATGAAAGAATGAGATCATCGCCGAAAAAAAGTGCTTTAAAAAAACTTCTCTTCTTCCTTTTGGTACCATATTTCTTCATGTTAAGTGGTACACATGCGCAGAGCAGTTTTCAACTGACAAAACAGCAATGGCTCGAAGATCTTGATTATGCAGCGAAGACACTCTTGGATAAACATCCCAATATTTTTTACAGGATAAGCAAATATGATTTTAAGCTGATTGTTGCAAACGCCGAACAAAAGATCAAGCGCAGACAGAGGGATGAAGAATGTTTTGTCGCTCTGCGTCAGGTTGTTGCCTCTATACATGATGGGCACACCTCGCTTGGAGCAAATAACCTGCCGGGCTACCGCGATATCTTTCCTGTACGAATGTATGAATTTTCTGACGGCATATTTGTTACAGCTATCGAAGAAAGATATGCAAAGTACGCCGGCGCAGAAGTCTTAAAAATAGGGCAGCTCTCTGCAGAAGAAGCTTTTAAAAGAGCCGGCACACTTGCATTTGCTGATAATGATTTTTCAATAAAAAATCAGGCACCGCTGATTGTTATCACCTGCAAGCTCGCTTACGGTCTTGGCATTACGTCAACAGTCGATGAGTTGCCGCTCGTCCTTGAAACCAGAAACGGAACACGCAATGAAATTGTATTATCTGCAGCTACACCACCCGGTGCAAACAACATGCTTCGCGGGATGGATATTGGTCCCCAAGGAATACCTTTTGCATCGGCATTTACAGGTACAGAGATAGAGCCCCCTTTATATTTGAAAAACCTCGATGGGAATCGCAATTATTGGTTTGAACACGATAAAAAACACAAGGCCATTTATATGCAGTTCAATTTAGTCATTCATCAACAGGATGAGAGATTCGATGAGTTTTATAAAAGAATGTTTGACTACATTGATGACAACTCCGAAAGTATCGATAAATTTATTCTGGACTTACGCTTCAATAATGGCGGCAACGGACTGATGGTTCTGCCCTTCATGAATGAGATTATTAAACGAGAGAGTATTAATCGACTGGGGCATTTCTACACTTTAATCGGGCGCAGATCATTCAGCGCCGCTGTTTTGCTCATCGCTGAGTTGATGCTTCACACACAAACGCTTCTTGTCGGTGAACCGGCAGGAGCCGCACAAAATATGTTCAGCGATATGGTAAACTGCGGCACATTGCCGAACAGCGGTGCAGCTCTTCTTGTATCGTCGGAATATTTCAACATTGCGTGGCCTGGCAATAAAAATTATATTATTCCTCCCCATTACCCGGCAGTGTTTTCATCTAGGGATTTTTTCTTGGGCAAAGATCCGGCTCTCGAGGCCATATTTGCAAACAAAGCAAAAGCAGTAGAAATGGTCATGAATGAAGAAGGCCCAAAGGTGGCACTGAATTTTTTCAATAAAATTAACCATAATTGGGGAGCACATACAAACGAATGGGGCGTTACACCTTTCACTTATCCGATCAGTGCAAAATATAATGGTGAGTCTGGAGTCAATGAACTGGGTAATAGATTAATGGATCAAAATAAAATGGAGGAGGCCCGGGCCGCTTTTGAGTTGAATATAACATTATTCCCCAACTCGTTTAATGCATGGAATAGTTATGCGGGATATTTTATGAAGAGCGGAGACAATCCCTCCGCAATAAAATATTACAGGAAATCACTCGAACTAAATCCTGACAATAAAAATACGATCGAGATGCTGAAGCGGCTCCAAAACAAGAAATTGACACATCGATAGTGTAAAAAGAGAAGGTGGCCTTTAGTAAAGGTAAGGCGGAAATCGGCTGGAAGGCGAGGATTGATCTATTTAAAATATCAAAAACAAGATATTTGACACATAATATTATTTATTTTTATCAAAGGAGATAAAAAATGAAGTTAAAAGTTCTGGTTCCATTTCTGCTCATTTTCTTTGTCTGTTTTATTCAAACTGCAACTCAAGAAAATATCAACGAATCTGAGGCAATAGAATCACGCTTTGTTCCTGGATCATGCACGATTTTTGCTGCTTCCTTCGGCAGTACTGTGCTCTACGGCAATAACGAGGATTACAGAATCCCAAAAACGTATTATTGGACGGAACCTTCCGGTGAAACAGCATACGGTGGAGTTTTTCTCGGTTTTGACAACTTTTTTCCTCAAGGAGGTATAAACGAGAAAGGCCTGGCTTTTGATTTCAACGCTTTACCGGAAGCTCCTCTAAATCCTCATACTGAACTCCCCGGTCGTGGCGATATCATCAAGAAGATTTATCAAACTTGTGCAACTGTGGAAGAAGCCATCGCCCTGGCTAAAAAGCATAACTGGGGTTCATCGCTCAGATGGCAGGTGTTATTGGCAGATGCAAAAGGCGATGCTGTCGTCATCAGTGCAGGACCGGATGGAGAAGTCGTATTCACCAGGAAGCCAAAAGGAGACGGCTACCTGGTTTCTACCAATTTCAACCGGGCCAATCCAAAGAACACTTACCGCGGCAGCTATCCCTGCTGGCGGTACAATAAGGCAGTCGAGATGCTGGAGAAGATAAAAGATGAGAAAGATCTCACCGTGGATTATTTCAAGTCCATTCTGGAGGCTTGTCATGTTGAAGGCGCAGTCGGAAATACGCTGTATTCAAATGTATTCGACCTCAAAAACGGTGTCATTTATCTCTATCATTGGCACCAGTTCTATGAGACTGTAAAGCTCAAGGTTGTCGATGTTATTGCCAAGAAGCAATCGCCCACCCGTATCAAGGACCTCTTTTCACAAGAAACGGTTAATCGGGCCGAAGATGAATACCGGAAATATAAAGAGAAGAAGTGATCCGCTTTGGTTGGCTGCGAAGAGTATTCAGGGTCTGGAAACAAAAAATTTTGAGTAAAGGAGAAAAATCATGAAATATAGCGCAGTCTTTGTCGGGATTTTATTGTCCGTTGTATTTGCGTTTAATAGTACTGCCCAACAGGATGATTTCCCGATTCTCAAAGGTCCCTACCTCGGCCAGAAACCTCCCGGCAAAAAAGCCGAGCTGTTTGCTCCTGATGTGATCAGGTATGAAGTACACGGGTCACCGTCTATCTCATCGGATGAGAAGGAAATAATCATTGGTTCAATGTCTGAAGAAACGAAATACTATAAGATGGTGGATGGAGTCTGGCAGCCACAAACAGTATTGCCATTTGAAATACCTGATAATTGTAACGGTATGTTTGTATCACCTTCCGGCAAAAGACTGTATTTTCTGATCTGGGAAGATGGTGATGAAAATTTTTATGTCAGTGAAAAAAAGGGGCAGAAATGGACGAAACCTCGCTCTTTAGGTGAAGAGGTCAATTCATTTAAAACTCATTGGCAGTTTACTGTGGCAAAGAATGAAAATTTGTATTTTTCGTCCGAGGGCAATCTTATGGTTTCTGTTTTCAATGGCGATACTCATCTTACTCCAGCCCCGTTAAAACTGAATAGTGACAAAAACCTAGAAGGGGGAACACCATACATAGCACCAGATGAAAGTTATCTTCTTTACAGTATGGCGAGTAACGATAATCACGATTCGACAGATTTATACATAAGCTATAGAATGAGTGACGGCAGATGGAGTTCTCCCAAAAATTTGGGAGCGAACATAAATAGTCCGGGTAATTATGAACTCTGTCCTAAAGTAACTCCAGGCGGTGAATTTCTGTTTTTTATCAGTAGAAGAAATGGTCCTGATTTTCGAGTATACTGGGCAGATGCAAAGATCATAGACGAGCTGAGACCGAAAAACAGCAAGTTTCAATGAAGGTAAATTTAAAAGGGGAGTGGTTAAACCATGAAAAAGAGAAGGATCAAACACGGTAATATATCGTTGGGGGTATCAGCGTGCTGCATTCTATTCATCCTTGTTTTTCTTGCAAATGGTTATCCTCAGGATATACATCGCGCAGTTTCTGAAGGGGATCTTGAAAAAGTGGAATCGCTGCTGAAGGAGAATCCTCTTCTTGTGAACAAGGAGGATGCCAACGGGCGCACTCCCATATTCACGGCCATAATGCAGCGTAATCAGGAAATGGTCAAATTTCTGATCGATAACGGGGCTTTGGTTCGTGTGGGAGACAGAAACTTGAGGGCGCCCATTCACTTTGCAGGATTTAACAACGATACGAACATGATTGCACTGCTTCTGGAGAATGGTGCGGTGATCGATACCCGCGCCATCGGCGCCGCAACGCCGCTGATTCATTCTTCCCTGTTCAACTCGTACAAAATGAGCCGATTTCTCATCGAAAATGGAGCCGATATCAACATCCAGTGTAATTCGCTAACCACCCCGCTCTATTTTGCTTCTTTGAATAACAACCTGGAATACCTCGACTATTTGCTGGATGCGGGAGCCGATGTCGATACACCCGACTTCCTCAACAGAACGCCGCTTTACGTTGCGGTGAGAGACGGATATGAAGAGATTGTGAAAACATTGATAGACAACGGAGCCGATTTTCACATTAGAGATACACACTTGAATCGGAGTTTGCTGCATCTGGCGTCCATTCAGGGTCACAGTAAAATTGCTGAATTGCTGATTCATGATGGCCTAGATATCAACGGAAAAGATGAACGAGGATACACGCCCCTGGATTATGCAAACCGTTATGGTCATGATTCGACGGCTGAATTCCTTGAGAAGAACGGCGGGAAGTCAAGCCTGATAAGCAATCTGGCTTCTGTAGAAAAAATTCAAGATCAGGATGTGCAACCTGGCGATGCGATCGTCATCAAACTCCAAAACGGGAGCTGGGGGATAGGCACTAGTGGGCACTTTTTGGTTTTTGGGTATTCTGAAATCGGCAATCTTCCTCCTGAGCCATCGATCTTGAACGGATACATCACAGGTAGCGAGATGAAGGATGTGCCATGGATCTATTTCGACTTGGGTTCTCATCCTCCAAAAGCGTTTTTTGCTCTACAGGGCCGGACTCCCATTTATTCCATGCAGGATCGTGTGAAACATCTCTCGTTTGTGCTGAACGATGCATTCGAGAAATATTACTCTGGGTTGGAACTCGTGCATTCCTATTTCCCTAAGCCCGGACAGCCCATGGATATCGATGGTATGAAGGTAACTGTCGTTGAGTCTTACAGGAACAAAAAAGGATACTTTATCCAGTGCGATGGCATGTCTTTCTTCTGGCTTTCGGGTCTTTCCGACGATTACATCACTTCGGAAAAAGATTCCAAAGCGATCGAATTTGTCATTGAGAATTTCTCCGATGTCGATCTTTTATTCCTGGGGACACCGGAGGGAGTAGGTCCGGAAAAGGGAAACGGGATCAGAGAAACATTTATCGAATCGATGCGTTTGAATCCCAAGTCAGTATTTTTCATGGGGAAGGAACCTTTGGAGAGAAGGATCCTGTACCAGATAAGACGGAGAATCCAGGATCCTGGAAATATATATTGCGCTGAGAATCCTGGTGACACGTTTTTATTTAGCCAAGGAGAGATAGAGTGATGACATCTAAAGGAAAATGGATTTTATTAATCTTGATATGTTCCGTGATAGCATTGCTGATTGTCTGTTCGAAAAAAGAAGAATTTTCTGTTCTTAAAGGTCCTTACCTCGGCCAGAAGCCGCCGGGGAATACACCCGAGGTCTTTGAGACGAAAATCGTTTCCACAGGTCTCGATGAGTTAAATTCGGTATTCTCACCCGATGGGCGTGAATTTTATTTCTGCGTGCGGAACTTTTCAGGGGCAGTGTCGATCTTTAAGATGAAAATGGAAGGGGGGAATTGGTCGCAGCCAAAGTTGCTGCCATTCGCATCCAGGTACGGTGACATCGATGTGACGATGTCTCCTGATGGCAGCAAAATTCTGTTCAGTTCATTAAGGCCGATACCAGGCAGCAAAGAACCGAAAGAAGACTATGATTTCTGGATGGTGGAAAGAGAGGGAGATACTTGGGGAAATCCGATCCATCTGGGTGAAGGGATCAATTCGGATAGCCATGACTTCTATCCGATGATGGCAGACAACGGAACAATTTACTTCTCTAGCCAACGGGAAGGTCCCGGGACAAACAACATCTACAGATCGGAATGTTTGGACGGCAGATATTCGAAAGCCGTTAAGCTCGGCGATGCTATAAACACAGAGCATAGAGAATTTGATCCCTATGTATCGCCCGATGAGAGTTTCCTCATTTTTACTTCGAATCGTCCTGAAGGTTTCGGGTCAGGTGATTTGTACATCAGTTTTAAAGATCAAGAAGGTAAGTGGATGATTGCCAAGAATATGGGCGATAAAATCAACACTCCCGGTTCGGAATACTGCTCGATGATTTCACCAGATGGAAAATATCTGTTTTTTACAGGTGCAGGAAGAGACGGCAGAAGAATTCCGGATAAACCGTTCACCTATGAGGATTTCATGAATGGTCATAACAGAGCGAAAAACGGACTGAGCGATGTTTTCTGGGTGAATGCAAAGATCATAGAGGATCTTAAACCAAAAGAGTTGAGATGAATCACACAAGAACAAGCAGAGCTGGAGAATGACGGCTCTACAAGTGTGGAGAAACTCACGGTCGCCGGGATCAAAGAAAAGCCTGTGATCGAGAATATTGAAGGCAAGATCAAGATAAAAGCAAAAGGCTTGCTTGTTGGAATCAGTGGAGCCGAAGCAGAAGAGCGCCAAAATTTGATTAGGATTGTGCTCTGATAATGGAGTGCTCGTAAAAGGACCAAAACTTATTGGAAGGACTTTTGTGAGGCCGAAAATAAACATTCGGTCTTTTGTTCTCAATGTTCAAGGTTGTAAATTCAATGGTTCAGTTTAAGAATCACACCCGAAGTTGCCGATAGAACCAAAAATGCGCACATCCCAGCGTCATTAGGAGCACCCAAAGAGTGCGCGGTAATCTGTAACTTTCATTCGGCAATTCTGGGTCACAGTCAATGATTGACTCCATCTAACCATATGTGATATGAAAACGCTTCGGTTCTCTAATCCTAGTGATAGGCATGAAGAAGAAGTCCTCAGTTGTCATTCTGGCACTCCTGGCCATTGGATTTACTCTCTTCCTTTGCCCTTCCTGCCGAAGAGCTCCCCGGCCGCTGAATATCATTCTCATGATTTCGGACGGTTGCGGCTACAACTGTTTCGATCTGGCTAGCCTTTATCAGTACGGCCGGATAGAAGCTCAAATCTACGATTCCTTTCCTGTCCGATTTGCTGTCAGCACTCATTCTGCCTCCGGCACACCTTACGATCCTCAAAAAGCCTGGGCATCCTTTGACTTTGTCCTCTCTAACCCCACCGATTCTGCAGCCGCTGCCACAGCCATGGCAGCAGGAGTAAAAACGAACGATGAAGTGGTCTGCCTCGATCCGGAAGGGACCATGCTCACAAGCATCATCGAGCTGGCTGAGGATTTAGGCCTGAGAACAGGATCCGTCACCTCGGTGCCTTTCTGTCACGCCACTCCGGCTCCCTTTCTTACCCATGCTGACAGCCGCTACAATTATGAAGACATCGCACGACAGATCATCCGGGAGAGCCAGGCCGAGGTAGTCATGGGATGCGGTCACCCATATTATGATAGGTCTGGACGGCCTGCAGAGGAGCCGAACTTCCGCTATGTGGGAGACGAAGAAACATGGGAGGCTCTTGTCGGTGGCGAAATAGGTGCCGATGCTGACGGAGATGGCAGCCCCGATCTCTGGATAGTGATCCAAACCGCTGAAGCATTCCGGTCCATGATGAAGGGTCCAGCCCCAAGCCGGGTGTTCGGTATAGCTCCCATTTACAGAACCCTTCAGCAGGAACGGGAGGGTGATGATCAAGCTGATCCGTTTGATGTCCCCTTGGTTCAGACTGTCCCGACCCTGAGTGAAATGACCCTGGCAGCAATCAATGTCCTCGATGACGGCCCTGATGGATTTTTCCTCATGATCGAAGGAGGAGCTGTTGACTGGGCAGGTGAGGAAAACCAAACAGGCCGCCTGATCGAAGAACAGATTTCCTTCAACAGGACAGTAGAGGCCGTGGTGGAGTGGATCGAGTTTCAAAGCCGCTGGGAGGATACCCTGCTCATAGTCACGAGCGACCATGAGACAGGCTACATCACCGGTCCGGGATCGGGAAAAGAATCACCGGATGGAGACTTGTCCAGAACCTGGAAACCTCTGGTGAACAGAGGAAAAGGGGAAGTCCCCGGAATGGAGTGGCACTCTGATGAGCATACCAACTCTCTTGTTCCTCTGTATGCCAGAGGATATGGGAGCGAACGGTTTGCTGTTATGGCCGATGAAACAGATCCGGTACACGGGCCCTACCTTGATAATACCGAGATCGGCCATCTCATGTTCGAACTGCTGAAGGAACGAAGTCGCAGATACCCGCAACATGAAATGTGAATTTAGAATTTTTATGTCAGATTTGCACAGCTCCTCGGCGTTTCTCTCAATTACCCATAGGGAACTCTAGGTCCATAGCCAAGCAAATATGCGAAGGTTTTGCTCATGGTTAAATGACGCGTCTAGAAGCCCCAGATTCTGAAGCCCTAGCTTCCTTGTGATTGAAGAAGACAGCAATGGCTGGAGAATTGCTTCGTAAAATAAAATGTGTAAAAAGGAGGAAGGTTATGCTTAAAATAACATCAGTGGTATTCCTGCTTCTAGTTTTATTTTGCCAGGGGCAGCTTTATCCTGCAAATACCTCCGATGAGTTTTTTGTTTACAGCGGGATAGGGCTGTTCGTGCGAGATGTCGATTATTGGAACCGGTTTAATTCTTACTCTGGTACAGGTTGGTCTGGGGAGCAAGTTATTCAATATAAAAATACTCCACGTTACGGTATCGGAGGTGGATTTATCCATTGGATCTCTCCTAATTGGGGAATTCAGGTGTTCGGTCATTATCAGTCCACTTTTTTAAATTTTGAGAGTGAAAACGTACATATCCAGTATACTTACGCCCGCTGGTCGCCAATTTGGCCTTTTCCGGAAATAGAAGTGGATGAAACCTTCAACAGCCCGGAACAGCCTTCGGGGGCATATAAACAACTTTGCTTAGGATTGGATTTTGCGTTGCGTTTTGATGTGCAACATTTGAGCTTAAGTTTTTTCGGCGGTCCCTGTTTATTTCACATTTTTAACGGAGAGTTAGCAGATTTGTATTTTCGAAATTCCATGCAGATAAGCCGCGGAGGTATACTTACCTCGGAGAGCTTAGTTACTGCAAAGATGGAATCCCGAACTCAATTGGGAGCAAACCTGGGAATGCGTGCCCAAATCCCCCTCTCCACTGTTTTGCAGCTTTTTATGGACTGCCGTTATTTCTATTCTCCGAAAACAGACTTAAAGCTGAATTTCGCTGGGGTAGAAGAAATCCATTTTACCCATCAAGCCAACACACCGGAAGAGATTGAACCCTTGATGGAGTTTGAGCCAATCCAATTGAAACCATCCTTTTTATCTCTATGTGTGGGTTTATCCATAATTTTATGATTGAACTTTCCAGTATTAAGATGGATGAATATATTGAAATCATCCCTGAAAAATATCATTTAAATTCCCTTCGGGTGCGCTGTTTTGGTTCGATAGTGAGAAGATTTACACTAACGTTCGTAAATGATGAAATTATGGCATGTTTTTTGCTGAATAAATAATTGGGTGGGCACAGGATTGATTAATGGAAGAGGAGGAGTAAGCAATGAAAAAGTTCAGCATAATGATTATTGTCCTTTTTCCCCTGTTGCTGTTCTCCCAGGAGCGGGATCATCCCATCGATGTCCATTTTTATCCTCATGCTCTTTCCCCTCAGGACTTTCTTCAAGATGGCCCATATGGTAAAAAATTAGACATACAGGAAGATACCTTTTTTATATGGGTAGATCTGTTCCCCGGGTTGTTCTTTGCCCATAAAACCGCCTACATTATGATATCAAAAGGGAATATCCGGATAGAAAGGGGGAATTGGTGGCCGGTCCTCAACGGTAAGATGATTCTCCATAACGAACACGAAAACTATGCCCTCGTAAGTCCGTTTGAGTTACCGCTCATTTCTGCCAATGGATTCATTGATGAAAAAATCATCATTCATGTCTATCCCCACGAGCTCACTTCACAGGACCGGCTCGCGGATGGGCCTGCGGAACAATTGTTCAGAATCGATGACAACTGTCTCCTTGTTTGGGTGGATCTCTTACCTGAAGCCTTTTTTGCCCATCCTACGGCTTACCTCCTGATTTCGAGAAAGCGCATCAGGGCAGAGCATGGAAATTGGTGGCCCATTCTGAACGGCAAAAGAATACTCTATGGCGAGCAGAACAAAACAGGCATAATCTCCCCCTTCAAAGTTACACAGACGGCCTATTTTCCTGTTGGGCTCGAGAAAAAAAACTAAAAGAGTGCATTGGAGCCCTTGGTGTCCCACTTTAGAGGTTCCGTGATATTGCCTTCGGCATCAACTTCGATCTCACCCGTCTGACCATCCTTTTCAATTTCCGCTTCAAACACATATCGGGGAGTGTCGAGTTTGACGAGCACACCCACATCCCCTTCCTTCTTGATCTCGGATCTTATCTCGGACTTTTCCAACCGCAGGATTGTGGCGCCTTCGACCGCCTCCTGGATCGCTTCAGCCGCGGCTTCGGGAAGATCCTCCATAGAGATAACAGTCACCACATCGATGACTGTTCCGTCCTCAGCCACTTCGATTTCCCCTCTGTCCGATTTGAACTCGATGTCATAGAGAGTGATCCCGGCTTCTTCTGCGACTTCCACGAAGTCTATTTCGCCGCCTGGGACATTTGCCTCGATCGCTTCAACCACTGCGGCCGGAAGCTCAACCTCTGGTTCTGCTACCTGGGATTCTTCAGCCGCTGGTTTTTCTACTGTTTCCTCGCCCTCCTGCTTGGCGCATGCGGTAGCCATGGCCAATCCGAGGGCCAAGATGATAACGACACCAAATAAAACCAAGTTATTGTAATTCATCCCTTTCCTCCTAGAGACTTTACTATTTATAAAAAATGCCGATGCTTTTTTACTTCAGCAATATCAGGAAGTTATCCAGACATTGCTGAAAATGACAACAAAATCATTTTCAAACAGGATATATCAATAACAATAAATTAGTGAAGTTCTTGTAGAAAGTCAAAGTAAAATTAGAAACGGTCAGTAACCGAATCGCAGGACGAAATTTTCGTCCTTGGCCATCACTGCCGCTGCATTTTTTTCTATGGTCAAGGGAAAAATCAAGTCAGGAGGACCTGTACCGAAGTCCAATTTGTTGACAGGAAGTCTTGAAATGTTGGTCACCAGGCAGCCGGATGTCGGATCGAACGGCCACAATTTTTCTGTTTTCCCCTCAAAAATGATTTCTTCCAGCTTCGTCAAATATTCAGTATAGGACTGTTTGGACACGGAGGGCATGGATTTTCTGATCTGAACGGCGATGTCCTCCTCAGGCAGATTTTCGATGTCGCTTTTTTTCAGCCTCATCGAATGCAGCATGATCCCGTTGCCGAAAAATCTTCGTCCGTACTCTTTGACCTGTCTTCGGACATCGATGGGGATAGTAAGCTCGACAGATTCACTTTTAAATTCTTTTTGTATCCCAACCAGTTTTTTCACTGCCATAGCAGTCAGGATATCATTCGTGGAAATCCGAAAATTTTTTAATTCCACAACTTTTCGGATCCATGAATTTACATCTCTTCGAGGAACTTCTTCGATCCCCATTGAAAATTGATTGTCTTGCGGCAGGTCTACCCATTTGGCTCCTCTGAATGTAAAGTTCTTCAAAATCGTTCTGCGGTGATGAGGCTTGAAGAACATCTGCATCAAGGAAGATTTGGATGGAAGTAGAGTGTGTTGGGATAGCATGGCAAGTGAGGATAAAAAGTAAAAATAGCTGTATCCATCTCCAGCCAAGTGCTTCATCTTGGGGATCAAAACCATGCCATTCTTGAATTGTGTTGTCTCGAGAAAAAATAATCTTTTTGGATCTGTCGGGCTGTATTGGGAATAAAGTTCATATCTTTTGCCTTCTGTCTCGGGAATCATAAAATTTTGGTTGATAACCTTTTCATTATAGAAATCGTCCTCGATATACTTCTCGAATGATATAATCTCTTTTTTGTATTCCCCGAACATCGGCCAGAAGACTGAAGAGAGTTTTTTCAGCGCTTTCCGGATTTTTTCGGTGTCGACACCTTTTGTAAAATATAAGAGAAACTCAATCGGGTAAGTCCAATTCAAAAACAGAGCATCGACCTGTGAGATGCTGGTTTTTTTTATCATAATTCCTTATTCTTACGGATGGCGGTCTGTGCCAGTTAAATATTATTATACATCGCGGGAATAAAACTTTTGAGCATTAATTTTAGCTTGCCTAAAACTAAAAAATACTAAATTTCGTATAAGTCGATGTAAAATTTATTCCGAATGGAGGAAAAGTGATGCACTCAATAAACAAAATCGTCATATTCGTCCTAATAATTGCCTTTTTACCTATGGCGCTACAGGCAGGGATGGAACTGCCTTTGCATCAAAAAAGGCTGAGCGACAGAGTTTTGATCGTTTGGATCTGCGACTACATGCAGTCGATTGCTACGGTTGCCCTGGCGACAGAGAAAGGAATCGTCGTGATCGAAACAAGCTTGATCCGGTCCCATGACGCCAGAATCAGGCGGGCGATCGAGAAAGAGTTCGGAAGAAACGACTTCAAATATCTGATAAACACACACTTCCACCACGATCACACGGCTGGGAATCAGATTTATGCCGATGCGACGATCATCGGGCACAAAAACATCCCGGCAGGGATGAGAGAGGAACTCACTAGGGAGGGCTTGGTCAAACTTGTCGATAAGTTCAAAGGCATGTTGAAGGACCGGGAAGAAGCATTGAAACATTTGGAGCCCGAATCCAGAGATTATAAGTTTACACAGGAGTTCATTGCCTGCCTCAATTTGGCGATTCCAGAACTGCAGAACGGCTTTGTTCCCACATTCCCATCCATATTGTTCGAAAAAAATCTGATACTGGATATGGGAGACATGACCATAGAGCTGTATTCTATCGGGGGCATGCACACGGACAGCGATATCGTGATCTTCGTGCCGGAAGAAGAGCTTGTGGCCATAGGCGATGTGCCTCCGGATCAAGTGCTGCCTTATATCAGAAAGGAACTGAAATCTGACTTTGCGATCACCCTGGAGAACTGGGGTAGAATCGTGGATAGCGGACGGGATATCAAGTATGTAAACATGGCGCACTCGGATATGTTTCTTTCTGTCGAGACGTTCAAGCAGCAGTACAGATACTTAAGCACGCTATGGAAGGGATTGTCAGAGATGTACCGTCAGGGGATGTCTATAGAAGAAGCCAAGAAGAAATACAACATAGAAAAGGACTTCCCCTATTTCAAGGATAGAATAACCAAAAGGCGGGACATCGACATCAATGAGTACAATATCGAAGCGATATGGGAGAGAATCTCTAAAAACAATTAGACCGAGTCGGTGCAGTCCATTTCGAGATCAGTTATATCCTATTTAAGATTTCCTTATTTTTAGAAATTTCACGCTCTCTCTGTGCCTGCAGCACGGCATGGATCATCTGTCCGCGGCTGTTCACGCCCAACTTCTGGTAGATATTGTAGATGTGGTTCTTGACCGTATTGTAGGAAATGAACAGCAATTCCTCGATCTCCTTGTTGCTTTTTCCCTGCAGGATGAGCTCCATGATCTCTCTCTCCCTCTTGGATATCTGCTTGTCCTGAGTGACAAATTCCAAGAGTCTTGCGCTGTTTTCTGATGAGATCCGGACATATAATCTCAGGAAAAACTTTTTAAGCCAGATAATGGGAATGATGTTCAGATAAATAAGCGCTGCAGTGCCAGCTAAGTATTGAAATGGTTCAGGGAGTGCGGCTGCAGCAAAGAAGAAAAGGTAACCAGCAAAAAAGAGAGCGCCAAAGACACGTATGGCTGTCCGCCTGGAGTCTTTCGGCTCTTCGAGTTTTCCC
>Ga0209427_10001611_pt1 | contig 26171 bp, 25 predicted proteins | sample DeeMarSWOR136_30_FD_187465 | JGI IMG/M metagenome (GOLD analysis project Ga0209427, IMG submission 187465) | Marine sediment microbial communities from White Oak River estuary, North Carolina - WOR-1-36_30 (SPAdes) (version 2) | ecosystem: Environmental > Aquatic > Marine > Intertidal zone >...
TCAAATATTCACTTTTGTATACTCCTCTTTTTTGTGCCGCTTCAATCTGTCTTAATAAGCTTTCTTTATCTTCAGGGAGGTTTCCCCCTAGTGGTAGATAATTTGAAGCGTGGTTTGATCTGAATAGTGTTTTACAATTCAAGGATTCTATTAACCAGTACATTTCCTGGAGGGTCTCTTGAGGAGTTATGAGATTGAACTCTCCTCTTGTGTATTGCTCATGTAATTCTGTTCCTTCTACTACCATTAAGGTTAATGCTCCTGTGTAGTCCGGCTTGATGTGATTGAGGAGGGAAGCAGTTTCTTTCGCATGGAATTCAGATAGTTCAGGTCCTCCCAATCCGATGATAATGGTGACAGATAAAGGAATGCCAGCTTTGACAACCTTGGAACCTGCTGTAATCATTTGCTGTCTCTTTACGCCTTTTTTGACTTTTTCCAGTAAGGAATCTAACCCAGTTTCTACTCCCAGGTAGATGATTCCCAGACCGTGTTCTTTCAACTGTATTAATTCATCTACTGATTTTTGTAGGAGATTTTGAGGAGAAGCGTACACTCCAACTCGTTCTAAGCGAGGAAATTCTTGATAGAGAAAATCTAGAGTATCTACTAACTGTTGTGTTTTAATTACCAAGGCGTCTCCATCTGCCAAAAAAACGCGATTTACACTTTTGTAATAATTTTCAACAAGGTGACTATCTGCTTTCAATTGATCTAATGGTTTGATTCTAAATTTTTTGTTTTTATAGGAACCGCAGAAGGTGCAGGTGTTGTTTGAGCACCCTATGGTGGCCTGCAATATTAAACTTCTGGCTTCTGATGGTGGTCTCCATATAGAACCTTCGTATATTGGGAGCATACCTACACTGATGAGTCGGATTATATAGGGTTAACTGTTATAGGTTATTTCTCCCTTCGCAAAATCACTATTGGCACAATATGCCTTCAAAAAATGTCAAATTCTTGAGTATTATCTCACTTTTGTTACACGTGTAACATTGTTTCCTATTTTCTTCCCGGGGTTTGGCATTTAAAGGAATGTGACTTCTGACACGTGGTTGATAATCTATTGGGGAAACATTTTAATTCATGCGAATCATGTTATTGCCAATCTCTTATACATGAAAAGTTATTAAATCTCACACAGAAATTAAAATGTTTTAAGACAGGTGAAAAAAATGAAAAATAAGATAACGCAAGGATTTGGAGGAGGTAACAAAGTAGTATCAGGAGAAGTTATTGAGTGGAATGATGATTTTTTGGATGATCACACTGTGGTCACTCATAACATAGTCTATAACAGAGGGCACATCCCCTTGTACAGAGCAGCTTTTCTTGCAGATCATGGTGTGAAAGCAGTCCTTATGGAAAAAGGAGGGAAAAATTACCATCCTCTGATTCTTCTTACTGATGCTCACGTTTGTGCTGTGGCAGGTATTGGCTCTGTTAGCCTCTGCGGAAAAACAGTCACCGTGGACAGTGGAGAAGGCATTATCTATGAAGGTGAAATTTTGATAACGAAAGAAAAAGAGGCTGAACCGTTAGAAACCACAATAAACGTGTATACCAATGTAGGATACCCCACAGCCATAGAAAAGGCAGCAAAAACAGCAGACGGTATTGGTATATTGAGAACAGAATTTACTGCAGTGAGAACCTTATCGAGAATATTGACTAAAAAATTCCAGAATACAACTGTAAAAGAAGCAATTCATCAATCCAATGAGGCTGATGTCATTTATGCCATTGCCAAGAATGAAGATTTAAAAGAATATCTAAAAAATGATTTGAAACAAACAATAAAAAATGCTGTAGCCTATTTTGGTCAAAAAGAGATCATTGTAAGAACTTTTGACATTCCACGACGTATAAATGAACCCATGGGGAACAGAGGTATCAGACGATGTATAGCAGAAGGTGGAGGTACCATACAGCTGATAGCAGAAGTGGTAAAAGAGGTTTTAAAAGAAAACCCTGCCAACATTGGGGTAATACTCCCTTTGGTGTCACATTACTCACAGATAACCCACGCCCTGGACATCATCATGGATGCGGGGTTATCATTACGTAAAGACAAAAATGCACTGGCAATCAACTACGGATGGGAAATAGAGCAGCCTGCAGCCTCCCAGAACAATGAATTGTGGTTAACAGCATTTACAAAAGAATATGGGTGTCCCCCTCATTTTATTGCGATTGGCACCAACGATTTAACCCAGTTTACCATGGCTTTAGGAAGGGATGTGTATGCTGCAGAGAAAAGTGAAAAAGTGAGGAAATACTTGAGAACCCTGTACAATGAGAGTGATTTTTCAGTTGTTCGGCAAATATATGAAGTATCAAAGCAGTGCAGCCAATTTGGGACAAGAGTATTTCTCGTGGGGCAGGCTGCTGCTGATCCGCACTATGCTCAATTGATGTTTTCATTTGGGATAACACCCTCAGTGGCAGTAGACAGTGTGAACTCAGTAAAAGCACTAGCTCATGAATTTGAAAAAGAAAAAACCCCTGAAAAAATCGTAAAAGACTATATAAAGGCTACATGTGATAAATATCCCCCAAAAGTGAGACCTTATGTGAGATCGACTCTTTTAGGATTATTTGGGATGGAATAGTATGATGATTCTTTCTCTTGGGGAAAACGTTATTATTTTTGGTCAGCGAAATGATTATTGATCAACGAAGGGTTCTCTCTGTCAGACTATAGATGATCACAATGCACAAGACAACGAACAGGTTGAATAGTGATGCAGCGATGAAAACACCCTGAAAAGCGGATAATCATAGGCGAGAGCTGCTTCAAGAAATGTTCTTTAGTACCCCGGCCAGCTGAAGATGATTTCTGTTATTATCACCCCAAGAAAGAGGACACCAACAGCTAAGCCTCCTCAGCTTCATGATCGGGTATTATAGCTGATTAGCTGTATGCACATACTTTTTAAAGGGTAGATCTCCCCTAAAGTGAAACGGCTGGTATGAGGAATAGACTGATACACGGCTATGATAACCGGAGCTCGTCTGAGAGGTTAGGGAAAACTTCTTAAATTGGTGACCCACTACAATGCATGGCAACCCTTTTGAAAATAGGTGGTGCACTTTGTGTAGCCTTTGCAGTTCTAGCCTGTATCTCCCTTGTCTTACCTTTGATAAACGAAATGTACCATCCACTGTACGGGACAGATTCTCGTGTCATCGGGTATTCGCCGCCTTCTCTCCAGCATATATTGGGAACAGATTTCATGGGCAGAGATTTGTTCAGCCAGTTGTGTGCAGGAGCATTAAATGCCTTTATTCATGGAATAGCTCGATCCGTTTTGGCACTTCCTGTTCTCCTTTTTGCAGCTTTTGTTCTGTCAAAATTAAGAAAGGAAACTCCTCACTTTGAAGATACTTTACTTATTCGGTACATTCGATTTATAGCCTTTCCTTTAGGGGTTACAGCTCTTTTGTCTTTCTTTGTCATGATGTTCTTACCTATTGCAATGTCTTTGTGGGTCTGGATTCTCCTTGTAGCAGTGGGATTTAGTTACCTTGGATGGCTAGCAGTAGGACGTGACATAGAAGTACAATTCAGAAAAAAGAAGATATCTGCAAAATTGTTCCTCAGTTTTGTGGCCTTGGTTGTATCATATTCTACATTACTCGATGGAGTGTTAGGGTTTTTCGGTCTCGGTAGCCCCCGTGTAGTTACTTGGGGAATGATGGTACAATGGTGCTACACATCCGGATATACCTTTAAGGCATTGCACTGGCTGCTTCCGCCCATTCTGTGCATATATTTGGGTTCACGAGGGATGCTGGCCCTAAGTTATGGGTTATCTGATTCAGCATCTTAGTTCAATTGCTTCACTCTGAACAAGTAGAAAACCTCAATGCACACGACGATGACCAAGTTGAATGCCCATGCTGTAATGAGAGCACTCTGGGCGAGAGGATAATCATAGCTGAGTGATGCTTCGAGAACTGCACTGTGATACCCCGGCCAGCTGAAGATGATTTCTGTTATTTTGGATCCAAAAAAGAGTACAGAAGCAGCAAGGACAGTCATCATGATAGGTGGGATTATCCCTTTTTTTTCCTGGAGTATTCCTCGAATGTTTGCTTTTACTAGCAGACATGCTGTAAAGCTCCAAATAACCATGACTGCACACGGTAACACTAGGTGGCGGATGATATCTATGGTTTGGATTGCTATTGATCTGTCTACGAGTTCTTTAGACTTCATACCTCCTACAGGGAATATATCCAAGTGATATGAAAGAGCAAGGAGAAGTAACCCAATAAAGAGAAACGGCACCAAGTAGAAGAGCATTCCTGCAGGGACAGAAGTTCCTTTGTTCTTTTCCAGTGAAAAGTCAAGAAGTAAAGCCAGTATCAAAGCACTGCCCGAAAGGAGTAAGGTGGGTAGTGTTCGTGCTTTGACCACCTCAGAAACGTCTGTTCCATAGTAGAACGACATGCCGTGATCACCACGGAGTATATTTCGCATGTATATAATATACTGGTGTGTGAGAGAGCGGTCCAATCCCCAGAGTTCCCGTAGCTGGGCTTGCACATCGGGGGTCATGCGAGGAGTGATAACCAATGCGGCAGGGTCTGATATCGTTGTCTTGTATGCTACAAAAAACAACGTGATAACAATTAAAAAGAGTATCAGAAGCTCTGCACTTCTTTTTGCCACGAACGTGAGCACGTACCGGTTATCCATGGAGTGTCTGTAACTTCTGTATAAAAATAGGTTGCGGTAACCATGAATAGGTTGCTCCAAGTGCACCTGCAAAGGATAGAGTAGATGGAAAATCATCCTCAGACTTTTTTGGGTTACTGTGTATCCTCGGTAAGGATCTCGTGTACTTTAGATAACCACTCCCTGATTGGTATTGACTGGGGGCATTTTTCCTCACACTCGCCGCACTGAGCACAGCTGTCTGCTCTTTCCTCTTCTTTGACAAAATTGTAACTTCTCTGCGCACGTTCCAGAGAATTGTACATGATAGATTCATTGTAGATTTCAAGGATGCGAGGAATTCTCACATTGTTCGGGCATGGTAGACAGTATTCACAGTTCGTACACGGAATGACACATAGCTCATTGTGTGCGTCTCGTACCTGGTCAATGAGAGCAAGGTCTTCATCTGTGAGTGTGCCAGGGCCTGAATTGTCAGCACTGACGACATTTTGGACAACCTGTTCCATGGTGCTCATGCCGCTCAAGACCACAGAAACTTCAGGGTGGTTCCACACCCACTGTAAGGCCCAATCAGCGGGAGCGCGCCTTTTTGAAGCAGTATCCCACAGGTTCTGGACAGATTCAGGAGGAGAGGCTAACTGACCTCCTCGGATGGGCTCCATGATTACCACTGCTAACCCTTTTGAGGCCGCATATTTCAGTCCTTTGGTGCCTGCCTGGTAGTTCACATCCATGTAATTGTATTGAATCTGGCAAAAAGTCCAGTTATATGCATCAACAATCTCTTTGAAAAGCTCGTAACTATCATGGAAGGAAAAGCCTAAATACCGGATGCGACCATCCTCTAAAGCTTTTTCAGCCCGGTCAAACACATTAAGGTTCACCATTTTGCGCCAGGTCTCCTCTCTTAACGCATGTAACAAGTAAAAATCAATATAGTCTGTTTGCAGCTTTTCAAGCTGCTCATTGAGGTACTTATCAAAATCGTCAGGTTCTTCCACCAGCCAGCACGGCAACTTGGTGGCTAACTTGACCCGTTCACGATATCCATCCTGTAGTGCCCGACCCAAAAATAGCTCACTATTCCCTTTATGATACGGGTAAGCAGTATCCACGTAGTTGACTCCATGGTCAATAGCGTAGCGCACCATACGGGTTGCTTCTTTCTCATCAATTTGACTCCGATCATCATCAATAAAAGGTAGCCGCATGGCACCAAAGCCTAAAGCTGACGGTCTCCAATCCAGGGTTCCAAATGTTCGGTATTGCATCATCATTGTTTTCTTTTGTACCTTTTAAGGTTTCCTTATTGTATTACAGCGTGTCGACAACGCAACACGTTCCATAACGACACAACCCTCTCGTCCACGTTCAGATGCTCAATTTATAACTCTTTTAATACCAAAAATTCTATACAATAGCTAGAAAAAGACAATAAATGTTACACGTGTAACAAAAATGAGAAAACCACCAATTATTAGAACTTGAAAAAATGGAAAACCATTTAAATCTGTAATAACTGTGTATTTCATGTACCAAGGAACCAGAGTTCGACTGAGACCCCTAGAGAAGAAGCATCTTCCCAAATGTGTGGAATGGTTGAACGATCCAGAGGTTACTGAAACCCTTTCTTTTTCTGAACCTATCAGCATGGAAGGAGAACAAAGATGGTACGAAAATCTCCTGAGGGATAAATCCTCTAAAATATATGCTATTGAGACTGTAAAGGGGGAACACATAGGAAATGTGGGATTAAGTGATATCGATCTCCATAATAGGAAGGCAGAATTTGGAATTTTCATTGGTGAGAAAAATTTGTGGGGAAAGGGGTATGGGACAGAAGCAGTACTACTGGGGTTAAGACTTGCCTTTGAGGGGTTAAATTTGAACAAGGTATATCTTCGGACATTCATGAACAACGAAAGAGCCAAAAAATGTTATGAAAAGGCAGGATTCGTAAAAGAAGGAGTATTGAGGCAGGACAACTTCAAGAACGGGAAATATATTGACTCTCTTGTTTATTCTGTACTGGCAGAAGAGTATTTCAGAGGCAAAAAGTAATTTTAGTGACTGATCTTGGCTATTCTTTTTATAGCTTGAATCTTCTCCTTTTTTCCTAATTTTGATTCTTCAACAGCTTCCCTGAGTATGCGGGCGACTTCATCCATGGCATTCCTCTCCACCGGGAAGGGAACGCCATCTTTTCCTCCAAATGCGAAAGAGTATTTTACCGGGTCCTTGTAGGAAGGGGGTTCCCCAAAAGTGAATTCTGATACTAAGGCGAGTCCTCTTAACGTTTTGGGGCCTATACCTTTGATTTCCACTAATTCTTGGTAAGAACGAGGCTGGATTTCATAGGCTTTTCGGAGTGCTTTCCAGTTTATAGTTTCAGGCATGACAAAACTTGCTATACCTAAGTAGGGGTCCAAGGTTTGTTGGTTTTCATGAACGTACCGTCTGATTCTCATGGGACTCTCTTTTATGATATCTACTGAGGTTTTCCTGCACTCTTTACTTTGTTTTGAGGTTAGATCCATGACTTTTTCAGTTTTTATACCGGTTATACCTTGGTGGGGTTCTTCAATGAACTGTGATGGGTTAAACCATTGATACCTGCGGGCGTACCTGGTTTGTGGGTTCATTCCTTGCTGAACGACTGTCCATGCAGATGCAGAGAAAAATAACGAGTGGTGGTATAACTGGTGGTTATCCTGAACGAGACAATTATCCACCTTTGCACTCATTTTAGAGGCGTACACCAGAGAATCTATCTTTTTGGAGGATAGATTTAGTTCTTCTCCTTTTTGTACAATTTCCTGGGGTGCTTTTCTGGAGGTTTTTCCTTTACCTCCCACGATTTTGATGTCGGGTATGTTTATGGATTTTAGAACGCCGCACAAGACGGTGGTCGTCCCTGATGAGTGCCAGTCATACCCTAATAAGCAGCATAAACTCTGGAACCACAGAGGGTCTGCAATTTTTTGTAAAATCCAGTCTGGAGGGTGCTCTTCGCTGAGAATGGCAAATATCTGGGACGCTAGATCTATCATTCGGGTGGTCAGCCAGTGAGGAGCTTTTCCGTAATGAAGCGGTAAATCAGTAGTAGATCGCACGTTACCCCCCGTATTGGGCAAAGTAATCGTCAAATGCTTCCATTATTCTACTATCAACGTGTATTCGTCCATTCACTGGAGTTTCATGCAGGTAAGAGATGACCTCTGTAATCTTTACGATGCTGAACAGGTTAAACCCTTTGCTTTTCAAAAATGCAGAAACTGGCTCACCACTTTTTTCTTTTTCCTGCCTGTCCACAGCCACCAGAATCCCTTTACAGGTTAACCCCTTTTTGAAGGCAGTCAATTTTTCCCAGTTATCCACCTTGGTCTTTCCAGTGGTGATGACATCATCAATAATGAGAACACAATCGTTATCATGGAGATCTCCTACAATTGCTTTCTCTGTCAAGTCGCCGTACATTTTCTCCTCCTTTCTATCGTATCCCCACCTCTTGTTGACATTGTACAGACTATACAGATGGCAGGAGACTAAAGCAGCCAGTGGGATACCTTTGTAGGCAGGACCGTGGATGTAGTCAAAGTTCTGTAATTTTGAATGGATTTTTTCCACATACGCTTGTGATGTTCTGGCAGCAAATTCACCAGTTTTAAGAGCTCTCCCCATGTTGATGAAATAGGGAGATATTCTCCCACTTTTCAACGTGAAGCTTCCAAATTCCAGAGCTTTTGATTCCACTAAGACTTTGATCAGTTCTTCTTTATAGCTTTCGATACAATCACCTGGTAAGAGTATGGGTTATCAGATATATAGGTTTTGGTTCTTTCAGAGGTGCAGATGATGGTCCCACCTGTTACACGTGTAACAGTAAACACCCAACAGAAGGACAGCCATTAGGCCATTGAGCAAAGATTTATAAGCCTTCAGACAAAACACATACTGTGTCCGGGATAGGCTAGTTCGGTCCAGACTGTAGGACTGTGGATCCTACGACCCCGGTTCAAATCCGGGTCCCGGACCCATATAATTTGTCCAAGTTCTTTACTTTCACAAAATGGGACAATAGTAAGAAAAATATCATTCTTCAACGAATTCTATAATCGTTATCTAGAAGGAACCCATAATGATTTTAGGATATATTTCGATTCCGTAAATTTTGAGAAGAGAAAAAATCCTTATGATGACCTAATTAGCAATGCCCGATACTTTGTGACAAGCGGAGAGTATAATGATGAGACTGTTGCTCCCAAATTTCCCAGAAAAGGTATCTCCACTTATGGAAGCAGAACGAGGCGGGGATTCTCAAAAAAAGAAGAGAAGGAATATGACCCATTTTTAGATTTTTTGAGGACGAATAACTTTGTAGAAACAAGAGAAAGAACTATCGGTTCTATAGGTGCTTTATCTATTTTGGAGTTCGGATGCAATTACTTTCATGATGAGAATAAAAACAAAATAGAAGGAGTTCTAATTATATCAAACTCACGGCTGATGAAGGATATTAAGAACATAGAGTCAGAGTTCAGTAGATACACCAGAAACAAAACAAAGATAATTTCTAGGGACGACTGTATCGAACAAATGACCAAAAAAGATGTGTATGATGATTGAATGTTCTGGCCTCTTTAGAGGTATCAATAACAGATAGTTTCTAAGAAAAAAGCTTCTCCCAGCAATCCTAGCGGATAGCGTGGCCATTTTTATCCTCGTAAGGCATTTGGGCTTTGAATTTGATACCACATTTACCACAAGTCCACGTATTGAGTCCTGTTTCTGCATGAGGACTTCCATTTTTTCTATTATTGACACGCGGAAATACTGTTGTGCCTGAAAAGTTTAAAAGGACTCGGGGTTATCATTGTGTGAATAATATGAGTATATCAATAAAATGGCTGGCTCAGGCTGGTTTTCAAATCAAGACTGCAGAAAAAATTATCTACATTGACTTAGTGTATTATAAAAAATACAAGGAGAAAATTGGTGAAATCTCTGAAAAAGCAGACCTGATACTGGTGACTCATGCACATGGCGATCACTGCCAACCAACTACTCTCGAAAAAGTTCGCTTTAGATCTCCTGGAAAACCCTGGCACCCCAAAGGATACGGGGTTGGCTACGTGATTACGATTGAAGGCAAAACGATTTATCACGCTGGGGATACAGACTTTATCCCAGAAATGCGAAATCTCGGGCAGGTGGATGTGGCTTTGCTTCCTACAGGAAATAAGTATACCATGGATAATTTAGAGGCTGCAGAAGCTGCAGTAATGATTAACCCTGAAATTGTGCTATCTATGCACCGCTGGGACACAAATCCTGAGGAGTTCAGAGAAAAGGTGGAGGCAAATTCAGCCATCAAGGTCGTGATTCTGCAAGAAGGTGAAGTATGTGAAGTGGTTAACGGCTGAGATTTCGAATTGATCCTTGCGTCACCTGAGAAGCTCTTCTATTGATATATATTAACGATGATTTGGAGAAGCACTACAGAAAAAGAAATAACGAAGATTATAGGAAATCATCACCTTCATTCCAGTAACAATGTCGTTTACCCCGAATTATCCAGTTTTTAAGCCCCATTTCTTTAATAGCTTTCAAATTCTTCACAGATGAATTATAATGAAGTCCTTTATGGATTGATTTAAGGTTATCACAAATTTCAAAATCATCGCATTCATAACAAGCATAAAAATTTCTATCTCTGCAGCATTTCCTAACCGTGCAGGATGTGTCACTATCTTCTCTTTCCCTGCAAATCTTCTCACATTTCAAGCCAGTCATAAACTCAAGCATCTCAAATAATTTTCCATACTCTTTGAGCTCTTTAGGGAATAAACATTTTGCAGTCTGATCGAATCTGTATTTCTCCAGCACCTTCTTGAAGTTCATCGCCGTATCAGCAATCACTCCTGTATATCCTAAACAATCACCACAATAAAACCCACAATACGCAAGCAAATCTTTTCTTTCATCCATTTTCTCTTCTCCTTCTCTATCTTTTTAAATTTTTCCATCGAATAGAATTCTCCAACATTTCCCCTGACAAGATCTTTTGTTGAATCTTTTTGAAAAATATTCATATCTCGCCATCAGGAGGAACTACCACATAAAGCGGCCACCGCTTCAAAACACCTTTCGGAAGTTCCCCTTTTCTCACCTTTTCCAAGAGTTCAGAACGCGGTATTTTCGATTCAACAGGATTCTCTTTTACCTGTTTTAACTGGAGCTTTTTCTCTTTAATAGCTGTTCCGAGCACTTTCCCCCCAGGACACAAAGACAAGTGATGTTGAACCTCTGCATGAGAGCATTTATCATCCTGAAGTGGAATAACCATCACCCAATTATTGACATCTGGTCTCACTACCACAGATGATTTTTTATCAAGGTTACACCGTTCGGAAAGACATGCCACTAACAGACGGGGATTTTTGATCTCTATCCCATCTAAATCAAAGTAAGTGCCAACAAATGGAATACCGCCAGGGACACCTACCTCTGAAGATATAGTGACCTCTGTCTTCAACCGAAATCCTGCACGCAAAACATCGTGACCAATAATCGGAAGACCTTCCTGGCTTTCAATGGTTACCACATCTCCTGTATCAATGTTAACTACCTGATTCAACCTATGCATGCGCGATACAAAAAGGTGTCCCATTTTATCTGTACTCCTGGATAAAAGATTGCGATTCCCCTTTTTTTCTATACTAGGTACAGTCAGGGGGAACACGTACATGCTGGAGTCTTCGCCAATACTGGCAGCAAAGGGACCAACCTCACTTCCCACGTACAAGTTGGTGAACTGCTCTGCACCCTTTTCCCACTGCAAAAAGTTCCGGATTGTATCCCATTCAGTTTCAGTCATACCGGTTGTGCTGAAAATGATAGTAGCATCTGACAATACCTCTGTAAGTTGTTCTTGGATAGAGCGAGCAGCAGCTTTCACTCCCATGCCCTTGATTTCACTCTTGAGTTCATTGACTTCTGGACTATCAGAAGTATCCAATGATTTTTCCAGCCCTCGGCGAAGCTTTCCCAGGTCAGCCCATCCCAAAACTGTCAGAAATGGTGCAGAAACCACAGATATTCTATCCATGGACAACATCTGTGCAATAACCTGCAGGTTATATGCATCCTTGTACTCATATAATGCATATGAGCGAGGGCTAATCAAAGAGAGTACTAACCGCTGGGAAAACTCTGCAGAGTACACTCTCACCACTTCGTTTCCATCTACGTGTGACATCCCATCCGTTCGAGCCCGTGACGGAACAAAAATTGCTGCACACGACTGTGTATCCAGTCCACTCGCTTCAAATATGGCCTGCATACCAGGAGCCCACAATCGTTTAACCAGTTCATCTGATACGTGGAACCATTTCACATCAGAGATATGACCTCCCGACGTCCCCGACGTATGGCACACCACTAAAGGTCCCTTCGTGTGAGAGGCTAGAAAATCCACATCTACAGAAAGTGATTGAGGATCTGTTGTCTCTGTTTTCAAATCAAAAAAGTCATCCACTGTCGATAGCCCTGACAACTTCAAAGCTATACACTCATACTCTTCCCGAGAAGATATATCCAGCCACCTTCTCCAGTTGGTCAATGGAATAGCACTGTACAGATCAGAGAAAACCTGCTGTAAATCCGGGTCAAAATCATACGACTTCACATTTCACACCTTAAATTGCCCCTATACCTCTCTTCTTAACTTCTCCAGATATTCCTTGAACTCTTCTATGTGCTTGCATCTGTGCCGAACCCGAAAGCTGATACAATCGCAGGCATACTCTTTGGTATCTTTGTTGTACGACAGGTTGTAAACATGTTTGGCAAAAATCATGTGCCTCGTTTCCTTTAAATCCTCAATCATTATCTTCTGTAATGACACGGGTTATAAAATCTTTTCGATAGTGTGAAGTTGTCCAATTTTGGTGTCTGTCTCATTTTTGTTACACGTGTAACAATTTATTGTTCTTTTTTAACTATCATGGGGATTTTTGACATTAAAAGAAACCTAACTTCTCATGGGAGACATTTTTTAAATGAGATAGCACCTTCAGATTCAAAGAGCATACCCGAATGAGGAGTGCTATTGAGAAGGGTTGTACTAGATTCTATAAATGACTCCTTTGATGGTAGGGTACCTGCAACCATGTGGTCAAGGTAAATCCATATACGTACATGGTAAACTAAAAGAACTATCAGTAGTGGTGGACAGAATTTTGAGGTATCTCTTTGAGAATTAAATATAACATAATTCTAGCAGAAGAATACCAAAAATCAAAATTAACGCTCTTTAAAATACAGAAATATACTCTATTCTTCCTTCAAGAAGTCTTGTTCAAATATACTATCGTAAGGTTTTTAAAGGAGTAAAATCTGCACGCGCTGCTGGAAGGATAGCGTAACTATGTACAGGATGCCCAAACCAGTCAGAATTCGGTGGCTTCCTGTATGTGGTCATCCCTTTCTATCCGGCTCTTGCGTGTAGAGGAGTTGGATGAAATTTGTATCTCCATATAATCCAGCCCTCTACTCTCGTTAGTAATGTACTGGCAAATAGAGGTGACGTAATGGGTTTATCTACTGTAAGAAAAATATACAGCCTGAGATCAAGTTCACCACGATTGGAATCCCTCATTAAAGAACTCATCCCCAGAAGACTCACAGGGTTACTCAAGGTAACTTTTGATGCATGTGATGGAATCATCGCCTTCGATAAAGGAGTAGTCATTGATGGATACGAAATATTCAATGAAGAGCTCCTGGTAAAAGATCAAAATGGACGCCACATAGTAGAAAGGCAAAAAGCTGAACCAGGAAAAATTATTATATTCGAGGTACAGCCAGAGGTTTTGCAGACCTTTTTAAGAACGCTGCAGGAGATACCTCCACAGAATATCCTGGCTCGATTCAGCTGTTTGTGCAGTGGTAAAGGCAACGGATCCATGAATTAGATGAAGAGGTTGAAGTTCATACGTGTGATTCCATAACAAGAAGAATGCAATTGTCAGATGAAAGATGAGCTTTTTCTCTTTTTTTGTTTTCAAAGAAAATTTGTGCTCACTTTGTTGGCCAAAAATTCAACAGTAGCCAAAAAGAAATCAACTGTTACACGTGTAACAGATAAATACCTCGCACTGTGAGACCTCTTTTTCACCTTCTATTTTTTCTCTGCGCAGAATTGTGGAGTCAATTCCTCGGAGAATGAAAAACTTCAATCTTTTTTGTCATCATTTTTTCAAAGGTAATCTGATAAAGAGCAATAGGTTGTTACACGTGTAACAAAAGAGGCAATCACCTGACAATTTTACAGCCCCCTCTGTGCTTCTGTGCCACAACCTATATAAGCCAGAAATTATAACTCAGTTATAATGTATCCACCCTGTATGGTATTTATTGAGAACTTGTTCACCGATTTGAGAATTCGTGTTTCCCACAACTTGAACGCCTCTGGATACACCCAGGGAGAGATTGCTCACCATTTGCACGTTTCCCAAGCCATGGTTTCCAAATACCTCTCAAAATCAGTGGAACCTTCTGAAGAACTGGATGAGGTCTCCTCTGAAATTGCTCGCATGATTAACCAAGGAAAAGATGAGAAAGACATCCTCTTGTATATATGTCAAACTTGTTTCAGGTGGCGAGAAGGGGGGTTAACCTGCACGTTGCACAACCTTTCAGAGTGCACGGTCTGCACCCAGCTGCGCAGTCCTGAAATCATGGATGAAAAGCAGAAGGTCGTCCAGAACGTGAAAGAAGCACTCTTAATCCTGGAGTCAAGCCCCTCCATCGTCAAGTTAATGCCCGAAGTGAGAATGAACATTGCCATGTCTGCACAAAATGCTTCAAACCCCATGGAAGTGGCTGCGGTCCCAGGAAGACTGGTCCCTGTACACGGAAAGGTCACTGCAGTTTCAGACCCTGAATTCGGTGCTTCTCACCATTTAGCTTCCATTCTCCTCAAAACTGGCAACAGAGCAGTGATCAACATTAGATATACTGAAGAAATTCGTTCTCTCTTTAAAAAGGTTGGATTATCGTTTACCTTTACAGATGAACCTGCAGATGTTTTAATCGATAAAGGCAGTTTCGGAATTGAACCCTGCGCTTATATTTTCGGAAAAGATGCAGTAGACGCAGCTCTCACTGTCCTTGAAATTGCTGAACATCTTTAATAACGTCGATCAGCCTCCCTGCAAGTAATTCAGTTTCTTTTGTGGGCATCTCCTCATAGGGTTTGTGCTCGAACGCCTTTCTCATGGTCAAGGGGATTTCTATCTGGACACCCTTCTCCTTGGTCAAGTTCACCACATTTTTGGGGTTTCGGGCAGATAAATTCCTGCAAATTCCTCCTCCTTCTACCGCGTCTACCACGTCAAACTCCTCTTGCAGTGAGTCTACAATCTTCCTCCTCAGAAAATGGTTCAACCCCCCCACACAGATGACATTCCTCTTTATCACGTGACCATGTATGGAAAGTGCAGCAACCACGTGCTCCAGAAATTGTGTTAACTTTTCCGATTCTTTAGGGCTGATCTTGTTTGATGAAATGTGGAATTTCCAGTCCCGCTTTTGAGTTCGGGGAGAGATCACATACAAAGAAGAATTACTATGCTTCGCGATGTAATTTGCTATCTGTTCTGTGCCTCGCTCAATATTCCCCCCATGGATTGCCATCACTCCAATTTTTCCCTGGAGGATCGTATACTCGATAACATCCGGGTGGGTTATCAGCTCAGCTAACTTCATCGTCTTTTCTACACCTCTTGTTTTTAAAGGTTTACGGTTTCAACCGCTGCTCACTGTTACACGTGTAACATCAAAATGTTCTCTTTAATCTCATTAGATGATCTATTTGTGTTAATTGAGGAGATTATCTGTAGAAATAAAATACGGTATGAATGGAAGAAATGGTTAACGTGAATCTATCTGAAAGCGATTCTTAATCTCTCCTATGCACCTGGCATGGAAGACCACCTTGTGCACTTCTCTGAAAAAGGGATTCTCTCTGTGTGTGAGAAGGTAGCTGCGCACTTTGTGGTAATGTTCCAGAAGGTAGGACCCTTTACATGCATCTTGCATGAATGTTACCAATTCGTTCTGCTTTCCTTTTTTACGAGCATACGCCGTTGCTTCCTTGAGAGCTTCCTGCATTAATGAAAGATGGTGAGCCACTGCATACAGAATGAGACCTCCTTTGTCATGTGCTAATAACGTGACTGCTTTCACCTTCAAGGGATGGATATCTTCAACTTCGGTATACTCACCTTCCCACATGCGGGAGAACGCTTCTACCACAGAATGTATATGCGGTACTGTTACCATTTCCATTTCTTGAGCAGAAGGAGAATACCTCTCCAGAATTTCACATTCCTCACAGGTGCACAACCCTGAAACGCACTCCACTGCTGGAGCAAGACAGGGACAGATGACAGCAGAAGAAATCACCCGCGATAAGAGATCAGCAACCTCCAGTGCGTCCCGTTCACTTTCTGCATGCCTTACTATCAGTTTCCCTGTGTGAGAAATGAGAATTTCCTTTCCCCCATATTCGATGCGGCCAATACCCAAGGCTTGAGAACATTTTACCACCTCAAAGTACAATGGTAGTACATCACAGAACAAAGGATCTAAATACCCGTAGTCAACTTCTCGATGGGCTAAATACATTTCTGCCATCACCATGTCAGCATCGGTGATGCACGGCTCAAAAACAGCAAGGTGTTTCATGTGGGTTCTTATCGGTTTTATATCATTGATCACTGAGTGAATATCTTTTGTATTTTCAAGCCATGCGCATTTGGTGAGATCTTCTTTTTCAAATAGTACACGGCGTGCAAAGGTGGTGCAGCTCCCGCAGCCGCAGATTCCGCAATTCTTTTGAGGCATCAACTGGTAGAAATCGGACAGTTCCATGTTCTCACCTAGACCAGAGTTGAAGCTTCTTTGAGTATAGAGATCATGTGCTCCACTTCCTCACACGTGTTATAACAATGGTATGACGCTCTTACTGTTCCGTTGACTTTTAGCTTTTTCATGAGTGGTAATGCACAGTGATGGCCTGAACGAACCATGATATTGTGGGTATCCAATACAGATGCAGTATCGTGGCAGTGCAGTCCTTGTACATTAAAAGAGATCACTGCTGCATGATCCTTTTGTGTGCCGTACCAGACAACCCCCTCAATGGCAGAGAGTTCATCCAGCGTTAATTTAGTCAATTTTTTCTCCTGGTTGTATATTTCAGAGAGACCAATTCCGTCAATGTACTCTACGGCAGCACCCAGCCCGATAGCGCCTGCAATGTTGGGGGTTCCTGCTTCATATCGTTCAGGAGGATCTGCTATTTCGTATCCAGTTGAAGAGACATCTCTAATCATTCCTCCTCCCAAAAGGAGTGGTTCAGTTCTGTCAAATACGTCCTCTTTCATGTACAAGACACCAATTCCTGTAGGACCCATACAGCCTTTGTGGCCCGAAAAGGCTAAGAAATCACAGTCCAACTCGTGTACATCTACCGGCATGTGCCCAACTGCCTGGGCTGCATCCACACAGAATAGTGCGCCTGTGTCCCTGGATAGACGGCCTATTTTCTTTACTGGGAGAATAGTTCCCACAGCATTGGAGATGTAACTGCAGGTAACCAGGGAAGCTCCCTCAATTTTTTTGAACTGATCATCAAGTAATCCCTCTTCACAAGCTTCCATCACTTCAAGAGATACGCCTTTGTTCTGCAGTCTGAGAAAGGGGAGAAAATTGGAGTGATGCTCAAATTCTGTGGTAACCACTTTATCATTTTTGGTGAAATTTACACCCATAGCCACGTAGTTTAAGGCTTCTGTCGTATTCTTCACGAAGATGATCTCTTCAGGAGATGCATTGATGAATGCTGCTACCTTTTCCCGGGCTTGTTCATACGCTAAAGAAGCCTTCATAGACAATGTATGGACACCTCGATGTACAGTACCTCTGTACTCCACGTAGTATTTGCGTACTGCCTCCACCACAGGGAGGGGTGTCAAACAGGTGGCAGCGTTATCAAAGTAGGCCACTTTCTCTGTTAAGGGAATATCTGCTCTCACTTCATGAGGAACCTTCATTCCATCAACTCAAACATTCTATCTATGGATTTCTTGGCTTTTTCTGCAGTAATTGCATCAAGTCTTACCATATTTTCTTCAGGTTTCTCTCTTAAAACTCTTTCCAGACTCTTCAACGTGTGCATTTTCATGTTCGGGCAGATCATGTATTTTGAAGCGTAATACACCTTTTTTGATGGACATTCCCTCTGTATTCTGTGGAGCATTCCATTTTCTGTTCCTATAATGAATTCTTCTTTATCGGAAGTTTTCACGTAATTGAGAATGCCTTCTGTTCCCCCAGTGTAATCTGCCAGATCTATGACTTCAGGCCTGCACTCAGGGTGGACTGCCACCATTGCTGAAGGGTGCTCTTGTTTCGCCAGTAACACATCTTCTGCTAACAACTGGTGGTGGGTGGGACAGTTCCCTCTTTCAGGGACGATAATGATCTCTTTATCGGTGAATCTCCTCACGTAACTTCCCAAATTTTGATCAGGAGTAAAAATTATTCTGTTTCCATCCAGGCTATTCACAATTTGAGCCGCATTGGCTGACGTGCAGATAGTATCTGAGACCGCCTTGACAGCTGCTGTAGTATTCACGTATGCAACCACTGCAGCATCTGAATACTTTTTTCGGGCATCAATAATTTCTTTTGGTGTGACTTGATGAGCCATAGGGCACTGCGCTTCAGGTTCAGGCATGAATACTCGTTTGTCAGGATTCAAAATGGCGGCCGTTTCTGCCATGAAATCTACACCACAAAAGATAATGTCGTCAGCATCCGTTCCTCTGGCAATCTGGCACAGTTTTAGAGAATCTCCACAGTAATCTGCCCTATCCTGTATTTCCGGCCGCTGGTAATTATGAGCAAGGATCAGGGTTTTCATGGATATAACACCGTTATACTTATATATAAGCGTTTCCGAATGAACGTATGAAACCCCCCTGTGAGCTGGCAGTGAAAGAGTTCCTTCCCTCGCTGCGGGCAGCTGTTGTTAAAGAGCTTTCTGAATCGTACAACATGAAGCAGACCGATATTGCACGCGCTCTGGGGATCACCCAGGCTTCTGTGAGTCAGTACTTACATGTTGAGAGAGCCAAAGAGGACCGATTTGAATCTGTGGAAGGGTTTCATGAAACAGCGAAGAAAATAGCAGATACTATTGCATCACAGGGGCCCTCCAGAAAAGTACTGCTTAACCTTGTGTGTGTGCTGTGTTCTCACGTGAGAACATCTGAAGAATTCTGTCATGCTCACCAGGACATGCTCAATATTGAAAACTGCGACATATGCAAAAAATACGGGAATGAAGTAACTGATTAGTGAAAGAGCTGGTAAATTTTTTTAGCTTTCATTTTTCCAACACCTTCAACTCTTTGGAGTTGTTTTTCTGATGCATTGGCCACAGCTCGTATGGAGCCAAAGTGATTCAAAAGGGTTCTAGCTAAAACGTCACCCACTGAGGGTAAAGATGCCAGAATGTACCGTTTTACATCCATTTCAGGGAGATCAGGTGATAAATGCTTTCTGAACCAGCGAGATTGTGGTAATATATCATTTTTTCCTGCTTTCTCCCTTTTGATGAGGATTCTCATGCACTCGTAGAAAGCTGCATCATCTTCTGCTAAAATGATAGGGATATCGTACACGAATAAAATTTCCATGTAAGCACCCATGAGCCGGGACCAAAAGGGGGCTGTGCATTCAGGATCAAAGGTGCCGTGAACGATGAGTAACTTCCTTTTGAGTGTACATCCCAAAAGGGTTGACGTTTTCATGAACCGGAGCAGCTGGTCCCACAACCTGTTGGATCTAATGGATGAGAGAAAATCAGAAGCTGACTTGCGCTCTACAAGTATGCCAGTGGTGTCATGGGTTAAGAGAAAGTCACCAAGAGGGAGATTGGTCACTTCACAGGGGATATCTTTACAGATGTTCTCAATCAAAGGAAGAACCTTTCCTTCTCTGTGATCTATGAGTAATTTCATCATGACACGTTACAGTGCATGTATAAATGGTTTTCCACGTTGCAGATTCAAATAGTGGTTATCTTATTTGTTACACGTGTAACAGGTTATTATTTTTATTATTTTACTGTTTATCAAAAACAGTTATCAATTTGGCTTTTTAAAGTGTTTCTCCAAAGTAATTGCCATTTATAAAAAATGTTGTGAAAAAGTATTTTTGGAAGGCACTGGTACTAATTTCCTTTTGTTATTCTTTTATCAGATACTTAGAAAGAGGTCAATGTCAGACTTTGACAGCCACTATAGGTTCTTTTATCCATGGTCAATCTCCTCAACCTATGGTTATCCAGTATCTACTTCTGCATTTCTAATACATCTTTTATTTTGAGGACAGCTTCTTCCAGTCTATCGCTTATCAGAGAGATCCTGAAGTGATCCGGGTAGTCACCAAAGTAAATACCGGGAACTACAGAAACACTGTTCCTCATGAGCTGCATACAAAAGGATTCTGCATCTGTAGGAATTTTTGGAAATTCGTAGAAAGCACCCTGGCATGGAATGAATGGTAGTCCAATGTTGTTCAAGGTTTTCTCTGCTATTCTCTTTCTCTCAGCATAGATTTTGTGAGCAGTATTGTACACTTCTTTCTCAAATTTCAGTGCTTCTAGAGCAGCGTACTGGGCGAATTCTACAGGACAGGTAACAGTGTGCACTTGTAAATTCTGGAAGATTTTTATTTGTTCTGGACTGGAAATGACGTAGCCAATTCTGAAGCCAGTCATGGAGAAATTTTTGGAAAAGCTACCAATGTAGATGAAGTTTTCACAGTCAAATTCCTGGAATGAGGTAAATCCATTGTAGGTCAAAAAGGAATAGATTTCATCTGCTAAGAGTGTAATCTGGTAATCATTGCACACATCTACGAGCTCTTTCATTTGTGCTCTGGGTAGATTAACACCTGTGGGATTATTGGGGTAGTTGGTGAGAATCAGATCAAAACTGCTGTCCAGAATCTCAAAGGAAGGGATAAAAGAATCCTCAAGAGTGGTGTGAATAATCTGGTAGGGTTTTTTCAGATAGTTCAGGTTCTCTTCGTAAGCGGGCCAACCAGGATGGATGACTGCAGCTTTTGTGCAGAGTTCGATGGCAGCATAGATGGGGAATTTGCCGCCTACTGTAATCATGATCTGATTTACAGGGACCTGGTGTTTTTCTGCCAGAGCTTCACGTAATTGGGGAATACCGTATCCAGAGGTATATCTGGTTTTGCCTGCTCTTAAAGCATTTACTGCGGCTTCAATAATCCTCTGGTCTACTGGAAGGTCAGGTTGACCAATATCCAGACGGATTTCAGGATTACATTTCCTGATTTCGTCGAAATAGTCGTACATGGTACGCATAAAATCTCCTCATGTGCACGGACACCAATTGCTTAAAAACTTTTTGTATTGTGAAATGCAAGTTGGGTGCATTGCATCACGTGGGGTTCCTGAGATTGGTGGGGGTTTCGAGAGTCAGGTACTGGAAGGGTTAACTTATATCTCACGAGTATTTTTTGAGTATTGCATGAACAAAAGATAATTTTGTTACACGTGTAACAAAAATGGGAGAAACGCTCACAATTTTACATAAATTCTCTTTGAGGCTATTTGGTATTATACATTCATGAATGAAATAGTCGTGCATATGCTGTATACCTGTCGCTTGACCTTAGCTGTTTCAGAAGCTAAGCACCTCAGGCGGTTAGTACTGGTGGGCTGAACTGCTCGCCGAAGCTCGCAGCGTACACCCCCAGCCTATCAAACCCATCTTCTATGGGAGCCTTCGTCCCTTGTCGGCGTTGCTGTCACCAGCCCCACCATGTGACAAGAGAATGGGTGTCTCGTTTTGGGAGTGGCTTCAGGCTTAGATGCATTCAGCCTTTATCCACTATGGCGTAGCTACTCGGCAGTGCCTTGTCAGACAACCGATCCACCAGAGGCCACGGCGACCTGTTCCTTTCGTACTGGGGCTACCTTTCCCTCAGACACCCGACACCCCCAACAGATAGCATCCAATCTGTCTCACGACGATCTAAACCCAGCTCATGTTCTCCTTTGATGGGCGAACAACCCCACCCTTGGGTCCTGCTGCAGACCCAGGTTGGAGAAAACCGACAGCGAGGTAGCAAGCATCGGGGTCGATATGTACTCTTGCCCGATACCACCCTGTTATCCCCGGGGTAGTTTTTCTGTCACCACAAGCCCCCACTAAGGAGGACATTGTGTCTCGCTAGGCCAGGCTTTCACCTCTGGATCGCTTACTGGCAACAATCCAGTCAGGCTGGCTTTTGCCCTTGCACTCTACGATGGATTTCTGACCCATCTGAGCCAACCTTAGGGCGCCCCTGATATCTTTTCAGGGGCGTGCCGCCCCAGCCAAACTACCTACCTACCGATGTTCCGTCCGAAAACGGTGAGTGACCCAAATACAGAAGGGTGGTATCTCACCGGCGCCTCCACCTTGTCTAGCGACGAGGCTTCGCAGGCTCCCACCTATGCTGCACAACCCTATTCGAATCACAACGACAGGCTGTAGTAAAACTCCACGGGGTCTTCGCTTCCCGTTGGGGGTCCCTGGCATGTGCACCAGGCAGTGGGTTCACTGGGTTCCAGTTGGGGACAGCGAGGCTCTCGTTCCGCCATTCATGCAAGCCACCAATTAAGCGGCAAGGTATTACGCTACCTTAAGAGAGTTATAGTTACTCCCGCCGTTTACCGGCGCTTAGCCCCGTTGGAACAGGGTTTCACGTACCGGCACTGGGCAGACGTCACAAGCTGTACACACCCTTTCGGGCTAGCAGCTTGCTGTGTTTTTATTAAACAGTCGGAGCCTCCTTGTCACTGCGACGCATCTCTCAGCGAGATGCGCACCCCACATACCGAAGGTATGAGGCTAATTTGCCGAGTTCCCTCAACTGGAGTATCCCAACACACCTTAGGCTTCTCACCTAGGGGCACCTGTGTCGGTTCTCAGTACGGACACAAAAGCATACATCCTTTCCCTTTTCACTGACCCGTGGAATCAACTGAACCCAACTAAAAGTGTCAGGCTGTTACTGGTTTCATCCAGTTCTCTGCATGACGCATCTTCCTGGATTTATACAGTTAAATGGGATGACGGTCCCACTCAGTCTATCCATAGATGTCAGGAAAAGACACCAGCGTTGCCGCTATTGCTTTTATGGCACAGGAATATTAACCTGTTTCCCTTTCGATCATCTGGAATTACCGATGACCTTAGGACCGGCTAACCCTCAGCTGACGAACATTGCTGAGGAATCCTAGCCCCTTCGGTGGCAGAGATTCTCACTCTGCTTTGCTGTTACTACCAGCAGGATTCTCAATCCCGACAGGTCCACTGCTGCTCACGCAGCAGCTTCTGCCCTATCGAGACGCTTCCCTACCAAATCACTTTCGCGTTCCAAAGTATCGGCGGCGGGCTTGAGTCCCGTCCATTTTAGGCGCCCTGAACCTAGACGGGTGAGCTGTTACGCACTCTTTAAAGGATAGCTGCTTCTGAGCTTACCTCCCCGCTGTTTAGGGCTGAGGACATCCTTCAACTTAGCCAGCGCTTAGGGGCCTTAACTTTGGGTTGGGTTGTTTCCCTTTTGCAATGTGAGCTTACCCCACACCACTCACTCCAGAGGTCTACAACGTCGATGGCTTCGGAGTTTGACAGAGTGCCGAGGGATTTCTCCCCCTAAACACCCAATCAGTGCTCTACTCCACCGACTGTCTCGCTCCGGGCTGAACTACGGCTCATTTCGGGAAGAACCAGCTATCTCCAGTCTCGATTGGCCTTTCACCCCTATTCCCAGGTCAGAGGAACGATTTGTACGTCAGTACCCCTTCAGGCTTCCGTCTCTCTGGCGAGAGATTTCACCTTGCCCAGGAATAGATCGACTGGTTTCGGGTCTTAAAGCAGTGACTCCAGGCGCTTTCACACCTCGTCCCTCACCAAAGGCTGCGGACGTGTTGGTTTCCCTAAAACTCAGAAGTTTCAACTTCTTAGTTTCGCCACTGCTGTAAACTCCCTGCCCCGTGTTTCTAGACGGACGACAGGACACTGGTCGTCTTGTCTCAGTTGAGACCTTGCGAACTCTCCTTTCGACAAGAGTCTACCCTTTCATGCCCTGCCCAATCGTCACCATTTAGGTTCAGGCTCTTTGCACCCCCCTTCCAGGGTACTTTTCAGCTTTCCCTCACGGTACTACTGCGCTATCGGTTTCAGAACGTATTTAGAGTTGGGAGTTAGTGTCTCCCGAATTCATGCGAGATATCCGACCCACACTACTCTGGAATGCATGCCTGCAGTGCAAACTTACAGTTACGGGACTGTCACCCTCTCTGGTGCTTCGTTCCAGAAGACTTCACCTTCATCTGCAAAGCAGTTGCACACATCCGAACACCACATCTCCCGGAGACCGGGATTCAGTTTGCTCTCTGCCGTGTTCGGTCGCCCCTACTAACAGCATCGCGGTTGCTTTCTTTTCCTTTCCCTACTGAGATGTTTCACTTCGGGAAGTTCCTCCTCCTTACGGAGTATACGGGATGTCCCATTCGGGAATCTCCGGTTCTCAGGCAACATGCGCCTCGCCGGAGCTTTTCGCAGCTGGCCACGCCCTTCATCAGCGTTCTGAACCTAGCCATCCACTAAATGGTTGTGACGCCTAGTTCTTACTCGAGCCAGAATCAACTAGCGGGTACACAGCGTATGCATGACTTCATGATCACGAATGTGATTCTGTCCTTCATATGATGTATTCCTACACCATATGGTGGACTCGGCGGGATTTGAACCCGCGGCCTCCGGCTCGCAAAGCCGGCGCTCATACCAACTGAGCTACGAGCCCGGTTAAAGATATATGACTTTATGGTGTTTGAGCCCCAAGGAACTGGAGGTGATCTAGCCGCAGGTTCCCCTACGGCTACCTTGTTACGACTTTACCCCCCTTGCAGAACTTGGATTCGAACTTGCCAGTGACAAGCCCTCATCCAAGCCCTACTCAGGTGATATGACGGGCGGTGTGTGCAAGGAGCAGGGACGTATTCACCGCGCGATAATGACACGCGATTACTAGGGATTCCAGCTTCATGAGGGCGAGTTGCAGCCCTCAATCCGAACTGAGATTACGTTTAGGGGATTACCTTCACTTTTCAGTGTCGGAACCCATTGTCGTAACCATTGTAGGCCGCGTGTAGCCCGGGGGATTCGGGGCATACTGACCTACCGTTGCCCCTTCCTTCCTCTACTTTAGCAGTAGCGGTCCCCTCAGAGTCCCCATCATTCCATAGGAATTTGCTGGTAACTGAGGGCAGGGGTCTCGTTCGTTACCTCACTTAAGAGGACACCTCACGGTACGAACTGACGGCGGCCATGCACCTCCTCTCGGCTCGTCAAGCAAAGTCATCAGCTTGGCCGTCATACTGCCGTCGCCCCCGGTGAGTTTTCCGGCGTTGAATCCAATTAAACCGCAGCCTCCACCCCTTGTGGTGCTCCCCCGCCAATTCCTTTAAGTTTCAGCCTTGCGGCCGTACTCCCCAGGCGGCGGACTTAATGGCTTCCCTTCGGCACAGAGATATCTCGTGGATATCCCCACACCTAGTCCGCATAATTTACGCCCAGGACTACCCGGGTATCTAATCCGGCTCGCTCCCCTGGGTTTCGTCCCTCACCGTCAGGCCCGTTCCAGTTGGACGCCTTCGCCACCGGTGGTCCCCCCAGGATTACAGGATTTTACCCCTACCCCGGGAGTACCTCCAACCTCTCCCGGCCTCAAGACAGACAGTATCTCCAGAAGCCTTACGCTTAAACGTAAGATTTACCTAGAGACTTATCTATCCGGCTACGGACGCTTTAGGCCCAATAAAAACGGCGACCACTTGGGCTGCTGGTGTTACCGCGGCGGCTGGCACCAGTCTTACCCAGCCCTTATTCCCCTGGCTCCTTACACCAGAGAAAAGCCCTTGCAATACAAGGGCACTTGGGGTTCCCCGCTCACTCTTTCGAGCATTGGCGAGTTTTCGCACCTGCTGCGCCCCGTAGGGCCTGGGGCCTTGTCTCAGTCCCCATCTCCGGGCTCCAGCTCTCACTGCCCGTACCGATCGAAGGCTTGGTGGGCCGTTACCTCACCAACAACCTAATCAGCCGCGGGCCCATTCTCAGGCGCCAGAACTTTCGATACAAACTCATTCCAGAATTCTGTATCTATCGGGTATTAGCTCCAGTTTCCCGGAGTTATTCCCGACCTGAGAGTAGGTTACCCACGTGTTACTGAGCCGTGCGCCGCTGACCGAAGTCCGCGCGACTCGCATGGTTAAGTCGAACCCCAATAGCAGTCGCCTTCGGCAGGATCGACCGAGGTT
>Ga0209427_10001613_pt1 | contig 26146 bp, 24 predicted proteins | sample DeeMarSWOR136_30_FD_187465 | JGI IMG/M metagenome (GOLD analysis project Ga0209427, IMG submission 187465) | Marine sediment microbial communities from White Oak River estuary, North Carolina - WOR-1-36_30 (SPAdes) (version 2) | ecosystem: Environmental > Aquatic > Marine > Intertidal zone >...
CCTTTAATGCGCTCTAGGACGTATGGTTCGATATAATTAAAAATAATTCCTGAAAGAATTGTGTCAGTACCTGCCCTTTGTTCAATGAAGTATTTCTCTCTAAGGATAGTATCAATCGTTCGATCATCCTTTCCTGTAACGATCAGAATCATTTTTGAATCAAATTCTTTTGCAAGCCGAGCCCCATCAAGGTCTAGACTAATGTAGTCATTTAAGCAACATGAACTCTCAATAATTAGGATATCATGTGCAGTAGATAACTTATCGAAAGCGGTTTGAATTTTCTGATGTAACTCCTCTCTTTTACTTCCCTCTTCTAAATATCGATTTGGTCGAAGCAAAACTGGACTAATTACTTCAAGAGGATAGTCCATTCCTAAAACCACCTTTGCCAGGTGGGCATCTTCATCATGGACTTCATCGTGTATGCCTGGCTTTCCTATGGGTTTAAAATAACCAACGTTAAATCCTTGCTCCTTTAGTAAGAGTGCTAAAGCCATACTGACCGCAGTCTTACCAGAATATCCTGTTGGAGAGGTAACAAACAACTTCATTATTTACGTCCTCCTAGTGCAAAGACATTTTCTGCTAGATATTTGTGTAGTTTATTTGAATTTTTATCTGTTTTTCGTCATTAATCATCGTCATTTTGACAAAGATTTGAGAGATAAATTCTCAATTATTATTGCCAACGACAGCTTATTTTGACATCAAGTGCACTCGCACCTTCACCTTCATTATAAGCAAATAAAGGATTAATATCCATTTCCAAAATTTCTGGAAACTCAGTTACTAGTTGAGAAACTCTAAGAATCATATCAATTATGGAATTAATGTCTGCAGGAGGTTCACCCCTCACCCCTCTCAATAATGTTCCTGCAGCTTTGGTTTCAAAAATCATCTCTTGGACGTCTTTGAGTGACATTGGGGCTAAACGAAATGTAACATCTTTTAAGATCTCGACAAAGATACCACCAAGTCCGAACATCACCATTGGTCCAAAAGTGAGGTCACGTGACATTCCAATAATTAATTCTCGTCCTTTTGGATTCATTTTTTGGACTTCAACACCATAAATCTTAGCATGAGGCATATATCTAACACTATTTTCAATTATTTGATAGTAGGCGTCAGTTATTTCTTTTTCTGAACGTAGTTCTAAGCGTACTGCGCCGATGTCTGTTTTGTGGATAATTTGTGGGCTTGCAACTTTTAGAACTACGCTTCCACCACCGCTGATTCGATGAGCAATTTCGACCGCCTCAGAAGCTGATCGTGCTAACTCGGTCGGAGGTGTCAATATTCCATATGCGTTAGCTACAGCTATTGCTTCATATCCTAGTAATGTTTTCCTGCCATCTTCTTTGACATTATGGAAAATTTCTCCAACTTTAGACCGATTTGTGTCTGAGAATGGTTCTGGTAGTTCTCGCTCTTCTTCTTTCAGATATGCAGAGTATTTAGCTAATTGAGACATTACAGCGACTGCACGTTCAGGAAAAGGATAATTCGCAATACCGGACGCTCTAAGTTTATTATCACCTTTTTGGGCGTCAATTCCCCCTATAAAACTCGTTACAATTGGTTTATTTGATTGTTGCTTAATATTTGCAATAACTTCAGCGGTAGTTTCAATTTCTGTCATTGCTTGAACCGTTAAAAGAACAATTACGATATCCACGTTTTCATCTTTTGCTGCAAGTTCCAAAGCGAGTTTGAATCGATCGGCTTTTGCATCTCCAAGAATATCTATTGGATTATGCTTACCAGCTTCTTCGGGCAATCCCGTTCGTAGTCCTTCCAATGTTTCTTGCGAAAATGCTGCGAGTGTTAGACCATACTTATCAGCGGCATCAGTAGCTATGATACCTGGCCCACCCGCATTCGTAATAATTGCTACTCTGTTACCTTTTGGTAGTGGGGTCTTTGAAAACGCCTCAGCAAGATCAAAGAGCTCTTGCATTTCCGTTGCACGAATAACTCCAAGTTGCTTAAATGCGGTTTCATATGCCTGATCTAATCCAGATAACGTTCCAGTATGTGATGATACTGCTCTGGCACCAGCAGCTGAGACTCCTGACTTAATTATTACAACTGGTTTTTCTCTAGTCGCTTTTTTAACATTTTTCAGGAAATTTTCACCATTTTTTATACCTTCAACGTAACAAAGGATGACCTTCGTTTCAATATCTTCAGCTAGTGCCATAATAAAATCAGTTTCATCTAAACCTGCCTTATTTCCTAAACTGATGAATCTGCTAAATCCAATATTTTCTTCCAAACTCCAATCTAGTATACCTGTGCATAATGCACCGCTTTGAGAAATGAAACCAACTGGTCCTTGTAAAGGAAAATTAGATGAGAATGATGCATTAATAGGTGTAAAGGTATTAATCATACCAAGGCAATTTGGTCCAAGTAAATCAATTTTGTATTTGTTACAAAGAGAAATCAATTCCCTTTCTAAACGAGCACCTTCAATTCCGATTTCCTTAAAACCAGCAGATATCACAATTGCACTTTTCAGGTTTTTTTCAGCACATTCTGTGATCGTTTGATTAACAAACCTAGCAGGAAGAGCTATGATAGCCAAATCTAAATCATCATCAATTTCAAATACGCTTGAATAGCACTTATATCCCAATACTTCTTCAGCTTTTGGATTAACAGGATATATCTTGCCACGATATCCACTCTCAATTATGTTTGAAAGTATGGAGTATCCTACCTTTGCAGAGTTTCTTGATGCTCCAATAACAGCAACTGACTGTGGATTAAAGAAGTATTCAAGCATTGTACCATTTCACCTAGATTGATGTTTCGTGATGCCATGCTGAGGCTTTCGCTTTTAAGTGATTTTAGAGCTCTAAACTTAAAAATTTTGGACTTAGTTACCATTAAAGATAACTTTTTTAAAATATTGCACGTTGAACCTCTATAGTTTCATTGAACTAAGGTGTGATGTATGTCAGGAAAATTAACAGTTGTTCAGTCATTAGTAGATGGAGGAAAAGCGACAGCAGGACCTCCTCTTGGACCCGCCCTAGGTCCAACAGGTGTAAACGTATATCAATTGATTCAAGCAATTAATGAGAAAACTAAGGCTTACATGGGGCTAAAAGTTCCAGTAATAATCACAATCAACACAGATGACAAATCATTTGAAATAGAAGTCGGAACTCCTCCTGTTTCTGCACTTATCTTGAAAGAATTAGGAATTGAAAAGGGGTCAGGAACTACAGGAGCTGAAGAATCTGAAGCCATAGGTAATCTTAATTTATCTCAGATAATCGAAATAGCAAAGTTAAAACGTGAGAAACTTCTGGCAAATTCACTTCAAGCCGCAGTAAAAGAAATTCTCGGTACGGCCATTACAATAGGTGTAACTGTGGAGGACAAGCATCCAAGAGAAATCCAAAAAGAAATAGATGAGGGTCAATGGAACGAACTTCTTGCAGAAGATTAAGTTAATTAGAACACGTGGAGTTTAACTAAGATAAGATTTAAAAGATGTAGAAAATACTTTCAATTTTGTCAATACCTTATGCTGTCTATATTACACTGCATAAGTTTTCATGTAACTTTTCATCGTTATTATGATAATTGGGGCAATAACCATGTCCAATATTACTAAGGCTGTAGCAGAGGCAAAAAAACTAGCTAAAGATCGAAATTTTACCGAAACAGTAGATTTAGCCATTAATCTTAAGAATATTGACTTAAAGAAGCCGGAAAATAGGATAAAACTCGAAATCCCTCTTCCGCATTCTACCTCAAAGAAGATTAAAGTTGCGATAATAGCAGAAGGAGATTTAGCTTTACGCGCAAAAGAAATTGTAGATTTAGTTATAAATAAAAACGATTTAGAGCGATATGCGACAGATAAAAAAGCTGCAAAAGTTTTAGGCAAAACATATGATTTCTTTATAGCCCAAGCGGATCTTATGACCACAGTTGGTAAAATTTTGGGACCTGTACTGGGCGTTCGTGGAAAGATGCCACAAGTTGTGCCGCCAACCGGAGCTAATCTAGAACCGATAATTAGACGCTTTCAGAAAGTTTGTAAAATGAGATTGCGTCAAAACCCAGTTTTCTTTGCAAAAATTGGCACAAAAGATATGAGTAACGAAGAGATAAGCGAAAATATTGAAAGCGTATTAAAGGCAGTCGAAGATAAACTTGAGAAAGGACGTGACAACATCAGATCTATTTACGTAAAAACAACAATGGGCCCCCCGGTAAAAATCATGTGGACTTGACACCGCAATTCTTGAAAGATAGAGATTTAAGGAGCGTAAGAAATGGCAACTACTTCACCACGTAAAAAAATTCCAACGGTCAAATTAAACACAGTTGAACAACTTACAAATCTAATTAAATCTTCAGCAGTACTTGGAATCGCTAAGGCTGAGGGAATCGGGGCTAAACAAATTCAAACGCTACGCAGGCTCTTGGAGGGTGATGCTACATTAAAAATCACAAAAAACACTCTTATGCGCCTTGCAGTAAGAAACTGTAAAGATGAAAAGGTCGATATTGCTAACCTTGAAGAATATTTGGTCGGTTCAAATATTTTCATTTTCGCTAGAATGGATCCATTTAAACTTACAAGAATTCTCAATCAAAACAAGATGAGCACTCTGGCAAAACCTGGACAAACTGCGCCCAAGGATATTGTTGTTCCTGCCGGAAATACAGGATTTCCCCCAGGTCCACTCATTACTGAATTTGGAAATGTTGGTCTTCCAACAAGGATTGATGCTGGTAATATTGCTATTACGAAAGACACTATAGTCGCTGGAAAGGGTGACATTATTAGTAGGCAATTAGCTTTAGTATTATCACGTCTAGGTATTGAACCTATGCTAGTAGGTCTTGCTGTAGAGGTTGCATATGAAGATGGTGCTCTAATACACAAAGAACAATTACAAATTAATGTAGAAGAAATCCGCAGTCAATTTATCAACGCGGCCTCACAAGCACTTAATTTAGCCACAAATATTGTTTATCCTACACCTGAAACCGTTCAAATATTGATACAGAAGGCATTTATTAACGGTATGCGTTTAGCCGAAACGGCTTCATTTATAACGCCTGAAACTCTGCCCTCAGTATTGATGAAAGCAAATAGGCAAATGTTAGCCCTTGCTTCTAAGATAGATAGTGTTGACCCTTCTGTAGTACCTCAAGAACTTATACAAACCACTCCCGAAACTCCTCCTCCAGAAGAAAAGAAACCTGAGGTTGAGAAAAAGAAACCATCTGAACCAGAGGAGGAAGAAGGAGGCTTAGGAGATTTATTTGGATAATATTTCTATTAAAATCAAGAGATAAGGAGGTTTGAGTATGGAATACGTGTACGGTGCGATGTTGCTTCATTCTGCAAAGCAAAAAATTACTGAAGCTGCTCTGACTAAACTACTTACAGCTGCTGGACTTAAGCCCGAAACTGCTCGTGCAAAAGCGTTAGTAGCTGCATTAGAAGAAGTGAACATTGATGAAGCTCTGAAAACTGCTGCTGCTGTACCAGTCGCAACTGCAGCTCCTGCTGCAGCGCCTGTTGAGAAGAAAGAAGCAAAAGAAGAGAAAAAAGAAGAAGAGAAAGAAGAGGACACAGGACTCGGTGCGCTATTTGGATAAACTCTTGCGCACTTATTTATTCTCTTCACACTAAAGCTGATACAACAATAAGTTTTTCATAAAATCTTTTTAAATTACTTCTTTTAACTATTCTTTAACTCTCATATCAGCAGTCCATGCTAAATTTACGGCTTGTCGGATGTAAACTACCTCACGATGAAGCAGTGAGGCTTGTAGCTGTACTTGGTTTCAGTCCTCTTCCCTGCAGAAGAGTTTCAACCTCATCATACGCTAAATCACGGGCGTGTTTACCGCAGCCCAGCCCGGTAATCCTCATCTAGAGTCGGGCTATATCAGTGTGCTCCTCTTCATCACCTTCCTTGCGGTCATTAGCCGTTTCCACTTCTCTGAGAGGTGTGCCTTGAGACCACCTACCTCTATGTCGAAACACATATTTAAAAGGGGAGAGACACCGGTATAAATGAACTAATGCCTCAATTCCTCCCCAGCCTGAAGGGGTGGGGCTTCCTTGAGGCGGAGCAGTGACACAAAAATGGTAAATTTTAAGGAAATCGAACAGAAATGGCAGAAAAAATGGCAGGATGACAAGATTTTTGAAGCCAATCCAGATCAGAATCGCGAAAAATTCTTTTTAACAGTGGCATATCCCTATCCAAATTCTCCACAACACGTTGGACATGCAAGAACGTATACTCTTACCGACAGTTATGCTCGATTTAAACGTATGCAAGGACTCAATGTCCTCTATCCGCAAGGGTTTCACTATACAGGCACTCCAATTTTGGCAATGGCAAATCGAATTGCAGAAAATGATCGTGAACTTATTGAGACTTTTGAAGAAATTTACAAGGTGCCCAGTGAGGTTATATCCATATTCAAGAATGATCCTTTAGCGGTTGCTAATTACTTTCACAATGAGATTCGTGAAGGCATGAAAAAAATCGGATTTAGTATCGATTGGAGGCGCGAGTTCACAACTATCGATCCACCATATATGAAGTTCATCGAATGGCAGTTTCATACACTTCACAAAGGAGGTTACGTAACTAAAGGAAGTCACCCTGTAGGTTGGTGTCCTTTAGACCAAAATGCCGTTGGGCAGCACGATACTTTGGGTGATAAGGAACCCGAAATGGAAGAAATTACAGCATTAAAATTCCTTTTTAATGGCTGGTATATGCCTACGGCAACATATAGGCCGGAAACGGTCTTTGGTGTCACAAACGTGTTTGTTAATCCAGATGCTGATTATGTGATTGCTCAGGTTGATGGTGCTCAACTTAATGGAGAAAAGTGGTTTATTTCTAAGGAATTTGCTGAAAAGTTAGTGCATCAAGTTGAGAAAGTTGAAATTTTGCAGACAAAAAAAGGATATGACATTATTGGAAAAACTGTTCAGAATCCTATGACCGGAAAAGAAGGGCTGTTAATATTACCAGGCGCTTTTGTGGATCCAGATGTTGGAACAGGATGCGTCATGAGTGTGCCAGCACATGCCCCCTATGACTATATTGCTATTGAAGATCTAAAAAAGAGTCTCTCAGAATTAGAAAAATATGGAATCAATCCAGAAAAAATCGAGGAGTTAGCACCTATTTCATTGATCTCTATTGAGGGGTATTCAGATTTTCCAGCTAAAGATGCGGTTGAAAAACTTGGCGTTACAGATCAAAACGATCCAAAATGCAAAGATGCTACGGATGAAATTTATAGTGCGGAGTTTCGAAGCGGTGTTCTCAAAGAGATAACCGGAAAATATCAAGGATTGCCGGTTTCTGAAGCAAAAGATAGAGTAAGAGAGGATATGATTGGGCAAGGTACTGCGTATCCAGTCTATGAGATTGTTAATGCCCCAATTTATTGCCGTTGCGGAACTGAGGTTGTAGTGAAGGTTGTTCACGGTCAATGGTTTATCAATTACGGAGACCCAGCTTGGAAAAAACTAGCTTATGAATGTTTAGATAATATGAATATTATTCCCAAAGAATTAATGGGCGAATATCGAGATGTCGTCAACTGGTTGACTGCAAAGGCCTGCGCCCGTAAATCTGGCTTAGGTACTCCTCTTCCCTGGGATCCCGATTGGATTATTGAAAGTCTCTCAGACTCAACTATCTATATGTCCTATTATACACTTGCTAAGTACATCACCCAGTATAATCTCACTGGTGATAATTTTAACGACGCTGTGTTTGATTATGTTTTTCTAGGTCAAAGTAATGCGAAAGATATATCAAAGTCATGTAGACTTGACCCTGCACTTCTTGAATCAATGAGGAATGAATTTAATTACTGGTACCCACTAGATTCAAGGCACTCAGGAAGGGATTTAATCTGGAATCATCTCACTTTTATGATTTTTAATCATACAGCAATTTTTCCACGTGAAAATTGGCCACAGCAGATTGTAGTCAATGGTTCGGTGTTAATGGAAGAAGAAGTTGACGGAAAGATCCTTATTCGCAAAATGTCAAAGTCATTGCGTAACATCATTCCTATCCATGATGCTATAAAAACTTACGGTGCAGATGCGATCAGGCTTTCTGTTTTAAGTTCAGCTGAGATATTATCTGATGCCGTTTTTAGCGAGAGAATGGCAAAATCGATAGGAAATCGACTTGAGCGCCTTTACACTTTTGCACAAGAAGTTGCAAGCAAACACATTAAGGATACACCTCAACTTCAAGATATTGACAGATGGATGCAAAGTCAACTTCAATATAGAATTGCGAGAGCAACTGTAGCAATGAACGTATGTCGTGTGCGGGATGCTATTCAAAACGCGTATTTCTTGCTTGATCAAGATGTTTCATGGTACCTAAAACGAGTTGGTTCTGACAATGATAAGCCCGAACGAAATGAAACGATCACTGCCGTACTTCACGAAGTCCTTGATGTATGGATACGACTTTTAAGCCCCTTTGCGCCATTTATTTGTGAAGAAATATGGCAAGTATTAGGAAGAGAAGGATATTGTTCTCTAGCATCATGGCCGAAAAAAGACGAAACAAAGGTAATGTTTGACGCAGTTGCTATGGAAGATCTCCTAAGAAAAACAATAGATGACACACAAGAGATCTTGAAAGTCACGAATATTTCGCCAAAACGTATAGTTTACTATGTTGCTCCCAAATGGGCTTCTATACTCTATATAGAACTCCTTAGCATGCTTAAAGATGGCAAGTCAAGTCAAAGTGAGATCATGAAGGCAATATTTCAGAATTCCGCAATCAAGAAACATGGAAAGCAGGCCGCAAAACTTGTACAAAAACTTCTCCCCACTGCAAAAACTCTATCACCAGAAATGATCGAACAAAAACTTGCGGAACACTTTGATGAATTCACAACTCTAAAAACGGCAGCTCCTTTCATAGAAAATACCTTCTCTACAACGGTAGAAATCTATGAGGCCGATGACCCAGAACGCTATGACCCAATGAAAAAAGCCAATAGTGCTCTACCTGGAAGAGCAGCGATTTTCGTTGAATGAATTCGTTTATTGTATCCAATTATCTTTTCATTCATGGTTTAAAAAAATCTCTTCTTTTTAATTTTTAAACACTATATGTACTTAAGCACGAGTTCTGAGAAGGTTATAGAATTGTTAGATGAACGCATGAAGGATGCATCGATAGATCTTCGTTTTTTGTTAAATCGCGGTTATGATAAAGCAAGATCCATACGATTCGTAGGAAACAAATTTCAGCTTGATAAATCTGAGCGCCATATACTTTATCGCGCTATATATTCAAAAGATGAGATCAATGCAACCAAAAAGAAACTCGTACCCTTTGAGCAAATTTCGGGGAAACATCTCGCAGTTGATGGATATAATGTGCTCATTACCGTTGAAAGTCTTTTGTCTAAAAAGACAATTATAAATTGCGATGATGGTATCATGCGTGATGTTTCAGGCATTTTTGGAAGTCATGTGATATCTCTTGTGACATATGAGTCCATAGATCTCATTCTATCACAAATCGCAAAAAATCCTCCTAAGTTACTACAGTTCTTCTTTGATTCACAAGTTTCTAAAAGTGGCGAACTTTCAAAGATTATCCGAGAAAAAATAAATGAATTACAGTTAATTGGAAATGCTGAGACAGTAAAGCAAGTTGATACGACCCTTAAAAAACTAAATTGTGATATTATAGCCACAAGTGATACAATTATAATAGCCCAAGTATCAGCAGTGGTGGATATCCCCCAGAGAATTCTTAAAATTTCAGACTTTCCTATCTCTTTTCTAAAGTTATCTTAGGCATATAAAATCCATAACTTCACATTTTTCCTTTCGTTCATCTTGAAAAATCAATTAGTTTAGGATTTACGGTCATAATTTGATGTAGGATTCGAAAGGTCTTTATAACATGAGCAAGGAATACCTAAGAATTTAATGGAGGGAAGAATGTGGAAGCTATTCTTTCGCGAAGAAGTATACGGAAATATACCAAAGAACCTGTATCTGATGAATTTGTTAAAGAATTGTTGAAAGCGGCTATGAGCGCGCCATCAGCGCTCAACGAGCAACCATGGCATTTTGTTGTGATCAAAGATCGTCAGATTCTTGATGAGATCCCCAAAATTCAGCCTTATTCAAAAATGCTGAGGGACGCCCCTGTTGCAGTGGTGGTTTGTGGCGATTTAAGGTTGGAAAAAGCAAAAGGTTTCTGGGCTCTCGACTGTTCAGCGGCCACGCAGAATATTTTGATTGCAGCTCAAGCTAAAGGATTGGGAGCAGTATGGTTGGGCTTTTATCCAAGAGAAGATCGAATAAAGGCTCTTCAAAAACTATTAGACATTCCAGAACATGTCATACCTTTTTCAGTGATTCCTATCGGTTATCCTGCAGAACAAAAGCCCCCAGCAAATCGATTTGAAGAGTCAAGAATTCACTATGACCGATGGTGATGATCAACGAATATTAAGAGATGAAAAAATGGAAAAAATTGAACTTGAGGCTAAGCCCTTTTTATTTCTTAACCCCGTAACACTAATCAGGGCAAATATTAGTGATAAGCCGAATTTTTTGACTCTTGGAAAGGAATTCATGACAAAGAATGAATAAAAAACTATGGAGTAAAAGCTGCTATGAGTTTTGTATCAAATCGGCGGCGGCGATTCACGCGGGTTTGATGCGCTTTAGTTCGACAGATGTGTTCTACAATAGCACCTTTTTCATCAAGAATGACTGGGTCTCCCAGTTTGTTTTTTGCAATAACTTCGACCGCAAGCCACCTGTTCTTTTTTGTTTTTTGTACTGCATAAACCTTTTTTTCACGAACGATAAGACCGATATTATGCTTTAATAAAGTTTTAATTGTCTTTGGATCAAATAATTCCATGAGATTGTCTAAAAAGAATGAAGGGCGAATGATTGATTTAATAACATGTTCTGCAAAACGATAACATATTGATTCTGACTGCCATGCGTTAATAGTTGTATATGCGAATCCATTAAACCTTAATTTATTCGCTGACCAGTTGAAGCCCTGATCATTATTTACCTTATTTAATTCAAAGAACCTATTATTGAATGAGAGAAATACTTTTTCAGTCCCAGTCTCTTCTAGTGACTTTGATACTAAGATTCTCTTATCAAGAATAGCCTGAATTTTGGAAAGTCTTTCATAGGAATTATAATCATACCTGTTCCAACCAGATAACAAAGTAATTCTACACTCCTTTGATTAAAGCACGAATAACTTGAATAATCGCAGTTACTAATTCAAGATCTGTAGGAATTTGAACTGTCTGTTGAATGTTTTTGAAATCGAGATTATTAATTCCTTCAGAAACGGTATCTCGCAGAACACATAATGGATGCCCATCATCAAGATGAATCTCCTGAAGTAAATTTTGTAATAAGAAAACGGGCATTAAAATATCTGCACATGGAATCTCAAAATTGTTATCTAAACCATTCAAAAACTGGTCTAGTAACGTATGAGTTGTCACTTGTGCTTGTTCTTCAAGTGTTTCTACAACGAGATTATCCCGTATTTCACCTCCTACAGCAATGGGGTTTCCCGATTGTAAGAACCGAGAGAGTAATAATTGGGATTCAGTCATTTGCTAAATCACCTCTTGTGCATTTTTTGTTGTTGAAAAGGGGGCCTCATTCTTCAATTCGGACAAAATATCAAGACAAACACATTGATCTTTTCTTTGGATTTCACAGGAAAAAAATCGTTGTGGGTTCCTTAAATCATAATAAAGTAGTGGTTTAATCACGGATTCTCCTTGAAGTGGATTTAGGAGTATCCGTACATTTTCTACCATTAATCCAGCGATGATTTGATTCACATAACTAACACTTGGCATTGGAAGCGATGAGCACGACTGTGCTTGTGCTTCTGCGATTCGATCAGTGTTAGTGAAACACTCATAACACGGGGTATCACGTGTAATCACTGCTATTTGACCACCATCGTGACTTGTTGCACCATGTACGAGAGGTATTCCCTTAATCAAAGCATATCGTGACAATAGAACCCTTGTGGGGAGATTGTCCACTGCATCAATCAATATATCAGGATCTCCAATTATATCGGCTAAGTTAGTTGCAGTTATTCGTTCATTAATTGCTGTCACTAATACATCCCTATTTCGTTCTTGAAGTCTTGCAGCCAAGGCTGCAGCTTTTGAACTACCAATATCTTTCTCGGTGAAAATCAACTGGCGGTTCAAATTAGAGCGTTCAAGGATATCATTATCCACGAGGGTCAAAGCACCAATACCCAAACCGGTTATACCAAGACATACAAAATTACCAAGAGCTCCAGCACCAACTACCGCTATCGATGCACTGCTAATTAGTTCTTGATTCCAATCAGCAATTAACTCTTGACGTGCATATCGTGATGACATAATTACTCATCTCCAAAATAAGTATAGAAAATAACATCATCGTCATCGTCATCGTCATCATCATCGATGGCAGAAGTTTCTTTTGTATGCTGCAAAAAACTGTCTTTAATCTGTTTAAAAGTTGAGGTAATAGCGGTTTTAAGCAGTTTTTTCAGTTTTCGTTGAATTTTGATTTCTACGTCATCAAAGAGCAGTTCATTACTCAATTTAGAGATCTGTTTTTGTATTGTTGGATTATTAAGAATTGTTTCAACAATGTTTGATTCTCTCAATGTCTCTGGCCAGGAAACTTCCGTATCAGAATCAGACTGACTTTTTGCGAAGTCTTTCAGACTGCTTAAATAAGAATATGTGGAGAAATAACCATCAGATTTACCCCACCATGTTCTTAAGCGTTGCCATTTTGAAGGCTTAGGCTTGTAAAATGTGATTTTCTTCTCAATTTCTTCTGTTAAAAGATCTGTCAAATCATCTTTGTTAAAAATAATATCATTTTCTTGTTCTAGAATTCTTAGATTTGCTTCTCGTAATAATGTAGCTCCACATTCAAATTGAGAAGCACAAACTCCATGATGATCACGGGGTTTAATTGCAACGGTTATACTATAGATATATTTTGTCCTTTTCCCATTAATATGCTTAAAATTGTTGGTCTGATTTAATATTGTGATATTATTATCATCATCTGTTGAGCTACTGAATGCAGTCATTGTATGATGACTATGAGCCCATCCAAGCACATAGAGATCTGAATCGAGGGCTTCTAACTCTTCACTGATCTTGAGAAGTGCATCTTTTGAGATTTCTACAGAATATGAGGTAACCTCTTGTTCAGGGATCAAAATATCTTTTATCAAACCATCTTCACTGCCAATTAAAAGACAATACGCCTCGTAATCTTTTTCTCCTAATGTAACTACAATTTCTGCGAATGTATAAATTTTCTCAAGGGCTGATGCTTCAATCAAAATGTCTCGTAAAGCTGCTGGACAAGCATTTGGATCAACAATCGTGGAGATGGCTGCACTACTTCCAAATAATTTACTCATAAAAAATTCCTCATTTTATTTAATAAAGATTCGATATTTGTCGAAAATCGGATCAAAAATACCGATTGCCGGCTCAATTTCCCCCTCTAAACGATATCCTGAAACTAAGATTTGTTCTGCATATGAAAATAGTTGGATTAGTTTAGAACAAAGATCAGGCAAACGTGCAATTTGTTGAAGGCTCGAGCTACCAGAAAAAGATCCCATACAGATAGCCCCTGCTTCTACCATAAAAGGATGTAAGTAATCCATTGGATCAAAAACATAAACAATAAACTCAAGTTCGGTTGGATTAAACAACGGGATTCCTAGAGTACAAGGTGGGAATTTCCATTTTCCTATAGTTCCTTCATCTGGGTGATAAACTTCCATTATAAAAGATTCCATTTCTTTAATAGCCCAACAACATTCATTATTTGGACTGAAAGAAATCCCAATTCCTGCGAGTGCCAAATTAGTTGTCTGTTCAAGAGTAAAGGATGAAAGAATATTAGCCAGTAGATCTTGACGACCATATTTTTGTTCAATATTTCGAAGTGATTGACGAATTTCAGAAACAAGTCTATTTGAAAGTGTTGCAAAACTCATTAATGGCTTCAGATGAAATAAATAGGAGAGGAATGAAAGAATACTCGGATTGTTTTTTAATTTACTAGGAAGTCTAGTTTTGGCGTAAGGAACAAGCGGCTCAGCATTGAAGGCTATACCTGAAGTAAATACCCTAATTTTGCCTTCTGGAATTAAAAGGTTTTTTATAACAGTCTTTGTATGCGATGAAATCTCGAATTCCATCCGTATCACTCACAAAAAAAGAATTTGGGCATTTTGTGATCTAAAGTATTACCCACCAACATGCTCTTTCAGAAAGTTAACTTCTGTATAATACACGGTTTCACCTTCTAGGATTTTTTCCTGAAAAGGTAAAACTCCAATTTGGTGAGTTTTAGAATACTGTTGCCCTTTTACAAATGGAAAATGGTCTGCTAAGGTTTGTTGGAGTTGAAAAGCCTCATGGGTCTTACCTGCTTTTTCTAGTTCGGTCACAGTTTCTATGAGAATATTTTCAATTGTTTTTGATGGGTCAGTTACTTCCACAAAAATAGGATCTCGACTTAACGGGTAGCGTATGCCCAATACACTTCGACTCAAAATAGTTTCGGATACCATAATCAGATTCCTCCTAGTAATAGTATGGTAAAGGATCTATTTGAAAATACAGAGGGCACGTTGAAAGTAAATTATTAAGAAGGGAAGAATAGAGATCCATCAATCAATACTTTGTAGTTTTTTTAGCGAAAAAAGGCAAGAGAATATGTTACTCAAATAAATATTCAAAAAGATTCACAATAAAATTTGTGTAATTCGAAAAGGTGCCAATGGTCATCGATATTAAAGAAGCTTAGAGAAAGAATCTTCATCATGCATTATAATTATCTTGGTAACCTTAACAACTACTAGAAAGTTGGAGAACATATTTATAGAGCATGGAGCATTGGAAAAGAATTCAAACATAAGGCTTAATAGAAAGTTGCTTGTAACATCAAATTCGTTGGTTTCGTGTTTTGTTTAGGAATACAATCTGAAGAAAACATTGAGTCCCTACTGCTTACCCTATTCACAAAATTAAATAACAAGTTTGTTTGATTTTTAGAAAGGTGATTCCATGCCGTTTTGGAAGTGTGAGAATTGCGGGTACACTTTTCAGGCAGATATGGCCCCTGAAGATTCAGTTTGTCCTAGTTGTCACGAGAAATGTACATTCAAGAACATAACCTGCTACGCTCCCGAGTGCGGAATGCTTCCCGATCATCCAGAGAGTGAGCACATGGACCCTCGATTATAATTTCTTATTTTTTTCTATTAATCTGAATCTCCTAACCTAATTCCTCGTCCTCTTTACATATGTTATTCACATTCTTATGTTAACGAAATCCAGAAGATGGCAAAAATTTTTCAAGTAAATTAAGTAAACATTGGACTGATAATCTAAAAGTTTAAAACACAAAGCAGCTGTATAGTGTCATACCTTTCTGGGGCCCGTGGCCTAGCCAGGATAGGGCGCAGGCCTTCTAAGCCTGATTGTTCCCCTTAAATCAATGGGGGCCGGGTTATCACGGGTTCAAATCCCGTCGGGCCCGCCATTCTTTTTATCTCTTCAACTTTTCTTGACAGTATTTCACGAGATTCAGTGCTTTCTGAAATATCAGACCCTTCTCCTCTTCCTTTATTGGATTCTCTATAAGGAGTATCATTTGCAGTGTTCTTAGGTTCTCTAAACCTTTGATTTCTCTAATTTGATTTTGAGAAAGCAATAATTCTTCGAGGTTGGTGATATCAGTGATTCTTTTATTAAAAAGAAAGAGTGTATCGTCTCTTATATAAGATTTCTTCCCTTTAACTGTCACAAAATCGTTTGGAATCCAGCGATCAACCTTTAATTTGAGTAGCAATCTGTTTTCCAAATTCTTTCGCTTTAGGAAATTCCTCCTCTAGGATTGGTCCTTTCATCCCTTCAACTTTTATTGATAATCCAGGCGTCATCAGTTGTGACCCAGGAATTTTTTCGTTTATTTTTTCCTCCATTTTTTTCACTGCTTTCTCGAAGTCTTCTTTTATATAAGTATCAAAAACCGCAATTACTTTGCCTTTCACGTCGAGTTTTTCAAACTTATCAACAAACTTTTTAGCAGTCCTGGTCGGTCCACCAAAATGATTAGGACAACCCATTAGAATTGCATCATATTGCTCTATCGTCTTAAAGTCTACTTCTTTCATATTACTGAGTGTAACGTCTATCCCTTCAGCTTTTATTCCTTCAGCAATTTTTTCCGCTGCAATTTTGGTGTTACCATATTTTGTATCAAATGCAACTAGTACCTTCGTCAAAACATTCACCTCTTAAGTTTGGATATTAGAGCAGAATAAATAAGTAATCTAAACTGTTTGAAATTAATTAGTTTTAATGTTTTGTGAAATGTTCATAACCTCTTGGGTAAATCTCCCTCGTTTTTTCACCTTCAGTATAAAATAAGCCTTCTGTCTTCACTACTCTCCCAATAGGCATAAGCCGTCCCTTTACAGCATTTAAAGCCGCAGAAACATGCACTATTTTTTCTGGTGGTATTGTAACGATTAGTTCAAATTCTTCGCCGCCGTAAAAACATAAGTCGAATGGATCAAGATGATTGATTCTTGCAAACTCCTCTACTGATAAGTCGATGGGTAATTTATTGATTTCTATCCCAACATTGCTCGCCTTTGCTATTTCATGAAGAGACCATGCCAATCCATCACTGGAGTCTATGCTAGCTGTAGGGGTTCTTGATTTTGCTAAAGCTACCCCTTCATCGAGACGTGCTTTTGGATAAAAAACAGCTTCAATAAATTCATTTCTTAAATGTTCAGGGCATTCAAGATTGTCAAGCAGGATTTTAAAGCCGGCAGCAGTCTTTCCGAATATGCCTGTCACACAGACGATATCTCCCTCTTGAGCACCTGCTCGTGAAATTAATTCTTCTTTATTAGTAATTCCTAGTGCTATTCCTGCAATAACCAGATCATCGGCTTCATTTGTATCGCCTCCGAGATAAGGCACTCTATACAAAGAACATGCTTCTTTGAAACCATGAAGCAATTCTTCAATATCATTTTTGATAAAATCAGAGGGAAAACCTAACGCTGATAAAAATCCGACTGGTGTTGCACCTTTTGCAGCCAGGTCACTTATATTCATGACAATGACCTTTTTCCCAATTTGTCTCACTGTCATTTCTTGAGGGGCGTCTGTTTTTCGTACGAACATGTCAGTATTTATGACTAACACTTTGTCTCCTATTTCAATGGCAACTGCGTCATCATTAAATGGAAGCAAAGAACTCAAAGAATCGCCTATAATATCATAAATTAAGGAAATAATCTTCCGCTCACCTAAAGGCTCTTTACTCATACTTTTTCGACCTATGAATGAATGATTCTTGTATTTACTTTCTAATAATCATGAACAAAAACTCTATAATATATTACGAAAACTGGCATTTAATGAAGAAATGTGGAAAGAAAAATGGCTGAAAATGAACAAACTGAAGATTCAGTTGAAAGACGAATTGCTTTGAAATCCATCGGCAAAATCATGCTCCCTACAATATTTTCTATTTTGCTTGCGGCATTTCTCGTGTATATCTCTATTTTAGGACAAACACAAGTTGAAATAACTCCTTTCTCAGAACAAGAAGGAGGTCTAGGGGCGGCAGGTCTCAACGCCCTTGTTTACGTAATTGCAGCCCTACTTGGGGCGAGTTTACTTGTCGTTCTGTTAAAACGTGGATACAATAAGATTTTAAATGCGTTTATGTTCTTTGGAATGACTTTAGGAGGAATTTTGTTAACAGGTTACTTTGGATTAGCTGTTTTAGTTATTCTTAATATCCTGAATTTATTCTTCATTCTCGCAATTATTAGCATACTAATTGGTATAGGCGCCGCATATGCTTTACTTAAGAAAAATATTTCAAATCTTTATTTACAAAACGCCATCATCTTGGGCTATGGTGGCGGACTTGGCGCTTTTTTAGGAATCGCAATGCCAACATGGTCAACAATTCTTCTTCTGATCGGTCTTTCAATATATGATATTTTTGCTGTAACACGTGGTCCTATCAAACAAATAATTGAGTATAGTGACGAAAAAGAGGTTCAAATGCCTGCAATGACTTATTCTAGTAGTGAGGAGATAGAAATTGGTCTTGGAGATCTAGTATTTTATTCGATGTTGACAGCTCACACCTTTTTGAACTTTGGATCATTTCCTTTGGTGATGGTTTCAGGAGGGATTCTTGGGGGTTTGATGATTACCCTGAAACTGTTAGAAAAGAGAAAAATGCTTCCTGGCTTGCCTATCTCAATTGCATTTGGACTTGTAGCCCTTTTTCTTTCATTATTACTTTCTGGTCAATTTGGATTATTACAGATCATTTGACCAAACTAGAATATAACTGCTTATAGCGTTCAAGCATAAGAGGCAGAGTATATTCTTTTTCAACAATCATTCTGCCTTCTAAACCCATTTGTTGAGCTTGGTGTTCATCACTTAAGATATCTTGTGCCGCGTTCGCAAGTTCTTCAACATTATAAGGTCTTACAAGAAGACCATTTTTTTTATGTCTAACAACTTCGGGAAGTCCACCGACATTCGAAGCAATCACAGGCGTTTTCATAGCTAATGCTTCTAGAGGCACATAAGGGAATGGGTCTGGCCAGATTGAAGGAACAACAACCACATCCGCTGCTGAATACGCTTGAGGAACAAGCACCGATGGGATTCGCCCTGCAAATATCACATGTCTTTCAATCTCCAATTTTTTCACAAGCTGTGTTAAAAACGGCTTTTCTTCGCCGCCCCCCACAATAACAAGCTTACAGTCAATTTCTTTTAGAATTATAGGCATTGCTTTTAGTAGAAGTCTAATTCCCTTTTCTTTTGTGAGGCGACCGATACTAAGGATAGTCTTTTGCTTTTTCAGTTTGAAATGTTTGATGAAATCTTCCGCATTAAGATCAGGAATAAATTTGTTTAGATCAATACCATTTGGAATGACTAAAACCTTACTTGAAGGAATGTTGATTCTTGCTAATGATTTTTTGAGAGCATGACTTGGTGTAGTAATCACACGTATGCGATCGAAAACGTCACGTTTAATTCTTAAACTTCTTTTCCAAAGTTTCCAAAGAATCGGAGTAAGAAAAGATTTACCAAAAAGAGGTATATAGGACGAAAAGCAATTTTTACACGCAGTTTGGTCAATAGCGTTGCAAATGTGATTATCAAAATAACTTCTCTGAAAGAAGCAAACTGGCCAATAATTGTGAAGAGTAAGAACGGTTGGAATATTTTTTTGAATCGCAGCATAAAGTGGTGCTAAAGACATAAAAGGGATACTTTGTGCATGAAAAATATTCGGAGTTATTTGATTAATGAGTTTGGATGTTTTTTTAATGCCATATGGATCCAAAAAAAACTTTGACAGTTGTGGGTGCAATTTGGGGCGATATCTGTAAATTCTAATGCCTTCATAACTTTCAAACGATGGTAAAGTATCAATTTGCCGTGTTAATATGGCAATTTCAGAATTATCATATAGAAAATGTTTAGATAATTGATAGATATGTTCCTCTACACCTCCTATCATGTGGGGATAGAAATAATCCGAGGCGTATAGAATTTTCACAAAAACCACCGTCACAGTCAACTTAATGCAAGAAATCATTAAGAAGTTTTGGACAGGAAAAAATTAAAAAGAGATTTATGTTCCGACCATGAAATTGCTAATGGAATAAACTACATCTGGAGCTGTAAGGATTGAGTTATAATTTACTAGAAATGACTCTTGAGGAAATTAAAACTGGAATTGTTGAAGGTAAAATTACAACAGCGATTCTCGGACAGGGTTATATTGGATTACCGCTTTCATGCTACTTGGCAAGCAAAGGTGCACGAGTAATTGGAGTTGATATTGATCCAAATGTTGTTGAAAAAATAAATTCAGGATCACCCCATATCTATGAACCTGGCTTAAAGGAAATATTACAAGATGTACTGCAAAAGGGTAACTATCATGCAACTGCTGATGTTAGTGAGGCTGTAAAGCAAAGTGAAGTCATTATGATCACGGTTGGAACGCCTGTTGAAAAAACTGGTATTAATTTTTCTTACGTTGAACAAGCATGTAAGGACGTAGCAGGCAGTATGAAACGAGGATGTGTGATCCTCTTAAGATCTACAGTCGCTCCTCTGTCTACCGAGAAAATTGTTCGTGAAATGCTAGAACTCAATTCTGGAATGGTTGCTGGTAAAGATTTTGGTCTTGCTTTTTGTCCAGAGCGAACTGTGGAAGGAAACGCATTCAAGGAACTACCAAGACTTCCAAGAATTATTGGGGGTATAGACAAGAAAAGTACTGATGTATCTGCTGCTATTTTTGAGGTATTAACAACTAAAATTGTTAAGGTAAGTAGTCCAAGAGTTGCTGAAATGGCAAAAATCTTCGACAATGTTTATCGAGATACCAATATCGCCCTTGCCAACGAACTTGCAGTTATCTGTGAAAAATTAGGGATTGACGTAATTGAGACAATAAAAGCATGCAATACGGGCTATGATAGAACAAATATGCTCATTCCAGGTGCAGGTGTAGGAGGTTCTTGCTTAAACAAAGATCCGTATATTCTTTCCTATTCTGTACGCGAAAAAGGATTTGAGCCATCTCTAATACTTTCTGCACGTGAGAGAAATATTTCAATGCCCAGACATGTAGTGGATCTTGTCAAAACAGCCTTTGATGAGATGAAGAAAGAGCTTAATGATTCAAAAATAACTGTTTTAGGTTTTGCATTTAAATCGAATACAGATGACACACGTGAGACGGTTGCAGTCCCAATTATCTCTGCTCTAAAAGAACAAGGTGCAAATGTAGTCGTATTTGATCCATATGTTCCTCAAGAAAAAATAGAATCTCAGGTAGGTAAAATCAATAAGGCTAACGCTATCGTTGAAGCAATAACGAATAGCAGTTGCATAGTTGTTCTAGCTGATCATCATGAGTTTAGACAGTTAAATTTGCCAGAAATCAAAAAACATCTTGCAACACCAGCAGCGATAATAGATGGTCGTCATATATTCGATCCAAAAGAAGTTATAAAAGAAGGATTAATATTTAAGGGCGTAGGACGTCCTGCGACATTTTTTAAAGAGTTATTCTAATGTTAAGTTAGGTCTTAATACATATTAGAACGACTTAAGAACGTCTCTATCGAGAACCTCCATGATAGAACTCCAGTCGTATTTCTTTACAACCAATTCTCTGGCCCTCTTACCAATTCTATTTCTTAAATTGGCATCTAAAATCAATTTAATGACTTGACTTGAAAATTTATTCATGTCATCGGCTAAAACTATATTTTTTCCATTTTCTAAAACAATACCCTCCGCACCTAGTCTTGTAGAAATGACCGGTTTTCCGATAGCCATATATTCTAAAATTTTCAAACGTGTCCCAGAGCCTGAAAGGATCGGTGCGATTGCAACATCTGCTGCCGCAATATATTCTGCTACATCTGTGACATAGCCTGTATAAAGAACAGACTTGTGTTTGAGATGCATTGGAGGATTCATCCCAACAATAAGAAATTTGCAATTCGGTACTTGTTGCAAAACATTTGGTATAATCTTGTGAAACAATAATTCAAGCGCTTCTAAATTCGGTTTGTAATCTAATTTGCCCATAAAAAGTACCACAGGGTCAGATTCTAAGTTATATTTTCTTCTTATTGAGGACGCGTCAATACTTGGGTGTAATTTCTGAGTATCTGCCCCATTAGGGATTATATGTACTTTGTCAAGTGGTATACCTAAATTGTTTAAAGCGCTTTTGTCAAGTAAAGAGACTGTTAGAATGCTATCTGAAAAATTGGCTAATCCTTTTTCTAATAAGAATGAAAATATCATATGTTTGAAGGTTTTCATGCGGACTGCTCTCACAAACTCCACATTATGCTCATCAAGAACCAATTTTCTACTATAAACCTTTTTTAGGATTAAAGCAGGTAAAAAAGACCATAAATGTGCTGAAATGATAATATCTATCTTATGTTTCTTGATAATTTGATGACTGATTTTAAGAAGATAGTACATGTTAGATAGTGTTTTGAGATAACGTTTTGGTTTAAAGTTTATGATGTGTAAGTTATTAAAGCGAACTTGATCTTTATCGTTTCCTGGAGCAATTAAGAAAACTTTATTGCCCAATAACGCAAGATTTTTAGCCATTTCAAAGATTCTAACACTAACTCCTGATTTAGGAACCGCTTCAAAATAACTTATAATCAATATTGAATTCATTAGTTTCATCAGTGAGTTTTCGCTAATGCTTTAAATAAAGTTATTATTGTCAATTCAATTCATTGTAGTAAATTTTAAAACGTCAGTCAAAATAGAAAAGAATTATTGCAGAATCTATCATCACGTGCGCAAATCAATGGAGTGAATTAATAAAATGCGAGAGGACTGGCCATCAGTCTCAGTTGTAGTACCTGTTCATAACTCAGAGGACACGATAGGTGCATGTTTAGAATCTCTATTTAATCTCGATTATCCAAAAGATAAATTAGAAATAATTGTCGTTGATGATTCTACAGATAGAACTCCCGAAATAGTGAAGCGTTTCAAAGTACATCATATTCGCTTTGGCAAGCGCGTTGGAATAGGATATGCACGAAAAATCGGAGTTGAAGAGGCTACAGGAGAACTTGCTGCATCAACCGATTCGGATTGTTGTGCAGATCCAAACTGGTTAAAAGAACTAATAAAGCATTTTGAACGTCCAGAAGTTGGAGGTGTTGGGGGAGGCGTTATACTTCATCTACAAGATAAAATGAGTAAGTATATCGGCTATTTAGGCTTTCCTGCTGGAGGTCTAATTGGATACGAAACTTTGTTTTCTATGACTAAGAATAAGGAATTAGAAAGATTATCTACAGCAAATGCAATATTTCGAAGAAAAGTCATATTAGAAGTTGGAAATTTTAACTCTTCTTTTTTCTATGGAGGAGAGGACGTTAATTTATCATTACGAATCGCTGAAAAATATAAACTAATATTTGAACCTAAAGCAATAGTGCATCATTACGAATCACGTAATACTTTAACTGGATTTATCAAGTGGCATGTCAGAAGAGGGGCAGCATATCATTCGATTCATAGAAGAAAATATAAAGTAGGGCGTAATTTAGGTCAAAAATTCCGTCATTACTTAAATTTGTTGTTAACTGGCGATTCCCCCCTCAGAGAAGTAAGTAAAAAGGATAGCGAAATATATTATCCTGTTCTACTTCTATTGGCTTTTATAATGATTTTTTATACAGGCCTTGGTTATATCATTGCGTTTCTTCTTGGCGAAGAAAAAGTTCATTAATTAAATCTTTAAGTTGAATTCATTGTTGATATGAAAATACAACTCTAATAGTCATCTCTCAAAATATATATTCAAAAGATCAAGACGTGAGAAAATGGCAAGACGACTTTGGGAACTTGGTATTATCCTTATGATTCTCGCATCAATGATTGTCATAGTAGGAGTAGTTATGATCACAATTAGTCTGCTTTTTCAGGAAATAAATAGTCTCAGCCTCACTGAAATTTTTACTGCTATTATTTGGCCAGTAAAATTAAATGGCTGGTTAGGCTGGCTTATGTATATTGTTTGGTGGCTTTTTCTTGCGGGAGTTGGTGTCCTTATTTTATCAGGGATTTTAGGGTTGCTTAAACCTAAAAGGAGAATGCCTGTCAAAACTTCAACTGAACCTATATCGCCTCCGGAAGAGCTTAAAGTTGTTGTGACAATACCTGCTTACAATGAGGAAGTAACTATTGCGGATGTTATAGAAGGATGCAAAAATTATGCAAGTGAGATTTTTGTGATTGATGATGGATCTACAGACAAAACAAGAGAAATAGCACAATTGGCAGAAGTAAAACTGATAATACACAAAATGAACAGGGGTCTTAGCGATACCATTCAGGATGGCTTTAGAGCAGCGTTAAACGTTGGCGCAGATATTATTATAAATATTGATGCAGACGGGCAATATTTACCAGAGGAAATCCCAAAACTTATAAGCCCCATTGTAAGGGATGAGGCCGACTTTGTATTGGGCTCAAGATTTACTGGACACATCGAAGAAATGCCATGGATAAAAAGATTTGGAAATAGGCTATTTACACGTGTTGTTCGAACACTTACCAACACTGAAATTAGTGATGGACAGACTGGCTTTCGAGCATTCAACCGAGAGGCTGCCCTAGCGTCAATAGACTTAGCGGGAAGGTATACTTATACGCAGGAACAAATTATTCGTTTAATAGAAGAAGGCTTTAGTGTTGCAGAAGTACCCATTCATTTTGCAAAGAGAAAAAGCGGATCATCTCGCCTAATTGCGAGTCCATTAGGCTATGGCGCAAAAGCACTAGCGGTCACGCTGAGAACATACCGTGATTATCATCCTGTGTTATTTTTTGGAATTCTTGGTGGAATATTGATTTTAGCTGGCCTATTACTTGGGAGTTTCGTGCTTATTGAGTGGATAACGACTGGGTTGGTCTTCCATGAATCTACAGCTGTACTTGCGGCAGTATTTGTAATGAGCGGATTCCAATTCTTATTCTTCGGTTTTCTTGCTGACATGTTTGCTAACTTAAAGAGACTAATAAAAAGAAATAATGAAAATAGTAAGTGAAATTTTATTAGTCCAACTGAGTATAAGGAAAATCGATGATCGACTATCGGGTTTTTCTAACTTACGAGCTTCTAGTGATTGTTTTACCACTTCTGATAATTTTACTGTATTATATTCTTTTTACTGTTGTTGTTTTAATTCGTTCATCTCCTCCTATTAAACGTCAAAATGACCTGGAAGTCAGCTTTATTGTACCTACCTACAACGAGGAAAGTTATATTAGACAAAAAATTGAAGCCCTGCGAGAACTAAAGCCTAATGACCAGATAATAGTTGTGGACAGTGGTTCAACTGATTCAACTCCATCTATTTTAGATGAATATGCAAGAAAAGCATACATTGATTTCATCAAAGAAGATAAGCGAAAAGGAAAAGCAACGGCTTTAAATAAAGCATTTCTCGAGGCAAAAGGAGAAATCGTAATAATAACAGATGCCGATGCGTTTCTGCCTCCTGATAGCGTCAGTGAATTACTAGAGAATTTTGCAGATGAACAGGTAGGAGGTGTAGGAGGTGCTTTAATAGAGGTCAAGAACAAAGATTTAGACGAAATTGATGTCACTTCTATGTCCTTTATGAAAGCGCGAGAGACTTTCAGAATTTTAGAAGGTAATCTTGATTCAGTGCCTTTTACAGAAGGAAGTTTAGTAGCATTTAGACAAGAACTACTATCTCCACTTCCAATTGATACTATATCTGATGATATGGAATTAGTTCTTTTAGTTAGGGAAAAAGGCTATAGAGTAGTTTTTGAACCTAAAGCACTTGTTTTAGGAGTTGTTCCAATAAAATATTTAACAAGATTGAATAGGAAAATCCGTCATCAAATTGGTTCAATACAGGCAATATTCCGTCATAAAAAAATGATGTTTAACACAAAATATGGTTATTTTGGTACGCTTATCATGCCATTCCATGCTTTTCGTCTTCTAATTCAGCCCTACCTGGTTTTTTCTTCATTAATTCTTGGTATAATCTTCTTCCCAGAATTGATAAAAGTTCTCTATTCAATCCCTCTCTATTTATATGGCGTACTGTTTGTTGGTTATATTCTAATGGAAAGCTTGACTATTCTTGTAAAGCGATATAGCTTACTTTTGGCAGTTTTTCACTTAATAATACTGCAAGGAGTTACTTTAGTTGCACATATATTATATCACAAAAAGCAGAAATACATTGCTTGGTGAATGATGCAATAATAAATGAAAATTAAAGGATCATCATAATCTAGGAGTAAAAAACACATGGACTCTACGGCACTGAAAAAAAGTTATTTTCAGTTACTTCTCCAACACATGCAAAGATATCTTCGATTTTCTGCGCACCCCACTGTTCGATAT
>Ga0209427_10001614_pt1 | contig 26146 bp, 25 predicted proteins | sample DeeMarSWOR136_30_FD_187465 | JGI IMG/M metagenome (GOLD analysis project Ga0209427, IMG submission 187465) | Marine sediment microbial communities from White Oak River estuary, North Carolina - WOR-1-36_30 (SPAdes) (version 2) | ecosystem: Environmental > Aquatic > Marine > Intertidal zone >...
TACCCTTTTTCGATTATTTCGAGATTGAATCTCCTTTTCAGTTTCATCCCAGCAGCACCAAGAATAATTCTTATGGCCCGTGCTGTTCTTCCCTGCTTGCCGATAACCTTGCCCAAATCCTCCGGAGCAACCTTGAGTTCCAGGATCGTGGTCTGTTCCCCTTCTAACTGGGAAACCACTACCTTGTCCGGAGCGTCAACTAATGATTTGGCAATCAATTCAACGAGTTCTTTCACTGTAACCTCCTTAGAGTTTAAGAATGTTGATTGGAAAGCTTCTCAGATTTGGAAACTTTATGTAAAAGAGATTGAACTGTTTTAGAAGCTTGAGCTCCTCTCTCCAGCCAATAGTTTGCTTTGGCAATATCAACACTGATTTCAGGGGGTTCTTTTAAAGGATCGTAATATCCAATGATCTCCTTGGCTTTACTTTCCCTCGGTCTTTCTGAATCGATAACGATTATTCGATAAAAAGGCCTTTTCTTCGTTCCGAGTCTCATGAGTCGTATTGAAATCATTTTCCATTTACTATTATTTAATGCTATAAATAATGTGTGTTTGATAAATCAAACACCTGCATCTCAGATAATGAGAGATAATATCTAAATTTTTTCTTTTAGTCAACTAACCCCAGAAAGAATTTTCTGGAAGGAAGATTTTTTCATCATTTTTTTCATTTCTATAAATTGCTTCAATAGCTGGTTCACTTCAGAAACAGGCCTTCCGCTTCCCTTCGCAATCCTCGAACGCCGGCTCCCGCTGATCATTTTTGGGTTTTCTTTTTCCTCAAGAGTCATGGAGTTGATAATGGCTTCATAATGAAGAATCTTCTTGCCATCAATTTTCATCTTGGAGACATTCTTGAAAGGACCGGATTCAGGCAATAAACTCAAAATTTGAGAAAGAGATCCCATTTTCTTCATCTGAACGAGCTGCTTTTTAAAATCTTCCAGGCTGAACTCTTGTTTTCGGAGCTTGCGGGCAAGTGCTTTTGTTTCTTCTAAATCAGCCTCCTTCTCTGCTTTCTCGACCAGACTCAAGATATCGCCCATCCCCAGAATCCGGGAAGCCATGCGGTCAGGATGGAAAACTTCGAGCTTATCGAATTTCTCCCCCACACCGATGAATTTTATAGGCTTGCCTGTCACTGTAACTATCGACAAAGCTGCTCCTCCTCTTGCATCGCCATCGAGCTTGGTTAAAATAACGGAAGTCAACCCGATTTTTTCCTCAAAGATCTGGGAGCTTTTCACTGCATCCTGGCCGGTCATAGAATCTCCCACATAGATCACTTCTGCTGGTTTGAGAATATCTCTCACCATTCGAAGTTCCTTCATAAGGTCATCATCGACATGAAGTCTCCCTGCTGTATCGACGATGATGGGATCAAAGCCTCGGTTTGCGGCAAACTTGAGGAGCTCTTTGAGAGCTTCGGGAGGAGAAGACATTTGTTCTTTTGTCATTTCATAGAAGGGGAGGTTGAGCATTTTGGCAATCATCTTCAATTGCTCCTGAGCAGCCGGTCTTTTCAGGTCAAATGAGACAAGAAGAGGATTTTTTTCAAGATTCAAAACCCACTTGGCGAGCTTTCCACATGAAGTCGTTTTTCCAGAACCTTGAAGCCCGACCAGCATGAATATTGATGGAGGATGGCTCGAAAATTCCAACGTTTTTGCTTCCTGTCCTAGAATGGAAGTCATTTCATCTCTTACTATCTTGATGACTTGCTGAGCAGGAGTAAGGCTCGAGAGAACTTTCTCGTCCAGTGCTTTATTCCTGATTCTCTCTTCAAAGTCTTTCACAACTCGATAGTTAACATCAGATTCAAGAAAGGTCAGACGAATCATCCTTAGGGCCTCAGCCATGTTTTTTTCAGTAATTTTACCCTCACCACGGAGAAATTTCATAACTTTCTGAAGGCGATTCGATAATTGATCAAGCATTTTCTTACTCCGGACTCAGGCCATACTATCGAGAAGAAAAATTTTTCTGCCTTTGACTGTCCAGGCTCTCTCATAATAAGACCTTACCTCAGTAAAGTCAACGGGATCAACGGGGTCAGGTCTTTCAAGCTTTTATAGTTTGAATATCTAAAAAAAGAAAGAGAAAATGCTTACAAGCCACCTATCCTACTTGACATTTTTTCGTATTGTGATTAAGGTATTACTAATTTTTTTTAGAGCGCTGCAAAGAGGATAATGAGGTTTTTATCCCATGCATGTTGAGGTGATGAAATGACTTCAAAGATAGACTACAAAGAGATAAACAAGCTCATACGTCTTATGGAAGAGAAAAACTTATCCCATTTCGAACTGGAAGTGGAGGGCCTTAAGATCAAAATCGGCAGAGACCTCACCTCTGCTTCTGCAGCAGAGCCTGCTCCTGCTCTCGAGGTATCGAAAGAGACAGAAGAAAAAGCAAACAACACACCTTCAGAGCCCACGCTACAGGAAGGAAAGAATGATTTTTACTACATCACATCTCCTATGGTCGGGACCTTTTTCAGTGCTCCAGACCCCTCTTCTCCCCCTTTCGTTGAAATAGGAGACTCAGTGAAGAAAAACCAAACTCTCTGTATCATAGAAGCAATGAAATTGATGAATGAAATTGAATCAGAGGTTGACGGCGTTCTCACGAAAATTTTTATCGAGAACGGAAAGCCTGTCGAATACGGGCAAAGATTGTTTGCAATCCAGCCACTCTCCTGACCCTAGATGTTTTCTAAAATCTTAATTGCAAATCGCGGGGAGATTGCCCTGCGCATTATCCGGGCAGCCCGAGAATTGGGCCTTAAGACTGTTGCCGTCTTCTCTGAGCCAGACAGAAATTCTCTCCACACTATGCTTGCTGATGAGAAAATCTGCATAGGCCCTGCTAAAGCCTCTGAAAGCTACCTCAACATTCCCAATCTCATTAGTGCTGCTGAGATTACTAAAGCCGATGCCATTCATCCTGGCTATGGATTCCTGGCAGAGAATCCACGTTTCCCCGAGATCTGCGAAACCTCAGGCATAACTTTTATCGGCCCTCCAGGTTCTCTCATGAGGCTCATGGGAGATAAAAACAGAGCTCGCCAAGAGATGGAAAGAGCCAAATTACCCGTAATTCCTGGAGGCGATAAAGTTGCTGAAGACATATCTGAGGCCAAAAAAATCGCTCAAAAAATCGGCTATCCTGTTATCCTCAAAGCAGCGGCCGGTGGCGGAGGAAAAGGGATGAGAGTTGCCCGCTCTTCCACTAATCTGGAAGAGCAGTTTTCCATAGCCCAGAATGAGGCTAAAGCCGCTTTTGGTGACTCTTCTCTCTATCTGGAAAAATATTTACACAAAGCCCGCCACATAGAAATTCAAGTTGTCGGCGACAAAAAGGGAAATGTCCTCGCTCTTGGTGAAAGAGAATGCTCCATCCAGAGAAAATACCAAAAACTGCTGGAAGAGACACCTTCCCCGTTCATAGACGAAAAATTGCGGAGAAAGATGATAAAAGCTGTCCAGGATGCGGCCCATTTCGTAGGCTATCAGAGTTTGGGGACATTTGAGTTCTTAGTGGATGATAGAAAGAAATACTATTTCATGGAAGCCAACACTCGCGTACAAGTCGAACATCCTATTACAGAAATGGTCTATGCTATCGACCTGATCAAAGAGCAGATCAAAATAGCCGCGGGTGACAAGCTCTCCCTCTCCCCTTATTTGAGATTAAGCGGTCATAGTCTTGAATGCCGGATAAATGCAGAAGATCCGGAGACATTTATTCCTTCCTCTGGAAAGATTGATTTTTTATCTTTTCCAGGAGGAGAGGGCATCCGGGTGGATTCCGCAGCCTACAGCGGCTGGCAAATTCCCCCTGACTACGACTCACTCGTTGCTAAAATTGTGGCCAAGGCCTCAACACGAGCAGAGGCCATCAAAAAAATGATAGTAGCTTTAGAAATGACAACTATTGCTGGCATAAAAACCAACATTCCTCTTCACTTGGGTATTCTCTCTAACTCGGATTTCATCAACGGAGACTATGATATCCAGTTTATGGAAAAATTCCTCGATAAAAAGAATTCATCAAGGAAAAAGCAGTAAATAAATTATAACTTCAAACTCGCCGGAATTATCGCCGACAACATTCTCATTGATCCCCAAAAAAAGACGGCCGCTTATTGGCATCCTGACTTGATTGGCCGAACCTATGTAAAATTTTTCTATGATCTCGTGGCGAATCTGTTCACCAGTTTCCTCATCCACTTCAATAGAAATAAGCCAGACTACCTTCCCGATTAAAGCCCCTATATTTTCATCTGAAATGGGCTGCTGCATGGTTTTACGATCCATGCCATCAGGTCCGCACCAAGCCATCGGGTTGCCCCTCTGAAGAGATATTTGCTTCTGTGCACTAAAATAAATTTCCTGGTCTTCTTTCACTTCAAGACCGGTATCTGTCCAATCCACACTACCCAAAACAGTTATTCTTGAAACTTCCTTCCACTCTAAATCGGAGCTCTTCTCCTGTTCCTTGGCGAAAACCTCTTCCTTATTAAGAACAGAGCTTTCAGCTGAAAAACTGATTGAGACATAAAGGAAGAACAAAGAAGCAACAACCAGCAGTAACCAGCCCAGAACAACAAACAAACTTCCTTTAGCGCTGGACCTTATCATGGTCTTTTTCCTATTGCTCATTTTATCCTTTTCTTTTTACTTATTTTATCTTTTTCTCTTTCATTTGTACATTTTAATCAAATCTTCTGCCTTCGCTGCTCATTCTTCACTCTTACGTTTTCCATCAGAAGCACATCCACCATCTGCTGGTGAATTAAACCGTTGGTCGCCAAAATTTCTGAGTCAAAAATGCTGAATTCGCGATTCTTAAAATCAGAAATCAGGCCTCCTCCCTCTTGCGCAATCAAGGCTCCTGCAGCCATATCCCAAGGCTGAAGCTTCAATTCCCAGAAGCCATCAAACCTCCCACAGGCCACGTAGCAGAGATCCATCGCCGCTGAGCCACAGCGTCGGATCCCCTGGACTCGAATCAAGAAATTATTAAAATGGACGATGTTGTTCGCTTCGCTCACCCGAATATCATAAGGAAATCCTGTGGCAATAAGACTCTTATCCAAATCATCAACAGAAGAGACCTTAATCTTTTTTCCGTTGAGAAACGCTCCTTCTCCCTTTATTGCCGAAAACATCTCTTTCCTCATGGGATCGTAAACCACACCGAGAACAACCTCACCTTTCCGCTCCAATGCTATGGACACACAGAAAATTGGAAAGTTATGGGCATAATTTGTCGTGCCATCAAGAGGGTCAATTATCCACCTAAATCCTGATCCCTCCTGTTTGCTCAGCCCTTCCTCGGCTAAAAAATCATGACCAGGAAAACATGATGAAAGATGCTTAAAAATTTCCTTCTGGGATTGATTATCAAAATTAGTGACCAGATCTACAGTCCCTTTAAAAAAGATTTTGCTGGACTTATCGATATTTTCTTTGAGAATTCGCCCGGCTTTTTGAGCAGCTTCCTTTGCAGCTTGTAAATATCTTTTCGTATTCATGGCTCTTCAATATTACCAACTCTCGACTTTTCTATCAACCTATTGAAAAAGAGCTCAGGTTTTTTCACCATACAGCCTTCGCCAAGCGAGGGAACCAACGCAGTCGGGCGGCGAGTATGTCGGGGTCAGGCCTTATCCTCGGGAATACAATTATGGCAAGAGGTAGGAAAATATCTTTTCCCGGTGGCAAGGCCTGACCCCAGGCCGCCGAGAAGAGCGAATGGAGAATGGCGTTAAAAATCTGAAGGGGAGCGAAGCTATTCCCCAAATCCCTCTCTAATAACGAAGTTGGAAATGTTTGCTGCCTCTCTAAACCTTTTGCCTTTTCAGTCGTATTATAATATGATAATCAGTTCTGATAGGAAGAGGAGATGAACGAAAAAAGAAGCTTCTTCAGGAGGAAAAGAAAAGTAATAATAATTTTTGCTGTAATCATATTTATCGGGATTATTATTATCTTCAACCTCCAATCACAAAGAGAAAAAAGCATGAAGGTGACTGTAGAGAAGGCTGAAAAGCATGACTTGACTTCGAAAATCTCGGCATCAGGAGAAGTTAAGCCCAAAAAAAATGTGAATATTAGCGCTCATATACCAGGAAGAATTGTCAAGATAGGTGTAGAGGAAGGGCAAAGAGTCAAGGCAGAAGATTTTCTCCTGAAACTTGACTCAACTCAATACGAAGCTAATGCTGACCGGGCCCAGGCTCTCATTCACTCTCACAGAGCTGAGCTTATAAGGGCAGAGGCAGGACTGAAAAAAGATGAAAGTTTCTACAAAAGATATAAGAAACTTTTTGAGGAAAAACTTATCTCTGAAGAACAGCTGGAAGCAGCCAAGGCTCAATATGATATCTCTAAAGCGCAGCAACAAGCTATCGTGTATCAAATCGACCAGGCCCAGGCATCTCTCCAAAACGCCATGGATGACTTGAGCAAAACGGTCTACCACTCCCCTATTAACGGGATTATCACCAGCCTTCGAGTTGAAGAGGGGGAGATCGCCATGATCGGCACGATGAACAATCCTGGAACGATTCTGATGACCATCGCCGACCTCTCGGTGATGGAAGTAGAGGTTGAGGTTGACGAAACAGACGTCATCGGAGTCGAGATCGGACAGCAGGCCGAAGTAAGAGTCGATGCCTTCCCTGACCAACCCATCAAAGGAAAAGTGACTGAAATCGGAAGTTCTGCCCTTCAAAAAGTGACTTCGTCCGAAGAATCTAAGGATTTTAAAGTCATCATAACGCTGGAAAATCCCCCAGAGAACCTTAAGCCTGGCCTTTCAGCCACAACAGATATCATCACCGCTGAAAAAACAGACGTCCTTGCTATCCCGATTTCCGCTTTAGTTTTAAGAGAAAAAGAGGATAAAGAAGAAGAAAAAAAAGAAAAAAAAGACGAACAGGAAGAAGGAGTCTATGTCGTCAAGGAAAATCGGGCGAAATTTTTTCCTGTGGAAAAAGGAATAATGGGTGAGATGATGATTGAAATCACTACTGGGCTTGAAGAAGGACAAGATATTGTTGTCGGCCCCTACAGCGCACTCCGCCAGCTTAAAGATGATATCCTGATTAAACCAGAAGAAAAGAAAAAAGAGGAATAATGGAACGCACAAACAACATCCTTATCTCAGCAGAAAACCTCTGGAAAATATATCAATTGGGAAAGCAGGAAGTTAATGCTCTCTGCGAGGCGACATTCACTATTTCCCAGGGCGAATTTGTGGCCATCATGGGTCCCTCCGGTTCTGGAAAGTCAACCCTGATGAACATACTGGGATGTCTCGATACTCCTACAAAGGGAGACTATTACTTGAGGGGAAAATTGGTCAGCACCTTAAATGATAACGAACTCGCTTACATCCGCAATAACGAGATCGGTTTTGTCTTTCAGGTCTTTAACCTCCTCGCTCGAGCCACGGCTTTCCACAACGTGGAACTTCCCCTTATTTACAAAGGGGCCAAGAAGAAAGTAAGGGAGGAAAAGACAAATAAAGCGCTGGAAATGGTAGAGATGTCGGATAGAATGAATCACCGCCCTTCTGAACTCTCGGGAGGTGAAAGGCAGAGAGTGGCTATTGCCCGCGCTCTGGTTAATGAACCTTCTCTCCTCCTTGCAGATGAACCTACGGGCAATCTTGACTCCAAAACGGGGCTGGAAATCATCAACCTCTTTCGCAAAATACACTCTCAGGGAAACACGATCATTGTGGTCACCCATGAGAGAGAAATTGCCGAGCAAGCTCACCGGATTATCTTCTTAAGAGATGGAAGGATTGTAAAAGAGGAGCGGAAAGGAGAATAATAAATGAATCTTTTTAATCGTTTCCAAGGAATATTCTTCAACCCGAAGCTAACCCTGAAAGCTATTTCAGAAAAACCAATCTGGATTGATGCCCTCATCATTCTCCTCATAGCCTGGGCCCTTTTTAACTACATTACAACTCCTCACCTTCAAAAAGATACCCTTCAACTTCTTCAAAGCAGCACCAAACTCCAAGAAAGAATGGGGGAAGATAGATTCAACAAGATGATCGAGGGCATAAAAAACCCTAAAAAGGTCAGCGTTCTCCTCAGCAACCTACTACAAAAACCAGGGACTCTGCTCATCGGTTTTCTCTTCTCGAGCTTGATTATTCTTGCCATGAGCCGGATGTTTTCCACACAAGGAAATTATAAACAGGTTCTCTCAGCCGTTCTGCATGCAAACTTCATCGACAAAATCTTGGGCAATGCCCTGCGCCTAGTCATGATTCTCACCCGAAAATCTTTTATGCAGACCACCACAAGCCTGGCCCTTTTCTTCCCGAAGTTGGAGATAACTTCTCCCGCGTTCATTATCCTGAGCCAGGTTGACTTTTTCCAACTTTGGCTATTCGGGGTTCTCGGCCTTGGCCTCTCTTCTATCTTCAAAATTGAATTAAAAAAAGCCCTTATCTTATCCTACAGCTTTTGGTTTCTAAAAAGTCTCCTCTATATTGCGTACGGCCTGATTTCTATTCGATTTATAGTATAAGGTCCAAAGAAGTTGGACACCGTAAGGGGAAAGATAGCGGCAGACTTTGGTGCATTCCCTGAAAAAAATTTCCTCAAAAAATTAGTCAAAAAACTTCGGACAATAAACACAAACAAACACGAGTCAAAAACCTAGAAAAAAGGAAAATTAATTGAGGAGAAAACAGATTCTCGCTCTTCTAATTTTTATAACTCTCCTTGTGCTTCTCCTGTTGATAAAAATTGGAATCTAAAATAAAAAACCTTGTCATTATTCTAGGTCCTACTGGAGTGGGCAAAAGCTCCACCGCAGTGAAACTGGCAAAAAAATTAAAGGGGGAAATCATAAATTGTGACTCCATGCAGGTCTATAAAAACTTTGATATCGGAACAGATAAAATTCCCTTGGAAAAAAGAGAAAATATCCCTCATCATCTCCTGGATGTTGTAAGCCCCTCGACCCAATTCACGGCAGCAGACTTCGCCCGGTCGGCTTTAAGAACAGCAAATGCTCTCTTAAAGCGGAAAAAACTTCCTCTCATCGTCGGAGGAACCGGCTTGTACTTAAAGGCCCTCCTTGATGGTCTTTTTCCAGGGGGAGGAAGTGACCCAACGCTTCGCCAAAAACTGGAAAGCGAAGCCAAGAAGGAAGGGCTGGATACTTTAAGAGATAAACTCAGGGAAGTCGACCCCGTCTATTATCAAAAAATCGGAGAGAAAGATAAAGTCAGGATAATACGGGCTCTAGAAGTCTTCTACTCAACTCGAAAACCTTTATCCAAACAATTCTTGAACACCAAATCTTATGTTAAAGATTTTAATATAATAAAAATTGGGTTAAAATTAGAAAGAAAAGAACTTTACACAAGGATTGAAGAAAGAGTGGATAAAATGTTCGAAAAAGGTATAACAGGAGAAGTGGAAGAGCTTCTCCAAAAGGGTGTCGACGAAAATTCTCCTCCCTTCCGTGCTCTGGGCTACAAATATGTCTTAAAACTTCTTAAAAAAGAAATTCCTCTGGAACAAGCCGTCGCTTTGACCAAAAGGGATACGCGCCACTATGCAAAAAGACAGATGACATGGTTCAGGAAAATGAAGGGAATCAAATGGTTTTCTTCCCATGATTTCCCTTCTATCCTGGAATATGTTGAGAAAAACTTATACTAAAATGGAAAAAGCCATCCTAGTCCATCTCTCCAGAAACAAGAAAGAAAAACTAGATGCAGAAGAATCCATGAAGGAGCTGAAAGGATTAGCCCGGACAGCTGGAGCTCAAGTTGCTGGAGAAATATTCCAATTCCGGCCAGAGATCAGTCCGAGATATCTTATTGGCAAAGGAAAAGTATCAGAAATAATTCGCTCGAAAGAAGAAATTCAGGCCAATCTTATCATTTTCGACCATAACCTCAGCCCTATCCAGCAGCAAAACCTGGAAGATGAGATTCAGACTAAAGTCATAGATAGAACCCAGTTGATCCTTGATATATTCGCTCAACGAGCCAGAAGCAAGGAGGGAAAACTCCAGGTAGAGCTTGCCCAGCTCATCTATCTCCTTCCTCGTTTACTGGGGAAAGGAGAAGCCCTCTCGCGGTTAGGAGGCGGTATCGGTACCCGTGGTCCTGGGGAGAAAAAACTCGAAGAAGACAGGCGGAGAATTCAGGATAGAATCTCTAAGATAAAAAAGGAAATGGTTAATCTTCAAAGAAGAAGAGCCAGTCAAAGAAAAAGCAGAAAAAAAAGTCCTGTTCCGGTTGCCTCGCTTGTGGGATACACGAATGCAGGAAAATCCACCTTATTCAACTGCCTCTCCAGGGAAAGGATGTTCACCTCTCCCCAGCTCTTTGCAACGCTGGATCCAATCCTTCGTCGGGTGAGTTTTCCGGACGGTCTTTACTTTTTATTGAGTGACACAGTCGGGTTCATTAAAAAGATCCCCGTTGAGCTGATAACATCCTTCAAGGCCACATTAGAGGAGCTTAAGGAGGCTGATTGCATTCTCCACATTATTGATATGGCCTCAGTCAACTATGAAAGCCAGGTCGAAGCAGTAGAAAAAACTCTTTCCGAGATAGGAGTACACGACATTCCTGTTATTAAAGTTTTTAATAAAGTCGATCTTTTACCTAACCATGAAGAGCTTTTAGAGAAAAATAAGCGCTCTGATGGCCCCGTCATCTATGTCTCAGCAAAAACAGGTGATGGAGTCCAAAGCCTGAAAGAGGGCCTCAGGTCTATGCTCTTTAAAAACCTGGAATTATTTTATCTACGTATCCCTAAATCAAAAGGAGAATTGATCCATTCTTTTTCGAATTGGACTATGATATTAAAAAGAAGAGAAAACGGCGATTTTTTTGAGTTGAAGATTATGGCTGACCCACGCTCAATTCTGAATTACTCGCCTTATATAAAAAGAGGAGAGAAAAATTGGTGAAAAAAGCATTCAAGATTTTTTTACTCTTTATATTTTTTTGGTCGTGCGTAACCTATCAACCTCCGCCTCCATCCTTTTATATAGAAAGCCTCCCTGCTTCCATAGTGGCAGAATTTTCCCTTGAGGAGAGAATTCTCGCTGAAGAGGCCTGGGAAACTCTGAACCGAGGGGAAGGGAAAAAAGCCGAAAAACAAATCTCCAGGCTGGGAGCTCAACATCCAATTTATAACGTGGGTTTAGCCTACGCCTATTTTCTTCAAAACAGACTTCAGAAGGCTGAAGAATTCTTTAAAGCAGCCCTGAAAGATCTCCCTGACTTGATTCTTATTCATTCAGGCCTGGCCCAGATATACCGTGACAAAGGGCGGGATGAACGGGCATTTGCTGAATACAGAGAAATTCTCAAAAGAGAACCACAGCATCCCTGGGCAAGGCAGCAATACGAAATTCTTAAAAACGAAAAATTTGAGGAATCTCTTTTAGAAGCAAAAGCGGCCATAGCTGCGGGAGATACAGAAGGAAGTAAAGAAGCCTACCTTAAAGCTCTGTATTACGCTCCTCAATCTACAGAAGCCCACCTCGTTCTTGCTGACATCTACAAAAAGGAAAATAGACTTCAAAATGCCTTGGTTCATCTCCAAGCCGCAAGCTCGAGTGAGCCAGAGAACACAGGGATACTAAAAGATTACGCAGAGGCGCTCTACCTAGCAGCTCAGTATACAAAAAGTCTTGAAATCTATGAAAAATTGAATGACTTAGAGCCGGAAAACAAAGAAATAATGGATCGAATCGAGGGCATTAAAAACAGATTGGGGATTTATGAACTTCCGACCAGATACGATTCTATTGCCTTATCAGAGGCTGTCTCTAAAGAGGAAATAGCTGCTCTCCTTGCGGTCAGGTTCAAAGGAATATTGGATGAGGTCCCGGGCACACCCCCCATTATCATCGATATAGCAACTTCTTGGGCATCACAATTCATCCTTCAAGTAACTTCCTTGCGTATTCTGGATATCTATCCCAATCACACTTTTCAACCGAAAAAAATTGTTACGCGGGCAGAGATGGCAGAAATTCTCCTTCGTTTAATTGACTATTTGAAAAAGAAAGGATACAAGTTTATCCAGCAGATTCCACCAGAAAAAATCCAAATCTCAGATGTTGCCTCTCACAACTACTATCATAAAGCGATTACCCAGATTCTTTCCTATAATATCATGGACCTCTCCTTAGAAAGAGAGTTTAATCCAGACCTCCCTGTTTCAGGCCAAGAATCCACAAGACTCTTGGATATTATCCTGGCTTTGATAAAATAAATCCCGTTTTCAAGGCACTGAAAATTATCTCCAAATGAGGAAAGAAGAGAAGAATAGCCTTTTAAACCTTCCCAATATTCTCAGTCTCTTAAGGATTCTTCTCATCCCTGTCTTTGTCGTTTTGATGATCCAGGGCAAAATTGTGGAAGCATCTGCTGTTTTCTTCTTCGCAGGCTTCACAGATGTCTTGGATGGCTTCGCGGCTCGACTCTTGCGTCAGAAAACAAAAATTGGCGCCTTGCTTGATCCTGCAGGAGACAAATTACTCATGACCTCAGCTTTTATCGTTCTGACTATTCCTTCTCTCAATTCTCCTCATATCATTCCTCTCTGGCTCACGATTGTCGTTATCAGCCGTGACCTGTTCATAGTCTCGAGTGCTTTCGCTCTCTACAAACTTCGAGGTCAAAAAAGTTTTCCTCCTTCCCTTCTGGGAAAATCAAGCACTGTCTGTCAGTTCATGGTTTTGATCCTGGTTCTTCTTTTCAACTCCTTCCAAATCTCGTTCCCCTACTTACAGTTGCTCTATTATTTGACTCTTGCGCTCACTCTTCTTTCGGGAGTGCATTATTCGTATGTTGGCTTCAGGATTATTTCCCTTCCCAGGAAAAGCTAAACCCTGCCTTTTCGCCGCCCGACTCGATCGGCAAAAAAATGCAAAAAAAAATGGGGCCAGGCCCCATTTTCTGATGTTCTGTCCACAAGTTGAGAATGTCCTCCTTCTTATAAAAAAGTAGCCTGACCCCATTTTCTCACCATGACTTCTTCCTCATCGCGGAAAATGAGTAGCCTAAAGGGATTCCGAAAAGCTTGCTTCTTGTTCAGGTGGGTGCTATTATTTTTTGAATAAGGAGAATCCTATGACTAAATTGGAAAAGATAACAAAGAGAATCGACAGTTTCCGCAATGAAATGACAGATATGCAAATCAAACTCTGTGCTAAGCCGTCTATCTCCCCGGCTAGTGGAGGAGAAGGGGAAGTCGAAAAGGCAGAGATCCTGATTGGCTTCCTGAAGAAAAACGGGTTTAGCGATATTGAGGTTATCAAGGCACCTGACCTGGATGCTCCTTCTGGATATCGCCCGAATATTCTGGCCTTTTTCAGAGGTAAAAGCTCTTCTAAAACAATATGGATAATGACGCATATGGACGTTGTTCCTCCCGGAGAATTGGCTCAATGGCGAGGGGATCCATTCAAGGCCTGGGTGGAAGAAGGAAAAATTTACGGACGGGGAGTGGAGGACAACCAGCAGGACATGGTGGCTTCTCTTTATGCCATTAAGGCATTTCATAAGGAAGGCATTGAACCGAATTATGATATAGGCATAGCCTTGGTGGCAGATGAGGAGACCGGGAGCGAGAAAGGGATTGACTATGTTCTCCATCATACCAAGGCCTTTCGCCAACAGGACTTGATCATTGTTCCAGATGCAGGAAACCAAGACGGAACGATGATCGAAGTCGCCGAAAAAAGCCTTCTCTGGCTTAAATTTAGGACATTGGGTAAACAGGCCCATGGCTCTACTCCAGAAAAAGGAATTAACAGCTTCAAGGCCGCCTCTTTTCTGGTCACTGAGTTAAACAAACTCTACAAGATTTTCCCAGACAAAGATCCGCTATTTGATCCGCCAATCTCCACCTTCGAGCCAACCAAAAAAGAATCTAATGTCCCCAATATCAATACAATACCAGGGGAAGACATTTTTTATATGGACAGCCGTATTTTGCCAAGGTATACAATCGAAGAGGTTGAAGAGAGAATCAAAAAAATGATCAATAATATCGAAAATGAATTCAAGGTGAAAATAACCTTTGAGGAGGCTCAGAAAGCTCCTGCAGCCCCTCCAACTTCAGCAGATGCACCAGTGGCCCAAGCCCTGAAGCAAGCGATCAAGGCAATCTACGGAAAAGAAGGAAAGGCCACCGGGATTGGAGGAGGAACAGTAGCAGCCCTCTTCAGAAGAGACAACTTCAGCGCTGCCTGCTGGGCTAAAATCGATGAAACTGCCCATCAGCCCAACGAATACTGCATTATCGATAACATGATGGGAGACGCTAAAGTCTTCGCCCACATTTTTCTACAAGAATAAACATTGTACAAAAAATATATTCGTAGGGGCTTGATTTATCAAGCCCACCTTATTAATCTGTAAAATTAAGATGTATGTATAATAAATCAAGCCTCTGCAAAATTAAAAGGTGTGTTTGATGAATCAAACACCTACAAAAAATACTTTCAGCAGCAAGGAGGGCAAAATTTGAATAAATACATACTTGTTCTTACAACAGTTCCAGATGAAAAAACCGGCCATTCAATAGCCCAGCAGCTAGTCAAAGAAAGATTGTCTGCCTGTGTGACAGTCTCCCCGGCTTCACAATCCTTCTACTGGTGGCAGGGTAAAATTTCAAGCGAAAAAGAACACATTCTTTTCATTAAAACCAAAGCCACCCTCTTCACAGACCTCGAAAAAAAGATCGAAGAGATTCATCCATATGAAGTCCCAGAAATTATCGCTCTTCCTTTTCTTAAGGGCTCTGCAAAATACTTGAATTGGATAGAAAAAGAAACAAAAGATTAAGAATATTTTCTCTGGAGGCTTCGGGCAACTTTTACTGTATTGAGATGGATTGAGACGGTATCCTTCACCTGGGAGGCATACCCTCCTGCAAAAAGAATGGCCACTGGAATGCGGAGCTTACGGGCTTCCTCAACCACAATCCTGTCTCGCTCTTTTAGACCCTCCATAGTCAACCTCAGGCCGCCTAACCGATCCTTTTTATAAGGGTCTGCCCCTGCAAGGTAAAAAATCAAATCAGGTTGAAAATCTTGATATAGCCGGGGAAAGTTAGAACGGAGCTTTGACAGGTATTTTTCGTCTCCATCTCCTGTCCACAGGCCTACATCCACAGAGCTTGAAGGTTTATAAGCGGGATAATTATCCATTTGGTGGATAGAAAAGGTGAAAGCATAATCTCTTTTGGTAAAAATAAAAGCGTTTCCATTCCCCTGATGGAGGTCACAATCAACCACCATAGCCCTCTCGACCTTCCCTTCCTTCTTCATTTTCTCTAAGGAAACTGCCACATCATTCAAAACGCAAAAACCTTCCCCATGGTCAGGAAAAGCATGATGAAACCCTCCTCCAATATGTACCGCTAGTCCATCCTCTAATGCCATTTCAGCTGTAAGAATTGTCCCTCCCACAAACAGCAAGGCAAATTCCAAAAGTTCAGGAGAATAGGGAAGCTCCAGAGTTAATATCTCAGAATGAGAAATATCTCCAGTTTTTAATTTCTTCAGGTACTTTTTAGTATGAACTAGAAGGAGGTCTTCCTCGCTGGCGAGCTGAGGAGAGAGAAAATTTTCTTTTTTTGCTCCCCGACGAACAAGGGCCTCGTAGATAAGCTTGTACTTGACAACAGGAAAAACATGCTCACCAAGGTCAGCCCAATAATTATCACTGTAGATAAACCTGAAAGGAAATATTTGCTTCCGGAAGGGCCTTAGTATTTTTTTCAGGGAAGGCATGATTTAATACATATCAAATTAATTCTGGGCACACAATACTTAAATCGGGTCGGGGAGTAAATTTTTAAAACCATTAAAGGATGTACTTTTAAAACTTATTTATTCGCAAGGCCCCCCATGTTTGATATTTTAATAAAATAAAAAGTTTTGCAAGTTCTGCAAGTCTGACCCCAATTAACAATTATTTCTTGAAGTTTATTTAAAAATGAATTAGTTTTTATAAAAGTCTAATTTAATATTTTTCATTTTGAAAGGTATCATAAATGGGTTTAAAGAAATTCGTTATCAGCCTAGCCCCTACTCCCCTGGTCAAGCTTTTTGCCAGCCCTTATGTAGCAGGTGACAGCATTGAGGCAGCAGTAGATACCTCCCAAAAGTTATGGGAAGAAAGGCGCGTCTGCTCCACCATAGACCTGCTGGGTGAGGAGCTGGAAAGCGATGAGGAAGTCCAGTACTCTGTCAATGTCTACGAAAGACTTATCGATGCTCTGAGTAGTCAGGATTACGCAACCATTTCCTTGAAGCCCTCGCAGCTAGGAAGCCACCGTGGGACAGAGCATTGCCGAGAAGTCATCAGGGGAATTATTCAACGAGCAGAGCAGTATAATATAAAGGTAACTCTGGATATGGAGGATCATTCCTTTACTGAGATGACACTGGATATTTTCCGTGCTTTAAAAAAGGATCACCCGACTTTTGGGACAGTGCTGCAAGCCCGTCTTTTTCGTACAGACGACGATATAATATCCTTAAAGGATCTGAAGACCCGCATCCGTATTTGCATCGGCATCTACAATGAACCGAAGGAAATAGCCCTGCAGAGCAAGCCCGAAATGAAGAAAAAGCTGCTTCAGCAGGTTGAACTTCTGTTCAAGGAAGGCCATTACCCTGAGATCGCCACTCACGATGAAGCTGTCATAAATGAAGCTATCGACATTGCCGGAAAGCTGAACATAAAAAAAGATCAATACGAAGTTCAGATGCTTATGGGTGTCCCCAAGCAAGCCTTTCAGGATGAGCTTAGGCAAGACGGCATCCTTGTCCGCCTTTATGTTCCGTTTGCCGAAAAATGGAAATATGCCACAGCTTACTGCAAAAGAAGACTGGCTGCTAATCCTGCAATGGCAGCTTACATTTTGAAGAATATTTTGCATAAGACAGCTGGCAGGCGTTAGTGGTGTTGCTTAAAAAGAAAATAGTCGAGAAAGGCGTTAGCAATGTCGCTTAACAAGCAAATTGGCTAGGAAGGGATTAGTTTTCCGCTTTATCTTATTTTCTTCCCGTTGGATAAGAAACAAAGTTCCGTCTAAAATATTAAAATTCCCAACTACCCGCGACTAATTATCATGAGTTTTTGTCTTTCTCCATCAAAGTAACTTGAGCCGCAGCCAGACGAGCAATCGGAACCTGGTAGGCAGAACAACTCACATAACTAAGGCCGATCTTATGGCAGAAGAAAATAGAACGCGGGTCTCCTCCGTGAACACCACATATACCGATTTTTAAGTCGGGCCTTGTCTTTCGTCCCTTCTCAACAGCCATTTTCATGATCTCACCCACTCCTTCAATGTCCACGGTCTCAAATGGATTACTCTTCCAGATCCCATGAGCCAGATAATGAGCAAGAAATCCAGCTCCGTCATCACGGGAAAGACCATAGATTGTCTGCGTCAGGTCATTGGTTCCAAAAGAGAAAAATTCTGCTTCCTCTGCAATTTCATCAGCAGTGATGGCAGCTCTTGGAATTTCTATCATAGTCCCTACTGAATACTCAACCTTAACCTTATTTTTCTCCATCACTTCTTCGGCAACCTGCAGAATAATCCTCTTCTGGTTGGCAAGCTCCTCCTTTGTCCCAACAAGAGGAATCATAATTTCAGGGTATACTTTTTGCCTTTCCTTTGCTAATTGGCAAACAGCTTCAAAAATGGCGGTAACCTGCATCTCAATAATCTCAGGATAAGAAATTCCCAAACGGCAGCCTCTGTGTCCAAGCATGGGATTGAACTCAGAGAGGGCTTTGACGCGCTCCAGCAGTTTCTCCAATTCTTGGACTTTCTTCTTCTCTTTGCTCTTGCTGGCTTTCAAAATGGCTATCTCAACCATAAGATCTTCTTTACGCGGCAAAAATTCATGAAGCGGCGGATCCAGGGTGCGGATTGTTACCGGATGTCCCCTCATCTCTCTGAACAAGCCGTAAAAATCTTTCTTCTGGAACGGTAAAAGCTTGCTTAAGGCTTTTTTTCTTTCCTCCTCTGTTTCAGAGAGAATCATTTCTTTAATAAACGGAAGCCTTTCCTTGGCAAAAAACATATGCTCAGTCCGGGCCAAGCCAACGCCTTCTGCTCCAAAAGCAAGAGCTATCTTGGCATCCTCAGGCGTGTCTGTATTAGCTCGAACTTTTAATTTTTTTACCTGATCAGCCCAAAAGAGCAATTTTGTGAAATCCTGGTAAATTTCAGATTCCTCAGGCTTCATCTCCCCGCGTATGACCTGGATGATTTCAGAAGGCTGGGTTGGTATCTCGCCGTGAAGAACTTCTCCTGAAGTTCCATCAATTGAAATCCAGTCCCCTTCCTTAACTTTCGTTTTGTTCACGTTAAAGAATCTTTTTGCTTCCTCTGGTTTTACCTCTCCGCAGCCAACCACAGAAGGTTTTCCCATCTGTCTTCCCACGACAGCTGCATGAGAAGTCATTCCACCTGTTGCAGTCAAGATACCTTGAGAAGCGCTCATTCCATGAATGTCGTCAGGAGACGTCTCTTCCCTGACCAAGATGACCTTTTTCCCTTTTTTTTCCCAGGCGACAGCTTCATCGGCTGTAAACACCACTTGCCCAGCAGCTGCACCGGGGGAAGCGGCAAGCCCACGAGCAAGAACCTGATGTTTTCCCTTTTCCTCTGTATCAAATACAGGATGGAGAAGCTGGTTTAAAGCTTCAGGCTCTATCATCATAAGAGCTTCGTCTTTACTAACCAATCCTTCCTCCACCATATCTACAGCAATCTTGACAGCAGCCATTCCTGTTCTTTTGCCGCTTCTTGTCTGCAGCATGTAAAGTTTCTCCTCCTGGATCGTGAATTCGAAATCCTGAACATCTCGGTAGTGTTTCTCCAATCTGTCTGTAATTTCTGCTAATTCTTTGTAGGCTGCGGTCATCTCTTTCTCCAGGGATTCAAGGGGAGTGGGAGTCCGAACGCCTGCTACAACATCTTCGCCTTGAGCATTAAAGAGGTACTCGCCGTATAGCTTCTTTTCTCCAGTAGCAGGGTTTCTGGTGAAGCCAACTCCAGTGGCCGATTTTTCTCCGATGTTTCCAAAGACCATCTGTTGGATGTTGACCGCTGTGCCCAGGTCACCGGGAATGTAATTCAGACGACGGTAAGTAACGGCTCGGGGATTATTCCATGACTCAAATACAGCGGAGATGGCCATCAGCAACTGTTCTATGACATCCTGGGAAAATTCTTTCCCGGTATCTTTCTTGATTAAATTTTTATACTCAGAAATAAGCTCTTCCAGGATATCCTCGGATAATTCAAAATCGTGAACGATCTTCTTTTCTCTTTTTTTCTTCTTTAAGATTTCTTCGAATTTTCTTTTGGGGATTCCCAGGACCACATCCCCAAACATATGAATCAACCGGCGATAGCAATCCAGGGCAAATCTCCTGTCGCCACTCTTTTTGGCCAAAGGTCCAAGCGTCTTGTCATTCAGACCCAGGTTCAATACTGTATCCATCATGCCAGGCATGGAAAACTTTGCTCCTGAACGGACAGAAACGAGAAGTGGATTATCTTTCCCTCCGAATTTCTGCCCCGTAATTTCTTCCAATTTTTTCAGATTAAGAAGAATTTCTTCTTCAACTTCAAACGGAATCTTATTCCCCAACTTAGCAAAGGAGTTACAGACTTCTGTGGAAACTGTGAAGCCAGCGGGAACTGGCAGACCTATTCCTGCCATCTCAGCCAGATTCGCTCCCTTCCCTCCAAGGATATCTTTCATATCTTTGTCGCCTTCAACATTACCTTTTCCGAAGAAGTACACATATTTTTTTGTCATCTTTTACTCCTCATAGGATCAAATCACGAGTATACATGTAACTCCTATGAATTAAAGTTGTCAAGTCGGAGTCAGGCCTTTCTAATTAATATTTGACTCGAACCGCTTTGCGAGAAAAAAATATGTTTAGAGAAAAAAAGAGCAAAACGCTGTCCATTAATATCAGTTTATAATCCACTTTCCCGCTGAGATCGCCAAAGCATCCGCAGTCGATATCTATCCCTCTTATAATAGTGACCGTGATCAGGACTAGAAAAACTGCCAGTAAGCCTGAAAGGAGAAGAGCGCTGGCGTAGCGGAATATCCCCAAGATTAAAGAAACCCCACAGATGACCTCTATCCAAGGCAGGACAAGTGCCAGAAAAAAGGAAATTCCTTGGGGAAAAACTCTATAGTTGGCGATGTTCTGGGCAAATTCCAGAGGGTCGATTATTTTTGAAACTCCGGCCCAAATGAACATTCCGCCGACAACAAGCCGGAAAACAAGGAGAATATATTTATTGCGGATCATTTTTCCGAAGATACAGGCAGCCCTTCCCTCGTCCACTCAACCCAGCCGCCGAAAAAGATTCTGATATCTAAAAGGCCCTTTCGGTGAAGAACTTTAGCTAATTCCAGACTCGAATTGCATTCACTCCCATCACAGTATACGACTACGGTTCCTTCGGGCGGAAGGAAAATCAGATCTAAGGCATTTTCCTTCTTGTATTCCTCGAAAGGAATGTTCACAGCTCCCATGATATGCCCGGCTTGGAAAGCCTCCTTGGGCCGGCTGTCGATAAAAAGTGCTTCCTCCTCTGAAAAAAGCCCTTCTGCTTCTCCTAAGGTGATGAACGTAATCGAAGTATATTTCTCTAAAGAAATAAATCCGAATCGAAAATCTCCTAGAAAGTATTTTTTTATTAAAGAGAAATTTATTCCAAGTCCTATGATTAAGCCCAAAAACAGGATAAAAGCGACCCGTAGAAGAAGCTTTTTTAGCGCCATTATGAAAAAATACTCAGGTATTTATTGAGTCCTTCCTTAAAGACGACGATAGCTCGCCTTAAATCTTTCTCCTTGAGCACATAGGCTATTCGTACTTCATCCTTGCCCTTCTCAGGCGAACAATAGAATCCCTGGGCTGGCGCAACCATGACGGTTTCTTTCTCAAAATGGAAATCTCGAAGCATCCAGACGACAAAATGCTCAGCATCTTTTACAGGAAGCCTCACAATAATATAAAAAGCTCCCTGAGGCTTATGAATAACAATTCCAGGGATGTCTTTCAATCCCTCGTACAAAACATCTCTCCTTCTCTCGTATTCTTCCCTGACAGGCTTGAAATAATCTAAACCCATGCGGTAAGCAGCAAGGGCAGCCTTCTGTTCCACCGTAGGTGGACAGAGCCTTGCTTGAGCAAACCTGAGGAGGGATTGATACAACTGGCTGTTTCGAGTTACAACTGCCCCTATCCGCGCTCCACAGCTTGAAAAACGCTTGGAGATACTGTCGACCACAATAACTCTATCCTTTACTTCTTCGTATTCCAGAAGGCTCTTATGTGTTCCACCATCATAAACAAACTCTTTGTAGACTTCATCTCCGATCAAAAAGAGGTCATGTTTTTTGACGATAGAAATAACTCGCTCCAATTCTTCAGGCGTATAAACAGTCCCGGTGGGATTATTCGGAGAGCAAAGAAGGATCGCTCTTGTCTTTGGCGTTATCCTGGCTTCAATTTCCTCGGCTGGAGGAAGACGGAAGCCATCCTCAACACGCAAAGTTAAGGGAGAAATTTTCACGTTAGCATAGCTTGCGTAACCGTTGTAGTTGGTATAGAAAGGTTCGGGAATTATGATCTCATCGCCTGGATCGGCCACAACACAGAAAGAGAAATGAATGGCCTCAGAGCCACCTAAGGTGATAATCACATTCTCTGAATCAAGGGGGATTTTGTAAGAGACGAAATAATCAGCAATTGCCTGCCTCAGCTCCAAGAATCCCTGGGCAGGGCCATAGCTTAGAACCTTTTCGTCAAAGCTATGAAAGGCATCCAGAATAGGTTGAGGAGTTGGAATATCGGGCTGCCCGATGTTTATAAAGTAAACATGAATACCCCGCTCCTGCGCTTCATCTGCATAAGGCTTAAGTTTCCTTATGGGAGAGGGCTGAATCTTTTGACCCCGTCTGGAAATATTCATCTATCGCACCTCCCAAAATATGTTGAGAAGAGGAGATTTGATTATTAGCCAACTGGAATATGGTTGTCAAAGTTTTTATTGCCATGGTGCAGAGATTCTGATATTTTTGTCTCGGTAATCTTGAGCGATTATGATCAAAGATTCTCAAGCGCGAATAATCGACAAAAAAAGCTGGAATAACTACTTTCTTTTCTCGATGGAATCTCCGCGCATCGCCTCCCAGGCCCAGCCTGGCCAGTTTATAATGGTCCGTGTGTCTCCTCATCCTTATCCTCTTTTGCGTCGTCCTTTCAGCATCCACTCCAAGGATGAAAAGAATATCGAGATTTTCTTCCAGGTGTCTGGTTTAGGAACAGATCTTTTGAGCCAAAAGAAAGTCGACGATATCCTCGACATCTTAGGCCCTCTGGGAAAAGGCTTCCATGGGGGAGCAAACCTCAACGGAAAAGAGGTTGTTGCTGTGGGAGGAGGAAGAGGAATTGCCCCTCTTTATTTCCTAGCTCAGGAACTCCGCTCCCATGGGGCTTCGGTCAAAGTCTTTTACGGTGGAAAAAGCCTCGAAGACATCCCCCTTAAGGAAAAATTTAAACGAGAAGGCTTTGACCTATACTGCTCAACCGATGACGGCTCGTTTGGATTTAAAGGATTCATAAGTGACTATCTTAAAGCCGAACTCGAAAAATTCACACCATCTCATATATTCGCCTGCGGTCCTGAAGAGATGATGAAAAAAATCGCTCGATTTGCCGATAAGAAAAACATCGCGGCTGAATTCTCCCTGGAATCTGTTATGGGCTGCGGATTCGGGATTTGCTGGGGATGTGTAAAGAGGATAAAAAAGAACGGTGAAGAAGGATGGGTCAAAATCTGTGAAGAAGGACCTGTTTTTTCGTCCGAAGAGATAATCTGGACAGAAGAGGAAATATGACAGATCTTTCGATTGATTTAGGCTTCATCAAGCTCAAAAATCCTGTTATCGCCTCCAGCGGGACTTTTGGCTACGGCCTTGAGTTTGCTCCTTTCATCGACTTAAACAAACTGGGAGGAATTGTTACGAAGGGCCTTTACTTTTCTCCTCGCCCGGGAAATCCTCCTCCCCGCCTGGTTGAAGCTTCAAGCGGACTGATAAACGCAGTAGGGCTTCAAGGGGTTGGTGTCAAAAAATTCTCGGAAGAAATTCTCCCCCAGCTCAGAAAATACAGCACAGCCATTATCGTCAATGTCTGCGGGGAAAGGGATGAAGAATACGCCTCTGTGGTGGAGTTTCTGGATAAGGAGGAAGGTATTTCAGCTTACGAGTTGAATATATCCTGCCCTAACGTAGAGAAAGACGGCGTCTGTCCTGCTTTAGATCCTGAGACCACCTTTTCTGTCGTCAGCCTTGTTAAAAAAAGCTCGTCTCGGCCTGTCATAACAAAGCTTTCGCCTAATGTTACTGATATAGCGGAGATTGCCCTCAGCGCTCAAGAAGCTGGCACGGATGCGCTATCGCTGGTCAACACTTTCCTGGCCCTTGCAGTGGACGTTGAGACAAGAAAACCAATTTTACCTAAAGTCTTTGGCGGGCTCAGCGGTCCAGCCATAAAACCCCTCGTCCTCAGGGTGGTTTATCAGGTTGTGAAGCGGGTAAAAATCCCTGTTATCGCCATCGGAGGAATCTTATCAGTCAAAGATGCGCTTGAATATTTAATCACAGGAGCAAAAGCAGTCCAGGTGGGGACGGCCAATTTAATCGACCCCGAGGCCACGGTGAAAATCATTGATGGATTGACAGAGTATTGTCAAAAGAACGGGATAGATAAAATTGAATCAATTATCGGAACCCTGAGCACATTGTAGGGGCTTGATTTATCAAGCCCACCTTACGAATATAAGATGGAAGAGTAGGGGTTTGATTCATCAAACCCACCCTTGTTTGTAGGGGCTTGATTTATCAAGCCCACCTTATGAATATAAGATGGAAGAGTAGGGGTTTGATTCATCAAACCCACCTATTTATATATGGTCAAAAATGTGGGCTTGATAAATCAAGCCCCTACAGAATGTAAATAAAGGGAATAAACATGAATAATAACATTGACTTGGCAAAGAGGATAATCGTTGCTCTTGATGTCGGCTCAAGAGAAGAGGCTCTTCCGCTTATAAGACAGCTTGAAGGAGTCGAAATCTTCAAAGTTGGACTTAAGCTCTTTACAGCCGAAGGTCCCTCTTTACTCAGAGAAGTCAAGATCTTAAGAAAGAAAATCTTTCTGGATCTGAAACTCCATGACATTCCAAACACTGTAGCCGAGGCAGTAAAAGCTGCCGTAAAGCACGGTGCGCACATGCTGACTCTCCATTCTTCTGGAGGACGGGAGATGATGGAGAAAGCCGTGGAGGCAGCTGAAAAAGAAGCAGAAAAAGAAGGAACCGACAGGCCTCTCCTTTTAGCCGTAACCATCCTAACCAGTCTTAAGGGCGACGAGCTCCAAGAAATAGGAATGCCTGCCGATACATCCACTCAAGTTCTCAGGTTGGCCAAGCTGGCCCGGGAAGCAGGAGTGGATGGAATAGTCTGTTCTCCTCAAGAAATTGAAATCATAAGAAAGGAAATCGGCAAAGATCTCCTGGTAGTTGTCCCTGGGATTCGACCTTCATGGGCCGTTGCTGATGATCAGAAAAGAATTATGACCCCCTCTCTTGCCATTCAGAAAGGAGCAGATTATTTAGTCATAGGGCGGCCGATAATCGCCGCCCCATCTCCTCAAGAGGCCTTTATTAAAATCTTGGACGAATTACGCGACTCTTAAAACGCCCCAAACGGCAAAAAGAGTCCTCAAGATTATTTCAACGCCAGCAATCAAAACTATTGCCAGAACACCGCTTACTATCAAGTACTTAAGAACCTTTTCTCTTGGTGTTTCCATTAAAGATGCGGCAAATCCTGAATAGAGAATATAAATTCCATAAAGGGCAATTAAATCTCGCATAATCCATCCTGTGCGCGGAACCAGGTATAAAAGGCCACCTACCCAAAAAGGAGTCAGGCTGTAAGCCGCCAGTTTCAGTGAATTGAGGTTGTTTCGACGAGAAGAGAAAATTGGAGCCAAGACATTGATTATTCTCCCAAAAATATAGACGACAATTAAGGAGAAGACGTAAGTAACAATAGAGAGAAGAAAATTCTTTCCGGCTGCATTCCAGCTCCATCCAGAATACGGCTTCCTAAAACCACCATACAAAAGATTCGCCAGAAATCCAATCACAGGAGGAACAGCAGCCAAAATCAGGACGTAAGAGGAATAAAGCTGGGAGATTAGAGGAAAAAATTCTTCTTTTATCTTAATCCATTCTTCTCTGGGTTTAAGCAGTATCCCTTGAACTCGATGTACTAGTTCTATCAACATCTTACCCTAAACAGAAAATGGGATCGCTTCTTGAATCTTGATTCTAGTTTAATTCCTGCTAGATCATATACGGATTATGATCCAAGAACCGATCCCGATGATCAAAAAAGGCGCGGGTCGGATTCGAACCGACGAATCGAGGTTTTGCAGACCTCTCCCTTAGCCACTTGGGTACCGCGCCATTTCCATCCTATGATGAGATATAATAAAAGAAATTATGGAGCGGACGATGGGATTTGAACCCACGTAATCACGCTCCTCTAACTCCTTTCTAACTACTTAAATAAGAAGGAGTTACAACATCAGCTTCAACATCTGCTATGGCAAATTTGACGTTCTTTTGACATTCTAAATCAATGTTCTTTGTTTGTCCAGCCAAAGTCTCAACCTCTTGTCTCTTTTCTTTTGCCTGAGAATGAAGATACCTTTAAGTTGTGGTAATCGAAGCATGTCGCATTAATTCTTTAACAGTATTCAAATCACATCCATTCCTTACTAACCTGCTTGCGAATGTGTGTCTAAGGGTCGCTTAATCAGTATTATGTCTCAATTCCTAATTTCTTTGGAATTCCTATTTCTTCTTCATTTTTACCTTTCCTACATCTAGCTCATTCATCTCTGGAGAGATCTTTAACTCCAGAGGCTTTCCTTTTTTATTTATCAATGGTAAATGTCTGCCGTGATCACTGCCCGGTTCT
>Ga0209427_10001615_pt1 | contig 26145 bp, 27 predicted proteins | sample DeeMarSWOR136_30_FD_187465 | JGI IMG/M metagenome (GOLD analysis project Ga0209427, IMG submission 187465) | Marine sediment microbial communities from White Oak River estuary, North Carolina - WOR-1-36_30 (SPAdes) (version 2) | ecosystem: Environmental > Aquatic > Marine > Intertidal zone >...
AAAAGCGTTCCTGGTTCATGCTCCACTTGCAGGCTGCATCAAATGAGCTCTGCAACTTCTTGTGCTGTTCTTCTCATATCGTGGAACACGCCATCTAATCCATCATTTTTTGTGAGTGTTGTTAACACTGCATAATCTCCTGAAGGTATCAGTACTACAGAACCGTTCTCACCTTTCACGTACACTTCAGATAGTTCACCGCGACCCAACTCTCTTGCCGTGGTCTCTCCCAGAGAGTGCATAGCAGCCGACATGACAGCTACTCTATCTTTTTGTGCATCCTGCGGTAGAGCTGATGCAATCATGAACCCATCTATTGATACCACAGATGATGCTTCAATATCCACAGAACCTTCCAGGTTCTTTAAAAGACCTGTTAAAGTCTCATTTTTTGTCTTTTTGACCATCTAGTCCACCTCAACATTCATCCAAAGGTTAGTAGTTATTAGAGAGAGGTTTATGAAGCATATAAAGGTATTTATGAAGATTTATGAATTTTTGTGAAGGAGTGTGCGTTCAGAGGTTATTCTGTCTTTATACCTTTTCTAATTGATGTTGACGACTCTTCTTTATGAAGAAAGATTTGCCCAGGTTACTTTTCTTTTAGTGCTCACGTGCTCTTGATGAAATAAAAAATGACGTGTGACCAACCACTTGTCACCTTTCAAGAATGTTCTCTTGAGTATACAATCGAAAGAACAAGGAAACGGTTACTAACCCATGAAGAATTAACCTTGTTTTCTATGAAGTGGGAAATACGATCTTGAAACACCTTCAAGGGATAGATAGAGATGGAACTAAATACATGAACCAGCTCTTCTTTCTAAATATTGAATATGGGATCATCTCTTTTATTTCTGGAAACTCCTACAGTAAAGGACCTTCAACCTTCAACACATTTCCTGTAACCTCTTTAAGCGTCACGCATGAGGGATACCCCAAAATCATACCCATTTAAACCCCTCTTCACCTACCATGCGATACCTATTTAATTGTCCAACCTCATTCAAAACCATGCAACCCATGGACTACCAAAAAGAAATGGAAGAATTTCAATGGGATGTCCCCGAATATTACGACATCGCATCAGTAGTTGATTCACACGCACAGCAAAATCCGTTGCATCCTGCCATCTTGTGGGAAAATGAAAAGGAGAACACCCGCACTCTCACTTACGATGATTTAAGAAACCAGTCAAACAAGCTTGCCAATATCCTCACTTCCCTCAACATTCAGAAGGGAGATCCTGTCTTGATCATGCTCCCCAGAATACCTGAGACGTATATTTCCCAGTTTGCCGTTATAAAAGCTGGTGCTATCATCACGCCCGCAGTAGAAATGCTGCGCGCACGGAATGTCATTTATAGAGCAAACAACTGCCAAGCCAAAGCTGTCATCACCAATGAAAGTGGAGCAGCCATCGTTGATGAGGTCAGATCCCAGTTAGACAGTGTCAAAAACTTCATTTTAGTAGATGGAGAAAAAAAGGGATGGCTTTCCTACACTGAAGAAATGAAAAAAGCTTCTCCCACTTATGAGTATCAACCCAAGAAAAGTACAGACATCTTCTACATCTCCTATACTTCAGGTACCACAGGTCTACCAAAGGGTGTTGTCCACCAGAACAGCTGGATGTACGCCTTCAAAAAAATTAATGCTCGTTACTGGTATGGTGCTGAAAAGGATGACATTATCTGGGCCACCACCTCCCCCGGGTGGGCAAAGTGGTTCTGGAGCCACTTGGGTGTCACCATGAATGTGGGAGCCACTGATTTATTGTACGAAGGCAGGTTCAACCCAGAAAGGTACTTCAGGTTACTCCAGAAATACAAGGTCACTATCTGCTGTTTAACACCCACTGAATTACGCATCATGATCCAGGTTCCCAATGCAGAGCAGTACGACTTAAGTACTATCCGCAGCTTTGTATCAGCAGGAGAACCCTTGAACAAAGAGGTCATTGATTTTTTTGAGAAGAATTATGACATCACTATCAGAGAAGGATACGGTCAGACAGAGACTGCCTGCCTGGTCTGCAACTACACTGGTATTACAGTGAAACCGGGAAGTATGGGCAGACCCATGCCGGGACAAGACGTGAAAATTGTAGATGAAACAGGAAAAGAAGTTGATGTCGGAGAAGTGGGTGAAGTCACCACCACGTTTGGGTTACCCTCCTTGTTTAGAGAGTACTACAAGATGCCCGACAAAATGGAAGAAATAGTCAAGGAGGGCAGGTACTACACAGGGGATTTATGCAAAATGGATGAAGACGGATACTACTGGTTTGAGGGAAGAGCAGACGATGTCATTTTAAGTGCTGGATACCGGATTGGACCCTTTGAGATAGAAGACGCATTGTTAACCCATCCTGCAGTGTTAGAATGTGCAGCTGTGGGATCACCCCATCCTGAAAGAGGAGAGATCGTCAAAGCATTTGTGGTCTTAAATAGGGGATGGGAACCTTCAGACGCATTAAAGGCGGAACTGCAAAATCACACAAAACAGGTGACAGCTCCCTACAAGTACCCGAGAGAAATTGAGTTCGTGGACCACCTTCCTAAGACCATGAGTGGTAAAGTCAAGAGATCAGAATTAAGACGGATAGAATACGAAAGAAAAGGCGTGAAATGATTTTTCTTATTTTTCTATTTATTGGTTGTTTTCTCTCTTCATGGTTATAGTATCAAATAACCAAATAGGGTTAGGTTCATACACAATTATCTCACATACGAACCCAACCACGCAAAAGGAACCTATAAAAGTTCTAACATCAATGTTAAATCTCTCTCGATATGAAAGCTACAGAAAATGATGAAATCAACAATTTGTTACACGTGTAACAATATTTTCTCTTTATTCTGCTATGTCTTTAGTGTTCAAAGAAATTTATAACACCAGCATTCTTGGAAATATTTGACTGCGCAAATCCTTATATACAAGGGAACCACATCCTGTATATGGGAACTGCAGAAAATGAAATAGTCATAGACAACCTGACCAAAAAATTCGAAGATGTCATCGCAGTTAACGAACTTTCTCTCTCTGTTTTGAAAGGAGAACTATTCGGGTTATTAGGACCAAACGGGGCGGGGAAGACCACTACCATCAATGTCTTGTGCGGGTTGTTACAGCCCACCAGTGGTTCTGTCACTGTGGGGGGCTACGACGTTTCAAAGGAACCAAAAAAGGTCAAAAAATTGATTGGTGTCTGCCCCCAGGATACAGCAGTATTCCCGTATTTGACGGGGAGAGAAAACGTGGAATTTTTCGGAAATCTTTATGCAATGCCCAAAGAGACACTGGAACGAAATGTAAATGCCCTCCTGGAGAGAATGGGGTTAACAGAAGATGCTGATAGGCGTGTGGGGAAGTACAGCGGCGGCATGAGACGTCGAGTAAACCTGGTAATGGCTTTGGTACACGATCCTGTTATCGCCTTCCTTGATGAGCCCACTGTGGCTATGGATCCTCAATCTCGCCGCGCAGTCTGGGATTTCATCAAAGGATTGAATAACAAGACCATTATTTTAACCACCCACTACATGGAAGAAGCAGAAGAGCTGTGTGATCGAGTTGGGATAATAGACTATGGAAAGCTCATCGCTTTGGGTGCACCAGATCAGTTAAAGGAAAAATTTGGTGCAGAAAACCTGGAAGAAGTTTTTATTGAGTTAACAGGCAGAAGAATACGGGAGGGAGCCTAATGAATACTCAAAGAATTCTCTCGTTTGCCAAAAAGGATTTAAAACTGCTGATCAGAGAGCCTGCCAGCCTGTTCTTGATTGTTCTATTCCCCGTGATTCTCACGTTAGTATTCGGAGTTGCTTTTGGAGCAATCGGTGGTGATCAGTCTGCCAGCTACCAGGTTGGCGTCGTCAACATGGACAAAGGATTGTACCAGTGGTCGCAAACCTTTGTTGAGACCCTTACCACTACAGAAATTCTGAACATTCAGGTGTATGCTGATACAGAATCTGCACAGAAAGATTTGAACCAAGGGAAATTACAAGCAGTAATTGTTATCCCCGAATTATTCGGGGAAAGCTGCAATTCCTTCTTTACAGCACCAGATGACCCTTCTTCATGGTTAGAAGCAACAGTTGAGCTGTATTTAGATAGTGGGTCGTTATTTGCCACCCAGGCCATACCCCCTCTTATCCAGCAAATGCTTGTTATGACAATCAGTGGAGACCAGCCATCTCCTTCAATTCCTGTACACATTGGCATCCCCTCCTTAATGGAGGCTGAAAGACTTACCATGTTTGACTACATGGCCCCTGGTATATTCGCTTTTGCTGCAATCTTTCTCATCATGACAGTATCACAATCTTTCACTGTTGACAGAGAAAGAGGGTTACTCCGAAGAATCAATACGACACCGGCCACATCTGCAGAGTTCATGGTGGGTCATGCTGTTTCTAACATGACAGCAGCTGTTGTGCAGGTGGCCCTCGTGTTTGTTATGGCCTTTCTTGTGGGGTTCTCTACACGTGCTGGAGCAGCACAGATTCTCTTTGCATTCGTGATTGTTACTGCATTTGCACTGTGCTGTGTTGGGTTCGGTCTGATTACTGCATCTGTATCCAAGTCCCCTGGAGCTGCTACTGGAATTTCGTTCATATTTATAATGCCTCAAATGTTTCTGGGAACATTCGTATCGGCGGGATTTTCTTCAACTGCCCAGGCAGCTGGCAGAGTGGTTCCGAGCTACTACGTGACTGATGCATTAACGTCACTGCTGTTGAGGGGTGCACCAGTGACCAGCCCCACCGTGTTGCTGGACCTTGCAGTTGTAGTAGTGTGCAGTGTCGTTGTGCTGGTTCTGGGTGTACTGTTATTTGAAAAATATGGAAACGCCTGAACCTGTCAGTCAATCTGTTAGAAGTCAATCTGTCAAAAGAAAAGGAACTTATAGCGTTTAATCTCTTTTCTCATTTTGACAAACAGGTGCGGGTAGTCTTCTTGATAGGTTTGGAAAGGGTTGAAACCTGCCTAGATTCTTTTCACAGAGAAGATGACACATTATAAGGGGAATGCCTCAGGGCCTGAACTAAATCTTCCTTGTCTCTCCTATCTACCAGAAGCAAATGGATCTCAACCTTTCTACCAGAGGAACTTATTAACTCCACCTTGGTTTTCTTGAAATTAATTTCCTTGATATTATGCCAGTTGATTACTTCTTTGCGTTTTCCACGTATAAATATAATTTTTCCATGTGTAAATATAGTAATTTCTTTATTGGTCATACGGACATAAGGGGTTCTCTTAAACCAAACCGCACCATATATAAGATAACTAGAAAGAAAAAAATGCACAAAATAGAGTAAAATTGACATTACAACGTTAAGAAATAACTCTGATGACGCGACAGTAATATGGTGAATGATATCATATAAAATGAATGAGAGGGGTACAGCAGCAGCTAAGACGCATAAAATTGATGGAATAATGCTTCTTCTAAAATCTCTTGGTTCTTCAAATACTGTCCTCTCCGGGGCGGTACGCTTCACATAGGCTTCTCTGCACACAGAGATTAATGCAGGCAGTGCAACCAGAATTCCACAGAAAATGACAAGAAAAACCAGCTTCATTCTGTAGTTAAAGAATACTGGCGTGGCAGGTGAAAGGAGGTTGAACCCATAAATGTCAGTATTACCATTTCTCTCATCTGTCCAGACTACTATATTCGAATAGAGTGCGGGACTGTACTGGTCATGTGAATCAGTGGTGATCTGAAACTCTTTTTGTGTTCTCAAGTTGTATCCATAGATATCCCAGTTGCAGTTCCTGTAATCAACCCATAGAACAATATCTTCATAGATTGCCAGTCTCATTCCTTCGTAGGTTTCAGGTCTACACAGGTAGAAGAAATCTCTGAATATTCGAAATTCTCTTGATTTAGAAAGGTTATAACCATCAATAATGGTTCTTCCATCTAAGGTCCACTCTCCCCAGACTATGATTTCATCGTACATTACTGGGTAACTCCACCAGCCCAAATCTCTGGTCGTAATCTGAGACTCTTGACATGTTGAAAGGTTGTACCCGTAGATCTCGCCTCTGAGAGTTCGTTCGTCTATCCAGATGACGATGTTGTTGTAAATTACCGGACTGTGTTGGTCTTCTGGAGCAGTGGTTATCTTGAATTCTTCTTCGGTTAAAAGGTTGTACCCGTAGATATCTTTACCATTTCTCCACTCTCTTTCATCTTCCCAGATCACATAATCTCCGTAGATTGCTGGATCTTCTTGAGCACTCTTATGTATGGTTATGGGAAACTCTTCCTGAGTAGACAAGTCATACCCACGGATGTCCCAGTAATACTGATAGGTATCTTTGTCACCAAATCTGTGATCTTCCCAGACTACAATATCTTTGTAGATTGCTGGATGATATTGATCATGTGGATCTATACAAATGGGGAACTCTTTCTGTGTGGATAAATTATACCCGTAAATATCTTTGTTGCCGTTTCTCTCATCTTCCCAGACTACAATATCTCCGTAGATTGCAGGATTAGATTGATTACATAAATCTGTGGTGATCTGAAACTCACCAGAGCCTTCAACGAAAAATAGGAACAAAAACAATCCCATTATAAGGAAGACTGTGAAAGGTATTGCTCTCTTGGTATTTGGCTTCATTTGTTTCACCTGCATTATGTCTTACAAGCAGAGGACACAGACGTATACAACCTATATATAGCTTTCGGAAGAAATCTATTGACATTCTCTAATTTTTACAGCTAATAACGGCAATTTTTCTCTTTCTATTAATTTGGATCAAGTTCCAACAGAATGTTACCACATCCAATGAACTACTTTCTGCTACAGTGGCGCCTATGTGAAGGGTTCTGTGGATGGAACCTCTCTGAGTTCTAAACCTATCTTTTTATAATTGAATTAGAGGTGAAATGATAACTTACCTGAAATGTTACACGTGTAACATCTCCTGAAAATATGGCAAGGTTTTCAACCGCTAGCAATAAGAGGAGCAAAAAGCACAAAAGTTTATATTTGAGAGAGGGTTATCATATATCAGTGCAAAGCATAAATGAGGTGAACAAATGAAAAGCATCTATATACAGGCTATAGGTGTTTGGATCGTGCTGCTCATTCTAGCTATCATAAATGGAGCTATCCGGAATGGAATGTACGGCCCTCGGATTGGGAATGAATTGTTAGCACATCAGATCAGCACTGTGACTTGTATTGTCCTGTTCCTCACAGCAATGTATGCATTTTTGAAATTCACAGGTGCTGAGTACACAGGACATGATCTCTTGATAATCGGTTTTATGTGGCTGGTGATGACCATCGTCTTCGAGTTCCTTTTCGGGCACTATGTGATGGGGAACCCGTGGTCGAGGTTATTGACTGATTACAACATTTTAGAAGGAAGAGTGTGGGGTCTGGTGTTGCTGACGACGTTAGGAGGACCCTATTTTGTCGGAAAATATCTTGTTTAGAGCACAATACCCTGCCTGTGGTTTATAACTGGATGTGACAGTATGACGCAACTTGATAAAGCTTCTGAAATTGTATGGACTGACTGTATGGGTTTAAAAAAAGAAGAGACCTCACTTGTTGTATGTGATAATCCACTCAGAACGATAGGATACACCTTATTCGAAAAAGCTGCAGAATTAGAATCTGAAGCCATGTTACTGGAAATGATCCCCTTAAAAATACACGGTGAAGAACCATCTCCCCTGGTGGCAAAAGCTATGAAATCTGCAGACGTAGTAGTCATACCTGCATCAACGTCGTTAACACTTACTGAAGCACGAAGACAGGCAACCGCTGCAGGAGCACGGATTGCCACATTGCCTGGTATCACCGAAGACATTATGAAGCGAGCTGTACCTGTAACCTATAAAAAGGTTAAAGAACGGTCCATAAAAGTGGCAAATGTATTGAGTTCAACAAGTACTGCCCGCATAACCACAGAAGCAGGAACTGATATAACGTTTTCTTTGAATCGAAGGAAAGCACTATCTGATTTTGGTATCTATCATAAAAAAGGAGATTGGGGTAACTTACCCGCAGGAGAAGCATGCATTGCTCCTGTGGAAGGGGCATCACATGGTGTCATGGTGGTGGATGGAGCTATTGCAGGTATTGGAAAGTTGGATGCGCCCGTTACCCTTACAGTAGAGAATGGGATGGTGGAAACTATTAAGAACTGTCCAGAATTAGAGAAAATACTTAATGAGCATGGAGAATCAGCCAGATACATTGCAGAATTGGGAGTAGGAACTAACGACAAAGCGAGAGTCATTGGAAATGTTTTAGAAGATGAGAAGGTCATGGGCACTGTTCACATAGCCATGGGGAATAATGTCTCGTTTGGTGGAACTATAGATGTACCTGTGCATCTTGACTGTATTATTTTGAATCCTACCTTAGATGTAGAAGGTGGAGAAATCATTGATAAAGGAAAATTTTTGATTTGATGCTGAATCTTTGCCTTGCCATATAGAGAATTGTTGAGGGGATGAACTACTTCTCTTTTTCATTTTTGGTCTTCTGCTGTAGAGGAGGATTTCATGTTTTACACACAAAACGTTTTTAAGATTTCATAGGTTTGAAGGGGTATGTATGACGTATTATTCTTTTTGATAGGGCTTGGATTGATAGGATTGGGGGTCTGGTACTTATATAAGGATAAGTTTAGAGTATCTTTGATTTTGATAGGGTTTGGATTGATGGGGGCGGGGTGGCTTTGGCCACCTGGTTTTTGTTTCGGCATTGTCATTTTGGGCGCTATAGTCTTGTGGATCAGGCTGGAGGCTTTTGGGCATTTGGAAAGAGAGAGGTGATGGCCACTATTGGTAAATTTCGTATATGATACTTCTTGAACGTAATTTAAAAGATATACAACAAAGACATGAGCGACAATAAAAAAGAAAAAGAAAGAATTACACAAGTTCTACTTTGATTTTTAAAGCTTTGAAGGCTTTAACTCGCAAGATATTAAAAGAAGAGAAGAAAAAACCTGATTCTCCGTTTAACAAGTTTCTACCCAAGGGAAATAAGAACAAGAGAAAGATTATTCGACATGTTACCAAATTGTTAAAGAAAAAGGTGTACAAATATCTCAATCTACCGGTACGACACAATTACCAATGGAATTCTGAATCTATCCTTGATGTGGTGTTGCATGCCACTGTACGGAGTTCATGCATTGAAGATGCTTCAAACAGCTTGAATTTGAGAAAGCCGAGAAAGGTCAAAGGTTACGATATTGAATTGGAAGCTTTTCCCAATGAGGATACCATTCTAAGGAGAATACAGAAAATAGGAACGTTAGAATGGATGGAGCGATTCGAGAGAGCTAACACTGACTTGTTAAAGCCATTTAAGAAAGCAAAATCATTTTCAGGGTTTACATGGTTATCGTTGGATATGACACCTGCGCACTTCTGGGGAGATAAGAATGCTAAGGGGATAATGGGGATTCCGAGGGAAAAAGGAACGAGTTATGCGTACAAATATATGGATATTTGTGTTTCAGCACATGATCAGAGAGTCACATTAGCTGGTTCGTACGTGACACAGATAATGAATCATCAGAAGTTAATGAAAGAATTGATTAAAAAAGCTTTAGAATACGTTCATGGAGAAGTTGGATTCTACTGTGATAGGGAATTTGGTACAGTGCCTTATTTGACAGTTTTGGAGGAAATGAAGGTTTCATGGGTTTTAGCAATAAGGAAGAACTCTAAGATAAAGAAGATTATAGAGGAAACATCAGAGTATCCACGAGTTGTATGGTACGTTATGGGACAAAAAGAAAAGATAGGATTTTGGCTGATACTGATAAAGAACAAGAAGGGAGAAATACACTGCTTTGGAACGAATATAAAAGTGGATGAGAAGACATGCATAGATTTAGTGGAAGGATACCGACAAAGGTGGTCAATAGAGACCAGTCACCGGATGATTCATGATATGAGAGCAAGAACGACCAGTAAGAACTTCAGTTTCAGATGGTTTTTGGTATTGTTTGCCATGCTGGTGAGAAATGCATACTATTTGTTGAATAAAGTCATAACTGGAATTTGCCATGTTACCTTAAAGACATTTGCTGAATTTGTCAAAGAGAATAGAATAAAGGATATTTTGGAAAATGAGGAGAATAAAACTGTTTCTGCTATAAAAGAGGGTGATGGGTGACAATTATGTCTATAGGAATGGCTTTAACAAGCCGAATATTGACAGGAGAAGAACCCTGTTTACGGAAGGTACAGTACAGTAGAATGTATGAATTACCGGTGGATGCTGAGTTAATAAAACATAGAATGAATCATGAATTGTTAATTTCGAAGGTTATCAATGGATTAACTGGTGAAATCTATGTGAATTACCAAGTAGAGAGAGATTTAGGTGAAATACAGTTAATTGGGTTGATTGATATACTGAATATCAATAGAAAATCAAAGACAATCTTTGAAATAAAAAGTGGAAAAGAGAGAGAATCCCACCATGTCCAGTTATGGCTGTATATGGGTTGTTTCGATGACGTAAAAGGAATTCTAAGGTATCCTAGTACACGGTACATGTATTTCACTGAGGATATACCTGAGAATCTGTGGGAAATGGTCACTGAAAGGTTAAATCCTCTGCAAACTAAGAAATTGCTTCCTCCACTCAAAAATGGGCATTGCGTGTACTGTAAATATCGGAATATATGCAAGAAAAGGGGAATAGTAGAGAATATCCTCTTATTTTGAGTCACCGTTATTTTCCCTTCTCTTTTGGATGGAAAAGCTTACGCATACGGTCTACCAATGAACATGTTCTCACAAATGCATCAGCGGCAAATCCAAATAACCATACAAAAGCTGAAAATAACAAGGCCATGTCAAGCTTCATTGGTCTAGTTGCACTTGCGGTAATTGTTCCTTCGCCCCTATCTTCGAATATCAGAGAACTCTTGTTTTCGCTTTTATTCCATTCATCTTCACCACCAAATTCACGATCCCATGTGTAGATGTAGGGTAGTATCAACTCAATATAGTAATCCTCGTATCCAGAAGCTTTAGAGATGTGGGAGTCCACTTCAATTCTAAGGATTTGGGGAAGCTTAACAATATCAAAGTACATCTCAAAAGTTACACTCTGCTCCTCACGGAGAAGATTTACTGGATATTCAACTTCATAACAGGATTCTTGGCCAGATGGCATGATAGGATAGCTCATTTGTTTCTGCTCCTGCGATAGAAATACCACATATCCCTTTTTGAGGGAAGACGAATCTAGTTCGTAAGGCAACGATTCCCAAGTTTTGATATGAAGTTCACATATCCATTTGTCTGCATCTATATTTTCTTTCTTTAGATATTCCTCGAATGTCTCTTTTTCAGGCGGAGTAACATTTGCATGTAATTCAACGAGTAAAAAGTTGTCATGCATATAATAACGCTCTCCTGTTACTTCGAATATCGGAGATTCACTGCAAGCTGTGTGTTGAATGTTGTCGCTGTAGAATGACTTGATGTCGATTCTTATTTCATTTGGTTCTGAAGGGAATATAGCGACAATAAAAGTCCATGAAGAAATAAAGCCAAATATTACAAAGAATAGGAAAGCGGCAGTACATGTTTTCATTTTGTATCACCTCACTGTAGTTTCCTAATCGACTTTATAAAGTCATCCCATTTGGAGAAAACGCAATTTCTCCACTCGAATAAACATATCAAAAAGGCTACGGTAAAAACAACGAAAATCCCTGCATATCCGTATTTTTGCTGTCCATAGAATTTTACCGCTGCATACACTGTAAACGAAGAAAATGCCAGCATAGCAATAAAGATACGTTCAAACCACCGGAATTTTTGAAGTTCTTCGAAAGAACGAATTTCTTTTGATTTCATAGTTATCACCTCCATTGAGTTGATAGATTGTTGTCATTAATCTTTATGACAACATCAATATTTTTGGCTAAAAATCGTGAAAAAGTAGGATTCAGGTCTATTTTTCGATTAATTGAGTTAACTGCTCTAAAATCTTTAATACGATCTTTCCTTTTTCTGTGATCTCGTACCATTCCTTTCTCTGTTTGGCATTTCTTATTGCAAAATGTTTAACAAGTCCGAAGTTCATAAGTTCGAGTAAACGTGCATTCAAAGTTGATACACTGATTTTTATTGAACTTAAATCTTTATATTTGGTCTTTCCAGTTCTATTGATCATTTCTAATATCTGAATTGCTCCGGTCGAGCCGAGTACTTCATAAATAGATTTATCTGTCCATTTACCTATCTTATCACCTCTTTTAAAAAAAGAGGGAAAGAGGAGAATCCTCTAACCCTCAAAGACAATTGGTCTCAAAGGGAGTGAGTGTCCTTATGAGTGGAAAAACAGAGGGTCTTTGAGGAGATGGATTCCTTTTTTGACCCTCTGCAAAGGGATTCCGGTCTCGTATCCATTGGAAAACGAGGCGAAAGTTCTGATTCTGTCGTTTTTTTGATTTCGTGGCTTGTTTGATGAGTGCAGAGGGTTTTCGGAGGTGAAATTCCTAAAAAGATGAGTCTTTGACTACCTTTTAACCCTCTGCCGTGTTTATCTTCCACAGTTGAAAGATGTCAAAAAGTGACTAAAACTTATCACTGCGAAAATAATTACCCTGGTGCTACAGGTAAGTCTTTTTCTTCTTTTTTCTCTTTCTCAGGTTTTTCTTGTTCTTCTCCTGTTTTTATGTCGTCTCCCATGGCATCACTTCCTTTTTTTCTGTTGCAGTGGTTTCTCTCAGGGGTAGCCTTTGAAACCACTACGATAGATTTATAAATGATGTTAATGAAAAATGTTTTGGTGAAAGAAATGAGCATATTTAAACGAGAGGATATACGCCGATTACAGTATTGTATTTATAGGACATTTCTTAGGGAACCTCGCCTCTACTACCATGAAGGAGCTAAACGCTGTCATGTGGTTCGGAATACATTTACACAATATTGGGAAGAAGGGCTGGAAAATGAAGTCTTTTTTCCTCCACAGATTCGTTTGAAAATGTATGAGAATAGAAAAGAGTATATCTATCTGATACAGAACGATTCAGCACATGAATTGTATCAATACTACAGGGAACGTCAAAATGTGGTCTATTTGGTTTTTACTTCAGGAAAATTTGATTTATTGATTCAGACGACCAAACCGTTAGAGGGTGTCCTTGATACTGCTCTTTTGCATGGGTGCAGGAGTAACTATTTTTATCCAGAGACACCTTTTTACAGTTTTGAAACTGCTTTGGACAAAATGGAAGCTCTTCTAAACTGTCCACACAACCCATCCAAATCAATAGTAACGTTCCCTGAAGAACCTGAAATAGAAGGCTCATACTATGGATGGAGAATTTTTCCTTACGTTAAGTACAATCTGAGAGTTACATATACGTCAATCATAAAAGAATTGGGTATATCTTATCCATCTTTTCATAAAGGATTCAATTACTTACTTTCAATATCTACTGTGTTACTACCGTATTACCCTTTTGGATTTCAACAGTATGCACATCATTTCTTTGTAGTCTGGACACGGTATGAGGATATGGTGCGTAAATTCTTCAGTTTACTGCCGTGTCATGTATCTATTACGAAAGTTAATGATGCATTGCTCATCTATGCAAGTATTAAAGAAGGGGGTAGATTCAAAGTACGATTCTTCAACCTTTGTTACCAGATACTCGAATTAGGGTTGGCCGAACGATTCTGGACAACTATTCCAATTCATCACTGGACTCCTGACATTTAACCGATTATCCTGGGCTTCCTCCTCCGCTGTCTCCATCTCCACAAAGGGTGCTTTCGGGAAAATCTAACGGTTCAAAAGGCCAGCCTTTTAAATAATTCATACATCTTCACCTCACTGGTAATGATAAAAGGAAGTTAAAAAGGTTTAGGTGCAAATATGGTTACATGGATTATAATGAAAAGTGCAAATTTGTATGTCTAATAAATTGACATCTAGTACATTGTAATATATTTAGCTTTCAAAAAATCGAAATTTCAAAGATGCCCATGGTTTAGGAATATATTCGGAAAGACTTTTTTAGAACAAGCTTTTGGAGAAGTTAGCCCATCATTTTACCCACCATCTCCAAGATATGATTGCGATTTCTGCAATTTTTGATGTTTTATGCAGGTTGAACCTACCTCTCCAAATTGCGAAATCCGCAAAAAGTATTCAGAAAATAACTACATGCGGAGCTACTGCACTTAGCTCCATAATCTAAACGTTGTTGCAATAGAGTACAAAATACAAAAAATTGATGAAAATTCTGAATCTTTGGCCATCAAGGTTAACCCCTAAATAAACCAATGAATTGTTACACGTGTAACAGAAGAGAGGATGCAACCGTTGACACCCACGGAACCAAAACCTATTTAAGGTACTATTAACAATAGTAGCTGATATGCTGTGATGCAGCTAACTTTTGAAAAAAAGAGGATCGCATGAACATGGAATGTACTGTTGGAGAAAGGATAAGCGTCCTACCTGATAGGGTGCGTCTGCAGTCACACAGGTTGAGATTGCATACAGGATACATCCTGGCAGTTATTCATTCCTATTCACGGGAAGAACCACAAAGAGAGGTGTATGAATGAGAAAATTGGCTACTGTACTTGTATTAGTATTAACTTTTTCAGGGTGCATTACTTCACCATTTTCGGAGGCGCCTGAAGAGAGGATTGGTGTTGAACACATTTTATCCCACTTTTTTGATACAGATTGGGATGATTATACAATTTTTCAGGAAGGGTTAATCAGTTCAGAACGAGCAGTAACTGATTTGTTACCAAGTGCAACAGTGTATCACATTGATCTGCATATTGTTGATTGTCTTCTCTTGCAGGGCCGCGAAGAGGTCCGTTATACTAACCGGGAGAGTGAACCACTGAATGAGATCTATTTCCGGTTATTTCCTAATATAGCTGGTGGTGCAGCCACTGTTTCTGATGTCAAAGTAGATGGTCAGGATGTTGAACCTGTGTATGAATTTGTGAAGAGTGCTCTCCGTATACTGTTGGAAGTACCCTTGCAGCCGGGTGAACAGGTTGTCATTCAAATGGATTTTACAGTAGAGGTGGCACAGGAAATGGGAGGTAACTACGGCTTATTTGGTTACTTTGACCACGTGCTGGTCTTAGATGAGTTTTATCCTGTTATTCCGGTGTATGACGACGAGAAGTGGAATGTGGAGGTACCTCCTTCCCATGGAGATGTAACGTATTTTGATGCCAGCTTCTATGTGGTGCGCGTGACAGCACCAAGTGACTTGAAGGTTGTCACTTCAGGAATAGAAATCAGCCGCACGTCCGAAGGTGGTAACCAGGTGGTGGTCTTTGCAGCTGGTCCTGCACGGGATTTTTACCTTGCTGCCAGTGAGAACTTCGTTGTGGTCACAAAAACAGTAGGGGAAACCACAATTAACAGTTACGCCTTTCCAGAGCGAAAGGAGAGGGCAGAATTAGCTTTGCAGGTGGCTGCAAATGCACTAAAGAGTTTCAATAGACGAGTCGGTGTCTATCCGTATAGTGAATTTGATATTGTAAGCACGCCCATGCTGGCAAGAGGTATGGAATACCCTGGTATCGTGGCAATCTCCCAGAAACTTTACGACCCGGATGCAGTAGTTTCAGGGTTACCATCCCGTGTCATGCTGGAAAGCGTTTTAGCGCACGAGGTTGCTCACCAATGGTTCTACAATGTTGTGGGGAACGACCAGATAGACGAGCCCTGGCTTGATGAGGCAGTTGTCCAGTTCATGACACGGCTTTACTATGTGGATGTTTACGGCGAAGCTGCTGCTGAAGAGTACTGTGGTTCGTGGGATTATCTCTGGGACTCCATTGACAGGGCAGATATCCCTATTGGGTTACCCTCAGAAGCATACACAGATGGTCAATATACATCGATCATTTATGGCCGTGGGCCTTTATTCCTTACAGCCTTAACAAAGGTAATGGGGCAAAAATCCTTTGACGAATTTCTGCGTAATTACTATGAATCTCACAAATGGGAGATTGGTACAAATGATGCATTCAGACGCCTTGCTGAACACTACTGTCAGTGTGATTTGACCGCTTTGTTTGAAGAATGGGTTTATGTAAAGACCTTTACCTAAGGATGCGAGAAGTAGAACCTTGTCACGTCGTTTGTTCATGCATTTTACGCTTTGTCACGACGTCCTCCACTGTCTTTTGGAAGAGGCAAATCATCTAAGACAAATTCAAGATCTAATTGGATAAGCTTCTCCTTCCGGGGAATACCATCAGCATTCCACCCTCGATGTTGGTAGTATTCTTCTAACATGTAGTCTAATTCTACAATTTCCCCTTCTGAAGGACCTTCAGGAGATGGCTCTTTTAAGAACCTGCTCGGTAGAATGTCATCAGTACGTGAGAATCCCTCTCTTATGTTAAACATTCTGTTTAAGTTGACTATTCTTTCTCCAATCTGTTTCAGTTCTTCAATAGTGAACTTCATGCCTGTTGTCACTTCTAATCCTCGCTGTATTTCCTTATAATACAACGTGGGCGGTATCACTGTTCCGTACTTGCACGTTCCTAGAGAATCTACGAGTACAGCAAAGTTTTCATTAGAATACACTAAATAACCTTTGTACTTTGGATTACGTCTTTCTCCCATTTCTGGCCAATATTCTTCCCCATAGATTTTTCTAATTTCTTTGTCAAATCCTCCTTCATCTAAAACGGGGAAAGCGTATAAATGATCTGCGCCCCTCGGTGAAACAGCTGTAGCTAACCCCATGGACTTGTGAGCTCTCCCGTCCTGTGCTGCAATTTCCTGCTTCTTGGCATGCATCACATACTTCATCGTATCGTTCCCAACAATTTCTGCTGCTCTATAGCTCCCGTTGGCGAGAATGTCACCAAATCCCTCCCTTAAAGCTATCATGCGAATAAGGTTGATGGTTGTGTCTGCATCTCCCCACTCTAAATTCAGATCACCGATAAACTCCTTATCAAGTAATTTCTTTTCATAGCATTCCATAGCCCAGGAAATGACTCCTCCTGTACCTATTGTGTCTAGTCCATAGAGGTTGCACAGGTAATGAGCATATAAGAGCGCTTCCACATCTGTATTACCACATCTTGAGCCTAAAGCAGAAAGTGATTCATACTCGGGGGAAACTCCAATGTATCTGTAGGGCCCCTCTCTTACTGTGGTCAGCCTTCCGCAACTTTGAGTACAGCCAAAACATGCTGAAGGTTTAATCAAGTAGTTCTTACAGATTTTTTCCCCTCCTATCATGTCTGCATATTCGAATATACTTGTTTGAAAGTTATAAGAAGGGAACCGCCCGATCTCATTCATGAATTCAACTAAATAAGTGGTCCCATATTTTCTTTTAGTTTCTGTGAATGGATCGTTGCCAATTTTTTCATGCATTTTGCTCATTACATCTAAATACTCATCTTTGTTGAAAATGTTGATTCCCTGGGTTCCACGAACAGCTACAGCTTTCAAGTTTTTTGAACCCATGACAGCTCCTAACCCGCTTCGTGCTGCTGCTCGATGTTTATCATTGATGATACACGAGACCAAAACTTTGTTCTCTCCTGCAGGACCGATTGAAGCTACTTTTATGTGTTGACCCCATTCTTTTTTTAGCCTATCTTCAGTTTCGTGGGTAGTTTGACCCCATATGTCACCTGCATCATGAACATTAATTTTGTTATCCTCAATGAATACATATACTGGATTACTCGATACACCTTCAATAATAATGCCATCATACCCCGCAAATTTGAGTTCAGGCCCCCAGAATCCTCCCGAATGCGCTTCCCCCCAGCCATCAGTCAAAGGTGATTTCGCAGCAACAGAGTATCGAGATGATTGGGGCCACAACGTTCCAGTAAATGGTCCTGTTGAAAAAAACAGTTTATTCTCTTTTCCCAGTGGGTCTATCCCTGGCTTCAGTTCATTGTAAAGGGTTACTGAACAGAATCCAGACCCGCCAATGTATTTTTTGATTAATGACTTAGATAATTGAATTTCTTTTATTTTTCTGGTTTCCAGATCAATCCTCACAATTTTGCCGCAATATCCATAAAACTCAGGCATGGGTACCACCTCTCTCCACAATATGAATTGCACTTACAGGACAAAATCTGATACACTCACCACACAGATCGCAGACATCTATGGAGTTCCTCTCTGGAATGTAAACTATTGCTCTGTGTGGGCATGCTTCTACGCAAAGAGAGCAATTCTCAATGCACTGTTTTGTGAGGGTGAACTGCCCATTTTCTATTTTAATAGCATGTATTGGACAGGTTTGCACACATACGGGAGTATCACATTTGTGGCAAACATGGATTATCACTTTACCATCAATCTTTGGTTCAATTCTGATCCGTGCTAATTTCGGATTTATTTCTTTCTCTTTGGTAAATGAACAAACGATTTCACATATTTTGCAGCCAAAACATTTCGACTGATCTAGGGAGATGTGCTTCACGTGATCACCTCATTTCCATGGAACATTCATATAGTTCATGGCGACATATCGTTGCGGAACCTCTCACTTATATACCTTTTTCTCATGTGGTTCAGACTCCAGGTTTCTTCTGTAACATTCTTACGCAATTGGAGAGTGTAGGTGATAGATTGGTGTATCTCCTCATCTGTTATACGCTCAGAATACTTCGAAGAACTCGTCATATATTGTGAATTTAAGTGATGTAATTGGTTTATCACATCTGTGCCTGTTAGTCATAATAACAATGCCAAATCGTTTTTCAGGTATCATACAAACAAAAGAGACCATCCCTTCAACAATACCAAAATGATCCAAGACTTTGAGCCCCCTGTAATCACTTATGATCCAACTGAGTCCTGCCCCCATCATGACTGCATGTGGATTAAAAAAATTTCTCCACTGATCTTTGAGGATCATGTGTGGTTTGTGCAGTTCTTTGCACACTTCTTTGCTGAACAGTAATTTACCGTTGAAGACTCCCTCATTGAGGTGGAGTCTGACCCATTTTGCCATATCACAAACGTTGGAAACAATGCCTTCTGCTGGCCCATAATTCTCGTAGTTCACCCAGGGAATTGGATTGATCTCCTCGGTTATTTCTTTGTGAGGAACAGCAACATTTCCAAAGGGTAATGCTGATGAAATACTCGTATAGGTTTCCTTCATGCCAAGCGGTACTAATATTCTTTCTTTGACAACTTCATCCCATGATTTACCTTCAACAGCTGCTACAATTTGGCCAGCAAGCAAATAGTGAAGGTTAACTGAATCCTGGGTAAGTCTGAACTGACCTGAAGGTTTCAAATGTTTCATTTTACTAATAATCTCGTCACGGTCAGCCCCCTCAAGGGTATCTCCACTAATTAAGCCACTTCTTACAGTTAAAACATCTCGGATAGTCAAATTCTCAGTAATGTACGGATCGTCAATTTCAAACTCAGGGAGGTAGTCCACAACGGGGTCATCCCAGTTTATTTTCTTTTCATCAACCAAAATACCCACTAAAGCAGCAGTCATTGGTTTGGTTAATGATCCTGTTTGAAACAGGGTATGCTCATCTACTGGTTCTTCTTTTCCAAATTTCTCACACCATATCCTTTGGCAAATATCACGCCATCATTTTCCACCAGTGCAAGTGAAGCTCCCGGAATCTCTGATGCGGTAACCCATTTCTCAATGTAAGGGTCTAATTCTGTCAAGTCCAACAGTGCTCACCAAATGTAGTCGTATTCTTCTCTCCATGCACGAAACTCCTCCACATCATCAACTTCAAAGTAGGTTCTCAGGCGCATCTCAAACCACGGTATATCTTTACATACTTCTGTTATTTCTTCTACATCTGCTTCGGTAACAAAATCCTTCTTTTCAAGGAAGATGAAAAAATCGAGAATAGCCCTGAGAAAAGACTTGATCTCAGCCATATTGGGAGTCAAAAACTTTCTGATGTACCAGTTTCCCAAGAATTTTCTGATAATGTCCCCAGAAACCTCTGAAATGCTTTCTATACGATCTTCATAGGCGAACACGTAGTTCATCACAAAGAAAGCTGCCAGGTCAGTTCGCTCATCTGCAGTTTTCTCTTTTAATCCTTTGTTTCTCAAGTATTCATGGAAATGGTCAAACACTATTTTTGATCTTTCCCATTGTTTCTCATCCTCATCTTCATCTGTATCCATATATTCTCCCTTGATGCATTCCAAGTGTTCTTCTTTCAATTCTTCCATTTTATCACCTCAATCAGTATCATGTCTTGGAACAGGTTCAGACTGCGAACCATGTGGGTGAAGCTGCAGATCGTATGCACAAGTGATAAATGTTCCATTTCCATTTAAGTTTTACCATGCCTACAGTTATCAGAACGAATCCTAACAGTCCCGTAACGGTTGACCGAAATGGCTGAAGAGTGAGAACTGCTCACAAGGGCTCAATGCCTTTAACAAAGAGGATTGTCACATTTTCACAAGATAACCCCCTGGATTTAAGTTATTTCTTTATATTTGAATTTTGAATGAAATGATAATTTACCTGAAATGTTACACGTGTAACATTGATATCCAAAGATGTGACCCCTGACGAAGGAAAAAATTCTTAACCAAGATAGTGTATACAGGCATGACCAACATACAGGAGCATATGATCTAACAAAGATAAAATCAGGAGCTGCCTCTTTTTACACATCCAACCTCCACAACAAAAAAACGTCATGGGCTTATTCTTCTTCATCTTCTTCTTCAATCCATCCTCCAGCAAAAGGTATCATAGAAAATCCCCCATATTTTGCATCCTCAATTGATTCACCTTTTCCTGCAGCAAACCACCGAATTTCACCTTCAATCCCTCCTTTTACTCTTCTCTCTATAATTTTACGGTGAATGTATCCGAATTCCCGTAACTGCGAAAGATCATCCATGACACCAATTAAAACTTTGGTATCTCTGTCATCTTTCTGTAGTTTATCGAAAATCTCATCTAACCGGACACCATTCTCTCCACCTTCTACTACCACGTCCAAAAGCTGCTTTAAGTCAGGTTCTAACTCTTTTGCATTTTCTGACATGTAGCGATGATGGTAACTTCTGTTTATAACTGTTTCTTTCTTCACTCACAATATTACTCCAATTACTAGAAATACTGAATACAAACCTGGTTAAATATTTCTGAACCTTCTCCACCGAATCTGAAAGAAGATAATTGCTCAAGGGATTGTCAAGTTTGGGTGGTTCTCACTTTTGTTACACGTGTAACAAGCACTTAGACGAAGATTTCCACAAATTATATCATGAGCAAAATCATATGTGCACTTGGATCACTCGTAACATTGATAGCAGCACTAGTATTCTTATGGGATCAGAGAAACGAGGATTTTGCCTATGGTTATAGGAATCCTTGGTATAGGTCTGATAGCTGCTTCAGGAACAATGAAAAAAAGAAAAAGCAACCTCAAAGATAAAATGAGGAGTAGGTTAGATTTCAAAATTCGGTGGATAATTCAAAATTGTTAATAGATTTCCCATCTGAAAAAATCTAGGTTTGTTCTAAAAAGAACATACCCAAAACTTAAAAATTGGAAGTCTTCTAATAATATATAAAGCATGGAGGTATCAAGAATGGCACGTATACATGGCATCACGCTCTCTATCCTACCTATCCTTGGATTACTCATTCTGGCAACCAGTGCAGATGTACCGCCTCCCAGAATAGTACATATAGATGTCACCTACAACAATGAAATAATAGATTCCGTCTTCTATGCACAGATCTTAGGATGTATAAGTGAATTAACAAGAAAAATTTTCCATGAAGGCTTAGGAAACGTAGTAGAATACTATGAAATGGAACAGCTTGCGTTTGAAGAGTTTGACCGTGATGGGAATTGTTACTGGGTTCCTATCGGACGGCGCCCGTGTGAATGCACGCATAGTAAGTGTGTTTTTGAATACGATTATTACAGCGAATTTAAACTGGCAGTGTATGTCCCACAGTTGGACAAAGTATTCGTAAGTGGTGAAATGGAAGCAGAAAATATAAATGGAGCAGAAAAAAGAGACAGCTTCTATGAAGCGAACCTCCTGCCAGATGGAACAATTGACATGAAAAGAACAGTAGGAGTTGCTGGAAAGGCAGGAATAAGGGAATATAAAGTTAAAATAGTTAAAAGGGCATTAAGTATAACGTTACTGATAGAATTGCTGATTGCTCTTATTTACATTAACATAGGCAGAACAGCTATTCCAGAATATTCGAAAAAGCAGGTTAGAGTCTTACTAACAATTTTTTTAGCAAATATACTTTCTCTACCAATTTTTTGGTTCATATTTCTATCGATATGGAATTCATTTTCTATGGTTATTCTGGGAGAGATATTTGTCATCTTTTTTGAAGGAGTTCTCATTTATCTTTTGAATAAACCAGTACTGCCCATAAAGGATGCGCTGCTTTTCAGCTTCTTCTTGAATGTGGGAAGTGTGGTTTTGGGTTATCCTCTTTACTTTCTTTTGCTTTATGGGGTTTAAAATGCAGGTTTCAACCTCGTCAGGATTTGTTCATACTCTAGCATTAAGAGCTATTTCCTCTCATAGACTACCACACCAAGCAAAATCAACAAGATAATTAAAAGAACAGCATAAATCGTCTGGGGTTTTCTCATATTTCGACAGGTTGCCGTGTAACGTTCATTATTTCTTTTTGTTTATAAGGAAAATATCTTTTTATAAACTACTAAAGAGGTATAGGCTTTTATTTTCCTTTTCAAATTCCCATTTCTCCTTTTTGTCAGCTTCCTTTTGATACTTTTCTGCTTTACAAAATCTCTTTTTTTCTGCAGGTACTGACTATATTTCTTCATATCTTGATACGCTTCATATATCACTTAATTGCCCACGAAGTTTTGCTTGTACACTGGACCGCGTTCGTGCAAGCTTGACATCTTCAGCTCTCACCGTTTTTCTTCCAGCATGCTTAGTCAGCGTTATGGCTTCTCGTGCAATTTCAACAGCTACATCCTCGAGATGGGATGCAAGTTCTTTGGCAGCGCCTTCAGAAACTCGATACGCGCCTGCTTTTCGAATCAGCCTATCTACAGATGTTAAAGGTAACGGCATGTTGACACCTCCTCTTATGTGGATGTATTTTTCTTTCTTTTATCATTGATGGCTTTAAAGCCACTTTTTGTTAGGAGAATCCACCTTTATAAGTCTTTGGGTAAAAAACCACTGAAGAAGCTCTTAAGAGACAGAAATCATATCCAGGGACCTAAACCATGGAAGTTTCAACAGCCTCCAGGATTGTCAAAGTTCTGGATGCTCAAGAAAACCATGTCTTAGATTTCTCCATTTTTATTGAATTATTCACATTTCTGATAAATTCCTGTTATGTATAACACATCGAGAAAACACCCAAAGGATTGACAACCTCCAGCCTCCTAAAGGTTTATAAGTTAGTACCTTAACTGATAAAAGAAGGAATATAGTGAGATTATTCAATGAGAAGAGTCTTTCCAATTTTGCTGCTGGCAGTACTGGCATGCTGTGTATGTCACAGAATTCGAGCAAGTGGACGAGGCGAGTCTTGATACTGACCCGGACCCTGAAATTATTGCCTACAATGGGAGTATTGGAGAAGAAAAATACACAAAAATCTTCATAGACTACAACAACACGGGAGAAATCTATCCCTACAAGTACATTTTTTTCAAAGGCGAGACCATGGGTGTAAGTTATGATCCTATTGAGCAGGCTGGTATGGTCTGGGTAGATACTAACCTTGATGGTGTCAACGACCTGGTGATGTGGGTAAAGATCAAAATGGAGATGGACTCTATGAAGTTGTGTAGATTTCACCCCCATAAGGTGACTTTTAACGGTACAATAGAAGCTACAGATCCTTAGACTGCCTGAGATGCTCTGAGATCTTAGTGGATGTCAAAACTTTTCACGGTTGCAGAATCTTTTTTTCTTTTTTTGACATCACAAGAACTGAAATAGAAACAGAAACGACCACAAAAGCTCCACAGAGGACTATTCCAATTCCATATTTTCTAGCTTTCAATAGTTCCCCACGTATTAAGGTTAGAGTACCTGTCGCATTCTCAGAATTTCCGTTTTTGATTTCTTCTCGCGCATTCTCCAGTTCATATTCAAAATCCTCTACACTCCTCTTTAGTACAGCAACCCCTACTATTGTGAACCAGTCACTGTTTGCCAGTTCTTTCTCTGTTGCCTCGTATTCTGTGATAACAGTTACTGTTTTATCCACTGTTGATATGACTTCTTCATAGTTCTTGTGGGAGAGTAATTCATAAAGAGAGTGCAAAGAAGTGCAGCCTTCCATGCACCATTGATTGTATACATCCTGATACGTTTCCAGCTTCTCCATCTCTTCATAGAACGCTGCCAGCTGCTCTGTAAAGAGGTCATATTTAAAAGTGAGCAGACTCTCTTTTGCAGCCAAAAGCTTATGGTGAGGCTCCCCCAGTGTCAATTTAAAGGAGTTGTAATATTCTTCTGCCTCAAAGTAATGCAGAGCATGCACATCGAATTCAGACATTATTTTATTTGTTTCCTCTATTTGGTCGTTAATAATCTGTACAGCTCTTTCAAATTCATATTCTTTTATGTACGATTGTGCCGTATTGATCAGAATAATCACATGAACGTGAAATTCAACAAAATCCATAACCTTACTCAATCCATACTCCTGCTCAATGTGAGACAAGGATGAATCTGCCAGCTCTTTTAATTCATGAATTTTTTCTTCAGCATTCTGCCATTTTTCAAGATCAATTCTTTTGGGAAATACCCATTCCATGAATAATTCTTTTTGATTCTCTCCTGTGTATTCTTCCAAGAGGGTCATGTATGTAAAACTGTCTGCTGAGATGCCATTTCTTAAAAGATGGTTATTGATCTTCTTAATTGGCTCAAGGCCGTATTTCTCATAGATTTCGTAGCAGAACAATGCTGATTTACTGTATGCCAAAAAGGTTGTCTCATTTCCAGGCCCAGCTGCTTCATACTCAAATTTGTCCAGGGGAATATTGTAGTAGCTGTTCTCTTCAACAGTGCGAGACCACTCATTTTTTCTATGTAAGGCGTCTTCTTTTCTGCCCATCTTCTCCAAGGTTAGATAAGCAAAGAGTTCTGCATATCCTTCTTTTAGCCACGGTTTTCCATAAATTGTATTATTAGACCAGTAGTGCACATTTTCATGTATTATTACAGCTGTAATACTCCAGTATTTTATTATTTCAGGGGTGAACCTGTCTCTGTTTATCCAGATTCCCTTTTCCATCAGGTTTTGTGCATTCCACATACTGGTTTCTTCACTTCTTTTTGGATAGATCATGACATCAAAATCATGGGGGTAAGGAAATCCAGCTAAATCTTCCAGAATGGGCAGAGCTTCCACAGTAATATCAAAGATGTGCTGTCCCCACTCTTCTTCGCCAGCATAATAGTAGACAGTGACAGTGACGTCTTTTTCCTGCATTTTCACAACAGTAGAGAGAGAATCGAGAGATGATGCTGAACTCTCCAGAGGAAACTGGATCACGAGTACAATCCCTGTGATTAAAAAGAAAAGTGCTTTTTTGGTTAAACTTTTTGTTCTCACGCAATCACTTCCTTTTCCAGTGGTTCACTACATTTACTATAGTATGTAGTAATTACTATTGGTGCTAGTCCTATAAATAGGTTTCGATAGAACGCGACTATCACGCCTCCAGGAAATGATGGTGTTACACGTGTAACACACACAGAAGTCGTAATTGGGACTATCTCAAACTGTCTCAAACTGTCTCAATATACTGTTGAACCTCCTCCCACGTCTTTTAACAACTTCTCAAACTCTTCAGCATGAAAAATCTCAAAGAATTGAATTTATGAATTTAATTTCTTTATTCCTATAAAATATCCCTTTTTTACCCCTTATTTCCCTACTCTTCTTTTGAATTTTATATAACATTCGCAAACAGATTAAATGCAGTTCGGGTGTGTCTTGAATTTGTTACACGTGTAACATATTTTGGGGGTTCTCTAGCATGGGAAATTAAATTTCGTTAAATGAATGTGATGCATTGAAAGAGAGTGATCTACACTAAGATTTATATAGTACTAATAAAATCCTATTCTATAA
>Ga0209427_10001616_pt1 | contig 26139 bp, 27 predicted proteins | sample DeeMarSWOR136_30_FD_187465 | JGI IMG/M metagenome (GOLD analysis project Ga0209427, IMG submission 187465) | Marine sediment microbial communities from White Oak River estuary, North Carolina - WOR-1-36_30 (SPAdes) (version 2) | ecosystem: Environmental > Aquatic > Marine > Intertidal zone >...
CAAAGCTTATAAGTAACTTGTAGAACAACAATACAGTAAGTGATGAAGGATGGCAAAGAAAAAGAAACCAATGAGACTATATGGTGTCTAGAACTGCCTCATCACATCACAGGTCTTCGGTTATTCCCTTTATTAGTATTTCCATCTCGTAGACTGATTCTTTATTCGGTATGATTGATAAGCTATCACAGGCTTCTTTAGCCAAACGCATGACTTCAGTTCTAAACACTTCAACATTCTCGTCCTCAAAGACGATGTCAACTATTTTTTCTGCATCGTCATCAGTAACTTTTTGTTTTGAAAGGTAAGTCATTATTGTCTTTTTGGTCTGTTTGTTCTTGAATGCATAAAGAATGGGGAGTGGTAAGCATTCATTCTTGGCGCGGTTCTGGAGCTCTTCGGCTTCGAACACATCAATAAAATCTTCTCTAATACTAACCAGAATACCTAATGTCCTGCCGTAATCGCCCAACAAGTCAACAGCATCCTTTTCTGCCCCTCCAATAATGGCGCCAATGCGCATGTGAGCTTCGAAGGTTGAAGCTTTCATTTTTAGAATCCGAAAGCATTCCTCCGGAGAAATGTCTATGTTGCTTTTCAGGGAAGCTTCTAGAGCCTCAGCGTCTCCAAGTTCAAAAAATAGGCTGTTAATTGTGTTCCAGATTGCATCCATCTTTTCTATAGAAATTTGTTTCTCCATTTTGTGAAGAAGAACTAGAGCCTTCATCAAAAAGGCGTCACCTACGAGAAGAGTAATGTCTTTGCCAAACCTGGCGAAAACAGTGGGCTTACCATATTTTGTTTTTGACTCATCAATTATATCATCATGTACATCAAACCCAGCAGTTAGCAGCAACAGGGCAACTTGCATAGATGTTGTGTCATCAGCTTTGCCGCCCACCGCTTCACAAGCAATTGAAATCAATCCGGGATGCACAACATCATTCCAAGCTTTTGTGTAATACCTGAAAGCTTCATTAATTTTTTTACTTTCCCTTTTTTCTTGCAGAATCTCTTTTTTTGCGATCTCCAAAGCTTTTTTGCTTCTTTTTACCAATAGCCTATTGACTTGTACAATTAACTTCTTAGTTTTCATTTTAGTTTCCTCATTTTTCAATCTAAACTAAATCTAATTGTTCCGTTTCTCTAGCCATTTCTAGGATTTTTCTGCCTCTCTCTTCCAGAAGTTGTTGCACGTGTTCCATCATCTCTTCTTGGCTAGGAGTTTCATTCATGGTTAGACCTCTTTGATGTCTAGTCCTTCCAGTTGTTCATTCAGGAAATCGTGGTATGCGTCAACGAGTTGTATCCCCTTTGATGTGATCTCGTAAACTTTTCGCACGCGTCCGCCCTCAGTCATTCTTTTGCTTTTGACATAGCTGTTGGCTTCTAGGCTGTTGAGGAGGGGGTAGAGGGCGCCGTGTCTAATTTTTATTCCAAACAGTCTCTTGGTTTTCTTGATGATTTTATAGCCCCACATGGGTTCTGCTTGGATGAGCCTCAAAATTAGGATGTCGAGAAAGTTTCTGGTTATGCGTTGAACAATTTGTTTCTTTGGGTCTTCGGTCAACTTTTTTCGTTTCCTGTTGTCTTATTTCATAGTTGGATGTTTTTGTTTATTTAAGTTGTCTAGGTTTTTTCATGCTTTTGGTATGCTCAGGTATGCTTCTTTATGTTGTGCGGTCGCACGAACCTTTATATCATCTTTAATATACTATAAAATATATAATATGTCAGAAAAAGGACATATTGTATATGAGTAAAACGGGAGAACTGTAAAACAAAAATACAAGAGGAAAATAAAATGAGGCAAAAACTTAGAGAAGTCCAAATAAAACTCATGAGAGGCCTCCTAGACCTCGTAATTCTCCAATTCTTGAATGTAGAACCCATGCACGGATACAGCATCATCACAAGCATCCGCCGAAACTTCGGAGTTTATTTTGGTCCAAGCACAATATATCCTCTGCTTGGCGTCCTAGAAGAGAAAGGCTACATCAAGAGCCAATGGAACCTAAACAGCGACCGACCTAGAAAGGTCTATTCTCTAACTCCTGAAGGCAGCAGCCTGTTAAATGGCACCGAAGAATCCCTCAACCACATCTGCCGCAGACTTAGCAGCATAGGGCTAAACCGAATACACATCAACGGCAACAACTGTACCCCGAAACGCCTAAATAATTTACCATAATCGCCACAAAATTAAACTGCAACAAATAACCGCCATCACACAGCCTCAGTCTCTTCCATACCCACTTTTGTTCCGTTTTTCAGCATATTCCGAATTCTGATACATGCCCTAACTATTTTCTCCTCCATTTTCCTGTGCACATTTTCTTAAGGCATTCAATACCAACCTTAACCAATAAAAATGAAAAACATGTGCTTATACCGTTTTCACCTAATTTTATCGAAGTAAATTCTGAGAGCGGACAGCATAACCCACGTGACAGTTGCCATCGACGATATGGTCTCAGGCACTGCAATCCCCGCCCTGTATATTTCCATCCCATACAGTATCCATGAAACAGAGCCAATAATTAAAGATGCAAACGCTAGAACCGACCTTTTCTCTACACAATAGCTGATGGAGGCAAAGCCCAGAGCCGCAAAGAACAGCACCGAAACCAGAAAATGAAGAGAACCGTACACCTCATCAAATGTGGCGACCAACTGAAGCGCTAACCCCGCGATTATCAGAACATAGCTTGTGTATTTGGCGTGTTTCCTGAAGCTTGTAATGGAGTAAAGAATTATGAGGAATCCGCATAGAAGCAAGCCGAAGTTGAACAGCGGCGCCACCTCACTTTTAGGTGCCCCATCAGTGGCAGCGGAACGCCCGAGGTCGCTCAAAGCGTTGCTCCCCCAGCTGAACCACGGCGACAAAACTATAGACACAGCTATGAAAATAATTGCAATCAAAGGTGCTAGGATGCCAAGCAGAGCGTAGTTCCGTTCATTCAATGCGCCGATGAACCCCCACTATTTATTACCTTTCTCTTAATTAAATGATGGATGGAGAATTGCATGTCTGGAGCTGAAACTCTTATTCCTTTTCTCAGAGACAAGGGAAAAGGGGAACAACCAACCATCATAATAGACAGCCGTGAGGCGAAAACAGCGCCTAAAATAGTCAAGGGACTGAAGGAACTGGGTGCCGACATCAGCATACAATACCTTGAGAAGGGAGACTACGTTATTTCGAACCTCTGCGCATTTGAAAGAAAAACTGTCAGCGACTTCGTTTACACTCTAACCCGACGATATCTCTTCGACCAGCTATTCACTCTAAAGGAGTGCTATGAGAAGCCCTTCGTTCTAATTGAAGGCTATTTACCTATCGTCTACAAATATAGCAAGATTCAGCCCGCCTCGGTCTGGGGAGCCATGTTCGCCCTCGCCAAACAAGGAATCTATTTGATCCACACGAACAGCTACAAGGAAACAGTAGACTTTCTTTACACGGCTGCGAAACAGGAACAAATCGTTGAGAAGAGGTCTCCAGTTGTGCATCCAGTGAAAAAGCATGATACCTTGGCTGCTGCTCAAATCTTTTTTATGGCTAGTCTCCCGAACATTGGAAGAGAAAAAGCCGTATTACTGCTGAACTCTTACCAGTGTCCATTAAATGCCCTCGTAAATGTGGATCAGTGGTCAAAGGACGTTCACGGTTTGGGACCAAAAATCACCAAGAAAGTGAAAGATGTTATCCACAAAACCTACGAGGAACAAGACGACAAAACAACTTAACCAAAAATATGCTTTTATCTTTCAGATCAGAAAAACGATTATGATTTAAATGAGTTGACTGACAAATAAGTCTGAGAGGATAAAACTTTTGACCGCTTCTGGAAAACCTGATTTTGACCACATCTTCAGAGCTTACGACATAAGAGGAATCTTCGGCAAGGACCTGACAGAAGAAGTTGCAACCAAGATAGGCGTAGCCTTCGCCACTTTCTTGGAAGGCAGAACCGTCGTAGTCGGCAGAGACGTCAGAATCAGCGGAGAAAAACTTCGAGATGCCATGATTTCTGGGCTTGTTTCCCGCTGTAACGTAACTGACGTAGGTGTGGTTCCAACACCTCTACTTTATTTTGCCGCAAACCGTCTCCAGAAGAACGCTGGAATCATGGTTACTGCATCCCACAACCCGCCCCAATGGAACGGATTCAAGGCGTTTAGGGGACAAAAGGGAAGCATTTACGGCAAGGACATGGAGAAGATTAAACAGTATGCCAAAAATGTTGATCCAGAAAAGCTGGGTGAAAAGAGGGGAAAAGCAGTCAGTCACGAGGGCATAATCCCTGAGTATCAGGATTTTGTTCAGAGCAAGATACAGCTTGAAAGAAAGCTTAAGGTTGTAGCCGACACGGCAAATGGCACCTGTGGACTAGTGGCTCCAGCCATATTCGAAAGATTGGGATGCGATATTCTAACGTTGAACAAAGAGCCAGACGGCACTTTCCCAGCGCATCTGCCAGTGCCAAAGAAAGAGACTCTGGGAGAATTAATGAAGGAAGTGGTTAGGCGCAAGGCGGATTTTGGAGTAGGATATGACGGCGATGGCGACAGAGCAGTATTCATAGACGAAAAGGGCAACCTGATTCCCGGAGACCTGACATTGCTGATCTTTGCCAAAGATGTTCTTCAGAAACACCGTGGCGGAAAGGTAGTTTACGAGCTGAGTTGCTCCATGGCTGTTGAAGAATACGTGAAGAAACTCGGCGGAATCCCCATTGTTGAAAGGGTTGGACACACATTCATAATGGACAAAATGATTAGCGAGAAGGCGTTGCTGGGTGGAGAAAAGAGCAGCCACTTCTATTTCGCTGACGTCTACGGCATGGATGACGGCGTCTTCGCAAGCATGAAGATGGCTGAGATACTCTCAAAAAGCGATGAAAAACTCTCAGAGATGGTTGCTTCCCTGCCACAGTATCCATCAGTCTACGAGAAGAACTTCGAATGCCCCGACAACCTGAAGTTTGCGTTCATCGAAAAACTGCGGAGCCGATTTAAGGAGTATGGCCTAAAAACCTTGGACATTGATGGAGTGAAGTTGATAGAAAAGGACGGCTGGGTGATCTTGAGAGCATCCAACACTGAGCCCCTTATACGAATCTCTGCGGAAGCTAAGACAGAAAAGAGACTAGAGGAACTTTACGATTTCGCGGTCAAGGAATTGAATAAAGCCATGAAAGGTGATTAATTGCAGACAATCATCCTTGCCGGAGGAGAAGGAAAAAGGGTTTTTCCCCTTGCAGTGAACAAACCTAAACCCATGTTCAAACTTTTAGGAAAACCGCTGATTCATCACGTCATAGACATCCTGAAAGAAGCTGGCTTAAAAGACTACGTCATTGTTGTGGGTCACCGAGGAGAACAGATCAAAGATTACCTGAAAGACGGCAGCAAACTCGGAGTCAACATCGAATACTCGGTTCAGAAAGAATCTTTGGGGATGGCGGATGCCCTTGAAACCGCGAAGGGTTTGGCGGAAGACAACTTTTTCGTTGTTAATGCTGACGACATTTTCGAAACTTCTCTGATAAAACAGATGATCAGACAATTTAATGAAGGAAACGCAGAGATAGTTCTCTCCTGCAAACCCGTCCAAGAAACATGGAAGTTTGGGATAATCCGTGTTGAGGACGAGAAGGTAACAGATTTTGTTGAAAAGCCTCCAAAGGGCAGGGAACCAAGCAATCTGGCTGTAGTCGGCGTCTACATCTTAACCAAACAAATTTTTGATTACTACAAGAAGATTCCAGTTTCAGACCACCAATACGAGGACGCTATACTGCAGTTTATCAAAGACAGGAACGTTGTCAAAGCCTTAAGCTATGATGGATTTTTTGCAGGCTACAAGTATCCGTGGGACCTCTTCACGATAAACAAGCAGCTTATGGATGGGCAAGTGAAGAAGCAGACGATTGAGGATGGCGCTGAGATTTCTGAGCGAGCCACAGTTGAGGGCAGAGTCTGGATAGGGCAGGGAACAAAAGTGTTTGAGGGCGCCTGCATAATGGGACCATGCTACATAGGCGAGAACAGCGTTGTTGGGGGCAACAGTTTGGTTCGCGATTACTCTTCCCTAGGCAGCAACTGTGTTGTGGGTTTCTCAACAGAAATTAAGCATTCTCTTATCGGCGACGACTGCTGGTTCCACATGAACTACATCGGCGACTCGATAATCTCCAGCAACTGCCTCTTCGGCGCAGGAACAATAACCGCCAACTTTCGGTTCGACGAGAAGAACATCAAAGTTCGGATAGGAAATAAAAAGATAGATTCCGGCACAAACAAGCTGGGCGCTATAATAGGAGACAACTGCAAAACAGGAATCAACGCCTGCCTCGAACCTGGAGTAAAAATCGGTCCCCAAAGCATTGTAGGTCCCAATGTGGACCTCCAAGACGATCTGGAACCGATGAAAATCATTTTTGTGGACAAGAATAGCTACGTAACGAAAGAGAACAAGATAGCCGTCTCATCCGAAAGCAAACAGCAGCTGATGAAGAAACTGATGAAATCTGAACGATAACAGCGGAGAATCTGTAACTCTGAGCGAATGCTTCAAAATCCATCCTTTTTCATTGTTTTTTGCTGTATGGGTCAAGAAGGGGAGGATTTTATTGTTTTCTGTAGAAATAAATAAGTTCTTCTACAATTTTTGAGAGAAATCTATATGTAGCGCGGTGCCTACACTAAAAATAAAAAGCACCGAGGGGGAACGAAAAAAATGGTTACGTTGAATCCAAGCGACATCAAACGCATTGAATGGGTAAAATCCTTTAAAACGGGTCAACGCTGGTTCCTCAAATTACGTAAACAATATGGCGAAAAGCTTGGCACCCAGAAAGTCTATGCAATAGCGCTTAAACGATTCTGCAAATACCTCGGAAAAACCCCTGATGAAATAATCGCACAATATAAGGTAGATCTCGACAAAAGCGTTCATAAGGCGGTTGACGAATGGAACGACAAAATCGATTTCTTTATCCCGTGGGTAGTCGACAATTATAAAATCGGGCGAGTGCGAGCAGCAAGTCATTTTACGGGGGTAAAATCATTTTTTAAATATAACGCGTCTATTGAATTGACCGCCAAAACCCCAGAGTTCCATTCAGGGTCAATATTGCCCGTTACGCTCGAGGACTTAACTGAAAAAATCTTGCCTTTCACCGATATTACAGAAAAGTTTATCACATTATTTCTGAAGGACAGCGGGATGAGTCAAGACGATGCTCTACGGTTAAATATCGGGGACATCGAGGACCTCGGCAACGGATTCGGGTATATCCGAACATATCGCGCTAAAGAGGGTGTAGATTACGAAACATTCGTTGGACCAAACACAATGGAATTATTATCAAAATATATTGCGTTCAGAAAGCATAGTGGATTTGAGGTCAATGAGGACTCGCCCTTATTTGTGCATAAAAAGAAGATGGGCAAGCGGTTGAACACGAGAGGTATCGTTGCTATATTGTGGCGACTCAGCGATAAAACAGGCGTAAAGATATCATCGCATCGGCTCCGCAAATTCTTCGAAACATATCTAGCAATCGGTAGAGTCCACCCGATTATCCTCAAATATTGGATAGGTCACAAGGTTAAAGGTGGAAAATCAGATATCGAATCGCGTTATATCATACCGCCGAAACCTGAGCAGCTAAAATTATACATGGAGACATATCGGCATATCGACATAAACCCGAAGCCAGACGAAACAGAGGTCTTATTGGCTGAGATGCGAACGCGGATGGAGGCGCTACCACCCGAACATCGGCAGAGATTCATGAAGGAGATAACCAACGCGTATAGGTCGAGAGCGCACGTTATCCGCAGCGACAAGAGGATACAGGAATTGCTGAAGGAATTAACGGATTGCCCGAACGGCAAAAATTGCCTAACCTTCAAGGAGATAGGCGAGAGCCAACTATTAAACCACCTTAACGATGGCTGGAAGATAACGCATAATCTCCAGAACGGGCGGGTAATCGTGCAGCGGGAAGGTTAGGCGCTTCCCGAATTTATTTATTTTGCGCAACATTCTAAATGCTCTTATGTGTGAAAATATATTCAGTTTGTTGGGCGGTCGTAAACTACCTTGCCTCGCATCAGATTAAATTATAAACACTACAACGCGTTTTTAAAGAAAATAGAGAATGGTATATATAAAAAAAGATATCCCCAAGACCTCGTTCTATTTCATTGTTACTCTAAAATGAGGATGGAAATTGCCTTACATGCTTTCAGGTGTTTAAAGAAATATTTACCTCCTAAAAAAATGCAAGAAAATCCATTTCGATGCGGCTTACATTCTTTCCTTGTTCATATCAAATCTGCTGTTGATAGTTTTACCGAAGAAATTAACTTACTATATGAAATAGACCCGAAGTTGAAAACCAGCGGATGGAGAATGTCGATTGAAAAATTGCAACAGACGAAGAATTGGAAAAAATTGGAGCATGAAAATAGCAAGTTGTTCACTGAAATAAGCAATACAATCGATGCTGATTGGTTTAGGGAGTTAAAAACGCTTAGGGATGAAGAAGCGATTCATGGACGCATTTCTGGAAAAAATTGGCAAGTAGAATTGGGTGGTAGCTCACCAATAACAACAGTGGGTATAAGGAAGGTCCCAGATAGTATCACTCGGTGTCCAAATACTCCAAGCGAAACGATTCCAGACCTTAAAACGTGGTGCCTAGATATTTTGAAGGAAACAAACAGATTTCTTGAACGATGCTATAAACTAATGTAGTTTAGCACAAGCAAAATCGCAAATTAGAACAAAATTAGATTAAGTAGGATTGGCATAAACCGAAATTGCAGAACCTAGTAAACACGTTATCCCGAACCACCTAAAACCGCAAAAATCAAACCTTTTGCAATTAGCAATTTAGGTCCAATTGGTTGATAGTTTCTAATTACATCGTAACATGTGCCTGACGTTATTGGGCATTTAGGAAGGCGATGCAATAAAGCGTCTCTACAAAACACTCGCTGATCCAAAATCAGAACGTGAACTGTTGTCTTTGTGCACACGACTTTTACAGGTAGATATCAGAGAGAGGTAGAAGCAGAAGAGGCTATCAAAACCCTTGGACACAAAGACAACTATTCTCAACCTGATTCAAAAAAGCAAACCATTTTAGGAGACGCGTAAAACATGTTAAATTGCGTTCCGCTTAAGACGAATCTGATTGGCTACAAAAAGAATAAGTAAAAAAATAAAATGTATCCCGAAACCGTTGGACAGTGAGGACAGTCAAAAACAACCTGCAAACACAAAAAATGAGGACTTTGCACTTTGCAACCGTGGCTACCATAGTCCGTTAGTTCATTAGTTTCGGTGATAGGCTGCGTGTTGTGGATACTTCTCGGGTTAATCGATGCGGCTGACAGTCCGATTGGTTCGGTTAACACGATAATGAACCCTAGCGATGCTCTCTGTCGTTTTTCGCACCCGTGCATGCTCTTTTCGCATTGGTTGTACATGGGGTCAGTGCGTTTTACCAGTCTTCGCAGGCTCGAAGATTGCGCTTATCGCACCAAAATCTTGAAAAAAACGGAATTCCCTAGCGATGCTAGGTGTTTGTAGGACTCACAAATTATACCTTTTGGATTCTTGCGTTTTCGTGGTTCTGGCACGTATTCGGCGGTAACATAGGTTCTGACCGCTAACCTATCAACCATTTGTCTGGTTCTTTTTTGTATTACCCTCATCCCAGTATTTTTCCCCGAGGTAGGTGTCGTATTGGTCTCCGCGAGTTTCAGGTTTTACATTTAAAGATTTCAATATAGCCATAACAAGCGGCTTCGTATGCTTCTTATCGCTGCCGATGTCCAGTATTATCGAATTGCGTGAGCCTTTGTAGGGTGGAGTTATATTTATCCAGAGAATGTCTCCTTGAGGTATATACAAGATGTCGTCTTTATCGGCTTCACCTATCTTTTTCACATTATTATTTCCGATCCCATCCCCTCTAGCGATGCATAAGTCATGTGTTCCGTTTGCAATTATGTATGCCCTTGTAACACGGTGTATAGTTCCCTCTGGTGAAAGGTAAAACCATGCTTTTCCGTATTGAAAGAATGTACTCCCTTCCGTTATAGTCTCAAATGGATTAGGCAATCTACTGTCCCTCCCATAGGATCGAAGGATCCTCAAGTTCAACTCGGTTGGGTAGGTCCCTGATGGGGACAGTGGTCAGACGGTTGACCTTAACCTTCAAAATTTTTCCGGAAATTTTTTTGTTTGCTTCCTCCAACTGAGCACTGACCTCTGGAGTAATTTCGTAGTTATATTCGTTGAACCAATCATATGTTGCCTTGATTAGATCGTCAAATCTTATTGTGACCGTTTCTTCCGAATCCGCTACTATTGTTCGTGTATATTCGTAGTGCCATCCCCCAGTTTTTTCTGAAACTTTATGACGTGTCAGATACCCCTCTTTTGCGAATTTGTTTAACCAACTTCTTGCGGTGGTTTCTTCGCAACCCATAACCCACGATAAAGTTTCTGAAGTTAGTTCTTTTCCGGCGTCGCATATCTTGGTGGCGCGCGCGCAACAATCTACCTCAAAAACAAAGAGTGTAACCCTATTTCTAGATAGAACAGACTAAAAATTTTATCAAAAATTTACCATATACTCCTTATTTTCCTGAACTTTCTGAGTACGCGCGCATTCGGTGGCGATGTATAAAATAAACATCCTCTTCCAGCTTTGCAGCATGTAGTATACTGAAGAGTGTTATTTTTCGGATTTCTCTCGAGTTGAGACCATGCCTTTCTTTATCCAGTCTGAGAGTATGATCTTTTTTGTGCTTCCATACTGTTTCCTTTGAATTATGTTCCTTACTTCAAGTTCCTTCAAGGTCCTTGATATCTTGGCTTTCGAAAAACCCGTCTCAAGATAGAGATCCTTCTGAAGAGTCTCTCCTTTGTTGTTGACAACAATTTCCAAAATCTTTCTTGTTGGTCCTCGCAAAATCTTCAATGCTGCAGTCACAGTCTCCAACTCTTCCAGCCTTGGGCTCGGTTCAACACGACGTTTCATAGTTGGAACTTTCCTTTCAGGTCCCATCAAAGGTTTCTTGGACGCTTCGAAGTAGAGGCAGATCGCAGAGACCCCTGCTACGAAAGCACTAATCACCACTGCTAACACTTCTTTTTCTTGGTACACTGTTGGCGTGGGCACTGTGATGGAAGTTTGGTTTTCAATAATGATACTAATAGGTTGAGATCTAGTCATGACGTTGGCTATGATAAAACATGAAATAGCTAATGCCACCGCAGCCACTATAGTTCTACCAGTAAAGAGCATGCGTTTACTTTCAACTCCAAGTACCTGTTTTTCACAGATTGAAAAATCTTGCTGAAGAAAGGATTCCATGTCTGAGGCTCTAAAGTGATATTTTGGCTTCCTGAATCAGAGCGAATTCCATCAACTCTTCATTGGTCATGTATATGCCTTGATTTACTGCTTCGCCATTGTATAAGGCACCAACAATCACAACAATGTTTTCCTTTCTGAAGGTAATAGCTGAACCTGTTGACCAACCAGTCGACACCTCATATTCGGAAGAACGTCTGTCTGGTCTGTCACGCAGAAAACCATCATCTCCCAAATTCACTGTGACCACATTTCCATGTCCACACTTTTCTGAGGTAAGCGCTCCTTCCAACTTTCCCTCAAGGCTTTCCTTCGCCACATCAACATTTTCATATTGGATAATGCGAACAGCAAAGTCTTTGGTAAAGTTTCCAACTACTTTACTAAAATGCTGTTCGAAACTTGAAATGCATCCCTCAAGGATCGACCAATTAGGATTCTCCCAGACAACGGTCCACCCGCTCGGCAGATCTCCCAATCCGACGATCATATCCTTTGGCTTCATCACTATAGGCGAAGGATGTGATTCTTCCTTCGGTGTGCCAACCGAGATGTCTACGGTAGTCTCTTCCGAATCATTGAGGGTTGTTATGAGGTCTTCCAAGTAAGCTTTCAAGGTGTATGTTCCAGGCTCCCAACTGTAGGGAACTTGTATCGCGTATTTTCGTTGGCTACTTTCTCTTACCCCAAATCCTGAAGAACCACCGCTTCCCCATAATTGGATGTTATCACTACCAGCCACAAGCTCTCCTTCTGGACCGTACATCTCCAAAATCGTCACAAAGTGGGCTGATAGAGCGTTTTCTCTAAAGTAGATTAATTCATCGTTTCCTTCATTCTCCTGGAGCCCAAATAGTGAAGTCTTTTTGTTCCAAACAAAAGAGGAGCTAAGTACTATTCCCATGATGTCTCCTTGCTTGAATTCTGTTTTGGGAGTGGAGTTAATGTGGGGTCTTGGGAATAATTCTAGGTTAGCTGTCGTCAATGTGGTTATCTCCAGCGCCTCTATTCTAGGAGTTGTACCGTCAGCTTCCTGTTCCAGTTGAGTCATAATCGGCGCATGTGGCAGAATCCTGTAATTCACCTTAGCAGCTGCCACTCCCAAAACCGCAGAAATTATAGTGATGCTTAGTAGCAAAATAACACCAAGTCGATTCATCTTGTTCACCACATCTTTATTCGGATGAAACGGTATAAAGAAGTTCTGTGAAAAAGCCGCAATTTTGTTTCATTTTGTGAAAAGATCGGAAAGTCTTTGTGCGAGCGCAAATTGCAAGTTTTCTTAGTAAAGATTTCTTTACTTGTTATAGCTGTTTTTTGGTAAAAGTTTCTTCACAAAAATCTTTTTCAACTCTTCATTATGTTAATTATCAAATGAGGTTTGGCTTTGGCTGAAGACAAAATCGAAGAAGAAACATACTCGCTGATTTACACTTCTTTAAAGCATCCTATCCGCAGAAGAATACTAAGAATGATAAGCCAAAAATCATTTACTTTTTCTGAAATTTTGGAAATCTTGAAAATCGATAGTGGGCATTTGAGCTATCACCTTGAAAGCCTCGGAGATTTGACTACCCATACAAAAGACGGAAAATACATCTTATCAAGTTTCGGAGTCGCTGCAATGAACCTAATGGGTGGCGTAGAACAAAACTATCCATCCCCTCCATCAGCAAACCATAAACACAGAATTTCTCAGGCTATTCCCAAAATTTTTTCATTCATTTTAGTGATAAGTCTGATTGCAGCGAGCATCCACTTAGTGACATACACAACATCAATGTCAACTGCTACATTAAATCAAGACCGAATCTATCCCACACCCTTCGTTATTGAGGCAGGTCAAACATTCGAATTTAATATTACACTAGAATATTGGAGGTACTACCAGCCATATGACGATAGTATTACGATGACTCCAATTGGCAATTTAGTATTCTCGAGAGCATTATATGCTGGTCCTTATGGTCCTGAAGCATACACCTTTGAAGTGCAACCTCTATCAAACACAGTCACTTCCCAAGCAAAAGGCTCATTGTGGCTTGATTTCAGATTAAACACTACAAGTCGCGCAACTGGAGCACTTGTCCTGATGCCATATGGGTTTCCGAATGAGTTAGAAGTTGATGTTTACACTCCAACTGGAAATAAGTCGTTAGGCAAACTAGATTGGACTTACGGCAAAATAGACCATTTCACTTCACCCATTGTCAAGGTTAATCAATTAGGCACCTACCAGTTTGTAATAAAAAATAACGATTCAAATGAATGGACAGGAGTCCTAAGACCTTACATAGAATGGCAAATTAAGGACAACCCATATTTCCTCTTCGGACTAATAGGTCTAGCCATTTCAATAGGATACATCGTCCTAATTTCGTCCATTTTTCTAAAAACAAGAAATGACAATAAAAAATAGTCAAAGTTTCTTGACTATACAATCTGCTAATTAGTTTATGTTTGGTCAAGGTTTCTTGACAAAAACACTTTTCATGTCCATTACCTAAGGTATTAGTGGTGCCCATGGTGGGGGAAAGAAGGGCAACTCTGCTACTGCTAGTGATTCTCTGTTCTCTACTGGTTGCTCTCCCGAATATTGAGACCGTTAGGGCAGCTGAGGATTCTTGGATAACCCTAGAGCCGATGCCGACAGCAAGAAGTGGGTTAGGGGTTGCTGTTGTAGACGGGAAGATATACGCAATTGTTAGTGGAATTAATTACGAGTATGATCCATTAACAAATTCATGGACTACAAAGACGCCAATGCCAACTCCTAGGACAAATTTTGGAATAGCTGTTGTTGAAAACAAAATATATATAATTGGAGGATCTACGGGCGATTATACCTATACTAACGTAAACGAAGTTTATGACCCATCGACCGATACGTGGGAAACAAAAACATCGATGCCTACAACTAGACAGGCTATGGGCGCAAATGTTGTTGATGGCAAAATCTACGTGATCGGAGGAGGACAGCGCACTCCCAATGATGATTTTGATGTAAACGAGGTTTATGATCCAGCCACAGACACATGGACCACAAAGACGCCAATACCAACGGGGGTAGATTACTACGCGTCTGCTGTCGTTGACAACAAAATCTACATAATGGGAGGTGCAATTAGTCCCACTACTCTTAATCAGATTTATGATACTGAAACCGACACTTGGAGCAGCGGAGCTTCCCTACCTACTGGGGTGGATTCTGCGGCTGCGGGCGTGACCGCTGGAGACACGGAGACAGAGAGAATCTTTGTTATAGGTGGGAAACGAGGTCTTGATGCTGTCAACCTAAATCAGGTCTATGATCCTGAAACGGATACGTGGGTTGCTGGCACCGCAATGCCGACCGCCCGTTATGGTTTAGGTGTTGCCGTCGTAAATGATAGTTTATATGCAATTGGAGGTCGCGAGGGCTGGGTTGGATCTCCCGTCTCCGCAGCAAATGAACGATACACCCCAGCCGATTTCGTCCCAGAGTTTCCATCATGGATCATTTTACCTCTTTTCATTGTAGCAACTATGGTTGTGATAATTGTTAGAAACAAACTTTCAAGGAAAGGATTGACATGAAGAAATTCACATCAACAGTTGCTCTAATACTGATTCTTTCCTTTGTTATATCAGCTTTTTCTATAGTTCTAGTCAGTGCAGCCAATCCAGAATACTCGGAATTAACCTCTCCCGAAAAAGTGTTGACTGTATTAGAAGAGGTGGTGGGTCTTGATATTGCAAGGTACAGCACGGACTTGGAATTTTACGCGCAGGCTCCTTTTTTGTACTTTGAAGTTCTACCGCAAGAAGACGTAAAATATATGTTGGAGTCCAATGAAAGCAAACTGGAAGTGATTTGTGCTTTTGTAGACGAAAAACTACGTTCACTGCACGTTTATTTAATTGATGGTTCTCCACTCACAACAAAACCAGTCACTAGCCCTCTTGAAATGGCTAAAGACTTCCTAGAAAAATACCCCGCATATTCTGACGCTTCATATTACAGCATAATGCGGTCTATGCTGGATAATGTTGAAGGCGACAAAAGCATCACCAAAACCGTCGAAAACATAAAGCTTGAAGTCACAGTCACCGCAACTTACACTTCTTTTCGTTGGAAATACGTCTTTAACGGCGTTGAAGCGCCCTCAAAATGTGTGGCTTTGAAATTTGAAAATGAATTCATGAAATATTTTATTGACAAATGGAGCCTCTGTACTATTGGCAGCACTGACCTAAATATCTCCGAGGAAGGAGCCATAGAAATCGCCATGAACGCCGCAGAAAACTACTCATGGAATGTGGGTGGGGGAGGCGATAATCCTCCGGTAACAGTAACCGAGTTTAATGTAGTAGGTGTTAGTGAAACAAAGTTATCGTTCGGCAATTACCCTACTAAAAACGAGTCTCGCGACGGAGACCCATTAACACTGTATCCTGGCTGGCGGGTCAAATTGTACTTCGACAAACTATATCCCGGTTACGTTTATGGACTGGACATTGCACTCTGGGCGGACACAGGAGAAGTAAATGATATCCGTGCATTAATTTCGGGTTTTCCAAACAATGACCCAGAGTTTCCATCATGGACACCCATTTACATTAGGTCTGACGGAAGTGTTGAAGGAACAGATAAAATCCAAAGAGATGGAAATGTCTATACTTTGACGGGTGACATTTCTGGTGGGATTAAGGTTGAGAGGAATTTCACTGTTATTGATGGTGCAGGTTACACATTACAGGGGAATGGAGACGGATGTGGTGTAGATGTAAGATGGCATGGAACGGTTCAGAACCTGCAAATAATAGGTTTCGATTATGGCATATCGGCTGTCAGCGACAATACTATCCTTGGAAACTACATAGCAGACTGTGGTGCTGGCATCTGGATACTAGGTGGCACAAACAATCTCATCAAAAATAACACTTTTGTGAACAACACTAATCCTATATCAATAGCGTACAGTAGTGGAGGTGGTCATGTTATCACCGAAAACAGCTTCATAGATGGCACTTTTATCATAAATTGGATGAGTCCAGAACCAACAGTTGACAGGAACTACTGGAGCAATTACAACGGCATAGACAATGACGGCGACGGCATAGGAGATACTCCCCACATTCGCATTGTTGGAGACGAGACCATATATATCGACTACCATCCACTCATGGAACCTGTTCCTGTAATTCCAGAGTTTCCATCATGGACACCACTATGGATTCTGCTAGTTACTGTTATGGCAGTAGCAGTCGTTTACAAACGAAAAATCCAAAAGCAGGGGAGACTGAAGCAATGAGAAAATATGCATCTCTGCTCGTTCTGTTGCTGTTGGTTTCTGTTGTTTTGGTTTCTTTTCCACAAATTGTAGCTCAAGCAGAAGGTACAATTTACATCCGCGCTGATGGAAGCGTTGATCCTTCAACGGCACCTATTCGAAGGGTTGGGGACATCTACACTTTCACAAATGACATTTTTGGTTATACTATTGAGGCTGAACGAGATAACATCGTGATTGACGGTGCAAACTATACCCTTCAGGGAATCTTTAGAGGAATATATCTGGAAAACAGGAACAAAGTGACAATAAAGAATGTGGAAATAAAAACCGAGTTGAGCCAGTATGGATACGCTTTCGGCATAGTTCTAACATCATCGTATAACAACACTATTGTTAACAACAAAATAATTGTGCCATACAACCCTACCAGCGAGGCAACTGTCACCACAGGAATTTTCCTTGAAAAATCATCAAACAACAACACCATTTCCAACAACACGATAACCTCAATAAAAGAGGCAGCCATCCAACTCGGCAACTCATTGGATAACACAATTATAAACAACAAGTTCAACGGTTGTGGTATATCTTTTTATGCTTCGGTTCAAAACACCGTCATAAACAACACTGTAGACGATAAACCAATAGTGTATTTAGATAACGTATCAAACTACGCTGTTGAAGATGCTGGACAGATAATACTGGTGAACTGCAACAACATAACAGTAAGCAACTTTGTTTTACCAATAATTGGAATTCAGCTTCTAAATACAAAAAACAGTGTAATAACAAAAAACGAAGCAGACATCTCCCTGTACGAGTCTTCGGAAAATGTAATATCAGAAAACATGGGTCAAATTCAACTCCAATTTTCGGAATACAACAATATTTCCAAAAATACTTGGTGGGTTGAATTATATAATTCTTCAAACAACATTGTTTCTGAAAACGCGGGAGGAATTAAAGTTACTTATTCTGCCAACATCAGCATGGTGGGCAATAAAATTGATCCCTACATCAGTCTACAGAATACGATAGACTGTGTAATCGATTCAAACAACATGACAGGCAATGGAAGTGGAGAAGGTATTATTCTATCATTTTCTTACAATAATACTATCGTAAACAACATTATAGCCAACCATACGTTTGGGGTTTATCTGCGGTATAGCAGCCACAACATAGTTTATGGAAACAATTTCGTTAACAACGAAGTTCATGTGGTCAATTGGGGTTCAGTAAACATTTGGGATAATGGCACAACCGGAAACTACTGGAGCGACTACACAAACAAATATCCTACCGCTACCCAACTGAATGAAATCTGGAACATCCCATACGAAATCCCCGACCCATCCTACTTCAACGCCAGCAGTCGAGATAACTATCCCTTAACAAATCCAGTTGACATAAAAGTCATCCCAGAATTCCCATCATGGATCATATTACCATTATTCTTGACTGCTACTTTATTTGCAATAGTGATCAAAAAGAGACTGTTCCATCCACGTTCATAAGATAATTTTCATTTTATTTAACTAACCAACGCTCTTTTATGAGTTAACAAGGATTCTATAGATGGATGTAATTCATGAAGAAACGAAATCTTACTATAATAACAGCCCTAGGAGCATTTTCAATCGTTCTTGTTTTATGTGGATTTCATCTCCTACAGGACTTGAATAGACCAAGAACTTTTTATGATACAGGAATTAGCGATGAAGAATATACGGAGATAGCAAGTCAAACATTGGAAGCTCAGAAGTTTTTAGAAAAATATCCCAATGCAACTATTTATGTTGACAGAAGTGGTGCCCTAGCAGTTGATTATAGAGTGACCAACAATATCAATAACAAGTATTTAAGACTACGAATTTTCATTGACTGGAAAACTAATCAACCTTCAGACAAGTTTATTGACTGCTCAGGAACATATATCAGAAAGAATATTTTAGAGTATGTAGAAAGTGAAAAATGTCTTGAGTAAATCTCAGACGACACTAATTTCATACGAAGAGTCTTGTGAGTCAGCTAACCAAGTAAGCAAATTCTCTACACAAATCATAAAACTCTAAGTGAGGACAAAATGAGTGAGTGAAGGAAACATGGGTTGGGATACTGTTCTCAAACTTGGAGCATTGGGTGTTTGCATAATGGTTACCTTGCAAGTGGTTTTCTATTTTATTTTTCAGATAATTGGCTATGATTCTTTCTGGCTTAGTGTAACACTAATTGCGTCTGTTCTAGTATTTATTGTCCTTTTGGTCCTATGGAGAGTTCTAAGAAAAGCAGTAGGTGAACAAGCTAGCTGATTTAATGCGCACGCGCATATTTTTCCTGCTGCGCTTTTTCTGGTTTATTAGCAAAATCAAGCCTTTTCCTCAACGGAATCATTAATAGAGGTTAAAAACCAGCCCGCCTACGCTTTTAAGGTGAAAAAAATGTCTAAACCAAAAAAAGAGAAAAAGCCAAGGGCAGACGAACACTTACATGCCAAAGATGGAGACGTGGACACCGAGGAGCCCGTGACCGAATTCAAGGCAAAATTGAATAAATACGGATTCATCCGCGTCCCGAAGAATGCGCGGTCATCCCTGCCCTTTGAACCCGAAAAAGCTCTGATTGCTCGGATTGATGGCGAACACCTAACCATTGCAGCAGCAACGAAATAATCAACCTAAAAAAGGTAGGGTGAGGACGGAGAAAATCTATGGTCATTAACATAGGATGCGACACGGATAACCCGATTTTTCAGGTTTTAACAATGGCTACGCAATTACCGCGTTCAAAAGCAACATTTTTTATCCTTAATCCTGTCTATATGTTCTTCTGCTTTTCCGCAGGCAAACAAATAAGTTCTTCTCCTCTCTATTTAGTGGCTAGGTGTTAAGATGTCAGTAGCTAAAAGAAAGTTCTTCGGAGAAATAGGAGCACTCGTTGACAGAACAGTCATGGTCATCACGGTTAATGGAAAAAAATATAGCGGAACCTTATCAGGCATAGATCCCGAGAGCATGTGCCTCTCATTATCAGAGGCTAAGGACGAAAAAGGTACACAAACGCACAAAGTTTTTCTGAACGGCAGCATCATCGCTCAAATCTTCACCATCGAGAAACCTTTCGATTTGAAGGCTCTATCCGAACGCCTTGAAAAAGTCTTTCCAACAATGATTAAACTCTACGAGGACAAAGGCTTCATTTGGGTCATGGAAAAGGTCAAAGTAACTGAAAAGGGCGTTGTGGAGGGTTCAGGTCCGATAGCCGAGCGAGCGCAGAGAGTCTACGATTTGTTCAGTAAAGAAGCAGTAGCTAAATAAACCAGCGGAAATCCGCTTCCCGATTCTTTTTTTCTATTGAAGAAGGAGAAACAATCCCGAAAGACTTCAGTATTTTATCCGTTTCTTCCGTAGCGCAGCTTAAGTTCTTCAGATTTGTTTTCAGATGTAATATTTTACGAAGAGCTTTCAGGACCTCCCGCGTAGCCACCGCGTCTGGATACAAGCCAGATGTCTCAGCTAAAAGACAGAGACCCTTCATATTCCTTAATTTGCACAATCCGACAAGGAGTCCCGCCACCCCAAAGATGTGCCCTTTCATGACCTTGGCGCCGAGGTCCAAAGCTTCCTGCAAAGTTTCCGGGTCTGAAGCTGTGCAATATAGCTCTGGTTTTTCAACTTTTTCTTCCTTTTTTAGGCCCCCTACCGTCAAAACATATTTACATCCAAGTTCTTCGCTTATGTCCAGAATTTTTCCGCAGAGTTCATACTGTCCAACTGTTGTCAGGGCTTGTGTGTTGCCGTAGAGAATAATGAGGTCTCTTTCGCCATCTTTTCCTTTATAATAATAAAGCTGGTTTGTTGGAAAGTATGTTCCTCCATCGCCCGTGGACATGGCAAGGTCTTGGAAGGAAGAGGATTGAATTTCTGCGAACAGTTTTGCTTTCAACTCTTGGATAAGATGTAAAGCCGTGATGTTCGCGACAAATCCGATGCCGGGTAACCCCTCAATCAACACGGGGTCATTTAAGACCGGTTTTTCGTATACTCGAACTTTGCACACCATACCCGTTAACCTTCAGCGAAACCAGCACAATTAAGAGACTTCCTTTTAATATAAATACAATTGTTTGAGGACACACTTGATATGTGCGTGCATTACTAATAGTTTCAAAAGGGTTACGTTATGGAGCAAGAATCTGAATTAACCAAAGAAACTAACACTCGCCAAAAATTTGTTCGGGCAGTCTTTTTTGTTGCCGGCACCGTTTCTCTTGCACTTGGCACTATAGGAATAGTGTTGCCTGTTTTGCCGACCACGCCCTTCCTATTGCTTGCTTTGGCTTGCTACTGCAGAAGCTCTAAACGGATGACCAAATGGGTTCTAACTAACAAGTATTTCGGAAGCTACATCAGAAGATACAAAGAGGGGAAAGGCATTCCAATCAAAACAAAGATTATTGCAATAGCTATCTTGTGGATAGCAATAAGTTACTCAGCGTTTTTTATAGTGAACATCTGGTGGATAATTCAACTGATTTTGTTTACTATAGCAATCACAGTAAGCATACACATCATCAGACTGCCAACATACAGGGAAACTAAGCATTAACCACAACATAAAATGCCGGAAAAATCATGTTCCTTCAGTAAACCTACATTCTGTTTTCACCATAAAATCATATAAATATGTCGCCAAACAGACAAGTTTCAATATAACTGTGTCTTGGCGGTTCCTCAATGTCATTTGAGATAGCAAATAGAGATTTGATGGCGCGAATAGGCAGATTTGAAACCAAGAGCGGATTCGTAGAGACGCCGCTACTGCTGCCAGTAATAAATCCTAACGTTCAAACAGTCCTTCCCAAAACGTTAGAGGAAGAGTTTAGTTGCCGAGCCCTCATAACCAACGCCTACATAATACAAAAGAACTTCAAAGAAGCTGCTGCCGAAAAGGGATTACATGACTTATTGAACTTCAAGGGTGTAATCATGACTGACTCCGGCGCTTACCAACTTCTCATCTACAAAGGCGTAGAAACCAGCCCCGAAGAAATTGTGCACTTCCAAGAGACTATAGACACAGACATCGCTACCATACTGGATATTCCCACAGGATGGGGAGTCTCCAAAAAATATGCAAGACACACTGTAAATGAAACCATCAAACGGGCAAAAGCGTTGGAGAAGATGAAAACCCGCGACGACATAGCATGGGTTGGTCCAGTTCAGGGCGGACAATATTTTGACCTCGTTGCCAAATCAGCAAAGGAAATGGCGAAAATACCCTTTCAGATTCACGCTTTAGGCAGTCCAACTCCAGTGATGGAGCAGTACAAGTTTGACACACTCGTTGACATGATAGTCACTGCCAAAATGAATCTGCCGCCAGACCGTCCCCTTCACCTCTTCGGCGCCGGTCATCCCTTCATGTTTGCTTTGGCAGTAGCCCTAGGATGCGACTTGTTTGATTCCGCCGCATACGCCCTATTCGCTCGGGAAGACCGTTACCTGACAGAGTCAGGCACCACAAAGCTCAGCGAACTGGAATATTTCCCATGTTCATGCCCAGTATGCAGCAAGAGAGACCCAGAAAATGTGAGAGCTCTACCAAAAGAAGATAGGCAAAAGTTGCTTGCAGAGCATAACCTTCACGTTAGTTTCTGCGAGTTGAGACGGATAAAACAGGCTATAACTGAGGGACGCCTCTGGGAACACTTGGAAATGAGGGCTCACGGGCACCCGGCGCTTCTTCAAGCAGTAAAAAAATTGGGAAAATACAGTGAATATCTGGAAAAGCAGAGTCCCGTGACGAAACGAAGTGGCATCTTCTTCTTCAGTTCATTGGGACTAGCCCGTCCTGAGGTTGTCCGCTACAGAAAAAGGCTTCTTGACAGATATTCTCCGCCACCAAAAGCCAAGATTCTTCTTTTGCTGCCACAAACTCAAACGAAACCTTTCCATAACTCAAAAGAACATGAAACGGTCATGAAGGGGATCCAGCAGAGTTTAGGTGACACAGTTGATTTGGTTCACGTTTGTACTTATGCGGCTCCCTTTGGCGTAATACCCACTGAACTCGATGCTGTTTATCCTCTGTCGCAAAATGAAATTGCGTCTCCCTTTGACGCTGAAACAGTACTGTACGTAGCGAAGCAGGTGGCAAACTACATCAAGAACACAAATTATGAAAGGGTTATCCTGCTTCGAGACCCAAACGTTTGGATGGGAAAGATCGTGGCAGCTTGTAGACGGGCTTGCAAAAAGAAGAAAGTTCCATTCACAACGTTGCGAGAAAGAGACCCATGGGCAAAAAACACTATAGAACATCTCGCATCTGTAATACAAGAAGCAGTAATGTCGCCATAAAAAATGTTTTAGCCTTCCTTCCGAGAGGAGACACGATAGCAATAAACTTCTATGAAAAAGGTTACTGTTTAAATGATAGCTTGTCCCTAAACCAGTTAATATTTCATTTAACATTACATAACGGAGGATGAAAATAATCCCGATGAAAATCAGATTTCTCGGAAGTGCAAGAGAAGTTGGGAGGGCAGCGATTGCAGTTAAATCTGAAAAGAATCAGCTGCTCCTTGACTATGGCGTTATGCTAGGTAATGAACCCGGTTTTCCCATGCACATTCCACCCAAAGAGGTGGATGCCATCATTCTAACTCACAGCCACTTAGATCATTCAGGGGGTATTCCTCTCTTTCACATTCAAGAGAAGAAACCCGTGTACGGAACACAACTAACATTTGATCTAGCCAAGCCACTGATCTCTGACTTCATACGCCTGTCAGCTTACTACCTCCCCTTCGAGTACCTAGAACTGCAAACCATGCTGAGAAGCAGTATCCACCTTGACTTCAGAAAAGAACAGACCATCGGAGACATGAAATTTCAGCTTCTGAATTCTGGGCATCTACCCGGAGGCGCTCAAGTTTTGGTAGAGGCAGATGGGAAACGAATTGTTTACACAGGCGACTATAACTCTAAGGAAACCCAGCTTCTCTCTGGCGCAGACCGAGACTACGGCAACCTTGACGCCATAATCATAGAAAGCACTTACGCCAACGAGGCTCATCCCGACAGAAAAGAGCTAGAAAAAGAATTCATGGAAAACGTCAACGGAATCGTGGAAAACGGAGGAACCGCCCTGATCCCAGCATTTAGCGTAGGACGCTCACAGGAAATCGCTTGTGTCCTAGCCGCCAACCATTTCGAGTATCCCGTTGCCATGGACGGTATGGCTCGTGAGGCTAACCGTATAATGATGAATCACTCATCCTATATGCGCGATCCTGAGTTGTTCATGAAGGCTCTTCACTCCGCGGCTTGGGTAGAGGGATATAAGGACCGCAGAACAATAGCCAAGAAATCTGGGGCAATAATATCTCCGGCAGGGATGCTAAAGGGAGGACCGGCTGCTTTTTACATCCAGAAGGTTGGGAAAAAGAGCAAGAACGGTATTTTCCTTGTAGGTTACCAGATTCCTGGAACCCCAGGACGGGAGTTGCTTGACGAGGGAAAATGTGTCATCGATGGGAAAGTGCAAAAAGTGAAGGCTCAGGTGAAGCGTTTCGACTTCTCATCTCACAGCGGAGCCAACGAGCTTAAAGATGCAGTCAAGGACCTGAAAGGAAACCCAACCGTTTATGTGGTGCATGGAGAAGAAGAAAACTGCGAAATGTTTGCTGAATGGATAAAGACAGAAGTTGGACTTGAAGCTGTAGCGCCAAAGACAGGAGACGCCTTCATAGTATAGAGAAAAATGAGGAAAAATTGTGGATATTATCGTTGTTGCCATGCGTTTGTAGTAAACAAAAGTGAAAGGGTTTTATTGTAGAATGTTTATGCTGTTGTGGTCATAAGCGTTGAATCTTACAGAAAGAGTGCAGAATCTTGAGTATGCTATCCGCGATGTGATAGGGCAAGCTAAGCAGCTGGAAAAGAAAGGGAAAGATGTCATCTACCTTAACATTGGAGACCCATTACTGTTTGACTTCGAGACACCTAAGAACGTCAAAGAAGCTATGATCCAAGCAGTGAAAGAAAGTTTCAGTGGGTATTCTCCTTCCGAGGGAATTCTAGAGTTGAGAGAGGCTATCTGCGAGAAGGAGAAGAGAATTGGCGGTATCGACGTTTTGCCTGAGAATGTAATAATCTCTAACGGCGTTTCTGAGGGGATTCAGATGGTTCTGGGTGCCTTAGTTGATATTGGGTCGGAGATATTGGTGCCGGGACCCGCTTATCCTCCTTACATTTCATACACAGAGTTCTTTGGGGGTAAAGCTATTCAGTACAGAACTTCCGAAGAAAATGGGTGGCAACCTGATCTAGACGATGTTCGATCCAAGATAAATGACTCAACAAGGGCAATAGTGATTATAAACCCTAACAACCCCTGCGGAGCCCTTTACGACAAGAAGATTGTCAAGGCAATGGCTGATCTGGCAGGAGAATATAACATCCCTGTGATATCAGATGAGATTTATGACCAGATTGCATATGATGAGCCTGTGAGCACGGCTAATGTAGCCAAGGATGTGCCTATTATCGGGCTTAACGGGTTCTCGAAAGTCTATTTGATGACAGGTTGGAGGCTGGGTTACGTGTACTTTACTGGACAGGATGGAAAAACATTGGAGGAACTGCGGGAACACGTCACAAAAGAGGCGAGAATACGGCTTTCCGCTAACACTCCTGTCCAGAAAGCAGCTGTGGAAGCCTTGAGGGGACCACAAGATTACATATCTCGTATGGTAGAGAAACTACGTGAAAGGAGAGATTACTCGCATAAGCGCCTCAACGAGATTGATGGAATCAGCTGTGTAGAACCTAGGGGGGCTTTCTATTTCTTCCCTAAAGTTGATGGAATTGGCTCAAGGTGGGTAAATGATATGGCTTTTGTTCGTGATCTATTGGAGAAAACGGGTATCGTCTTTGTTCACGGGTCAGGATTCGGGTCAGCCTACGGTTCGGGACACTTCAGGGGAGTATTCTTGCCGCCCATAGAAACCCTTGAAAAGACCTTCGATAGACTAGACCGTTTCATGGCATCGACAAGACAATATTTTCCAGTCAACTAAGAACTTTTAAGAGTTAGTTTTGGTTTTGTTTGTGGTTGTGAGGTTTAGTTTAGCATGTCAACTGTTGTGATAGATGTTTCTGAGCTTCGGAGTTTTGATGGCGATTGCGTAAAAGATTTGGCAGACTTTCTGGAGAGTCGGTTAGACGGAACTGTGGTTCTTGCAAAAAAAGAGGTGACTCTAGAGTTTGAGGAAGGAAAGGCAGCTTCAAGATCGTGTTTGCGGTTGCTTCTTCGAAAGTTTTTGCATAGAGAAGACTTGAAAGAGGATTTTCGGGTTATTTCTGGCGGAGAAAACGTTTTCATAGTAAAAGAGAGAAAAGAATATTCTGAGTAGACAGTAGTCTATTTTGAATATTGATTTGTGC
>Ga0209427_10001617_pt1 | contig 26134 bp, 21 predicted proteins | sample DeeMarSWOR136_30_FD_187465 | JGI IMG/M metagenome (GOLD analysis project Ga0209427, IMG submission 187465) | Marine sediment microbial communities from White Oak River estuary, North Carolina - WOR-1-36_30 (SPAdes) (version 2) | ecosystem: Environmental > Aquatic > Marine > Intertidal zone >...
CTTAGGGGAAAATGCCTCTCTTTTTATGAGATTGCTTCACTCCGTTCGCAATGACATTATAAAAGCGTTACTGAATTATTGAGCTAGTACAACAGCTCCCTTTTTTCATACAATTGAAAAACAAATCTAAAAAGGAACTGGCTCTTTTTTCACTTTTAAAAAGGGATGAACTACTTTTTTCAAAGCTGTTTTGTGTAGCTTTCCCACTTATCTTTAAGTCCTGGGTCCTGAAGAGTTTCCATGAGGTAGTTGGCATATTCTTCTCCAGTACATCCAGTATCTCGGCCAGTTAAAACCAGTTTCTTCTCGTATTGGCCGCAAATATCCAGAGCCATTTCTAGGTTTTTTCCTCTTTCAGGATAGCCTATATGACTGATCAGTAAGGCTGCAGCTCGAATCATGCTGCATGGATCTGCATATTGAGCTCGCCCCTCCTTAACCATACGGGGAGCAGAACCGTGGATTGCTTCAAACATGGCATACTGTTTTCCGATATTTGCACTTCCCGCAGTTCCAACACCTCCCTGGAATTCAGCAGCTTCATCAGTAAGGATATCTCCATAAAGATTGGGGAGGACGACAACTCTGAATTGGGTTCTGCGCTTGGGATCCACAAGCTTAGCTGTCATGATATCGATGTACCAATCATCGCATTCAATCTCAGGATATTCTTTGGCAATCTTATAGCCGGTGTCCAAGAATTTTCCATCAGAGGTTTTAATCACGTTGGCTTTTGTCACGATCGTGACTCGGTTAATTTTATTTTTATGGGCATAATCAAAAGCCAGACGGATAATCCTCTCTGCGCCCTGAGTAGTGATAACTTTGAAGTCAAAGGCTATATCATCAGTGACATTGATTCCTCTACTTCCCAAGATGTAAGCGCCTTCTGTGTTTTCTCGGAAAAATATCCAGTTTATTCCCTCTTTGGGGACACTGACAGGTCTCACGTTGGCAAAAAGGTCTAAGTAGCGCCGCAAGGCAACGTTGGCACTCTCGATATTAGGCCAGGGATCCCCTTTTCTAGGCGTGGTTGTTGGGCCCTTAAGCGTAACATGGCATTTTTTAATCTCTTCCAGAACATCATCAGGAATAGGTTTGCTATGTTTGGACCGATTTTCTATCGTCAAACCTTCTATATCCCGAATCTCAATTTTTCCCTTATCTATTTCATCCTGGAGCAGGAATTCCAAAACTCGTCTGGATTCTTTGGCGATAAAAGGACCGATTCCATCTCCTCCTATGACTCCAACGATGATGGGTTTTACTTGAGAATAATCAATCCAATCCGCAGCTTTTTTCATTGCCTCGACGCGGCTTAGCTGGTCTTTGATAATTTGGCCGAAATGATCTTTGGCCTTCTCAATTACGCTATTATCCATAATTAAGCCTCCCTGTGATAAAGTATATGAATGAATAAAAACGGAAAATGAATATTATAATTTTTTTAAATGAAAATCAACTCATCAAGTCGATGTCAAGCTCAACGGAATCAAACACAAAGGAGGGGACAGGCTATTTTTTTAGTGAAAAGGATTAAATTGGGGGTCAGGTCTTAAATTGGGGGTCAGGTCTTGCTTTTTGCCTATCTCAATAATCTCATCTAACGCACTAAAATTTCATTACAAGAATGAAAGCGATATAGATATCTCATGTCTTCAGGATGGGATTGCCACACACCCTTGCCCATTTATAAGAAGAGCAGAGTCGCCCGCAATGTAATGCATTTGTATAAATTGCGTTTGTATGAGCAAAGGCAAAAAGCAAGACCTGACCCCCAATTTAGTAGCCTGTCCCTTTTTTCCTTTTTATAAAATAATTTTGACAAATAAGTACAAACATTTTATACAGTATAATAATCAAAGCAACCTATATACGGAGAAGCGATAATGCTGGAATCATATTTCAAACATGAAGCTGAACGGCAAAAGCAGGGAATTCCTCCTTTGCCCTTAAGCCCTGAAGAGACTGAGGAAGTTTGCAAACTGATGGAAAATCCGCCTTCGGGTAAGGATGAGCTTCTTTTAAATCTCTTAAAAAATCGGGTTTCACCAGGGGTGGATCCTTCGGCAAAGGTTAAAGCAGCCTGGTTGACAAAGGTTGCAAAAGGCGAGATTTCTTCTTCGTTATTATCCAACAAGGAGGCAGTTTTTCTGCTGGGCACTATGCTGGGAGGGTATAATATAGAGCCTCTGCTCGACTTTTTGGAAGACGAGGAACTTGCTGGGGAGTCCGCCAAAGCATTGAAGCAGATTATCCTGGTCTACAGCGCTTTCGATAAAGTTGTTGAAATGTCGAAAAGCAACCGCTACGCAAAAGAGGTTCTTACATCCTGGGCGGATGGAGATTGGTTCCTTTCCAGACCGAAGTTTCCAGAAAGGCTGTCTCTCAAGGTATTCAAGGTTGATGGCGAGGTAAACACCGATGATTTATCCCCAGCAAAGTATGCCTGGAGCAGGCCAGACATCCCTTTTCATGCCCTCACGATGGGAGAGACGAGATTTCCGGGAGGGATAGATACAATCAAAAAATTCCGCAACGAAGGGCACCGCGTAGCTTTCGTAGCTGATGTTGTGGGCACTGGCTCTTCAAGAAAGTCCGCTACTAATTCCTTGTTGTGGCACATTGGAGAGGATATTCCTTTTGTGCCGAACAAGCATAAAGAGGGAGTTGTAATCGGGGGTTTGATCGCTCCGATTTTCTTCAATACAGTAGAAGATTCTGGGGGACTGCCTCTTGGGTGTGATGTGACGAAAGTGAAGACTGGCGACATACTCTCTATCGATACACAATCTCAGGTTATTGCCGACGAGGCAGGGGAGGTTGTAGCATCGTTTGAGTTTCAGCCGGCGACAATCAAGGATGAATACCGCGCCGGAGGGCGCCTCAGCCTGATTATCGGTCGGTCGTTAACTGCCAAAGCACGGAAGGCATTGGGAAAGGACGAAGCAGATTTTTTCACAACTCTTGAGAGGCCTGCCGCAGAACCAGGGCAAGGATATTCCCTGGCCCAAAAAATTGTAGAGAAAGCCTGTGGCTTAGAAGGTATACTTCCAGGTATTGCTTGTGAGGCGAAGATGACGACAGTCGGTTCTCAGGATACCACAGGTCCGATGACTGCGGATGAATTGAAAGAGCTTGCCTGTATGGAATTCCAGGCAGATTTGTTCATGCAGTCCTTCTGTCATACTGCCGCCTACCCAAAGACGGCAGATGTAAAAATGCATAAATCGCTTGCCGAGTTCATTACGGAGCGAAACGGTGTAGCCCTTAAACCCGGTGATGGCATTATCCATTCCTGGATGAATCGCTTCTTGGTCCCTGATACACTGGGAACCGCTGGTGACTCCCACACCCGTTTCCCCGTCGGGCTTAGCTTTCCAGCGGGATCTGGCCTGGTTGCTTTTGCCGGAGCTCTCGGTTTTATGCCCCTGGATATGCCTGATTCAGTCTTGGTGAAATTCAAAGGAGAGTTTAATCCGGGGATAACCCTGAGAGATGTGGTGAATGCTATTCCCTATTTTGCAATCCAAGAAGGAATGTTGACTGTGGCTAAAGAGGGCAAAAAAAATGTTTTTAACGGGCGAATTATCGAGATGGAGGGATTGTCCAACCTGGAAGTGGAGCAAGCATTTGAGCTGACAAATGCCACTGCTGAGCGTTCCGCAGCAGGAGGGACTGTCGCCCTAAGCAGTGAGAGTGTTAGCAAGTATCTGAGAAGCAATGTTGCTTTAATGGAAAGGATGATAAAGGATGGTTACCAGAATGCTGATACTCTGCAGAGAAGGATAGAAGCCTGTCAGGAATGGTTAGAAAAACCTGCGCTTCTCAGAAGAGATGATAATGCCAAGTATGAAGCCGTTCTCGAGATAAACCTTGCAGATATAAAGGAGCCGATTGTTGCTTGCCCCAATGACCCTGATGATGTGAGACTCCTTTCTGATGTTTCAGGTGACAAGATCGACGAGATTTTCATTGGGTCCTGTATGACTAACATCGGGCATTTCCGGGCAGTTGGAAAGATTTTTGAAGGTAAGGGCTACCTTAACACGCGTATCTGGTTAACCCCCCCGACAAAGATGGATAGGGCTCAGCTGATGAAAGAAGGGTATTATTCGATTTATTCCAGCGTCGGAGCCCGGACTGAAATTCCCGGCTGTTCTCTTTGCATGGGGAATCAGGCCAGGGTTCGTCCTGGAACAACCATTATTTCAACCTCTACTCGAAACTTTGATAATCGGATGGGAGATAAAGCTCGCGTTTACCTGGGATCGGCAGAACTGGCTGCTGTAGCAGCCCTTTCGGGCAAACTTCCTAAGCCTGAGGAATACTTCTCGGTCTTTAAAGAAAAGATAATTCCCCATGAGGATGAGGTCTATCGATATCTTCAGTTCGATGAGATGGAGGATTTATCACTCAATTACTAGTAAATAAGGTGGGCTTGATGAATCAAGCCCCTACAAATAAATCCAATGACTCGCTGCGCAGCTAGAGAAGAGCGAATAGATTACTTTTATTATCCGCGGGCCACCGAGTCATAAGAAAATAGGGGAGGAAGTTCCATGATTCATCTGGAGGGAAGAAAGGCTTTGATTACTGGAGGTTCAAGAGGAATTGGCCGAGCAACCGCCGTTTTATTTGCCAAGGCTGGGTGCGATGTAGCCATGAATTATATAAATCATAAAGAAGCAGCCGAGAAGGTTAGAGAGGAAATTGATAAAATCGGAAGGGAATGCCTGGTATTTAAAGCAGATATCTCTCAGAAGGATGATATCAATTTGATGATAAAAGGAGTCATGCAGGAATGGGGTCGAATAGATATCTTGGTGAACAATGCGGGGATCTGGACCTATGGAGAGATGGGCAAGATGTCGGAAAAAACCTGGGTAGAAACAATGAAGATAAACGTGGATGGTGTTTTCTATACCTGTAATGCAGTTGTCCCTCATATGAAAGAGAAAAAAAGAGGTTGGATTATCAGTGTTTCTTCCACGGCCGCAGTTAGGGGTGAAGCGTTTCATTCCCATTATGCAGCGAGCAAAGGGGCCCTGGTATCTTTTACGAAATCGCTTGCAGTAGAACTGGGCCCTTATAATATCCGCGTCAACTGTGTCGCACCAGGTTGGGTAGATACAGATATGTGCTCCGAGGTTTTCAGTGATCCTGATTTTAGAGATAAGGTCCAGGAGTCTATTCCTTTAAGAAGAATTCCTCCTCCTGAGGATATTGCGGGACCGATATTGTTTCTTGCCTCAGACCTGGCTCAGCATATTACAGGCGAAGTTTTAAATGTGAACGGGGGATCTGTCCTTTGTGCATGAAATAGTAGGAAGCATCCCCAAATCTGTGATTGTTTCACTAAGAGTATTTGGGAATGGCCTCGCTCCCAAAAGATTTTTAACGCCATTCAAATTCCGCTCTTCTCGGCGGCTGCGTAACTCGCTCCGCTCAGACATACTCGCCGGTCCACTGAGTGGACTTCCCTCGAAGAACGGAATCTGAAGGCTAAATCTTTAAGGTCGCTTTATCCATTCCCAAATACTCTCTTAGGAAATAGCTTGCGAAATTCGAATGATTCTGGTAATTTAAAATAACCACTCAAGAAGGAGGCCTTCATGGAGGAAGAGATTGGAAGAATCACTCACTATTTCTCCAAAATAAATGTAGGTGTTATAGAGTTATCCAAGGGCACTCTTCAGGTTGGCGATACAATCCGCATCAAAGGACATACCTCTGATTTCTACCAAAAAGTAGAGTCAATGCAATTGGAACATGCTCCCGTAGATTCAGTAAAACCAGGTGAACCAGTAGGAATAAAAGTTGAAAGCCCTGTTAGAGAGAACGATTTAGTTTTTAAAGTTACAGAGGAATAAGGCAACTTATTGATTAAAGGGTAAAGCTGCTTTATGCAAAGCGCTACCCTGAATTTTTTTGATATTTCCTTAAAACTGTCGCCTGAAACTGGTGACATAACATACCCCTTTGAGGTGATAATTGAGGAGGAAAAATCACCCCTTGAATCATCTTGCATAGCTATTGACTGTAATAAGGCGCTCTGCAAATATAAAATATGAAAATTATACGGACGAGAAATAAGAAAAAAGGAGTAAAGCTCACTTGAAGAAGAATAGCTCGTCCGAGGTGAGCTTGAAACAATCATTTAACCACTGGAAGGCGGAAAAGTACGATAAGGCATTGAAAAAGGCTTCTCCTAAGAAGATGGAATATACAACGATTTCGGGGAAAAAAATTAAAGAGCTTTACACACCTCTTGATCTTGATGGTTTCGATTACGTGAAGCAATTGAGTTTTCCGGGAGAATATCCGTTTACCAGGGGAATCCATCCGACCATGTATCGCGGCCGCCTGTGGACGATGAGACAGTTTTCAGGTTTCGGGACAGCCGAAGATACGAATAAAAGGTACAAATATCTTCTCTCTCATGGGCAAACAGGATTGAGTGTTGCCTTCCATCTTCCCACCTTAATGGGCGTTGACTCTGACCATCCTCTGGCTCAGGGAGAGATAGGAAAATGCGGAGTAGCAATAGATTCCCTGGCGGATATGGAGATTCTTTTTAACAAGATTCCCCTGGACAAGATATCGACATCTATGACTATAAATGCCCCTGCTGCAGTTTTGTGGGCCATGTACATTGCTGTAGCTGAAAAGCAGGGCGTCTCTCCAAAAGTTATCTCGGGAACAATTCAGAACGACATTCTAAAGGAATATATCGCTCAAAAAACCTTCATTTTTCCCCCAGAACCTTCTATGAAACTGATTGTTGACACCTTTGAATACGGATCCAAAGAGGTTCCCAAATGGAACACCATTTCCATTTCAGGCTATCATATAAGAGAAGCGGGTTCTACTGCTGTCCAGGAACTGGCTTTTACTCTCAGGGATGGGATCGAGTATGTGGAGTGGGCGCGGGAGAGAGGACTTGATGTCGAAGAGTTTGTGCCTCGACTTTCATTCTTCTTTAATGCTCATAATGATTTTTTTGAGGAAGTTGCGAAATTTCGAGCGGCCCGAAAGATTTGGGCTGAGGTGATGAAAGAAAGGTTTAGAGCAAAAGATGAGAGGTGCGGGTGGCTGAGGTTTCATACCCAGACTTCGGGAGTCTCTTTGATGGCCCAACAGCCTTATAACAATGTGGTAAGAGTTGCTATCCAAGCTCTGGCTGCAGTATTGGGTGGGTCCCAATCCCTCCATACAAATTCTCTTGACGAAACTTATGCTTTACCCTCTGAAGAGGCTGTGACTATTGCCCTGAGAACTCAGCAGATCATTGCTCATGAGAGTGGCGTTATCAATTGTATTGATCCTTTAGGAGGATCCTATTTTATTGAAAAGCTGACAGATGAAATGGAGAAGGATGCCAAAGAGTATATTAGAAAAATTGATGATATGGGAGGAATGGTCAAAGCTATAGAACTCGGATTTCCTCAAAAGGAGATAGCTGATAGTGCGTATTTGTATCAAAAAGCCGTTGAGAAAAAAGAAAAGATAATTGTGGGAGTTAACGCCTATGAGATGGAACACGAACCTATTCCCTTCCTAAAAATCGATGAAGCTGTTGCCAAACAGCACATAGCTCGGCTGCGTGAGGTTAAGAAAACAAGGAATAATGCCCTAGTCAGGGAAAAAATACTCGACCTGAAAAAAGCAGCTTCAGATAAACAGAATTTGATGCCTTATATATTGAGTTGTGTTAAGGCCTACGCAACTTTAGGGGAGATCATGGATTCTTTGAGGGAGGTTTACGGAGAATATCAAGAACCTATTACATATTAATAGATGAGAAAAACGACTAAATAAATAGGTGGATGAAAAAAGATGTCATGTCCGTTAATCTTGCTTGGTGAATGGAGGATTTTATGACTGGAGAGAACATAAGGGTACTGATAGCAAAACCAGGCTTGGATGGACATGACCGGGGTGCTAAAGTGATCTGTCGGTCTTTAAGGGACGCTGGGTATGAAGTGATCTATACAGGCCTAAGGCGTACACCGGATGAAATTGTCAATGCAGCCGTCCAGGAGGATGTTGATGTTGTAGGTTTGAGCATCCTTTCTGGTGCCCATAATGTCCTTTTTCCAAAAATCATGGATCTCCTTAAAGAAAAAGGAGTAGATGATATCGCTGTTATTGCAGGGGGAATTATTCCTGATAAAGATATTCCTTTTTTGGAAAAAATAGGAATATCCAAGACTTTTTTGCCAGGTTCATCTACACAGGAGATTGCTGATTGGATCAAGGAAAATGTGAGGAAGAGGCCATGATGAAGAAATTTAATAAAATTCTTGACTTTAGATTTTTTTTCGTGATAATAAATGGAGAGGTTGATGGCTAAAAAGTTTTTCTCGCTTATAATTGTCCCCCACAATAGAGGTAAATTCAAGACAATCACTCTTTCTGAGAAAAAAATTAAAGTATTAATACTGGTCTTCACATTACTTTTTACTGCTCTCACCGTTTTCCTCATCGATTACTTTTCAATGAATGTTACCAGACAAAAATACAAAGAACTTTTTGATGAGAATACTCACCAAAAACAAGCAATTGCCAAGTATAAAGTATCTCTAAACAAGCTGCAGACCAATATAGATGAGTTTGAAAGCTATGCCAAAAAGATCAATGTTATGGCAGGCCTCAAATCACCTGAAGTCTTGAAAGAAGTCGGAGTAGGGGGAGGAGACAGAGGCAGTGGTCAAGAAATGAATTCTTCAAATTATCTTCAAGATGTTGGCCTCAATAAGGCAGAGAGAATTAGCAGGAAAGCAGATGGCATCGATAAGAATTTGGATACATTGGTGAGATTCTTTGAAGAGCAGGCTTCGAAACTTGCTTCTACTCCCACTATTTGGCCAACAACAGGATGGCTGACCTCTGCTTATGGCTTGAGAATAGATCCTTTCACCGGGAAAAAGACGTTCCATTATGGTCTCGATATCGCATCCAGTTTTGGAAATCCTGTGGTGGCTACTGCTGATGGTTTTGTTTCTCATGTCAAGAATGAGAAAATCGGAGGAAATACCGTTATCATAAGTCACGGGGGCGGCTTTACGACTGTTTACTGTCATTTGAACAAATTTGCAGTCAAGGCGGGACAGAGAATCAAAAGATGGGATGTCATCGGGTACGTTGGACAAACAGGAAAGGCTTTGGGCCCTCATGTTCATTATGAGGTTCGCCGAAACGGAAAGGCTGTTAATCCCTACAAATATATTCTAGAAGAATAACTATCCCTTTAAGCTAAGCAAACTTATCGCGGGGTCTAATTTCTGCTCCAAGAAAAAAAGCATAAGCATCCATACGTTTTCTATTTTCAGGCTGAAGGCTTTCGATAAGATAGGTGCTTCCTTCTCCACAACATACCTGGATGCCTTCTTTTTTTATCTCTAAAATTTCCCCGGCAGATGAGCCAGGCGGGGCTTGTTTATCTATTTTTCTTCCTTTATGGATTTTTAACCTTATGTCTTTGAAGAAAGTAAAAGCTGAAGGCCAGGGAGTGAACGCCCTTACTTGCCTTTCTATGCTGAGAGAATTTTTTGTCCAGTCAATTTTTCCATCTTCTTTACTAATTTTAGGGGCGTAAGTGGCCTGAGAATGATCCTGTTTGATGTGCTTTAATTTATCAATTTGAGCTATTGTCTTTATCAGAAGATCTGCTCCTTTTTGTGCTAAGCGGTCTTCAAGCTCTGCTGCGTTCTCATCAGGAAAAATATTCACTTCTTCCTGTATAAGGATGTCTCCTTCATCCATCTTCTCGTCAAGTTCAAAAATAGTGATTCCTGTTCTCTCTTCTCCATTTAAAAGAGCCCACTGGACAGGGGACGCTCCTCTGTACTTTGGTAAAAGCGAAAAATGGACATTCAAAGAGTTATATCTGGGAAGATAGATGATTGAGGAGGGGATAATCTGTCCGTAGGCCACGACAACATTAATTTCTGGCTCGATTTCTTTTATTTTTTCAAGAGCGATTTGGTCTTTTCTGATTTTTAAAGGCTGATAATAAGGGATGTTCAGATCCAAAGCTGTTTTTTTTACGGGACAAGGCATAAGTTTTTTCCCTCTTCCTGTAGGCCTGTCAGGCTGGGTAATAATGAGACCGATGCTGTGTTCCGCCTCCAGAAGTTTTTTTAAAGAAGGAAGGGCTAAGGCAGGGCTGCCAAAGAAGACAATTTGCATTAAATCTTGCCCGCTTGAATCGCTTTTTTCAGTTTCTTTTTGATAAGACTTTTTTTGAGGAGAGAGAGATGGTCTATGAATAATTTTCCGTTAATATGATCAATTTCATGACAGAGAACTCTTGCTAAAAGTCCTTCTGCTTCAACCATTTTTTCGTTACCCTTAAGATCAATGCCTTTGACAATGACACGATAGGGTCTGGCGACTTTTTCATTAATATCGGGAACCGATAAGCAGCCTTCTTCGGAGATGACTTCCCCCTCCTGGCTAACGAGTTCGGGATTTATGAGGATAATCAGGTTTTGACTGTCTTCGCCAACAGAAAGATCAACGGTTATTAATCTCTTACCTTCATTGACTTGAGGAGCCGCAAGGCCAATTCCCGGAGCTTTATACATGGTTTGAACCATATTCTCAGCAAGCTCCTCTATATATTTATCCAGGTTTATTATTTCCTCAGCTTTCTTAATAAGGATTGGATTTCCGTACTTTACGATTTGAAGTATAGACATATTTCCTTTTCTTAGATGATTATTCTATAGGAAATTCCTTTTTCGTTCAATAAGCTTGGGGTCAGACCTGAAAAAAACCTTGGGGTCAGACTTGCAAAACTTGCAAAATTGGAGAAAAAGGGGATAGGCTCCTTTTTCTATTGTTGGGGTAAGGCCTTATCTTATAGAATGCTATAAGGGCGACAAGTAGAAATGTATCTTTTCCCGATGGCAAGGCCTGACCCCATATCAGAGAATGTCATAGTTGTTATAAAAACGGAGCTTGCCCCTTTTTTTCTCTGATAAATTACTCAAGTTTTGCAAGTCTGACCCCAATTTTATCTGTCTTCTCTTTTGTAGAAGATGAGATGGTTTTTTTCCAGGCTTTGAAGAAAGAGGGCCAGTCTATCATAAAGAGGTTCGACTTCTTCACCGAATTTGTCTTTCAGATTCTTGGCTACTTCTTTGACTCGGAGGCTTCCATCGCAGTGCTCCCAGATGAAACTCCCCACAGGGTCAAGCTTTATTTTGAAATAGGGTTTTTTCAAACGGGGTAGGACGTATTTCTTTAAAAAGGCAAGTCCAAATTTCGGCTTGAGAAGGATAATCAAACCATCCTCTTTTTTTTCCCACTTGATATTCCTGACTGGAATGAGATCAAGAAGGTTAATTTTGGATTTCTCTGCTCCTCTTTTTTTCACAATCTACAGGATTTTGATCCTTGCTTCTAACTTTATTTAGCCCTCTTTTTCTTCAGTTGATTTTCCAAATTCACCAGCAACGACCATCTTCTTATAGGGAAAGTAGATCAAGATAAAACCGAGGGTGAAGAAAATCAATAAGGCAAGCCACGGGTTATTCAAAGATTCTGGCAATTCTATCTTTGTTCCCTTTATGGCTGCAGTAATGATTCCCATAAGAGCCTGCCCAGCTATCAATCCTGAAGCGAGGAGGAGACCGACGTTTTCTACGATTTCTTTACCTTTGGCTGTCGATTTCTTTTTAGTAATGCTTCTGTCCAGAAAATACTTGAGTACACCTCCGAAGAAGATACAGGCCGTGGCGCGAAAAGGAAGATACATTCCTACCGCTATAAGCATAGGGGAGGGAGAACCGATAAGGATAAGAACAACGGCCAAAAGCATTCCCGCTATAACTAGAGGCCAGGCCATTTCTCCACCGACTATTCCTTTAGCCATGGTTGCCATCAATCCTGCCTGAGGAGCAGGAAGTGTTTCACTTCCAATTCCAATGTTGTTGTGCAAAAGCTGGAGGGAGAACGTCAGTGTCAGGGCGGCTGCTATAACACCAATAAGCCCTCCTATTTGCATCCGCCAGGGTGTACCACCAAGAATATGTCCCACTTTCCAATCTTGGATCATATCTCCAGCCACTCCTGCCACACAACAAACAACTGCTGCAACACCCAACACAGCCTTTATGCCCTCATCTCCGGTCTGTCTCATGAGAACCATCATTAAGGCAGCGATAAGCAGCGTGGTCAAGGTAAGGCCAGAAATCGGGTTGGAAGAGGACCCGATTATACCCACAAGATAGCCCGCCACAGCAGCGAAAAGAAGACCCATGACTATCATCACTATGGCAGATACTAAAGAGGAACCTATGTTATGGGTGAAGATGTTGTAGAGAAAGACCATTGGTATAATCAGAGCTATAATGGCGATTATGATGGATGGAAAAGGCAGGTCTGTATCAGTCCGGAGTGTTTCTGTTTTGACTCCAGATCGTGCTTTTTTAACATCAGTGATGGAGCGGCCGATGCCTGCAATCAGGCTTTTCCTCATCCTGAAGAGCGTATAAAAAGCGCCGACAAGCATGGCTCCAACCGCAATGGGTTTAATCTGAGCATTGTAAGCTGAGATAGCCATATCAGTCCAGTTCCCATCGAAATTGGAGACAATGTTACCTAATTCTCCACTAATAAAAAGCAGTATAGGCATCAGGAAGAGCCATCCCAGCACTCCTCCAGAAAAAGTAAGCGCTGCTAACTTTGGTCCGATTATGTAGCCGACTCCAGTCATGGCAGCATTGGCTGCAGGGGATTCTATGAACATTCTCCCTTTCATGGGTGCAGCTTTATAGATTTCAACATTATCACCGTTGAGGTACGTCGTGCGAGATAAACCGGGAATTTTGAATACAGTGTTGACAAAAGGTTTTATTATTCTGATGCCGTTCTCACTGGTAAAGAATTCAATTAGACCTCCCAGGCCCATTGCCCAGAACATGTATGAAGCGTTTGACCCTGCCTTCTGGCCGGTCTTAACCATCTCTGCACAGGCAACGCTTTCTGGGAAGGGAAGGTCGGCATCTTCAACCAAAGTGCGTCTGACAAGGATGATGAGGAAAACACCTAATATTCCCCCTACAAGCATCAGCATAGAGGATTTTAAAAAATCAAATTTTACCCACACTCCGGTTATCAGAAAGGCAGGAATCGTAAATATGGCTCCTGCTGCTAGAGCTTCTCCTACTGCGCCAGTAGTCCTTGCGAAATTTTCTTCTAAGATTGTTCCCTTGAATGGACGAAGGACTGCCATAGCGATCACAGCTGCTGGAAAAGTGGCTGCAACTGTCATTCCAACCATAAGACCTAAGTAGGCGTTTGCAGCGCCGAGGACAATGGCCATTATAATTCCCAAGAGAATTGCCTTGAAAGATATTTCTTTCATCGATTGCTCTGGGGAAATGTAAGGCATATATTTATCGTTCATATCCACCTCCTTAAGTTATTATGCGTGGTTTTTTTGATTATATATTTTTTAAACAGAAAAAAGTCAAGAAAAAATAAAAATTAGTGGGGTCAGAAAAGAATAAAAAAAGGGGGCAGGCTACTTTTTCTAACTTTCTGTCTATAAATAGAGGCTATTCTTTTTCTAACTGAAAAAGTAGCCTGCCCCCTTTTTTATTTCCTCTGATAAGCCCTAATCCCAACTGCTGAGACCTGACCCCACTAATTTTTATTTGCGTGAAATAGGAAATTATGTTAAATAAAACCTGATAGAGAAAGGTATAAAGATGAATTTGCTTGGTTTACTTAAAAACAGGCTCTTTTGTGATTTAGCTATTGACCTTGGGACTGCCAACACCTTGGTTTATTTAAAAGGAAAAGGAATCGTTGTTCAGGAGCCTTCTATTGTTGTTGTTAATAAAGGGAATGGTAAGGTGGAAGCTGTGGGTAGGCGAGCAAAGGAGATGCTAGGGAAAACTCCTGCTGATATACTGGCTATCAAGCCAATGAGAGATGGAGTCATTGCAGATTTTGAGATTGCGGAAAAGATGCTTGACTATTTTATAAAGAAGTCCACGGACAACCGGGTTTTTTTGATTAGACCGAGGATAGTTATCGGGATTCCGACAGGGATTACTCAGGTAGAGAGACGCGCAGTTAAGGATGTGGCCATGAGGGCAAAAGCATCCGAAGTCTTCCTTGTCCAACAGCCGGTGGCAGCTTCTGTAGGAGCTGATCTTCCTATTTCTGAGCCCACAGGAAATATGATTGTGGATATAGGGGGAGGGACGACCGATATCGCAGTCATTTCTATGAACGGAATCGTTTTTAATCATTCCATAAGGATTGCTGGGAACGAAATGGATGAGGCTATCATCCAATACCTTAAGAAAAAATATAATTTGCTCATCGGAGAGAAAAGTGCTGAACAGCTTAAAATGGAGATAGGTTCAGCTTACCCCTTGGATGAGCCCATGACAGTAGAGATAAAAGGAAGAGATTTAGGAGAAGGGATCCCTAAAACCATTATAATTGATGACCAGGAAGTAAGGGAAGCGCTTGAAGATGTTGTCTCTTCAATTGTCAATGCCATAAGAGTCGCCCTTGAAAAGACACCTCCGGAATTATCAGCGGACATCATTGACCGGGGCATTATTTTAACAGGGGGAGGCGCTCTCCTTAAAAATATTGACAAGCGAATACGCGAGGAAACCAAATTGCCAGTTTTTATCACTGATGATCCTTTGGCTACGGTTGTTATCGGTGCTGGCAAGATGCTCGATGATTTAGACCTTCTGAAAAAGATTTCTATAATATAATTCAATTTAAATCTCATGCCCCTTTTCCTTAAAGAGAGAAAGAGTCTTTTAGTCCTTACAGCTCTAATTTTTTTTCAGCTGATATTGATTTCAACTCAGGTTCCGTTGGGTTACGGGCAGAACTACTTCGAAAAGGCAGTTTTTTCCTTTTTCTCTCCTATTCAGCATGGAATTCTTTCCTTATTCCGATCAATCGGTAACCTCTGGAAGAATTATTTTGACCTGCAGAATGTTCAAAGTCAGAATCAAAAGATGAAAGATGAAATGTTTTTTCTTCGGCAGGAGAATAACCTTTTAAGGAATGCTCTTGAAAACTTGAGAAGCCAGAAAGAAATAGAGGAGAGTCTCTTAAAGCTTCACGAGAATATTTTGGCAGCTCAAGTTATAGGTTTTGATGCCAGTAATTTTTATAAATCTGCAACAATAAATAAGGGCTCTCTGGATGGTCTTAAGAAAGACATGGTTGTTCTCGATCAAAATGGCAGTTTAGTGGGACGCATCATAGATCCTGTGGCCTTAAAAGAATCTAGAGTTCAGTTGATCACTGACAACGAAAGCGGAGTTGGTGTTTTTTCTAAGAAGAAGGAAGTCATGGGTATTCTGAGTGGCGATGGTAAAGGATATTGTTTTTTAGAATATATCCATGTAACAACCGAGGGTATTTACGAGGGAGAGGATATTATCACGTCTGGTAAGGATGGCCTTTTTCCTTCTGGAATCAAAGTGGGTAAAATTGTTTCCATAACCACGGGCACTTCGCTTTTTAAACAGGTAAAAGTTGAACCTTATTTTGATATTCGGCGTTTGGATCACGTGGCCATCATTATGAAAGATCCGATGGAGATTTTTTAAGAATTAGCTTTAATGAAAGACTTTATTAAGGTTTCCCTTGGAATCATCATTGCTTTTTTACTTTATACAGTTCTGAACAAAATCTCTCCTTCTCTGGTTCTGCTGTTTAATGTCTTTAGTTTGGTTGTTATCTACTTTGCTGTAGAAAAAAATGAAATTTTCGGTGCCTGTTTAGGAGCGTTTTGTGGTCTTATCCAGGATTCTTTTTCTTTGGGAGTTTTTGGAGTAGCAGGCCTTGCAAAAACAATTGCTGGATTCACGGCAGGATACATTGCGAAAAAAATAGATGTCAATCCTCCTTTACGCAGCTTCGTCTTTATCTTCTTGTTGATCAGCTTTGAATTCATTTTATGGGCTTTACTTTACTCGTTTATTTTTTCAGGAAGTATTAATACAGGAAGAGGATTGATCTTTTTTCAGCCTTTGGGTACTGCTCTGGTGGGAAGCTTCCTGTTCTTTTTTCTGAGAAAGTTCAAAAGGAGTGAACCCTAGTTTTATCCATGAAAAACAACAAGATTTACGAGGATCTTATTCTCGTTCTAAGAAGATCCAAGAAAATATTTATCCTTATCCAAGTATTAACCGTTTTTTTGTTGCTTAATTTTTGGAAAATTCAGGTTTTAGACTATAAAAAATACTGGGAACAATCCGAAGCCAACAGGATGAGAGAAATCGTCCTGCCTTCTCAGCGAGGATTGATCAAGGATAGAGGGGAGACCATTCTGGCTGATAACAAAGCCTCTTTCAAAGTTTCCATCATTAGAGAAAATTGTGAAGATTACGATAAATCCTGCCGGAAAATATCTCGCCTTTTAAAGATTGAAGAGGATGTTTTAAAGGAAAGGATTAAAAAGTACGAATCCTTTCCCATTTTCAAGCCAATCGTGGTTAAGGAGAATTTATCTTTTGAAGAGGTTGCTGTGATCGAAGCTAGAAAATTAGAATTTCCCGAATTATTTCTCCAAGCAGAGCCAAAAAGGTTTTACCCCTTTGGCAACCTTGCAGCTCATGCCCTGGGTTATATACAGGAGTTATCAGGGGAAGAGATAAAAAATGGTCTCTACCAACAGAGGCGTTTAGGAGATCTTATAGGGAAGACTGGAGTCGAAAAAGTATATGAAGCTACCCTGGTCGGAACAGATGGGGAAGCATTAGAAATTGTAGACAGCATGGGCAGGAGCAAAGGAGAGATAGCAAAACGTGATCCAGAAAAGGGGCAGAATCTTATTCTCACTTTAGATTATGCTCTTCAGGAGAAGGCCGAAGAGTTATTGGAAGGAAGAGAAGGGGCTGTTGTCATGATGGATCCTCAGACCGGTGAAATACTTGCCTTGGCCAGCTATCCTACTTTTGACCCCAATAAATTTATTGACCGCTTTACCCCTGAAGAATGGCTTGATTTAGTCACTAGTCCCGAGTTCCCGTTGGAGAATCGAGCTATTAGAGGCCAGTACGCTCCTGGTTCAATATTCAAGCTTGTAATAGATTTAGGAGCTCTTGAATTGGGTTTAGTGGATGAAAAGACGGTTTTTACATGTAAAGGTGAGATTGAGATTTATAATGAGCCCTTTGCCTGCTGGGTTAAAGAAGGCCATGGAGAAATGAATCTTATTCAAGGGATTCGGAATTCATGTAACATATATCATTATCAAGTGGGAAAGAAGATGGGCATCGAAGAGATTTCTCGCTATGCAAAGATGCTTGGATTTGGGGCGAGAACTGGTATTGATTTACCTGGAGAAAAAATAGGTTTGGTTCCTGATCCTCAATGGAAGAGGGAAGTAAGGAAAGAACGCTGGCAGCCAGGAGAGACTATTTCTGTTTCAATAGGTCAAGGCCCTTTATTGGTGACTCCTATTCAGGTGGCTATCTACACTTCTATTATCGCCAATAGAGGAAGAAAAGTTACTCCTCATTTACTTAATTCTAAATCCCAAATCGGGAATAAAATATTTACTGAAATCAATACCGTGGAGATTGAACCGTCCACATTTGAAACAATTATTCAAGGCATGTGGGAAGTAGTTAATAGAGGTGGAACAGGATGGGCTGCTAATGTAAAAGGATTCGATATTTGCGGAAAAACAGGTTCAACTCAGCTTATCAGTACTGAAAAATATGAGGAGAAGAAAGAGGAAGAGGAAGAGGAAGAAACTAAGACTCATTCCTGGTTTACAGGATTTGCTCCGAGGGATAATCCGAAGATCGTAGTAACCGTCCTCGTTGAATATGGCGGTATGGGTGGTGCCACCGCTGCTCCTCTGGCAAGGCAATTATTTAATTTATACAGAAGAAAATATGATTGATAGAAACCTCCTGAGAAATACTGATTGGATATTGATAGGCATATTGCTATTGAACTCTATTCTTGGAGTGGCATTTATCTACAGCAGCTCTCATTATCTGCCCGGAAATTATTATGTAAAACAGATCTTCTGGATTGTTCTTAGCTCGATAGCTCTTTTTTTATTTCTTTCCATAGACTATGATACTCTTGTCACTTATTCTTTTTATTTATACCTTGTCCTCATAGGGATACTCGGAGGAATTTTAATTTTCGGTACGCCTATAGCGGGAGCTAAAAGTTGGTTTAAATTTCCGTTTTTTAATGTTCAGCCTTCTGAAGTTGCTAAAATAATGATTATCCTTCTGATAGCTCATGTCTTTGCTAAATTTAGAAGAGACTATCTTTCGATGGGGAAGGGATTTTTAGGTGTTGCGATTATCGCTGTCCCTGGTTTCCTTGTTGCCTTGCAGCCTGATTTAGGAACTGCTTTTAGTTATGTTCCCATTTTATTAGCGGCGCTCTTCTTAGCCGGATTAAACAGGAAAACCATCATTGGTATATTGATTTTTGGATTGATTCTAGGGATATTCGGCTGGAATTTTGCCCTTAAAGATTATCAAAAAAAGAGATTAACTGCGCTAATTTCTCCTGGTCAGGATCCTCTGGGCTCAGGTTATCATATCCTTCAGTCAAAAATTGCTATTGGATCTGGGGGTTTTTTAGGAAAAGGTTTTGGAAAAGGAACTCAAAGCCAGTTGAGATTCCTGCCTGCCAGGCATACAGACTTTGTCTTTTCGGTTATAGGAGAAGAATTTGGCTTCATGGGCGTGGTACTTATCATGCTTTCCTACTCTTTATTACTTTGGAGGCTGTTTCAATCTATCGGCCACTCGAGAGATAGAACAGGGGTATATATTATTTTTATGGTGGCGATTATGATCGCTTTCCAATTTCTCATCAATTTGATGATGATTATTGGTCTCTTTCCGATAGCTGGAATCCCTTTGCCTCTATTTAGCTATGGAGGCTCCTCTCTTCTTACCACTTATTTAGGAATTGCCCTTGTGTTAAACGTCAAAATGAGAAGATTTGCTAATGTATAGCTGAAACAAAGACTACGACTTGCCCGCAATATAAGTGCTTATCAAATAACGAAGACAAAATAAAAACTTTCCGCATTATCAATTGCACAATCAACTTAATACAAATAAAATGATATGGTAAGAATCTGATTTTCTATGATGAAAGATTTAGAAAATATTCTGAAAGAAGTCGAGAAACCCGGGCGCTACTTAGGCGGTGAGTGGAATGAAATAAAAAAGAATCCGCTCCGTGTGAAAGCGAAAATTGCCCTTATCTTTCCTGACCTTTATGAGGTTGGGATGTCCTACCTAGGTCAAAAAATCCTTTATTCTGTTCTGAATGACAACCCATCTATTTTAGCCGAACGTGTGTTCGCTCCGTGGGTTGATTTTGAACAAAAACTTAGATCACGAAATATTCCTCTTTATTCTCTCGAGAACAAAATTCCACTAGATCAATTCGATGTCCTGGGTTTTTCCCTTCTTTATGAGCTCAATTATACCAATGTCTTGACCATCCTTGATTTAGGTCATATTCCTCTTTTTTCTACACAGAGAGACCTGGAACATCCTTTGATCATCGCAGGCGGACCGGCTGTTTTCAATCCGGAACCCGTGGCTTCGATTTTTGACCTGTTTCTGGTCGGAGATGGAGAAGAAGCTTTCATGGAAATCATTGAAAAATTCTTAATCCTGAAGGAGGAATTGAAAGAAAAAAGTGCAGTGTTAAAAGAGATGGCCAAGATTAAGGGAGTCTATGTTCCTTCCCTATACACTGCCTACCAACCTCAAAACTCTTTTCTTATGGCAGTAAAACCTGGTAATGGCGTGCCAGAGAAGATTGAAAAGAGAATTCATTTCCCTTTTTCTGAAGCGCCTTTTCCTGAAAAAATCGTTGTTCCAAATATCAATGTCATTTTTGACAGAGTAGCAGTTGAGGTGGCGCGGGGTTGTTATCATAAATGCCGGTTTTGCCAAGCATTGAGTATCTATTTTCCTCATAGAGCGAAAAGTCCTTCTTTTGTCCTGGAAAAGGTGCTAGAGAGCCTTCGGCTAACGGGTTATGAAGCCGCATCATTGTCCTCTCTCTCAGTGGGTGACTACCCTTATCTCTGTGATATTGTTGAGACTTTAATGACTGAACTTGAAAAACAAAAGATTTCCCTCTCGTTGTCTTCTTTGCGTCCCAAGGGATTATCTTCAGAGGTAGCTAAGAACATTATCAAGGTTAGAAAGACTGGATTAACCTTGGTTCCAGAAGCAGGGACAGAAAGACTGCGCCGGGTCATCAACAAGAATTTGAAAAATAGCGAGATGCTCGAGGCTACGGAGAATGCCTTCTTTCAGGGGTGGAAGCTACTTAAATTTTATTTTATGGTTGGGTTGCCGACCGAGAGAGATGAAGATTTAGAAGGAATAGTGAGCTTGGTGGAAGACGTGATAAGGATTGGATCTAAAACTCTTAAATCTCCTCCTAATATCAATATCAGCGCAACATCATTCATCCCCAAACCGCATACCCCTTTCCAATGGCTTAAAATGGAAGACGGAAAGATTCTGGAAGAAAAACACAGGTTTCTTAAGTCCCGTCTGAGAAAGTATCCCTTTGTTAAATTTAAAAATCATTCTCTTAAAGATTCTATTCTGGAAGCTGTCTTTTCCCGGGGCGATAGTCAACTTACTCAGGTCTTGTTTCAGTCGTGGAAAAATGGTGCTCGCTTTGAAAGCTGGAGCGATCTCTTCGACTTTCGTATCTGGGAAAAAGCTTTTGAATCTGAAAGCATCGATTACGGACTTTATCTTGAAGCTTTGGACAGAGATGCAGTTCTCCCTTGGGATCATATTGATACGGGAATAAAAAAATCCCATCTGCTTCAGGAGTTAGATAAGGCTTTAAAAGAAGAGCAAACTTTGTCCTGTCTCGAGAATAAATGTGATTTGTGTCAGGGATGCAATCTTTCGCCCCTACTGGAGAGAGAGTTTCAGGAGCAAATAGAAATCCCATCAGGGCAGCATTCTTTTTTTGGAAAGAAGACTCAGAATATTTTTCGTTATCGAGCAATCTATTCAAAGCGCAAAAATGCAAAGTTCATATCTCATTTAGACTTAAGCAATATTATCCAGAGGACTTTCCGGAGAGCTGGCATTTCAGTTGTCCATTCAGAAGGTTTCCATCCAAAAATGGCGATATCTTACCTTCCTGCCCTTCCGTTGGGCATGGAGGGAAAGGCTGAAATTGTTGAGTTCAAATCCCAGTATCTGTTTGAAGAAGACGAATTTGTTTCACAAGTGAATAGATTTCTGCCTGTAGGCGTTAAATTTTTAGGCTTGAAAAAGTTCAAAACTTTTAAACCTCGTTTGAATGAAGAGATAAAAACTTTGGTCTATTCAGTTGACTTGAAGAGTCGAGCAACAAAAGAAGCTCTAAAAGCAATCTGTAAAGAAAAGAATATTTCTTCAGATGATGATTACAAGAAAGTGGAGAAAATCGTCGATGATTTTTTAGCAGATAATAAGAATGGGAACATCGAAGGAATATTCCCTGATAGGAAGAGGAAAAAACTTTTTATTTATTTGAAGCATTCTGCACATAAAAATGTTCGTTCTCAAGAAATTGTGGAGAATATTTTAAGGATAAAAAATCCTGTTTTTGTGATGGCAAGGGAAAAGGTCTTGTTTAGAAGTGAAGAAAAATTGACATAAGAAAAGGTTTCCAGTATAAAGCTTGATGATAGTAGCAATTCTTTAATATTAATATCGGTCCAAAGAAAAAAATAAGGAGGAGAGAGTGATTGGTTACAGTTTAACAGAGGAGCAGGAAGCTCTTCAGGCTATGGCTCGGGAATTTGCCGAAAAAGAAATGAAACCCAAAGCTGCAAAGTATGATCAAGGACACGAATTTCCTGAAGAGGTCATGAAGAAGGCTTTCGAAGTTGGATTTCTTACCTGCAAAATCCCTAGGGAATACGGAGGAGAAGGTTTATCTGATATTGATACAGTTATCATAAGTGAAGAACTTGCTGCTGGTTGTGCTGGAATGTATACAACAATGATGGTCAATGCTTTAGCTTACACACCTATTATTCTTTTTGGCACCGATGAACAGAAAAAGAAATATCTAACGCCTCAGACTGAAAAAATGTCTTTTGCTTCTTTTTGTCTTACCGAGAGAGAAGCGGGTTCTGATGCAGGCGCTCTTAAGACCACAGCGAAAAAAGTTGGCTCTGAGTACGTTATCAACGGCTCTAAATGTTTTATATCCAACGCGGGAATAGCTGAACTATATACTGTGTTCGCCAATTCAAACCCTGATAAGGGAATGCGCGGAATCAGCGCTTTCATTGTTCCCCGCGAAACTCCTGGATTAACCATAGGAAAGGTTGAAGATAAGATGGGGCAAAGAGCTTCTAACACAGCTGAGGTTATTTTTGAGGATGTCAAGGTCCCATTGGAAAATCTATTAGGAAAAGAAGGGATAGGCTTCATCATAGCTATGAAGACTTTGGATAAAACGAGAGCTCCTGTAGGAGCTGCAGGAGTAGGAGTGGCAAAAGCCGCTCTTCAGTATGCGATTGAATATGCAAAAACGAGAATTCAGTTTGGAAAGCCTATTGCTCTTTTTCAGCATATAGCTTTTCAAATAGCCCAGATGGCCATGGAGATAAACGCTGCCCGCCATCTTGTCTGGCACGCAGCCTGGCTTCTGGACGAAGGAAAGCCTTGCGGTAAAGAATCAGCTATGGCTAAGGCTTATGGTTCAGATGTAGCCATGAAGGTAACCACTGAGGCCGTTCAGATTTTAGGCGGATACGGATACATGAAAGATTATCCTCTGGAAAAATTAATGAGAGATGCCAAGCTCCTTCAAATTTATGAGGGGACAAACGAAATTCAGCGCTTGGTCATCTCACGAGAAGTTATAGGTCCCATAAAATAAATATTTCTTGGTAGGGGCTTGATTCTTCTGTAGGGGCTTGATTTATCAAGCCCACCTTTTTTTGGGGGATTTTATAATATATAGGGTTTTGATTTATCAAATCCGCACTTTTTCTGCAGGATTTGATTTATCTGTAGGAGATTATTATTTTGTGGGGGCTTGATTTATCTGTAGGGGTTTGATTTATCAAACCCGCACTTGTCTATTGTATTTGAGCTTTTTTACTTGCTAATGATATCTAAAAGGTCTTCTTCGACAGATTTGACAGGATTTTCGATTATCCTTCCTTTTTCTTCATTATTGATCAATATAATAAAGGTTGGAACTTTTATGATGTTTTTTCCTTCGATAAATGGCTTTCGAGAATCATTATCCCTGGGGATTCCGATATAGGTCGTTATAAAAAGAGGGTTATCTACCATATCCATAATCTTGAAATAAGCGCTAACATTTCTTTTGGTATCAGGGCACCAGGTTCCTAGAAAGATTTCTATTTTGATTTTGGACGGAATTGATTGCAGCTTTTCGATAACTTCCAGGTTTGGAACATAAGAAGCTACTTCTTCTTGCCAGTCAGGAAAATTCTCTAAGATCTCTTCTTTGCTCAGAGGTCCGAGTAATTCTAATGTCCCATAGGCAGAGATGGAAAGGAAAAAAATGATGCATAAAAAAGGAACTATTATTTTTTTCATTTGATATTTATTAGGAGAGAGGAGCAATGCTTTTTATATGGTTCCTGTTTCTTCTTCTGTGAAGTATTCAGGGATTATCCCCATGACTTCGACCCCTGCTCCTCTGGCAATGTCAATAAGCTCGATTACTCTGGAGTAGGGGATTCTTGCGTCGGCTCTGATGAATATTGTCTTATCCTGGCGGGGAGCGTAGATAGTTCTTAGTTCATTCTGAACAAGATCAAACTCCATGTATCTTTGGTTAATATCCACTTTCATGTTGTTATGCAACGTCATAACGATAACACCTGCAGGTGCTGCTGACTGCTCTGCCGTAGTTTCAGGCAGTTTTACGTCCACTCCCTTTTGCACCATCGGCGTTATAACCATGAAAATAATGAGCAGAACTAATAGGACATCACACAGAGGAACCACGTTAGGCTCAGCTCTTGCAGGCATCATATCCTCCTTGTTTCCAGGATTGACTACAAATTAATTTTACGACAGATTTTTTCGCTTTGTCAACGTGTTTATTTGATTTTTTTCTGTTTGACATATATATTTGTATTTGAACAAAGAAAGGAGGAAGCATGAAAGAGTTAAGGGTAGAAGTGGTGGGAGTTAAAGAAAGGTGTGGAGCGAAACATAAAGAAGGAGACATCTTTTTCATCAGGGGTGAAGGGACGATTGAAATACCCGAGAGGAAGAAAGTTTGTATTTATGCATTGAATAGTCTCTTTCCCTTTTTAACTACCAAACAGAGGGAAGATGAACTTCCTCATGATGATTGGATTTCTGAGACAGAAACCTTATGCTGTCCTGATCCAAAAGGAGTTGTTTTCAAGGTTACTCCCCTTCCATGAATCCGGAACCCGTCGGGAAGACAGTTCAATTATTTTAGCCGCAAGCTTTAACCACGTTCAGGTTTGATAAGTCAAATCCCTACGTCAGACAAAATATTTTAAATGTGGGTTTGATGAATCAAACCCCTACATGAATAAAGCCCCTACAATAAGGTTTGATGAGTTTGGCTCCCGCATCAAACAAAGTCTTTTGAAAGGTGGGCTTGATGAATCAAGCCCCTACAGGTAAATCAAGCCCCTACAGTTTTTCTTTATTCCCTATGCTTTTTTGACTTTCCGTTTTTGTGAACAGGATGTATCGGGCATCATAAACAATAATAGATGCCAGAACTATGAGGATAAGACTAACGCATCCTAAAAGATATCTTTTTGCCTGGAAAAAGTAATATCCCTGGTAGATAAGAGCGCCGAGAGTGGTAAGCAGCATGAAGATAGCCGGGTAGACTGTATATTTTTTGGGTCTTCTTGTGGCTACCAAGTAGGAAGAGACAACGATTAATGCCAGGGCTGCTACGAGCTGATTTGAGGCTCCAAAGACAGGCCAGATAACTTTATAACCTTCGGTTCCTCCCAGAATTGCTGCAAATACAAGAACAACGAGAGATGCTATCCATCTGTTATTGAGAACAGGCACCTTTTTTCCCATAAGCTCTGTGGTGATAAACCGCCCGAGCCTTGTTCCGGTATCAAGGGTTGTAAGGACAAAAGCATTGAGCATGATCATCCCAAAGAAAGAACCTATGACCAGGGTAAGACCGGGAAGAAAAGAGACGAGCCTTCCGTATCCTGTGGCAAATGCCCTGATCGGATCTCCTACTGATGTCATTAGGTACTGAAAACCAAACTGACTTTCTGCCCCTGAAGTATCCCAGATCAGAGCACTTGCGGCAATGAATATTACAAGGCCTGCAAGAGCAGCTTCTGTGACCATGCCGCCGTATCCAATCAATTTTCCGCTGGCTTCATCTGGTAATTGCTTGGCTGTTGTTCCGCTGGCAACCACGGAGTGGAAGCCAGAAATGGCGCCGCAAGCAATGATGACAAAGAGCATGGGCCAGAGGGGACCGCCCTCCCAGGGTTTGCCGCCTTTGCTCAGGAAAGAAACAAAAGCAGGAGCATTCATCGAGGGATGCAGGATAATTAATCCAAGATAGCCTAATCCGAGCCCCAAAAAGAGAATCCAGGTGCTGATATAGTCCCGAGGTTGGAGGAGAAACCAGACAGGGAGAGAGGAAGCGAAGAGGCTATAAATAATCAGAACATAGAACCAGAAATTCTGGCTGGATATCCCGATTATCTGAGCGGGAAGGATTATTGGCACCATATTGCCCAGGTAAATGAGGAGAAAAAGGAAAAGGAGAGAGATAATAGTTCCGGCGACAATATTGATGCCCTTTTTATATGTCAGCCAACCAAAGAGCATAGCAATGAATACAAGTCCAAAGGTGGGAATGACTATTTCAGGTTGAGAAACAAGCGTCCGAGAAGCAACGACAGCAAAGACGGCTATGACCAGCGCCAGGGCTAACCAAAGAAAGATAGAAAATATTATCTTCGCTCGCAAGCCCAGAGTCTTTTCCGAGATATCGGCTAAAGAGGTGCCTTTATTCTGGACAGATGTCATGAGTGATGTGTAATCATGAACTGCGCCCAGGAAAATGCTGCCGAGAGCTACCCAAAGGAGAG
>Ga0209427_10001620_pt1 | contig 26107 bp, 18 predicted proteins | sample DeeMarSWOR136_30_FD_187465 | JGI IMG/M metagenome (GOLD analysis project Ga0209427, IMG submission 187465) | Marine sediment microbial communities from White Oak River estuary, North Carolina - WOR-1-36_30 (SPAdes) (version 2) | ecosystem: Environmental > Aquatic > Marine > Intertidal zone >...
GTGACCATCGTATCTGTCGTCGAAGTAAACATCAGCGCCAGGTCAGTCGGACCGGTTTTCACGATCGGCTTTTTAATCGCAAAGACTAAAGTGCTGTCAAAATTATTGCTTAACGCAGTGTCTCCTTCAGCGATCAATCCACTTTTGTTGATGAGGGGAAAAAGTGAATCTGACAATAAATCTGAAACTTCAGCACGAAAAGTAACAACTAATGAGTCGCCACTCAATAGGGAATCAAATTGCCAAAACAAACTGTCTTTGGTTTGTCTTGATGGAGAGATATTGAAAGCAAAGAGATTTACGGAGTCGGGGAACACATTCCACAGTTCAAAACTATGCGCTGTTGCCGGTCCAAAATTTTCAATAATTAATGAATAAGAATAATCTCCACCCTGGAAGACAGCAGGGAAGATCTCATTACCAATTTTAATCGTCGTATCGGTAACTACCAATTGTTTTGTTGATAAATCATAATTCCGGGATGGTGGCTGTTCAAAAATAACCTGTATTGTATCGACTGCAAAATTGTTGTAAAGGGTTGTATCATTGGAACCATACAGATAAGCTTCACTAATGAGTTGATGCAACTCTTTGGGAACAGGCTCTGCAAGTTTAACAGATATGGAAATTGATAATTCTGCGTTGGGTTGAAAATTCCAGAATTCCCATATTAGTGAATCATTTCTTAAAATCTGCGGTTGGACAGTGGCATTCCGATAAGCCACCGAATCTGGTAATACGTGGGTTAGCCTAACAGTATCTGCTGCAAATTCGCCGAGATTTTTTATCGTTACAATGTAATCATAAATCTCTCCCGGACGAACTCCACCGCCATAGTTTGGATTATTTGTGGTATCGGTTTCAGAAGTTAAAGATAAAGCAAGGTCTGTGTACCTTGGTATTTCTTCAATTTTTTGAATCGCATAAACTGTAGTCGTGGCGAAATTATTTTCTGGAAGTGTATCATTTTCAGCAATCAATCCACTTTGGTTAATCATGGGAAAAGGCGAATCAGGGATGGAGTCTGCAACAGTCGCGTTGAATGTTATTTTGAGCGAATCACCTGCTTCTAATGAATCGAATTGCCAGAACAAACTATCCGCATTCTGTTTTGCTGGTGGAACATTAAATTCGGAAATTATTGCTGAATCTGGAAAGACATCCCAAAGTGTAAAATGATAAGCAATTCCTGGACCGAAATTCTTCACTAAAAGCTGATAGGTATATTTGTCCCCCAACAACACAGCCTGCACCGTATCCCCTTCCACTTCAATTGTGGTATCGGTAATCGCTAATTGGCTCATTGATAGGTCATAATTAATTGGCAGAGCTGGCTTCCGGAATAGCACCATCACTGTATCAGTTGCAAAATTATTTGTCAGTGTTGTATCGTCTGGTGATGTGAGTTTCGCTTCACTGATTAATTCAGAAAAATCTTCAGGCACATTATCTTTCAATCGCACTGATATTGAAATATTGGCTTCATTTCCGGGTTGAAAATCAAAAAACATCCAGAGGAGTGAATCCTTTTTTGAAAGTTGAGGAGGGATATTTGCGCTAATAAAGTCAATTGAGTCAGGTAATAAATGAACCAATTGAACAGTATCAGCAACGTTGTGACCCAAATTTTTTATTGAAATAAGGTATTCGTACTTATCCCCAGGATGCACTGCATTGATTGTATCAGGGTCTACTACCACAAACGTATCAGTTTCGGAACAAAAAGTGATGGCAAGATCAGTTAGCAAAGGCTCTACTTTTTTTTCAATTGCATAAACTGTTGTGGTTGCAAAATTATTTTCAGATAAAGTATCGTATTTTGCTATCAATCCACTGCGGTTCTTTAATGGAAAAGGTGCAAATGGCAATGAATCAGCAACAGTGGCTTTAAAATTGATTGAAATAAAATCACTGCAGGCTAAAGAATCGAATTGCCAGAATAAAGTGTCCTCAGTTTGCTTTGTTGGAAAAATATTGAAATCAGAAAGAACTACGGAATCAGGGAAAGCATCCCATAAATTGAAGTTGTATGCAGTTCGCGGACCTAAATTTTCAATTTTCAATAAGTAACTATAATTATTTCCCTGAACCACTGCTGGCATTGTTTGATCGTCAATTTCAGTTGTCGTGTCTGTAATTGCTAATTGACTTAACGATAGATCATAGTTTTGTGGCGGTTTAATGATCAGCACACTAATCGTATCGATAGCGAGATTGTTTGAAAAAGTTGTGTCATTAACCGCGTAAATTTTTACCTGACTGATTAATTCAGATAATTCTTCAGGTATCTTCTCTGCAAATTCAACGTCTAGCGAAATATTTACTTCATCGTTGGGCACAATACCAGTTAGTACCCACACAAGTGAATCATCCTCAACAAATTGTGGTGGAGTTGAAACATCAATAAGCAGAACTGAGTCTGGTAAATGGTGCACTAATTTCACAGTATTGGCAAGGTTGGGACCAAAATTATTTACTTTAATAACATATTCATAACGATCTCCTGGACGTACAGCATTAACTGTATCACTATCAATAACAACAGAAGTGTCAGTATTTGAGATTAAATTCACTCCGACGTCCGTATTCCGACACATTGGTTCGCCCCCAACAAAATAACGTCCGACTCCCTTCCCTTTTTTATCAGGTAAATCAACCTTGACATCAACCAAACGCCAAGTCTGGTTAAAGAACGGATCAGGGGAAGTATGTGCCATCACATAATAATTTTGCATTAGAGCCGACAACTTCCCAAAAATTATCTTCATCTCTCTGGCAGTAGCTGCCTTGAAAAATAGCGCGCTGGTTTGCTTGGCAATTTGTTTTAGTACCTCCTCATCGGTCACATCCCCCAGTGCAATTGTGTAGATTGGAAGATTGTACGTACGGGCGCTATCGATGACTGCTTGTGGAGAAATTTTAGAACTGTTATCCTGACCATCAGTATAGATAATGATCGCACGCCTGCCTGTCTCTGATTTTGTACCCTGAATTGCTTCCATCAAAGCGTCATAAATAGCTGTTCCCCAACTTACTCTGGCATTATTAATGGTTTGCTTTAATAAAGCGGTGTCACTGGTCATTTCCTGGTACACTTTTACGGAACCTGAGAACTGAATAATTCCGCCGCGATCAATTGGTCGGAAAAGATCAACATATAAATTCGCGCCTGCTTTGGCGTCTTCTAATTCTTCAGTCATGCTGCTGCTAACGTCCATGACCAACATTGTGCTGGTAGGCAGGTATTCGATCCACCGCACCTCGGTAATTAGCGGTAGTGGACGCTGATTGTAAAGATCAGGATCATCCGGAATAGATGGATCTTCTTCATGGAATTCAAGAATCGGCTGCCATATCTTTTTGATGGGCATGCCATTTTCAGCAATATCGTTGGGACCAAGCCAGCGCGAAGTATCTGCCAGTCCCGTTACGATATCCCCGGAACTATCCACTACTGAAATCGTCGAAAGAATGGGATTTGGAAAGTTGGCAAAAAGACCGCGTAATGAGAGCTCTCCATTGATAGCGATATTGTTGATACAAATAATGAGTTTATCTTTACAAATTGTATCAGATAAATATTTCGCATTCAGATCTATGGGTTTAAAAATCAAAAAAATGATTAAAATTGAAAGTGCGATTAAATTTTTTTTATTGCGAACTGAGTTCATCGTTAAACTACCAATTCATGGTTTTATCTTTCTTTAAATTTTTTTTGTAACCTACAATATTATGTTAAAAATAATATATATTTATATTAAAAGTCAAGTATTTTTTTAATTTTTGTTAATAAATATAAATTTTTGAGATCGAGGTATGATATTTATTGCAATTTTATTTTAAATTAATTATCTTTATGTAAATTTTACTATCTCTAAATTACTAACTTTCATTATTTCAGGAGTAGTCTATCATGAATGATTCTGACTCATCTAAAAAATATGTACAATTGGATCACACGGGAGATATACGGATTAAGGTTTTTGGCGATTCAGTTAAGGAGCTATTTATCAATGCTGCTTACGCTCTTTTTGACTTAATAACAGATGTTAGCAAAATAGAACCGCAATTGGCAGAAACCGTCGAAGTAACCGGTACTGACAAAGAGGAATTACTTGTCAATTGGCTTTCAGAGTTAAATTACATATTTGTCACAGAATCAAAAGTCTTTAATAAATTTGAGATAGTGCATTTTGGAGATCAGGAAATGTCTGCGACGGTTATAGGAGAAAAATTTAATTCTCACAAACATTCATTGAATACCGAAATTAAAGCCGTGACGTTTCATGATATGCAGATCGAAAAAGTGAAGAATATTTGGGAGACAAAAATTGTATTTGACATTTAAATTTCATATTATTGAAAGAGGGATTAGATAACCAAATTTCTAAAGTTAGGTGGGTGAAATAATTTATGAGTGATTTTAAATTAAAAAAAATAAATGATTTTCTTTGGGAAATTCCTAAAGAAAATAAAATGAGGGTGCCGGGTCGAATTTACTCCTCGGAAAAAATGCTCGCTAAGATTAGAGAAGACAATTCTCCAATACAGGTCCAAAATGTTTCCCAATTGCCAGGTATCGTAAATTATTCAATGGCAATGCCCGATATTCATTGGGGTTACGGATTCCCAATTGGCGGAGTTGCTGCTTTTGATTTGAACAATGGCGTTATTTCTCCAGGCGGCGTTGGGTACGATATTAATTGTGGAGTCAGGTTGCTAAGAACAGATCTAACCAGGGAAGCAATTAAAGATAAAATTCAGGATCTCGTGACAGGAATGTTTCATTATATTCCTACCGGTGTCGGTTCGAAAAGTGATTTTAAAGTCAACGAGAACCAATTGAAACAGGTTATGATCAAAGGGGCGAGATGGGCAGTCGACCAGGGCTATGGCGATGAAAATGAATTGGAAAAAATTGAAGAACATGGCCAGATGGAAGGTGCTGATCCCACAACTGTTTCCGATAAAGCCATAAAGCGGGGATTGCCTCAATTAGGAACCCTTGGCTCTGGTAATCATTTTGTAGAAATTCAGTATGTTGAAGAGACCTACAATGATTCGCTGGCACAACGGCTGGGATTGTACCCAGGGCAGATAACTGTTTCAATCCACACTGGTTCACGTGGCTTTGGCTACCAGGTTTGTGATGACTATATCCGAACTATGATTCAAGCTTCCCAGAAATATGGTATTGAGTTACCAGATCGTCAGCTTTGTTGTGCACCAGTTAATTCGCCAGAGGGGAAAAAGTATTTTTCAGCTATGGCTTGTGCTGTGAATTATGCATTTGCTAACCGTCAAATCATTTCTTATTGGGTGAAAGAATCTTTTATGCAGGCGCTAAATTTAAGTCCGAATAAAGTTCAGTTTGACACCGTTTACGAAGTCGCACATAATATCGCAAAATTTGAAACACATACTGTGGAAGGAAAACAAAAGAAAGTTTGTGTTCATCGAAAAGGCGCCACACGAGCGTTTGGGCCTGGCAGAATTGAACTCCCCGAAGTTTATCGGGATATGGGGCAACCAGTCTTAATCCCTGGCGATATGGGAAGGTGTTCTTATGTACTCATCGGAACAGAGGGGGCGATGGAACAAACTTTTGGCTCTACCTGCCACGGTGCTGGACGAGTTTTGAGCCGTCAGAAAGCCAAAAAGGCGGCGCAGGGCCGGGCGATTCATCGTGAGTTAGAAGACCAGGGAATAATTGCTATGGCTGCAAGTCGAGCAACCATGGCAGAAGAAATGCCAGAAGCCTACAAGGATGTCTCTGAAGTGGTTGAAGCTGTTGTTGAAGCGGGAATTTCCAAAAAAGTTGCAAAGCTTCGTCCTATGGGCGTTATTAAAGGTTAATAGAATATTTGCAGGAGTAATTTTATGTCACTCCACGATGTTGAGAATCGCTTAAAAGAATTAAGAGAAGAAATAAATTTCCAAAATTACCGCTATTATATTCTGGATGATCCCGAAATTTCCGATGCAGAATACGATCGCTTAATGCGAGAACTGCAAGCCCTGGAACAGCAATACCCGGAACTGGTTACGCCAGATTCCCCAACCCAGCGCGTTGGCGCCAAGCCGCTGGAGGCTTTTGAATCGGTTCCCCATTCGTTGCCGATGCTCAGCCTGGATAATGCATTCAATGAGGGAGAAGTTAGGGAGTTTGATTCTCGAATCAGACGACTATTGCTTTCGGATCAGAAAGTAGAATATATTGCCGAGCCAAAATTTGATGGATTGGCAGTGGAATTGGTTTATGAGGGTGGGCGATTTACCGTCGGTTCAACCCGTGGCGACGGCATGGTCGGTGAAAACATCACACAAAATTTAAAAACCATAAGGACACTTCCACTCAAGTTAATCGATCGGGAAATACCTGCGCCAGAGAGGATAGAAGTGAGAGGGGAGGTAGTCATTGCGAATGATGAATTTGAAAAGCTCAATCGTCAGCGAGAACAGGAGGGGCAGTTGTTATTCGCTAATCCTCGAAATGCTGCTGCTGGCTCACTCAGGCAACTGGATCCCAAAATCTCTGCTTCCCGACCTTTGGATATATTTCTTCACAGCGTTGGACAGGTTGTTGGTTTCACTTTCGAATCTCACTGGCATTTTTTAGATACGATTGTAAAATGGGGTTTAAAAGTTTCTCCTATGAGACGTCTTTGTCGAAATCTTGATGAAATATTTCAATTTTACAATGAGTTAACTGACCAGCGTGAACAGTTGCCCTATGAAATTGATGGCATGGTCATTAAAGTCAATAGCTATTCGCAGCGAGAAATTATCGGAATAAAATCACGAAGCCCTCGCTGGGCAATCGCCTATAAATTCCCAGCGAGACAGGAAGTTACGCAAATCCTTGATATCAAGGCTCAAGTGGGAAGGACAGGAACTTTAACTCCAGTTGCTATAATGAAGCCCGTACAAATTGGTGGCGTCGAAGTGAGCCGCGCAACATTGCACAACCAGGATGAAATCGACAAAAAAGATATTCGAATTGGAGATTGGGTTGTCGTACAGCGAGCCGGGGATGTCATCCCTGAGGTGGTAAAAGTTATCGACAGTCGTCGTAGTGGTAGTGAGAAAAAATACCAACTACCAGTTTCCTGCCCAGTTTGTGGCGGACATGTGGTTCGTTTGCCAGGTGAAGCTGCTCATCGCTGCCAGAATCTTTCCTGTCCAGCACAAATAAAACGACAGATTAAACATTTTGCCAGCCGCGGTGCAATGGATATTGAAGGATTGGGGGATAAACTTGTCGACCAGATAGTTGACAGTAACCTGGTAAAAGATCCAGCAGATCTGTATTTTCTCTCAAAACAGCAGTGGGCAAATTTAGAAAGAATGGCTGACAAATCAGCACAAAATATTATTGATGCCTTGGAAAAAAGCAAACAAATTGCTTTTGATCGATTTATCTTTTCGCTCGGAATTCGATTTGTCGGTGAACATGCTGCAAGACTTTTAGCAAATCACTTCAAAAGTTTATCCAATCTCAAAAACACAAGTTACGAGGAATTGCTTGAAATTTATGAAATTGGACCCCAAAGCGCGGAAAGCATTAGTCAATTTCTTAAAGAACCTAAAAATTTGAAAACAATTGAACGTTTATTATCTGCAGGAATAAAAATTGAACAAAAGGAGATGACGAAAGGAGAAAAGTTTGCCGACAAAATTTTTGTATTTACTGGTGCATTAGAATCTTTCACAAGAAATGAAGCTGAAACAATGGTTTCATCGTTAGGGGGACGGGCAGCGTCATCTGTCAGCAACCGAACCGATTATGTTGTTGTTGGAACAGACCCTGGCTCCAAAGCACAGAAAGCGAAAGAGTTGGGAGTGACAATTCTAACCGAGGAAGAATTCCGCAAGATGATTGAGGAGAATTGATACCCTAAATGGTTGTGTTAAATTATGTCTGGCAGGTCACCTTAATCACCATACAAATAATTTTTGGGTTATTGTTCCCGATTATTTTTTGTTGCATTATACTCAACATTCTTTCAAAAGAGCAGAATCAAAGACTTTTTTATATTGGTGGCTGGAAGGCTTTACTTCTCACCGCGTGGATCGGGACGCCGATACATGAATTCAGTCACTATTTGCTGGCTGTTATCACCAATCATAAGGTAGTTGATTTAAAACTATTTAAACCTGATAAAAAAATCGGTTCTATGGGTTATGTTCACCATAGTTATAAAGTTGATAATTTTTATCAGGCAGTTGTTGGAAACACATTTATCGCAATCGCCCCCTTCTTTGGAGGAGCTGCTGCAATCTATTTAATCAGCACACTAATCTTTCCTGAATTCTCATTGTTTGATAGTGATGTTCCACGCATTTCCTATCTCACAATTGATAATGCGCTGAAGTGGGAAAGCTACCTCCTATTTGGTAAAACAGCAATCAATTTTTTCAACTATCTTGTTGATCTTATTTTTTCTCCAAAAATGTTGGGTGATTGGAAACTCTATGTTTTTCTGTTTCTATTGTTAGGCATAGCCAATCATCTATCACCTTCTGCTTCAGATTTTAAAAATTTTTGGTCTCCGCTCGCTGTTCTCGTTTCAACAATATTTTTTCTTAATCTGATTATTTATCCACTGGTAAAAAATTCTGAAGAGATAATTACAACTGCCTCCAAATATATTTTCTTCTTTCTTCCAATTCTTTATCTATCTATTTTTATTAGTGGGCTTGGTCTAATCATTACCTATGCGATTTCCGGACTAATCTGGGTTTTTCGAAGATAATCGAACGATTTTTAGGATCAGTATTATAGCCTCAATTATTCATAAATTTTGAGAATTGTCTGTTCTGAAACCCTACGAAAATTTTGAAATGGAGCCCTAAGTCATCATTCAAATACCAAATAGATTGTTTGCGCTACTCTTCATCAAACGAACAATTCACTATGTCTTTTAAAAATTGCATAAACTCACCAGCAAATTCCTTCCGCCTCAAAGCAAAGTCCACTGTCGTTTTCAAATAGTCCATTTTGTTTCCAATGTCGTATCGTTTCCCCTCAATGATATTGCTGTAAATGTTTTCCCTTCGTAGCATGAGTCGCATCGCATCGGTTAGTTGAATCTCGTTGTTTTTTCCAGGCGGGGTATTTTCAATTACCTTGTAGATTTCCGGCGTCAAAATGTATCTCCCAGCAATTGCTAAATTGGAAGGACTCTTTTCAACCTCTGGTTTTTCTACTAATTCAGATACTTCCCAGATACTGTCGCTGATCTTTTTCCCACCGATAATTCCGTACCGTGACACTTTTTCTTTTGCGACAACTTCCACGCCAATTATCGTCTGGCGATATTGATTGTACACATCAATTAGCTGCTGCGTTACTGGAATGGCGGAATTGATAATCGTGTCGCCCAGGAGCACAGCAAAGGGTTCATTACCAGTGTGCAAACGAGCATGATAGATGGCATCACCCAATCCGTTCAACTCCTTTTGTCGAATGTAGTGGATATTTGCCATATCTGCGATGTGTCGGATTTCATTGTACAAACTGGTGTCATCATTATCTCCGAGCTTAGCTTCGAGTTCAAAATTTCGGTCAAAATGATCCTCAATCGCCCGTTTTCCTTTTCCCGAAATAATCAAAATATCATCGATACCTGAATCAACTGCTTCCTGAACCACGTATTGAATCGTTGGTGTGTCAATAATTGGAAGCATCTCTTTTGGCTGTGCTTTTGTAACGGGCAAAAATCTTGTTCCCAATCCTGCTGCTGGTATAACTGCTTTTCTCACCATAAGTTATTAGATCTCCTATATAATATAAGGCCTTATTACCCTCGCTTTAATTTTCTTTAATTCAACAACTACTTTTGTTAACATCTCATCATTGCTGTAAATTCCAATAATCGATCCGCCGGAGCCGGTGAATTTAGCCGAAGCCCCGCATTCCCGTGCAAAATGTATCATTTCCATGTTGCTTTCAGAGATATTCATAATTTTGCTTCGCTGATCAAAATTTTCATTGATCAGTTCGTTGAGCCTTTTTATGTCCTTTTTATGAATCACATCTTTACCCTCTTCTGCGATATCGGCAATTCGATTCAAGGTGTTTATCACAAATTCATCACCCTTTTCCCAGCGAGTTTTGATATCGCTCAGAACTTTACCAGAAACTTTTCCCAACTCAGTTTTGTATGCGATATAAAGGTTCGGGAGAAGCTTTGGATCAATTCTTTCGTAATAGCCATGTTTTTGAGATTCCATTTGCTTTTTATTAAAATCCATGTAAACACAGCCCTCGTAAACCTGGATAACCCGGTCCTGTAAACCGGCATTTATGCCTAATTCATCTATTTCAGCAGCAAGGACGATGGTGGGCAATATTTCATTGCGAATTTTCACTTTATAGAATTTCATCAAAGCACGCATTGTGGCAGTGATGATTGCACTTGAGCCAGCCAAACCCACCTGTCGGGGTATTGATGAATGGTAGCGAATCGTAAAATTTTTATTGCTCAATTTAATATTATTTTGATCGCAATATTCACAGAATTTTTTGATCGCAGCCTTAATGAGCCGATCACCGCCATAATAACCAACCAAATTAACAGATTCAACAAGATCATAGATATTTCGATAAATATTGGTATCCTGGTGTTGAGGTTCAATTTGAAGTTCTGGCGTTTGATATAAGGAGACATGAGCCCCAAAATTCCTTACAATGATTGAAATCGTTTTCCCAAAATATCCATCTGAGGGATTACCCAACAATCCAGCTCTGGCATAAGCCTGGGTTTCAATAATCATTTATTACCTCTTTCATTTATTCCCGAAAGGGATAAGTTTAAACAGCACCATGAGGTTCTGGAGCAAAATAATATCGGCATTTTTTAATTGTTAAAAATTATAGAGTTGATAAACCGCCTGTTCAATTTCCCTGACAAATTTAATGTTAAAAGTAACAATTTTCAAAGTATCAGTAAAATCACGTATTTTATTTGCATACGAGCCTGTTAATTTGGATCATTCAGGATCGAGGTGGTTCCGAATCGGGCTATAGCCGAGAAAAAATATTAGGATAAATATTGTTGTTATTCGAAGTAAGAGAGGGCTTCGAATTTTCACAGGTTTTATCTCTGTTACTTTCCTTGTATATCATCTAAAATTATCATAATCTTATGTTCAACTGAAACATTATATGATTGAACTAAATTTTCGTTCCACTGCTGCCATGATAATATTGTGGTATGATATACCAAAATTGCTACAAAATTTAAAGTGAATTTATGAATAATTGTCATTGGGAGATTTCATAGAAATAGCAGCGGTAGCAGAAATAGTAGCTATTAAGTCAATTCGATTTTAGATTGACGAATTTAGACTTAAGAATGCCTTTTTCTATTCATTCTAAATTCGTCATTTGCAATTCGTAAATCAGTCTGAGTTAAAATGTAACCAGCTTTTTTTAAAAGCAGATAAAATTGGCCTGATAATAATAAATCAGTTAAAAGGTTCGTTAATTTAGCTCCTTGAATTGAATCTTCAGCTCGCTCTAACAGAGGAATATAACCGTTTTTATTTTCAAATTTACTACAATAATCTTTTAGATATTGAAAATCTTTGCTCTTTTCACCAAGCTCCGAAATCCAATTTAATACAAAAAGGGAAACTTCTCTTTTAATTCTGGTATTAGATCATTTGCCATTTTAACAATAAGCTCCTTCCATTAACAAGAAAAATAAATTGCTATCCAATCCAAATGTTGCTCCTTTGTCTACGTGCCTATATTTGCACTTTACTAGATTCATGAAAAAATAGCTTGATTTGTTACTTTCTTTAACTTTCATTTAAACTTATTAACTTGTTTCTTGACTTTTAATAATTTTTTTGTTATAATATTCAGTTTTAGTTTTTTGTAATTTTTGATTTATCCTTTGTTTTATACTAAAAGCAGAGTGGTTTTCGGATTGGATGTATGTCATGTCCCGATATATCGGGACATCTACTAACTCTCTGTAATTATAGAGATTCCTGCATCCGCAGGAATGACATTCGAACAAGCTCAAAATCCGAAGACCTCTTCGTGTCGAGTATAATAAGGATTGATGCATTTACAATTCTCGAAATATTTGGGGTGGGATAATATTCTAATTCATTGAAAGTAATGAGGTTGGTGTTAAATGTCAAAAGTTAGCCCGCAAACCGTAATTCAAATTCTATCGGAACACATTCTTGTTGATGGATTTGATATCATTGTTGATCTTGAAAGGAGTCAGGGAAACTATTTATATGATGCTCGAAATGGTCGAAAATATCTTGATTTTTTTACTTTTTTTGCAACATTGCCAATTGGACTTAACCATTCAGGATTATTGACTCCACAGTTTAAGGAAAAATTATTAACTGCTGCGATCAATAAAATATCTAATTCGGATTTTTATACAGTTGAAATGGCGGAGTTTGTAGATTCTTTTGCCCGTATTGCTATGCCTGAATCATTACCTCATTTGTTTCTGATCAGTGGTGGAACGCTTGCTGTTGAAAACGCCCTAAAAACAGCATTCGATTGGAAAGTCCGTTTAAATTTTGAAAAAGGGTATACTCAGGAGCGCGGAACCCAGGTGATCCATTTCCAACAAGCATTTCATGGACGAAGTGGATATACACTATCATTAACAAATACAACAGATCCAAGAAAGACAAAATATTTTCCAAAGTTTAATTGGCCTCGTGTATTGAACCCTAAAATTTCTTTTCCGCTGGATCAAGAAAATTTAAGGAGGGTTCAACAAGCCGAGCAAACAAGCATCAAACAAATCAAGCGGGCGATTCAAGAAAATCCCGATGATGTTGCCGCCATTATTATTGAGCCAATTCAGGGAGAGGGTGGCGATAACCATTTTAGGCCAGAATTTTTCCGAGAACTACGAACAATTGCTGATGAGAATGACATATTATTGATTTTTGATGAAGTTCAATCTGGTTTAGGGGTGACAGGAAAAATGTGGGCTTATCAACACTTTGGTATTGAACCTGATATTGTGGCGTTCGGTAAGAAAACACAAGTTTGTGGCATTATGGCTGGCAAAAAGATTGATCTCATCGAAAATAATGTATTTGTTGAATCCAGCCGTATTAATTCGACGTGGGGAGCGAATCTGGTCGATATGGTGCGCTGCCAGCGCTATCTTGAGATTATTGAAGAAGAAAATTTAGTCCAAAATGCGGCTCAAGTCGGGAACTATTTTTTAGATCAACTATTGAACCTTCAAGAAAAGTACCCGAGTTTAATATCTAATGTTCGTGGAAGAGGATTGTTTATCGCTTTTGATTTGCCAGAAGAATATATTCGTGAACAGTTCATGAAACAAGCTCGCAGAAATGGTATACTTGTGTTGAAATGTGGTGAGAAGTCAATTCGATTCCGCCCTTCATTAAACACAACAAAGCAAATTGTTGACGAGGCGATTGAAATTATCAGCAACACCTTAACCTTTCTAATTAAAGATACTAACAGCAAGGGCTTTGCTGGAAAAGGGGAACTCTGATCATTTTGGAAGCGAAGCAAAAAGGAAAATTATATCTTGTCAGTACTCCAATTGGAAATCTGAAAGATATCACCTTTCGTGCCGTAGAAGTGTTGTCGACAGTAGATTTAATAGCTGCGGAGGATACAAGACATGCAGCAATATTATTGAATCACTATGACATAAAAACACCAACGACCAGCTTTTTTGATTTTAACAAAGAAAAGAAAACACCGACTCTGATTAAAAAAATAGTTCAGGGACAATCAATCGCTGTCATTTCAGATGCTGGAACGCCAGGGATATCAGACCCAGCATTTTACATTGTTCGGCAAGCAATTAAGGAGGGCATTTCAATAGAGGCAATTCCTGGAGCAACAGCCTTTATTCCAGCTTTAATTACATCGGGATTACCGACTGATAGGTTTGTATTCGAAGGATTTTTACCTCCCAAAAAAGGAAGGCAAAAACGCCTCCAGAAATTATCAGAAGAAACGAGAACAATAATTATCTATGAATCACCAAAGAAATTATTAAAAACATTGGGAGATCTTAACCAATATTTTGGGAATCGTTGTATTGCAATTGCAAGAGAACTGACAAAAAAATTTGAACAATTATATCGGGGGACGCTGGAGGATATTTGTAAACATCCAGATGTCCTGATGTTTAAAGGTGAATTTGTGATTGTTATCCAGGGAAAAGGATAATGTATTCGATATTTGATGTTTAATCTGTTTATTTTACTGTATCGGAATTTCAAAGTTCAGCACAAGACAGTGATACTGGATTCTCAACACTTGATTTCGGAAAATCCAGCATCCAGTATTGTTTTAATTAATTAAGGATCCCCAAAAAACAGCGCATCTTCGATATGCGAAGTTATGTTCAATAGATAAATAAATACTTAAATTCAAAACTATTTTCATAGAAGATTAAACACAAGGAGAACATTGAAGATAAAACTTGTTTTTATTCCAACGTGGTTTCAAGATCTTTATTTACGTTTAATAACTCCGGTTATAGATTTTTTTATTAAACGTAATCTAAATCCTAATCACTTCACAACGATAGGACTTATTCTCAGCATTTTTGCTGCTTACTTATTTGCAAACAGCAAATTATTATTTGCTGGTATCCTGATGATTATAGCAGGAACCTTTGATATCATTGATGGCAGGGTCGCCCGCGCCACTAATAGAGTGACAAAATTTGGCGCTCTCTATGATTCGACGCTTGATCGATATGCGGAAGTTATGATTTTTTTCGGATTAGCCTATCATTTCGTAAAAAAAACTTTGGAGAATTGGCAAGCAGGTGATGCCAATCTTTCACTCATTACTGCTGTTGTAGTGTCTGTGGCGTTGGGTGGAGCTATTATGACCAGTTACGTTCGGGCTCGAGCTGAAGGACTTGGTCTTAAATGTCAAGTTGGAATAATGCAACGCCAGGAACGGATTGTGCTTATCGCATTCGGTGCTATTTTTACTTGTTTTCACGAGATTACTCTGGTGATCGCAATATTTTTGGTCGCCATTTTTTCCAACATTACGGCAATTCAACGCCTGTACCATGTTTGGATTACTGAAAAAAAATAACAATAATGAGAGAGTGGTTGGTTATGTTTGTTACAATGTGTAAATCAAAAATACATCGTGCTACTGTAACCGATGAGAATTTAAATTACGAAGGTAGTATTACCATTGATAGAAAGTTGATGGACGCTGCTAATATTCTTCCATTTGAAAGAGTACAGGTACTGAATATTAATACCGGTAAAAGAGCGGAAACTTATGTAATTGAAGGCGATCCTGATTCGGGAACGATCTGTTGTAACGGCGCCTTGGCACGAATGGTGGAAATCGGTGATCTGTTAATCATTGTTGGCTATGGTTTGATGGAAGAATCTGAAGCTAAAAATTTTGTTCCTAAGGTTGTTTGCGTGAATGATCAAAATCAGATTTTAGGGTAGAAATAACTTTTTTAAGAGTGCAGGCATTTCGAAATTTCAAATCCTGCGGTGTGATAATGCAATTATGTTAACGAGGAGGGAAACTTGTGAAAAAAACAGTTACAATTGAAAAACCAACAGGGAAATTAGGTGTCTTATTGCCAGGATTAGGAGCGGTTGCAACAACTTGTATTGCTGGTGTTACTGCAATTCGTAAAGGCATTGCCAAACCTATTGGTTCTTTAACCCAGATGGGCACCATCAGGCTCGGTAAACGAACTGAAAAAAGAGTTCCTAAGATAAAGGAATTTATTGAACTGACAGATCTAAATGACCTGGTATTCGCTGGTTGGGATATTTTTACTGATGACGTTTATCAAGCAGCGTTAAATGCTGGAGTTCTTTACCAAGATTTATTAGATAATATCCGCTTAGATATCGAGCAGATAAAACCCATGAAGGCTGTCTTCGATCAAAATTATGTTAAAAAGCTACATGGTACACACATTAAACGAGCAGCGACAAAATATGATTATGCTCAACTTTTGATGGAAGATATAGATAACTTTAAGAGATCAAACAATCTTAACAGAATGGTAATGGTCTGGTGTGCCAGTACAGAAGTCTATCTGAAAGCCGATCCAGTACATCAAACAATTGAGACTTTTGAAAAAGCAATGAAAGAGAATCATCCAGCCATTGCCCCAAGTATGATTTATGCTTATGCTTCGATCGCCTCTGGCGTACCGTTTGCCAATGGCGCACCAAATTTAACTGTTGATATTCCCGCCCTGATTAATTTTGCTCAACAAAACAAGGTTCCAATTTGCGGAAAGGATTTTAAAACTGGGCAGACCCTGATGAAAACCATTCTTGCTCCTGGATTCAAATCTCGAATGCTTGGTTTGAATGGCTGGTTTTCTACAAATATTCTCGGTAATCGAGATGGCGAGGTTCTTGACGACCCAGATTCGTTTAAAACAAAAGAAGAAAGCAAATTATCTGTTTTAGAATATATCCTTCAACCTGAAGTTTATCCTGATTTGTACAAAGATTTTTATCACAAAGTCCGCATTAACTATTATCCTCCTCGAGGAGATAATAAAGAGGGGTGGGATAACATCGATATTTTTGGCTGGTTAGGCTATCCAATGCAGATTAAAGTGGATTTCCTTTGTCGCGATAGCATTCTTGCTGCCCCAATTGTTCTTGATCTTGCCCTATTTTTAGATTTAGCACAACGGTGTGGCATGAAGGGAATTCAGGAATGGCTTTCTTTCTATTTTAAAAGCCCAATGGTTGCACCTGGACTTTATCCCGAACATGATCTTTTTATCCAGTTAATAAAATTAAAAAATACTCTTCGCCATTTAAAAGGAGAAGAATTGATTACGCATCTGGGACTGGAGTATTATGATTAACTTAAAGTGTCCTGATCTTTTTTTGCAAGAATTCAGAATAAAGGGGGTGGGATAATATATCTTATCTATTACTACTTAGTTAAATTAATATGCGTTATGTCATTCCGAATCCCGCTTATTGGGATGAGGAATCTGTATTTTTCAAGATTAGTTGGTTTGATAAACAGATTTCTCGCTTCGTTCGAGATGACAGCATTCTAAGAAATTCTTACCCGTAATAAGTATAAATCCGCGGGAATGAAATTATAACTGATATAAAAACTGAAAACCATTTTGTTATAGTATGCTGTAGCTCAGGTAGATGGATCAAGAGAGGTTGATTTGGGGCATGGTTCGCCACTGAAAAATATCTTAAAAACGTCGCTTCCTGCTGTTATTGATCTTTCTTCTCAGACGATCATGTTTACGGTAGAGGCGATCTTTATTGGAAGAATTAGCACGGCTGCTTTTGCTGGACAGGGATTGGCTATTCAGGTTGTAATCGCTTTTTTGACAGTATTAATCACATTTATTGTTGGTAGTTCATTAATTGTTGCTCGACATCTTGGCGCAGATCAGAGAAAGGAAGCCAATCATGTGTTTGGTCAAGCACTTATGATCAGCATTATCATTTCATTTTTGTTTGCAATTATCTGGTATTTTGGGGGTGTGCATCTATTTAAACTTATCAAAGAAGGTGGCTCAATTGCTGCTCAGCGTTCAGGGATTTCATATTTACGCATTGTGGCTTTGTTTGCCCCTATTATTATAACAAACTTTACTGCCGTTGGGATCATTCGTGGTGCTGGTGATACCTATTTGTCTATGATTGTGAATGTGATCATTAATGGATTAAATCTTATTTTGGCGCCACTGCTTATTTTTGGCTGGTTTGGATTCCCTCGCTGGGAGGTGGAAGGCGCAGCAACGGCTGTTGGAATTTCGCATTCGGTGGGTTTTTTAGTTACATTGTACATTTTGCGCACCAGAAAATCTGTGCTATTTCTGTCATTTCGAGAGCTAACCAGACCAAATTTTAACACTTTCAAAAGATTGTTAAAAGCAGGAGTTCCAACGACAGTTGAACAATTGGTGTGGTCATTGGGTTTACTGGTCGTTTCAATCTATGCTGCCATGTTGGGACAAGAATACTTAGCTGCCCACATGGTTTTTAATAGAATTCAAGGCATTCTATCAATGGCATATCTCGGTTTTAGCCTGGGTGCCATGACGTTAATGGGTAAAAATCTTGGTGCTGAAAAACGGCAATTAGCCGAAAGAACAGCACGAACTTCTGGTTGGGTTGGTTTTGTTTTTTCGTTCATCGTTGCCTCGGTAATGATTCTGTTTTCGAAACAGATACTTTATTTATTCACTCCAGAGGAAACCGTTATTCAGATCGGGATTAATGCGATGATTATTTTCGCAATTGTACAGATACCTAAAGCTGTAGATAGTGTAATTATCGGTAATCTTCGTGGAGCAGGCGATCTCAAATGGATCATGTATATGACTATTATTGGTGTATTTTTAATGGAAGTCTGTTTTAGCTGGGTTGTGGCATTTTTATTTCAATTGGCACTTTCAGGGCTATGGTTAGTACATTTGTTAGATGAAACGCTAAGACTGGCAGTAAATTATTGGCGCTTTAAAGGTGGACGCTGGAAATTTATGAAAGTATAATAATGGCTGGAACTTTAATTACTTTTGAAGGTATTGATTTCTGCGGCAAGTCAGTTCAAATAGAAAGATTGATTGCCAAACTTCAGGCTCATCAAATCCCATACATTTTACTTAGAGAGCCAGGAGGAACAATCATAGCTGAAAAAATTAGAGATACGCTATTAACAAAAGAAAATGAATCGATGAGTTCGATTACAGAGTATTTACTGTACTCTGCAGCCAGAGCCCAATTAGTAACAGAAAAGATGATTCCTGCGCTTCAGCAGAATTTGCTTGTTATTTGTGATAGATATTATGATTCATCCACTGCTTACCAGGGGTATGGAAGAGATATCGACCTGAAAATTGTTCATCGAATCAATCTTTTTGCCACTAAAGGTATAAAACCAAACTTAACATTTTTAATAGATATTGACATTGATGAAATGGAAAAACGAAAAATGCTTGTTAATCAAAAATTAGATCGTATGGAAGATCAGCAAAAAACATTTTTTGAGAAAGTCCGTAATGGTTATTTAAAAATTGTCGAGCAAGAACCGGAACGATTTTATTTGATACAAGGTAAAAGAGATATTAATTCAATATCTGGAGAGATTTGGGAGCAGGTAGCACGGGTACTAAACAAATAGTTATTAATTCTTTAAGATAATATACTTCGAGGAGGAAAATACAATGCGAATTAAAAAGCAATATTTGTCATTTGCACTGATACTGGTATTGATTGTTTTTGTAATTTTCTTTGGTGGATGGATCGCAAAGGAGACAAATACCTCTGGATCTGATTATTATTTTGAGGTCAGTAAGAATATTGATTTATTTGGTAAAGTGTACAAAGAGATTGCAACCCGATATGTTGAAGAAATCGATCCAGAGAAATTCATGAAATCTGGTATCATTGGGATGTTGCGGACTCTTGATCCATATACAGTTTTCATCGAACAAGAAGGCAATGACGAGCTTCAGATAATGACAACTGGAAAATATGGGGGCGTTGGTATGCGAATTTCCAAGCGAGAAGGTTGGCCAACAATTGTTGAACCACCTTTTGAAGGGACGCCGGCTGCTAAAGCTGGTATCCGTGAGGGCGATAAAATAATTGAGGTTGATGGAGTTTCGACTGAAAAACTTTCGATTACTGAAACAGCCCAGCGATTGCGAGGTGAAGTCGGCACCGAAGTGAATATCAAAATTAGACGTATCGGTGAGGAAAAAGTGCTGGAATTCCGCCTGATTCGTGCAGAAATAAATATTAGTGATGTATCTTATGCCGGCTTCATCGAGGATAAAATTGGTTATATAAGATTGGGTCACTTTTCTCGTTTCGCTGGTAAACAGGTACATGATTCAATCGCTGTGCTCAAGAACAAAGGTATGGAAAGCCTGATTCTTGACTTGAGAAGCAATCCTGGTGGACTGTTGGAATCAGCAGTTCAGGTTGCTGAAAATTTTATCAAGAAAGGAGATTTAATCGTTTATACCGAGGGACGTGCGTCTGGTACGAATATAAAATATTATTCAAAAAAGACACCTATCTGGGAAGAAAAGCCTCTGATAATCTTAGTCGATAATTATAGCGCTTCTGCTTCAGAAATTGTAGCTGGGGCAGTCCAGGACCTTGATCGTGGTTTAATTATCGGATCTCCCACTTTTGGAAAAGGGCTTGTTCAAACTGTTATACCATTAACAAAACAAGGCACCTCACTCAAAATAACGACTGCTAAATATTATATCCCCAGTGGACGCCTGATACAAAAGCCTGATTTTATTATGAAGAAGGATATCGTTTGGGGCTACGATAGACAAGATACTACCAAAAAAGAAGAGGACGAATATTTCACCGTGGCAAAAAGGAAAGTTCATGGTAATGGAGGTATTGTGCCGGATATTAAGGTTGAATCACAAGAACCTTCTCTATTTGTGAGCAACTTAATCATGAAATCGATGTTTTTTAATTTTGCATTAGAATATGCCTCAGATCATAAAAGCCTATCGAAAGATTTTGTGGTTAATGATAAAATTATTTCCGATTTTAAAGAATTTCTCAAATCTAAGAATTTTACTTATAAAACTGAAATTGAGAACCATCTTGAAAAATTAGAAGATATCATCAAAGAAGAAAAATATCCAGAATCTGTCTTCAATTCTTTTCGACAATTAAGTAATTCGATAGAAAAAGCAAAGGAACAAGACTTTGAAAAGAATCTCGATGTGATTAAATGGAATTTAAAAACAGAAATTGCTGCAAAGCTTTGGGGCACAAGAGGGAAATTCGAAAGCGAATTTCAATGGCATCCTGAGATTAAAAAAGCGGTTGAAGTGTTATCAAATCAAGAGCAATATACTTCATTTTTAAGTAGCAATATAGATATTCATTAAAGCAATTTGATCCTAAACAGTCAATTTTTGCCCAATATATAAAGATTTTTTAATCTTGAATTTCGCTAATTATACGAATTTATCTTCAATTTTTGATTAACATAACTCTTATAATTAGCGGTTCAATTCTACTTGTTAATTCTGGATCGTTCAGGTTGGATGTATTAGGAGTATAATAAAATCAACGTGGTTTTAGTATTGACACAAACAAAACTAATACCATCGACCAGAGCAGATATTTGAAAATATTGCTGTGCAAAAATATGAATAAATAATACAAATAAATCGAATAAGGTTAAGAATGAATAATGAATGATGAGGAGAGTATTTAATGAGTAAAAAGTACGTCTATTTCTTTGGAGAAGGTAAAGCTGATGGTAATGCGACAATGAAAGAATTGCTTGGTGGAAAAGGTGCAAATTTAGCTGAAATGAGTAATCTTGGCATTCCAGTTCCTCCAGGTTTTACAATTACAACCGATGTCTGTACCTATTATTATGAAAATGAAAAAACACTTCCACCAGAATTAGAAAAAGAGATAAATGAGGCCCTGACAAAAATCGAAAATATCATGGGGGCAAAATTTGGAGATGTTGAAAATCCGTTACTTTTTTCAGTTCGATCTGGCGCTCGACAATCCATGCCAGGGATGATGGAAACTGTTTTGAATCTTGGCTTGACGACAAAAACAATCCCTGGACTAATAAATCAGACAAATAATAAAAGATTTGTATACGACGCCTATCGACGTTTAATTACGATGTATTCTGATGTTGTGATGGAAAAAGCCGCAGGTGTTGAGCCTGAAGAAGGATATGGCATTCGTGAACAATTAGAACATGAATTAGAAAGCATGAAAAAAGCCCGTGGTGTTGATCTCGATACCGAACTCACTGCGGATGATTTGAAAGAGTTGGTCGAAATTTATAAAGCTAAAGTAAAAGAAGTTTTGGGTAAAGAATTCCCAGACGATCCAATGGATCAATTGTGGGGCGGTATTAAGGCTGTGTTCCAATCATGGAATGGAAAACGGGCAATCTCCTACCGACGCATTGAAGGCATTCCTGATGAATGGGGTACAGCAGTGAATGTTCAAACAATGGTTTTCGGAAATATGGGAGATGACAGCGCGACAGGTGTTGCTTTCACCCGCAACCCAGCAACTGGTGAGAATATATTTTATGGTGAATGGCTATCTAATGCACAGGGTGAAGATGTCGTCGCTGGAAGTCGAACACCAAATCCGATTAATAAAGCTGGAAAAACTGAGGATACAGCACATCTTACAAGTCTCGAAGAATCAATGCCTGATCTCTATAACCAGTTAGACGGCATTCAGAAAAAATTAGAACGCCATTACACTGATATGCAGGACATCGAGTTTACCATCCAAAAAGGTCGGCTATGGATGCTACAAACCAGGGTTGGGAAACGAAATGGCCCTGCAGCAGTCTGTATGGCAGTGGAAATGTGCGAAGAAGGTCTGATTGATAAAAAAACCGCGCTGATTCGAGTGAAACCCTCACAATTAGACGAACTACTTCACCCAGCGCTGGATACCGAAGCAGAAAAAAGGGCAAATGAACTTGCTAAAGGTTTACCTGCTGGACCTGGCGGCGCCAACGGCATGATTGTTTTTACTGCCGACGATGCTGAAGCCTGGGCAAAACAAGGGAAAACTGTCATCCTGGTTCGTAACGAAACATCTCCGGAAGATGTCCACGGAATGCATGCTGCTGCCGCTATTTTAACAGCGAAAGGTGGAATGACCAGTCATGCTGCTCTTGTTGCCCGAGGCTGGGGAAAATGCTGTATCGTTGGATGTAGCGCACTGCAGATTAATGTCAGCAAAAAACTGCTTGCTGTTAATGGGAAAGTACTGAAAGAAGGCGATTGGATTTCCCTTAATGGTACTAGAGGCCGAGTATATGAAGGAAAATTGGATCTGGTCGAGCCAGATCTTGAAAGCAATAAATACTATAAAAAGTTGATGACCTGGGCGGATGAAGCACGTGAGCTTGGCATTCGAACGAATGCAGATAGACCAGAGGATGCTGCACAAGCAAGATCTTTTGGTGCTGAGGGAATTGGTCTCTGCCGTACGGAACACATGTTCTTCGATCCTGAAAGAATTATGGCAATGCGTGAAATGATCGTTGCTGAAAATGAAACAGATCGCCGTAAAGCGGTTATGAAACTGCTCCCCTTTCAAAAAGAAGATTTTTACGGTTTACTCAAATCAATGGAAGATTTACCAGTAACCATACGCTTACTGGATCCACCACTTCATGAATTTGTTAATCTTGATGACAAACAAATCAAAGAATTAAGTGATGAATTGGGGATTTCTGCTGAAAAGTTAAAAGGCAGGGTCGAATCTTTGCATGAATTAAATCCCATGTTAGGACACCGTGGTTGCCGCCTGGGTATCGCTTATCCTGAAATTACAGAAATGCAGGCACGAGCAATCTTTGAGGCAACAGCCGAACTGACTGCCGAGGGCATTAAAGTGTATCCAGAGGTGATGGTACCACTGCCTGGCATTAGTTCTGAATTTAACAATCAAAAAGCTATCATCGATCGTGTCGCTGGTGAGGTGATGAAAGAAAAAAATATTAAATTTGAGTACCTGGTCGGTACAATGATGGAACTCCCACGAGCTTGCCTCACAGCTAATGAGATTGCAGAAACGGCTGAATTTTTCTCTTTTGGGACGAACGATTTAACCCAAACAACATTTGGATTTTCTCGGGATGATATCGGTGGATTTCTGCCATATTACCTAGAAAGCAATATTTTCCCTGCCGATCCATTTCAAACGCTGGATCAAATAGGTGTCGGGCAACTTGTTGAAATGGGCGTAAAAAAAGGTCGTTCAGTGAGACCAAAGCTTAAAGTTGGTATCTGTGGGGAGCACGGCGGTGATCCTGATTCAATTGATTTCTGCCATCGGACTGGATTGGATTATGTGTCCTGTTCACCTTTTCGTGTGCCCATTGCACGATTAGCTGCTGCACACGCGGCAATTAAAAATGGAGCTCAGAAAAAATAGCTATTTGGGGGCTGGGATTTTTTAATGTAGAAGGCTGAAAGTTGTTTGGTAATGACAAACAATTTATTTTACATTTGAAATCAGCAAGGCATGTAATTCGACCTCCTTAATCGTTAAGAAAAATATGCAGCGGTTGATTGTTTCTCATCAGGGATGACCAACCGCTTTTTTATCTAGTCATTAGTTCCCAATTATAAAAGAAGAGAGGTTGAGGAATGGAATCATCAGAGATCATTCAAATTGGAGAATATTTTCAGGAATATACCAAGTATCAATATTTCTTTACGCCCAGTGAGATGAGCCAGGGAGTTTCTGTTCCCGATGCAGAAAAAATTGTTCCTTCCTCTGTACCACTTTTAAAATTGCCAGAAATAAAAAAATCTCTGCCAACTCGGTCAAAGAATCTTTTTTCGATTATAAAAGAGCGTCGGTCGCGTCGCGATTATTCTGATCAACCCATTTCTATCAAAGATCTCGCTACGCTTTTATGGGCGACCCAGGGGGTGATGGAATTCGGTTATGGTTATTCGCTGCGAACAGTCCCCTCTGCCGGCGCACGCCATCCACTGGAGACGTATTTATGCTTTAACCGCGTTGATAAACATACTGCTGGACTTTATCGATATATCCCATTCGAGCATAATTTGGTTCAGTTGTCCGATGACAGCACGATTTCTGACTTATTAACAAAGGCATGTCTTGGACAGGATATTTTCAAAAAATGTGCTGTTTCTTTCATCTGGACCGCTGTGATCCAGCGCAGCCGATGGAAATATCAGCAGCGAGGGTATCGGTACATTTATTTAGATGCAGGACATGTATGTCAAAATCTTTATTTAACTTGTGAAGCTTTGGGCTTGGGTTGCTGCGCTGTTGCAGCATTCGATGACGATGCAGTTAATATTATCCTTGATATTGATGGAAAAGAGGAATTCGCTATCTATTTAGCGACAGTGGGAAAATTGTAATAAACAGAGCGCCAATTTTTATTACAGAACACCTCCTAACAACTTCAGTGCACTCTCTTTCCCATATTCCCCGACCTCTAAAACAGGTCCCACGCAGGAGGGACAACCGCTTTTACACCTGCATTCCAAAATCAGTGTTTTTGCTGCTTGTAAAAGATCATCATGGGCATAAAATAATTTCCGGCTGTAACCAACGCCACCCGGATAGGCATCATAAATGTAAATCGTGGCTTTTTTTGATAAAGTGGCTTTCATCATCGGAATGGTTCGCAGGTCACTGGGATCCCCCATTACATAAAACGGTGCGACATTCTCAAGCACGTTGGCCAACGCTTTCAGTGCATCGCCCATATCTGCCTGGGACATTTGTAATTCCGATTCTGTTCCTTCAGCAAATTCTAGCCAGTAGGCAGTGGTGTGCATTTCAAGTTCTGGAAGGTAAATATTCCCCATCCCAATATTTTCGTGGGTGTGAAATTTAATTTTTTTATAAGCAACTGTAACAGTCGTTACGCTGACCTCTCCATACGCCTTAGCACCGCCCTTAACGGTATGATTTTCAAATATATCCAGCACTTTTAGATCGGTTTTCGTCTGCGCATCCGTGTAATGGTCCACGTCCACTTCTCGGACATAGGCCTTTCGCCGTTCCCAATCCAATTTATCCACGTGATACTGTCGGCTTTCATGGATGTAAATCGCTTCATCATGAATCAGCATTGGTGCGCTGAAATAATCGACCTCCCCGATGACCCGATCGTCATAGGTCGTATCCACAATAACGAAATTTTCCGGGGAAGCGCTGCGCAGACTAATTTCCTGAGCTGGATAAATTTCACTGGTCCAGTGCCAGCGATTATCAACATGGTGAAGCACACCATGTTCTTCAAGATACGAAAGCATTTCATGAGTGGCATCCAAACCAAATTTTTCGCCATCTTCAAATGGCAGTTCAAAAGCGGCACATTTCAAATGGCTCATTAAAATGATCAAATTATTGGGATCGACGATTCCAGTTTCGGGTGATTTACCGAAAAAATATTCCGGCTGATTGATAATAAACTGATCGATGGGCGCACTCGAAGCGATCAAAATGGCAACGGACGTTTCAGCACGCCTGCCAGCTCTGCCCGCTTGCTGCCAGCTACTGGTAATCGTTCCGGGATAACCAGCCATCA
>Ga0209427_10001621_pt1 | contig 26104 bp, 24 predicted proteins | sample DeeMarSWOR136_30_FD_187465 | JGI IMG/M metagenome (GOLD analysis project Ga0209427, IMG submission 187465) | Marine sediment microbial communities from White Oak River estuary, North Carolina - WOR-1-36_30 (SPAdes) (version 2) | ecosystem: Environmental > Aquatic > Marine > Intertidal zone >...
TAACAAAATCGATTTTTCGATCCGCTCAGCAGGAATCACGCCCTTTTTTTTGCCATATTCTTTCCCTTTCATAAGCTAGGAGGCTAGGAAGCTAGGAGGCCGAGAGGCAAGTATAGTTATAAGTTATGAGTTATTAGAAAAAAAGCAAAAACAAATGGGGGACGTCCCCTTTTCCTTATGGATAGAGGTTTATTTTCCGATTTTGGCTCAAGGCTGTTTTCGGTAAAGAAAATTGGCAGGTAGTACTTACGCTTTGCTCCGTGCTCCTCGCTCCTTAACGCTCACACCCTGTCCTGAGCGCAAATACCCCTCCCCCCTCTTTAGTAGCTGACTGTCTCCGTGTGTTCGAACCCTATCGTATTGTCCGTTACGAGCACCTCCTTCAATTCCACTTTTACGCCTACGAAGTCTGACGGGTCGCCCGGAAGGTCTTTTAGAAATGGCAATTTTTGCAAGAGCAGTCCAAAGGCCTTTTGCATTTCCTGAGGATCTTCAATCAGATTAGCGACAGCTGATCCTTTGATGTACTTCAGTTTCTGTAGATCCTCCCAAGTAGGACAATCATGGTCAACCGCAAAGCCCACATTTTTATTATTCTTTAACTGCTCCACCTTTCTTGAGTCTCTTCTCGTGATGAAGTACAGGATGTTCTCGCCATCACCCATAGCATAATCCACACTTCTGACCCAGGGCATCCCAGCCGAATCAACGGTGGCAATTCTCACAAGATTGTGGCCTCTCAGGACTTCCTGGACGGTTTCTTTTGCACTCATCTTTGCTCCTCCTTTTATGAGATATTGTTAATAACGTTAAGGGCCGCAAATTTAGGGGACGGCCGGGCCAGACGACGGAAGACGGAGGACAGAAGACTGAGGTCAGAAGACAGATAAAGGGGCCAAGCACCCCTGCGCCAGCCCTGAAAAGCTCATTTCCATAGGAGTCGTTCGGCTTGTCCTAGCAAATAGCACAGTATGTGTGCGGGTATTTTTAGAAACTGGGTATCGATCCCCCCGAGCTTTGTCACGATGAAGTCAACGTCCCGTTTCGTGACAAGGTATGCATGTTTCGGTTGTTCCGATCGGCAGTAGGTCGCAAGGCCACCATCCTCGCTCAGGACCGAGCTTTCTTTATATTTCACTTCAAAAGGCAATACGTATGAAGGGCTTCGAATGATTATGTCCACTTCCTTTCCCGTCATCGCGTCCCGCCAATATACAATTTCGGGTGTATCCCGGTAGTGATAGGCATAAAGGTGTCTCAGCACAGTCGTTTCAACGATAAGACCCATTTCATCTGGGTTAGTCAAGATCTCCTCTCCTCGCAGCAGAACGGCGTTACGCAGGGCGGCGTCTACGAGGTAATACTTGTTACGGGCCTTTAGTATCTTCTTCCCGCCGAGTGCCGCCGGTGGCAGTCGATATATAAGGTTGGCCTGTTCCAACATGGTAAGGTAGTTTGCAACGGTGGTAGCCGATGTCTCCAATGCGGTAGCACACGTCTTGTGGGCAAGGATACCTCCGGTATGCAGACAGAGGTATATGAATAGCTTTTCTAGCTCATTCACATTACGAACGCCAAAGAGGGCGGTCATGTCCCGCTTGAGCACGCGTTCCACAACATCCTCCCGTATCAGCCGCTGACAAAAATCGATATTTTCCTGTTGAGAAGCGGTTTCGGGAAATCCTCCCACCAGCAAATAACGCTGAAAGAGCGGCTGCAATGGGCGCATTTGGGCAGCGATGGCTGCCATCTCACTTTGCCTCATGCCAAATAGGTCGGTCACCCGCTGGCTCGGCGATATGTCTGGGGGCTGCTCACCTCTAAGGTGCACAAATTCATAATAGGATAGAGTCGGTATTGGCACGGTGATCCACCGCCCAACACCACTTTCCGCTAGTCGCTCACGATGGATCACGCTAGCTGATCCCGTCGCAAGAATCCGATATTGAGGCTGGTGATCGACTAACAGCTTTATCTCCGTCTCCCATTCTTTGCTGTATTGAACTTCATCCAAAAGGAGCATTGTTGGCCGTCCCTCGGGATACAGGGACTCGTGATATAGTGCCAGGATTTCCCTTATAGGAAGCAGTTTCAGTAGCGGGTGATCTAGACTCAAGTATAGAACGCTTAGAGGATCTTTGCCCTCTTCAACGAGCTCAATGGCAATCTGCTGAAGCAAGGTCGTTTTTCCAACACGCCTTGGCCCGGATAGTAGTATTGCTCGGCGCATAGACGCATCTTGTAGGTAACCTCGACATGCCGAGTGCGCGAGTCGCCTGAATTCAGGCAAGAGGGGCTTTTTCCCGCCCCACCAAGGATTGAAGCCATTTAAGACCGTAACAATTTCAGACCGATCGAAGAAATCCATTTAATTGCACCTCAAATGTATTTCTTAGAAAATTTATGCTAAGTATACTTGGTATTTTTTTAAAATAAAAGCAAAATATGCTCTTAAACTGTGCTTTTCTTGGCTCCCGCTTCGAAAGAAATGGAGGACGCCGGGTCCAGAGAGCACCCTCCTTCGCCGAGGCTATGGAGGGCAGGGAGGAAAGAAAACAGAAGGGGGCCCCATTTGAATCCCCTCCGGGAACAAAATGGGGGACGTCCATTGGTAAATCAGTAACAGCAATAAATGCTAGGATGCTTGGAGGCTAGGACGCTAGGAAGCTGATAGCAGAATTCAGGAGTCAGAGGAGATTTTGGGGACGATCTTTTCGAGTTCAGCGATTAGTGCGGGTAGGTCTTCATTCACCGTTGTCCACAGAATATCACGATTAATGTCGAAATAAGCATGGATCAGCCGGTTTCTCATACCGATGATATTTGCCCATGGTATCTGGGGTAATTCTTTGCGGCATTCATCCGTTATTTTATTCGCAGCCTCTCCAATTATTTCAATGCATTTAACAAGAGCCAGTTCCAACTGCCGATCGCTGTCGAGAGAGCTCCTGCTTTTGTTCTCGATGAAGGATCTTGCTTCCTTGGCCGCGTCCAGCATGTGGCGAAGACGTATTGCATCATCTCTCTGCATACTGCACCTCAGCTGAATCGACTACCTCCTTCCTGAAGTACCGACTGAGATCTTCGGGTGTTCTCATATCCACCTTACGACCAAGGAGCTCTGACAACTCTATCTCCATTCCTGCTAATCGTATAAAACCGGGAATGTGTTTAGAGTCGAATTCGACGAGTAGATCGATATCACTACTGGGTCCAAAATCCTCGCGAAGAGCAGAACCAAAAAGCGCAAGTCTCCGGATATGGTGCTTTCTGCAGAATCTCTCTATCTCATGCTTTGGAAGATCAATGGGTGATTTTTTCATTTTGCCCACATTGTGTCCTAATTTTGTTTAAATTAGCTTAATTTTCGTTAGTTTGTCAAGAGATTATTACCACTCACAGTTATTAGTTATTAGTTATTGGGAACGGAGCGAAAAGAGCACATGGAGCATTTATCATCGATCATTTGATACAAAAATGGAGGACGCCCTTTAGATTTCCACATTTGGGAAAATGGGCCGTTCATTAAATTGTAAGTTTCTGGGAAACGGGCCCTAGTTGAATCCCCTCCGGGGTGCGCTGGCGCGCAATTCAACGGGGTAAAGAAAGGGGGAAAGTGGATTACCTTACTAACCAAAACCACGGAATCTGTATTCAATGACACCCTCAGGGCAATTATCAACACAACTTCCGCACAGAATGCACTCTGTATTCTCCATGGACCCCTGCTGAACCATCTCCTCCACACCGAGGCTCATGGGACATTTTTTATCGCATATTTTGCACTGGACGCACTTCTCAGCTTCGGCTTCGAGCCGCAAGGAGGGCCATTTGAAGAGGTTTCTTATTTTTCTGGCAATGACCATAAAGGGGGCCATCCAGCAGATGTGATGGCAGAACGATCTCTTTCCAACCACATAGGCGGGCAGGATGATAAGGAGCAGAAAAAAATAAAATACCATGTGGTCGGTCGGTTGTGTTATGGAAATCCCTTTAGGGATATGGAAAAAGGGGTCCACTTTACTCAGACCCCCTGCCCGAACGGTGAAAATCACGATTATGCCCATCCATGGCACCCAGATGAGGTATTTGATCCAGTTACCCTTTCTGACCGATTTATTCCTGATGGATGAACTGATTTCCTGGATGCCTGCTCCTGGGCAAACCCACCCACAAAAGGCCCGACCAAGAAACAGGCCCACAAGAAACAGAAGAGAAAAAATGATGAAACTGCCCACAATCACCCCTTGTTTGGCACCCATAATGATAAGGACAGGGGAAAGGTAATAAATCGTAATGGGGAAAAGCAAAAAGGAGACCAGTATCCCGGTCTTTCTTATCTTCTGTCTTTTCTTCATAGCCCTATGACTCCCGTGGCTCTGGTTCTAAATGATGCGGCCCACCACCATATCAGAACCGGATTTCTTTGAAAACCTGAGACCAAAGGGGTCAAGCCCCGGTTGAATAGGTCCGCAGAGCGGAATTCAACAGGGTAAATCTGCTCTTGACTCTTGCTCAGGGCCACGTGGGCGGGATCTCCGCTTCGCTCCGACAAGCAGGCCCAGGGAAGGCAGTGGTCACTTATCAGGGCCTACTTGAACCTAATCTTTCCAACCTTATCTTTCAGAGTATTCCCATTACAGCAAAAATATTCACAGGGCAAACCTGTCATCACAAAAAAAGGATGAACCCTCCGGGAGGAAATATGAGGTTGAAATACATATTATTGTCGGTCTTATGCCTATTCTGCATAATTGCGTTCAGCAAGGCTTCTCAGGCCCAGAACCCCGAATCAGGCCGGAACGTGCCATACGGAAAAATCGGTTGGTCTACCTTCTTAAGGGGAGGTTATCTGCACCAGTTTAAAACTGATATCGATAATGGCGGCGAATTCAGCGTGGATCGGTTTTTTGTGCAGGGCGGTGTGACCTACTCGCCGCAAATTCGGCGAAGTGTTTCTCTGGCACTCGGTTACGGATACGATGGTTACGACTTCTCCGGGTCCGGCGGGTTTGGTGCTCTTCAGCCCTGGTCCAGCATCAACTCCTACCGGCTCAGCACCCCCGTGCGGTGGGGTTTCGACGACAAGTGGACCCTGTTTTTCATTCCCACACTACGCTTTACAGCTGAAAGTGGCGCGGACCTGGACGATGCCGTCCAGGCTGGTGGGTTCGGCGGTTTCTCTTATCGGTTCAGCGATCGTTTGACCCTGGGACCAGGCATCGGCGTTTTGACACAGATTGAGGATTCCGCCAGCGTTTTCCCTGTGCTTTTGATTGACTGGAAAATAACGGACCGTCTGAGTCTCAAGACGGGTCGGGGGACGGGTGCCACCCTGGGCCCTGGCCTGGCTCTCGATTGGCGAGCCTCGGAGAAATGGTCACTTTCTCTGGGCGGACGTTATGAAAGATTGCGTTTTCGCCTTGACGAGCAAGGCGTATCGCCCGACGGCTTGGGCGAGGACCGCTCGTTCCCGCTTTTCGCCGGTATCAGTTACACCCACAGCCCCCGGTTCCAGGTGAGTCTGATTGGCGGTGTCGAGGTGGGGGGAAAACTGAGCATCAGCGACAAAGACGGCAACGAGATCGTCAAAGAATCTTACGAAACGGCCCCATTCATTGGATTGGCCTTTAGTTTGCGACTCTAAAACAACCGAGAATAAAGGGGGCAAGCCTTTGAGGATTGATTATTGAGGATTGACGATTGGAAGTAGCCTGGAGCATGGAGCAGCCGCCTTCGTCAGGAGACTACGGCGGGCCAAGTAGAGCCCCAGTTAAACAGGCTCGCCCGGTTGAATCCCCCAAAGGGTGTCCGCGAAGCGGAATTCAACTGGGCAAGCGTTTAACGGGGTAAACATAGATAAAAATAGCTGATGAGCTGATGAGCAAGTATAGTTATCCGTTATAAGTTATTGGTTATTAAAAAAGAAAAGGGGCAAGCCCCTGTTGGATAGCTTACGGATTCAACGGGTAAAGGTGAGGGCATAGGCATGATGGAATCAAAGAGCTTGCACGCGATAAGACTCGATGGCCTCTTCAATGGCAGTACGAAGGGGTGTGTAAGTGATTCCCAATTCTCTTTCAGCCTTGCTCCCATCGGCCCTAGTTCCCTCTTTTACAGTCCGCATGCCCTCAAAGGCCATCCCCCACATGGGCGGTTTCTTGACCAAGTCGGCCAACCAGGTTAGGACCCTGGCGTTGAGGAGGACCACAGAATCAGGAAGCCTTAACTTGGGAGCGGGAACCCCAGAGATTTCGCTGACCAGTTCGTACATTTCCCTCGTGGATATTTGGTACTTCCCCGCGATGTATTTCTCACCAATGTTGTTTTCCTTGTCCGCTGCTCTGACAATAACCTCAACCACATCCCTCACATGCACAAACGTGAAGACAGAGTCCTCAAATGCCCTGGCCGGCGCCTCCCTTCGGATCAACCTTTTGATGAACTGTCCTGTAAATTTGGGGTCACCGGGTCCCATGACAGCCGCAGGATACACCACCACCAGGGGCAATCCCTTATTCTCGAAAAGCTCCCATGAAATGAGATCGCCTTCGTACTTGGTCTGGAAGTACTCGCAAAAGCGCACCGGGCCCACAGGTGTCTCTTCCGTGAATGGGGACTCCTCCGGCTTGCCGTAGATGCCGATCGTGCTCACGTGGACCACTTTGCTCACCCCTGTTTCTAAGGCGCTCTCCATCACCTTGCGGTGGCCTTTGATGTTGACTTCGGCGAAGACCTTTTTATCTGGCTCCCAAAAGGAATAGACATTGGCCAGGTGAATGACCCAGTCACAACCCTTCATGCCTGCCAGGAGCGAGTCCTTGTTGTTCACATCCCCCCTGACCATGGTAACGCCAAGTTTTTCCAGTTCCTGAACATTGCTCGTCTCTCTGACCAGGCAGAGCATTTCGTGATCAGTCTGGGCAAGCCTCCTGATCAAGTGAGTTCCGATAAATCCTGTAGCTCCGGTGATAAAAATTTTCATCTGTTTCCTCCATGGTAAAGTAAACGGGGACGCCCGGCCCAGAGGACATAACACCCTTCGACCACTTCGACTTCGCTCAGGGTAAAATGACAGACGACTGAAAAACAAATGATTAAAATGCTAACAAAAGAAAAGGCCCTATAAGACTCTAAAAATATCCATGGGATTTCTTTTACCTTTCACCTTGATGGATGGCAATTTCTCAACGGCGACATGCTTTGTAAGGCAGGCCTTGGTTGTCGCACTAATCAGGATGTCGGCCTCGAACTTCTTGGTTAATCCCTGAATGCGTGAGGCCAAGTTCACTGTGTCGCCTACCAGATCGTAGGCCAGCCTATCCGGGCTACCGATGTTCGCCGCAACCACGGGTCCACTGTGGATGCCAATCCCGTGGGCAAGCGGGGAGCTACCCTGCCCCTCGATCTTCTCATTGACCACAACCAGGAGTCGCCTCATCTCAAGGGCCGCCTCCAAAGCATGGCATGGGTGATCCTTTAGGGGTAACGGCGCACCAAAGACCGCGTAGATCTCATCACCCACATACCGCAGGAGGGAACCATGGTGCCGGTGAACTGCCGGAGCCATTTCAGTGAAGTAGTCATTGAGAATCCTGACCACGGCTTTAGGCGGCGTGGACTCCGTTAGCGGTGTAAAATTGCGCAGATCGGCGAACATGACCGTCACGTCCTTTATCTCGCCTTCCAGGGGTATCCGGCCTGAGAGGACCTCATCCCGAATCTCCTCATCCATGTACCTTCCAAAAGCCTCCCTCAATACGCGTTCCTGCTCTTTTTCCAGGTCTCGCAGTCGCTTCCTCTCCAGGCAGGAGTTAATCCTGGCTTTTAAAAGGACTGGATTAAAGGGTTTCCCCATGTAATCATCTGCCCCCATCTCAATGCAACGAGCCACAATGTCCTTCTCTTCCAGTGCAGAGATCATGATGACGGGAATTTCTCTCCATCTTTCTTCCTGCTTCAGTCGCTTGAGTAGCTGATAGCCGTTCATTTCCGGCATGAGCACATCCAGGAGTACGAGGTCAAACGACTCCTCTTTCATAATCTCTAGGGCCTGACGCCCGTTCTCTGCTGTTCTGATAATGTGGCCCTGCCGTTCAAGATGGCGGGTGAGAAGGTCACGATTCATCTCATTGTCCTCAACAACGAGTATGCAGCAGCGTCCAGCCACCACTGAAAGGACCTCTTCCTCCCCTAAAGGAGATATCCTGCTCACCACATCCTTCATTATGCCTGAGGTGTCGGCCACTTCATGTTCTTTACCCCCGAAAGCGGCTTTAAGCTTTGGTAAATGGATTATATCCTTGCTTAGCCTGAGAAAGTCTTTGGAAGCAGATAGAATCCTCTCAAGGTCAGGGATAACGGCTTCATGACCGACCTTCTTCACTCGTGCAACAAGCGATTCGCTGGTCCCTTTGACTGCCTCTAGCGGGGGTCCAATTAAATGCTTGAGTTTATCCTCAAGGTTCTCCCAATACTTGTCTCTTTCTTCTTTTGCCATGTTTGCGGGATCGAGGATCTCATTCAGAAGGGCGAGCGCTTCCTTTCCCCCTGAGCAGATCTTTTTGAGGTCGGGGATTAAAACGTCCTGTCCCAAATCTTCAGCATCCTCCATTAACATTTCACTGTAGCCGATAATGGCATTCAAGGGGGTGCGCAACTCATGGCGCACATTGGAAAGGACAATTCTTCGGGTGAGGCTAGAGTCGGCTTTCTGCGTCTCTTTTCCACCTGATGGCCGGGCCATTTTTCTGGGTCCGGTCCTTGAGGGCTTATTTTTCTTGCCGGTCATGTCATACCCTATTTATGTAATCAGGGCTTCAATCTTTTCCAACAATCGCTGAAACTCGATAGGCTTCGTATCATAGTCGTCACAACCCGCCTCAAGGGCTTTCTCCCGGTCACCTGTCATGGCATGGGCTGTGATGGCAATGACGGGGATGGCGGCTGTCTCTGGTGTTCCTTTAATTCGCCGTGTCGCTTCCCAGCCGTCAATCAAAGGCAGGCTCAAATCCATGAGAATCAAGTCGGGGCGTTCAGAGAGTGCCATGGTCACGGCCTCTTCCCCATCAACAGCAGTGCCCACGTCATAACCTTTTCTCTGCAGGCGCCGCATCAGCATGTCCCGGTTCATCTCATTGTCTTCAACGAGGAGTATCCTGGGCATCCGTCTCCATCTCCTTTTCCCGGGTTTTTCCTTGTGAGCGAATATCGTACTTTTGATCCCTTTGACGAAGGCACCGTTGCAGCAAATCACGCACATCATCGAGCAACTCTTCCCGGGTATATGTCTCTTTCTGAAGGACCTTCTGCACCTCACCGTTCAAACGGAGGCGCTCCTCTGAGGTGATATCTTTGGCCGTTAAGACGACGACAGGAATCGAACGCCAGACTTTGTGTTTGCGCAGCTCCGCAACAAGCTCGAAACCGTCCATCTCCGGCATCATGAGATCCAGCAGAATTAATGCCGGCTCTTGCTCTGCAATGCGTTCCAGGGCGACACGGCCATTCTCCGCCTCTGCCACGGTCCACCCCTCTTTCTCCAGCATGCGCCGCAACAGATGGCGCATGTTGGCATCATCCTCAACCAGTAGCACCTGGCAGGGGGCCGGGACTTTCGTGTACTGCTTTAAAACACTGACAAGGCGTTCCCGGTCAACGGGTTTGGTCAGGTAGTCTGAAGCGCCGAGGGAATATCCCTGATTCTTATCGTCCACGACAGTGAACATGATGACCGGGATGCGGGCTAGCTCAGGATCCTCCTTAAGTGCGGACAGGACACTCCAGCCGTCCATTTTCGGCATCATCACATCCAGAGTTATTGCATGAGGTCGCAGTTCTCTCGCCAGCCTCAGTCCATCCTTACCCCCTGAAGCGGTCTCCACGCGAAACCCTTCTTTACCAAGGAAACGCTTCATCAGGTCACGCACCTCCGGCTCGTCGTCGATAACCAGTATGGTGCCGCTTTCACGTGATACGGGCTTGACTAGAGTCTCGGTAGAAACCCTCTCTGCAATCCCTGGGATCCCACAATCAACGGGCAGTCGGATGGTAAATGTGGACCCTCCTCCATATCCGCTTTCCGCGGTCACATCTCCCCCCATCATGCGACAGAAACGTCTTGTGATAGCCAACCCGAGCCCCGTGCCACCGTAGTCGCCCCCCATCGGCGTGTGCGCCTGGGAGAAGGCCTGAAACAGACCTTCCATTTCCTCCTCCGTCATCCCGATGCCGGTATCCCGTACCTTGAATTTGAGCCATCTGCTGCCATCTTCTGTTTCCGGCGACACCTCCAGCCATATAGTCCCCTGCTCCGTGAACTTACAGGCGTTACTGAGCAGATTGAAGAGCGCCTGCTGCACCTTTGTCAGGTCGGCGTGCATGGCGCCCACATTGTCGGGGCAGTGGATTTTCAACAGGTTGTTGTTTTTATCTGCGAGGGGCTGGATGGTGCTCACAACATCCTGGATCATTCTGGAAACATCGAATGTCTCCAGGTAGAGCTCCATCTTGCCTGCCTCTATTTTGGAGAGATCGAGAACATCATTGATGAGCATCAAGAGGTGCCTGCCTGATGCATGAATTCTTTTGAGGTCGGAGACAAATTGTTCCTGCTCCAGCTCTTCGGCATCTTCCATCAACATCTCGCTATAACCAATGATGGCATTGAGTGGCGTGCGCAGCTCGTGGCTCATACTGGCCAGGAACGCACTCTTCGTACGATTGGCAGCTTCAGCGGCTTCTCTGGCCTCCTCAGTCGCCTTGTACATCAAGGCATTGTCAAGGGCTATGGAGGCGATCCCGCCAAACCGGTTCAAAAGCTCAATTTCCTCCTCGCCAAGGGTGCGGTCTGAGTATTTACCCAAGTTGATGGCGAGAACGCCTCCCACTTGGTTGCCTGATTTAAGCGGCACACCCATTGTGGCACCTATATCATCGTGTTCGAATTTTTTTGACAGGCCGGACCATGTTGAATAGTCTTCAACGATCAAAGGGCGCCCGGTTTGCCAAACCTTCCCACACAAGCCTTCCCCCCGTTCCAACCGCGTACCGATCCTATGGGCAAAATTTCCTGTACCCACTTTCAGTTCTAGTTCATCCGTCTCGGGTTCCACCAGGTATATGACACCATCGGATGTCCCCAGCAGTTGTGCCGCCCGGGCGATGAGAGCTTTGAGCAAATCGTTCACATCCAAGCGCTTGATCAGGCCCATGGTCGTTTCATGTAAGGCGGATAGATACGCGTTCTGCCGCTTGAGGACTTCCTCCGCACGTTTGAGCTCTGTAATATCTTCCAGGATGACTAACTGATTCCCTTCTGGCAGGGCGACAGGCCTGAAAAGGACTGTTTTTTCGGAACCGTCTTTGCAGGCCACCTCGAACGTACGAGGAATGGACCGGCCGACACCTATCTCTTCCAGGTCAGACTTCCAGGTTTCAATGATTTCCTCGCGAATTTCGGGATCAGGGAAGGCCCTCCGGAACCACTGCCAGCCTGATGATACTTCATCTAAATCGTAGCCAAACATGTCCACAAAGCTGGGATTGACATAATCGTACCTACCGTCTGGACGAATCAGTACAACACCTAGGGGTGATTCCTCCACGAGTTTCCTGAATTGCTCCTCACTCTTCCGTAAGGCCACCTCCGCGCGCTTGCGCTCTGTCACATCTCGAATAACACCCTGGAACCCGATCTTTTGACCTTTTGCATCTCTCATGAGAGAGGCTGAAGCCTCTACGTACCGTTTGGTTCCATCTTTCCTTACGATCTCCCAACTGAAGTCCCTGAAAGGAAAGCCTGTTTTGTATACCCTGTTAAAGGCTTCATATCCTGCTTTGGCGGTCTCTGGGTCCGTGAATTCGCGTAAATGCCGTCCAGTCAACTCAGTTTTGGGATATCCGAAGATCCTGCAGATAGAATCATTGAAGAATGAAAGGTGCCCTGCAAGATCAATCTCGTAGTAACCCTCTTCAATGCTTTTGAGAATGTTTCGATATTTCTCCTCGCTCTGCCGTAAAGCCTCTTCTGCCGCTTGACGCTCTTCATTTTCTTGCCGCAGTGCCTTATTCGTTTCCGCCAGTTCAGCCGTTCGTTCCCTGACCCGACTCTCCAATTGATCATGGGCCTCTTTGAGCGCCTGCTCCGCTCGCTTTCTTTTGGTAATGTCTCTGGCAATACCCCGAAATCCTATGGGCTGACCTTTCAAATCCTTTATGAGAGACACAGAGGTCTCCACATAACACTTGGCCCCGTCTTTCCTCATAAGCTCCCAATCGAAGGCCTTGGTCGCTTGACCGGTACTATAGAGCTTGTTAAAGGTACGATAGACCTTATTGGCATTCTCTTCATCCATGTACTGTCGGTTATTCATTCCCATTAACTCATCTCTGGAATATCCGAGCATTCTGCACATGGAATCATTGAAAAAAGCAAGGTTACCGGCAATGTCCACCTCGTAATAGCCATCTTCAATGCTCTCAAGGATGGTTCGGAATTTCTCCTCACTCGCTTTGAGGGCCTCTTCTACCCGTCTTCGCTCAGTGACATCTTCAGCAAAACCTTCAATGAAAAGAATTTTTCCTTTGGGGTCTTTCACAGACCTTTCGCTCAGTGAAAGCCAGATGATCGTCTTGTCCTTTCTGTACACTTGGGTCTCAAAATTAAAAATCTTGTCCTCTTTCATTAACCTCTCGAGTAATTTATCCCGGTCTGTTGGCCTGACATATAACTGATGGCCGATATCTGAGACGCTTGTTATCAATTCCTCCTGATCTTCATATCCAAGAATTCTAGCCATGGATTGATTGGCATACAGATAGCGCCCTTCGGGTGTGGTTTGAAAAACACCCCAGACAGCGTTTTCGATAGTGCTGCGATATTTCTCCTGTACGGTCACCACTTCCTGCTCCGCACGCCTGCACTCGATGACTTCTTTCTCAAGCTCCTCGACCCTTTTTTCTAGCTCTTCGTATGTTGGATTTGTACCCATCAAGAAATCCTCCAGTAGCCTAGCAAACAAATGGGTTCATACCAAAAAGCGGCAAAAAACGAAGCTGAACTGCATGTGATGGGGCCTCAACGATGTCACGTTCGCAAGCCCGGCCATCTTTTTGAAAGAGAGATATATGGTATAGGTGGATTTCATGAAGAAACACTAAAATGCATGGCTTTTTCCGCCCTCATCTCACGATGAGTTGGACCTTGTCGAAAAGATATAGACTCCTAACAGAACAGTCGTTGTCATGTTAGGAGCAAGGTAGGCACATTTTGAGGTGCGTCTCCATGATGTAACCCCTATCCCTGCCTAGAGGTTTTCGGACGGAAGGAAAATCTTCGTTAAATCAACAACAAAAAGGGTTTTACGTCAAGGGAAATCGCGTTTCAGAATGACCCCGAGGCTAAGATTTTGCCCTTGGTGACCATTTAGAAACGCCCCCCATATTGTGGTTGGTTTTAGCAGTCAAATCGCAAGATTGGTATGCCAGTGAAGTACCTATAGTATTATCCTCTTTTCTAAGTAGTTTTTCTATCCGTAATAACACCTAGTATATTCTAAGTAATAATACCTGCACTGTGTAATTTACGGGACCTTGTTGACCCCGGTTAAATGGCCTTTTGGTATTGATTATTGACGATTGAATATTGAAATAAAAGAGGCATGGCACATAGCGCATAGAGCATGGAGTGAGGAGTGACAGGTGAGCAATGAGGAGGGAGACACCTCTAGGATTGATTATTGACGATTGACGATTGGAAGTAGCCTGGAGCATGGAGCATAGAGCATAGAGTGACTAGTGACGAGGAAAAAAGGGAAGGTTGAGGGATTGATTATTGATGATTGACGATTGATGATTGAAATCAGGGCGAACAGTCGCCTTGTTTGGGCTTGAGTGCGTCAGAAATGACGTCTTTAAGGAGATGGCGGTCACCGTCAGCAATTTTTGCAAAGTAAAAGCCCATCCCGGAGACAATACCCCTGCGTACAGCAATATCGAAATTTGACCATATCAACTGACCTTTCGTCTGGACAGGGTTTTGATTGGGAGGCGTCAAGATCATCTGGTAAAAACCATTTCCATTCAGCCTTTCCTCGCAGTGAAGAAAAAAGCCAGTATCCGTTACGATTCTTGTTTCTCCACTTATTACGCTTTGACCGGTGACTATCGTAACGGGCCATTCGACGAGTATTCTGGAATGCCCAGATTCTTCCATATCTTTAGCCAATATGTGACCTCCCGCTTGGCAGTTAGTATTTAACAGGCCTTGGTCTGGACTAACTTCTTAACCTCCGTACAAACCTATAATTACATGTACCGACGTGGCGATTGAATTCAGGTGACCCATAGGAGTGAGATGATAGAATTTGAATCCAGAGCGATCTAATCAGAGGAGAACTCGGAGATTCTTGTAACTCTCCAGGTGGCCATTGTTCCTAAAAAAAACACAAGCACTATAAGGCAAATCAGGACCATAGAATCTATCAAAAAGCAAGCACTGCCTAGCTTTGCGAGTAGGACAAACTCTGCAGCCATAATATCACCCCCCTTGCTTAGCATTGATGTCTTTACCCCCAGGCGAGTAAACATAATCGCCCACTAGCTGTATATTGCAAGAACAAGACCGCCAAAGCTAGCCAATGAATTGCCTTTAAATTCCAAATGGCTAGCTCAAGTCGTTCAGGTCATCAGGTTATGTGGATTGACACTAAAATGTGCAGGGTGGATAGATTTTTGTACATCTCTGGGCTGGCTGCCATTGAGAAAGAAGGGGAAAATATAAGTTGGTCGGACACAAAAACAGGGCCAAATGTGATGACCCCTGCCAGTGGTGCTTTTCGATTCTATGTAATGCCCTCGGTATCAGACAAAATTCCAGTTGTTTAGCGTTTTCTAAGGTTCCCAATACCCCAATCTTTGAGGATTATATCCTTATCGACTATCAGTTCATGCTTGCCCTCTCTCCATTCCTTAAGGCACATAGCCAATGTCTGTCGACTGACTCTGCGTCGGGATACTTCCTTTTTCCACGCATTCTTTACCCTCTGGGCGATCCCCATCTTTCTGGCAGCATAATAAGTGACAGATGTTTCATCCTCCCTCACCTTGCTCATCACCCCCCCAAGTGATGTTTCATTCAATCTTACGGGCTTAAACCAAATTGTAGTACCCTCTCCCTCAAAAAATCAATCAGTAGAAAGTATGATTTTTTCCGGTCTTTCGCATCAGGGTGAGTCTAATTTTTCAAGGGTCTCATCCAACTTGATCCCAAGCGTATAAAAACCCTTGTACTTCGAATCCTTTATTTGAGTTTTATGCCTCACGGTTCCACTTACTTTGATCATGGCCGTTGAGGCATATAGTTCCAGCCCCTGCAATTTGTCTCCCTCTTTTACGATGTCAAGCAGGTCAAAGTCCTTCTTGGTTATCAGCACCCCCAGACCATCAGGTGAACGGTCAATGATCTCCAGCTTGTAGGTTCTATCCTTTTTATTCTTTAACGTGAACACGGCGTTGACAAAGTCCGGGATTCTCTTACCGTCCCTGTCATAGCCTCGTCTCTCCTCGATCTTCAGGGCTTCCGGAAAACTCACAATCAAGCCAATATGAGGGTACTCGGTGCACTTGCCAAGATATTTTGCGTCGAACTGGCAGGGTGTGCCTCTTAGTAAGAATTCTATGACTATTTCGGGAGATGACTTCATCAGCGTATTGCCCGTATCCGGAACCAAATTTTCTATGATCAATTCGTGTCCTTTCCCAATTTTTGAAAGAATATCTCCATAGTTGACCTTAATGATCCTGGAGGTAAACGGGGCTGTCTCTCCCTCAATTTGAATCGTGATTTCCCGCTTACGAGAAATCAGGAAGCCAATGACCTCTCTTATTTTTTGCTTTGTCTCCACAATATACTGAGTCATAGGCATTTCTCTTCTCAAATAGGGCTGGCAGGTTCGACCCTACATATTTATTTTTCTAAGATGGATAGACCAACAAGATAGTTTCCCCTAAATCTCCCTTGATCATCTTTGGTGATGTGTTTGATCTCCGTTTTCAGTTGTTCTGGTTGCTCTGAGGGTTGCTCCCGATAATATTTCATATTCAATATGTCACCGACTTTTAAGTGTTTTAAGACCTCAGAACCATGCATGACTAAAACACCTATTCCCAAAGGGGATATGTTCCAGAGCTTGAACTGATAAAGGTGTGACAAGCCTTCCACTGAAAATTCCACAATGCTGTATTGATCCGCCACTGATCTGGTTTCCGACCTTCTTTCTCCTTCTTCGTTTGTGTTTCGGCCTCTGTCTTCCATGATCACCATCTTGCCACAAGGTGCTGGGTCAGCGGTATGAATCGGGACAGATCGTCTCTCCAGATTCCCAGAATTTCATCGCTCAACGATCTTAGAGTGGATACCCTTTGATTTTAATTTCGCGTGCTGTCTCTGTGCACGCACCTTCTGGTAAAAAGCCCCTACACAAAGTAAAGACTCGCTGTTCCCTCTGGGAATAACGTAGGGGCAGTATCCAAGTTTTGAGAGTTGTAATTGTTTCTCCTCAAGCTCTTCTTGAAAGGCAAAGAGGCCGATCAGATTCGCATATCTCGTGTGTCTGGATTCTGACTCCCCTATCTGTTTCTGCTTTATAAATTCGTTAGCCTGTTCCCTTTCTTGAAAATACCCCGAAAAGACCCTGTACCACACCCCCTTGTCCCCCAGATCTACCTCTACCCAGTAAGGGTAAAGGCCTTTGATTCGATACTCAGAAATCGCCCTTTCTGCTCGTTCGCGGGTCTTGTAAGAGCCATGGTAGATAGAATAGGGATATGACAGATCCCTCTCTCCAGGAAAAACGTTTTCCTTGCCAGGGGCAGCTTCTTCCGGGCTCTGTCCTGCAGAACGGGGAGACACCTTATTAACGACGGGCTGGACTTTTGGAGCAGAAGGCTCTGCAGGTTCTTTGGCGACAAGGGGCTCCTGTGTGGGGTCCATAGGTTCAGCGGGTCTCCTGCTCGTGGGGATTTCCTGTGTAGTCGTGGCAGGTTCAGCGGGTTGCCCCGGAATCACTTCATTTTGCGTGGAAGCCACGGGTTTGGGGAGTTGCCCGGCCATAACAGGTTTTTGTACAGAATCAAAAAGTTCTGGATGTTCTTGTGTGGTAGTAAGCTCTTTTGTGGAAGTCACAGGTTCCGCACGTTTATGAATTATGCGGCGCCTCGCTTTGGAAAGAGGAGTTGTGGATCGTTTCCTGACAATACGCCTTCTTTCTGGAAAAGCCGCTTTGTCAGAGGCTGTGTTACCAGATATTTTTTCTGTCGATTGAGTCGCTACCGGGGTTGATCTCTTCGCCGGAGGCTTTATTGCCACAAGGGTTTTAGGGGCCGCCTTCTTGGCCGGCTCTGAGAGACCTAGGAGTTGGCCGAACTCTACCACCCCTAAAGAGCCAAGCATAAAGGCGACCGCAGCAACCACTAATACAGACAGCAGCCCGACTTTCAGTTTGGCTGAGGCCAGGGGTAGATTTCCCCCTAATCTAACTTTTCCACCTTCCAGTTGCTTTGTCTTAATGCCCTCCTCAGGGATGGATTCCTCTGGTGTAGCTATTTTGATTTGAGGTACGCTCTTTTCTCTGCTCGCACCCTTATCTTGAGCTGGGGATCTGGGCATTTTTGGCCCACTCGTTTTATCCACAGTTTTCTCTGCAATCTCTCTCCTCTTCTCGGCTACAATAGCATCCCATTCCTCACGAAAGAGCGATTTCAATAACTCGCCGCTGTCGTTAATGGATGCATAATCTCCGCCAGTTTCATCATCTTTGTTATCGACCATATCTCAATCCCGACTCGAAAGGGCAACGTCTAAAAAGAAATGGGGGACGACCATTAAATTATTAATTTCTCCCCACAGCCCCTAGCTGGAAAGCTAGCAAGCTGGGATGCTATAAAGCTTGAAGGCTACCAAAAAGCTTGTAAGCTAGAGCCCCTATTCGTCTCCAGTGAAATCGCTGCCTCCTATAGATGTCAGATTTGATCGTGGCTACTTCGTAAAGCCTCTGAATTTATCTATTATCATGGTTCCCGCGATATAGAGTATCTCATCAGGGTATTCAAAGTCTGTCTCTTCCTTGATAAGCTTTTGCACATGGATCAGGTAACCATGTACAGTGCCATTCAGATCCACATTTGGATATTTTGCTTGTATAGCTTCGAACACCTCTTTAAAATCTTCTGTAACCTCAACAGCAACATAGTTTATCACCTCATGCCTTATGAGTTCCTCTGCTGTTCTCCGGCGATCCAAATGTTGGTCAATGAGTTCGAAAAGTAGCGTACATCTCTGTTTCCAGTCTGTGCTTTTGACAAATTCTATCACTTCGTCAAGCCTATGAAGCCCCTTCCATGCACCTTTTGGTTCCAAAACCTCATCGTCATCGGGGCCTAACTCGTCTTTCGCGGTTCCGATCGTGTCCTGAAGGCTTATTTTTTCTCTTCTCTTTTTGCTAAATCCCATCCATTCACCCCATCTAATGTCCTGCTTGAGACTCTGATTATGGGATCCATTAGATTTATCGCTCTTTTGAGCATCAGATCTAACCCGGGTTGGGCATACCAAAGCTTCACACCTCCTTAATATTATTACATTTTTTAACAAATTTGCCTATCCGCAGAAATACCTATAAATCTCTAGGTAGTAATACCTAAACCGATAAGGTGAGGCCGTTGGGATTTAATATTGAAGATTGATGATTGGAAGTAGCCTGGAGCATGGAGCATAGAGCATAGAGTGACTAGTGACGAGGAAAAAAGGGAAGGCTGAGGGATTGAATATTGATGATTGACGATTGGAAGTAGCCTGGAGCATGGAGCATAGAGCCAAGAGCATGGAGCTTGTAAGGTGATAAGCTGATAAGCGAGAACGGTTATTCGTTATAAGTTATGAGTTATTAGAAAAGAGAGCGAAGAGAGCTGGCCCCAGTTGAATCCTACTTTGGAGGTCCACTTCGTGGCCCCAGGGAAATGGCTGGCTCCAGCAGATTTCACGGGGTAAAAATTCCACAGGGTGAACAATTCAACCCCGGTGAAATAGTGCTGATGCAATTTCACAGGGCAGGCGGGGTAAAGAAGCTAGGAGGCTGGAAAGTTGGGATGCTAGGGATTGGAGTGGCTAATCATCATCAGACAAGGACTCTGCTGCATCCAATACCTCAGAGGCAAACCGGGCGTCCGCTATGGAGGGAGCGATCCGTTGACTCAAGTTCACCATGAGGGCAAGATCTTCTCTTCGAAATCCATAGGGTCGCTTCAGCGAGTCCACATAAATGGCCCCCAACACGTCCGAACCGAAAACCAACGGGACACACAATACAGACTCAATTTTTAACAGTTCCAGCGTGTCCGCAAAGTCACTTGGTTCGGTCTTCGCATCGGATACGAGAACCGGTTTTCTGCTGCTTATGACCCGATGGACCACATCGCCGCAGAACACCGTGGAGGCGTAATCGCCAGGTTTGTTCGATTTGTATATGATCTCTGTAACCTGTTCTGTTTCAGGATCTACCAGGACAAAAACACCCCTGTCTATTCTTTTGAGAAGATCGAATATGTGAACGAGGATTTTTTCCAGCATCTTTTTCAAGGGGAAATCTTCAGCCAGGACACTGGACACCTTGTAGAGAAATGTCAGTTTTCTTACCGCGGCCCTGTCTCGTTGCATGTCGAGGGTGCGGCTGAATTCATTGGTTTCGTCGACAAGCTCGATCGAATCAAGAAAAGGCGTCATCTGTTCTTCGCACCCCAGGCCAATGCAAATCACGGTTATTCCGATGGCTATGGGAACCCCCTCTCTTATTTCCACTTCTTCACCGGGGGTTATAAAACCGCCATGAACGAAAGTCCCATTTCGACTTTTCAAATCCCTGACGAGATATTTATCCCCCCTCCTGGCAATCCTCAGGTGTTTGCGGGAAACCGTCTTGTCCGTGAGCCGGATCTCATTATCCAGGGAGCGTCCCACAAAGTTGACCCCCTCTCTTAGTGTGAATGACTGGCCTATTTCAGGTCCGTTCAAAATATAGAGTTTACTCATGGCATGTACGCTCCGCAAATTGCCGACCCTGAAAGGGTGTCAAGATATCTCTCACAGAGTTCCCAGAGCCGAAGAGCTATTCGAATCACGAAAGCACGAAAATACGAAATTAAGACAGGATGAACAGGATTCCACGGATTAAAGAAATTCCACAGACCATAAATCGGGAATGCATTAGAGATCGCTCATAAGTGGCTTGAAGAAGCTACCACGGATTGGAACAAGCTCACTTGTTTCTAATCCGTGAAGCTTTTCAAGCGCCTTGATGCGCTTCATCAAGGCCTCCCTGCGCACTTGTGCGCGGGGAGCTCCCGAGCGATCATCCATCCTCTTTTATTTTATCCGTGCGATCCGCGTCTTTCGCATAGCGGGACCCGTGTCCAATGTTATTCTCCGTGAACTCCTCCCGGGCGTAGGCCCTATGGGCCAGAGGCTTTGTGCTCTAGCGAAACCGTGCACGTCTGTGGGGAAGCCCCCGGGGATGGGTTTTGAAAATGACTCACTTTATGTGCTTTGAGAACCAAATCCATGGTGACATAACCGCCAGACTGACCCGTCTCAAAGTGGAAGTATCCGTGCGTGGCGCATTACCAAGCAGGGGAAACTTTCTCGATTTCATCCTTATGGAACTCGCAAAGCCACTCAGTGCACCCACGTTCGTCTAATCGCTCCACAAGATAACGATCCTGGCTCTTTCGTCTGACGACTATTCCTATCTGTCCGATTTTAGGCATGCTTGGCGGATCGTAACTGGAGGAATAGAGGCGGTCGTTAATCGGTTCGCTGATGGTCACGATGCGCACGGCACTATACTTGTTTAAGCGATGCATGGCTTTTTTCCCTTCTAAGAAGTTACAAGGCCTTCAAGCGTTGAAACTCGCAAACTATCCCGCACTCTTCCCCAAATTCGTTTTCTGTGAGACTGAACAAGCTATGAGCTTCCTGGTGAATTGCTCCTATTAGATTCGTAAAAACTATTCTCTGCCCGTTGAGTCCTGCAGAGCGGGGAAAACGACTCAATCCGTATTATGGAATGGACCTGTTCAGGAGGTTGTGATTGTATTTCGCCTTGGAGACAGGGAATGTTGGAGAGAGACTGGTGCTCTTATTCCCATACTTATGCGCCTTCAAAGTACATGGCATTGTCGATATGCAGGCCAGCCCGTCTGCCCAGATCGGTGAACAAAGAAAGGTCTTCCCTTCGAAATCCATAGGTCTCTTTGAGCGAGTCCACATAGATCAACCCCCTTGTTTCTGAACCACTCACTATGGGCACACACATGACAGATCTAATTGAGGATAGTCTGAGAGTTTCCTTCATTTCTGCCTGGTCTTCCACATCAGGGTCCGGCAATAAAAATCCTCGACCCTCCGATATAACTCGGTCCACCACGTTCTTGTTGAACCCCACAGGCAGGGTATCGCCTGGTTCTCTGAATCGGTATACCACTTTTCTAAATTCCCCGGTCTGCGAATCAATGAGGATAATGCAAGCCCTGTCAATTTTTCTGAAAAATTCAAAAACGTAGTCCAGCACTTCCTCTAAAATCACCTCTAAATCCGGTCCTCGCGTCAAGAGGTGGGAAACCTTATAGACGAGTTCCAGAATTTTCTGGGTGGTCATGGTTCCGTGCTCTTTGAACACCCCGCTATTCTTACTGATTTCATTAGAAAGGCCAATTGAATCCAGAAAAGGCATGACACGGTCCAGGCAACGTCTACCGAGACAAATAACACTCATACCCATAACGACTGGAGTTCCCTTACTTATCTCAAGTCCAAAGCCGGGACTTATCCTTTCGGGACCGATGAAGGTGCCGTTTTTGCTTCCCATGTCTTCAATGAAAAATCTATTCGCTCTCCTGATGATCCTCAAATGCTCGTAAGAAACGGCGGGGTCGTTCACGCGAATGTCACTGTGAGGGGATCGTCCTATATAGGTGAAATCATCTTTCAGTCGAAAAGATTGATTCTTGTCTGGTCCAGCCAAAATATAGAGTCTCGTCATGGCGGTTTCTTTTTGAAGGCAATGGATTGTGGCTCTAAGCGTCAAGTCAACTGAGCGAGAAGCGGTCGTGAATTTTAATTATATCCGTCTATGAGCCACCTCCTCAATAACCCAAAACCCCTATTCATCACTAGGTAGAACTACTCATACTTTCAACTGTGCGTGCTGCAGACCCACCTTACGAAGGCTTTTCGTACCAGGACCCTGGAAATCTTTCTCGTATCCTGACCGGGTGACTGGAGATTGTAAATCCTGGATGCCGAAATGACGCCTGTGTGACAGACGACACAGATCCTCGCAAAATGTTCTATTTAAGGTGGGGAGTCGTATGGATGCGTATGTCTGTAAACGGGTGGGTCTGAAAGGAGGGGAATGATCAAATAAGCCCTTCCTGAACGGCATATCTCACGAGGTCAGCGGTCTTTTTCAATTTCAGCTTTCTCATAATATTTGCCCTATGATTTTCAACGGTGCGTACGCTTATGCTTAGAAGCGTTGCAATTTCATTGTTTGATTTCCCTTCACTGACCATTTTCAGGACCTCTCTTTCACGTGTGGTCAGTGATTCCTTAGGGATGGGTCTTTTTCCCTGGTATATTTGAGAGAGATCTTCTGCCAATTCCCCGGCCAGGATGCGGGTCACATAAGTCTCCCCATTGCGAATCTTATCTATGGCCGACAAAAGTTCCACATCCGAATCCTCTTTTAGAAGATATCCATCAGCCCCTGCGGAAATGGAGTGATAAAGGTACTCCTTGCTGTTGTGCATGGTCAGGATCAGCACCTTGGTGAGGGGATGGATCATCTTGATCTCGCGCGTGGCTTCTATGCCCCGGAGATTTGGCATGGTGATGTCAATAATAGCCATGTCAGGCGCCAATTCCTTTAGGAGATGGAGAAGTTCGAGACCGTCTCCCGCCTCTCCAACCACCTCCACATCCGGCATTCGCTCAATGAGAAGCTTCATACCTTCCCGAAAAAGGAGGTGATCATCGGCTAACACGACACGGTAATTTGCCACTATTTCTTCCTTGCCTCCTCCATCGGGATCGTCAAGGTTATTCTGGTGCCCTCCCCCACTCGGCTTTTGATTTCAAGCGAGGCTCCGAGCATACGGGCACGTTCCTCCATGGCATCCAATCCCAAACCCTTTTCAGGAGAATGTGAGGACCTGACCTTATTCACATCAAACCCTTTCCCGTCGTCTTCAATAATAAGAGTGATATATCCCTCATTTTCTTTCACAGCAAAGGAGACGTGCTCCGCCTCTGCGTATTTACCAATATTGGTCAGGGCCTCCTGAGAAATCCTGTAAAGATTTGTTTGTGCTTCCTTTGGGAACAGGTCATCGATGTTGTCGATGTCAAAGGATGTCACAAGGGAATACTGTTTCTCAAAATTCTCTGTCAGCCATTGAAGTGCTGATGTAAGGCCAAGGTCTTCGAGTATGGATGGACTCAGGTCTCTGGAAAGCCGCCGTACATTTTCGATAATTTCGTCTATATAGCGGCTTGTCTCTTCACATTCCTCATGCAGGGATGACTGGTCAATTTGCAATTTGCTCTGAACAGATCTTACGCGATGTTTTAAAAGGGCAAGGGCCTGCCCCAATTCATCATGTAATTCTTTTGAAAGTCGCATCCGCTCCTTCTCTTGGGCCTTCATGAGTTGAAAAGACAAGGATCGAAGCCTCGTCTCAGACTCCCGGAGCGCCTCCTCAGCCTTTTTCAGATCGGTTATATTATGGGCCACAACCATCGCTCTCTTCGGCTTTCCTTTTTCGGAGAACACTTTCGTGTTCACAAGTGCCCAAAATTCTGCGCCCCCTCTCCCTCTGAGTTTGTACTCAACCGTGTCCGGAATTTCTTCGCCAGCGAGCATCTTAGCTAACCGCTCCGAATAGAGCTTGCGATTGTCTTCAGCCACGAAATGGATAGGGTCCGAAGCCTCAATTTCCCCTTTCGTATACCCCAGTTTCTCATACAATATGTCATTCAAAGCCACAAGCCTCTGCTTCTCGAAATCAAATTCAAAAATACCGGCAGGGGCGTACTTGACGAGCTGCCGGTATCTTTCTTCGCTCTCCCGAAGGGCCTCCTCCACCCGCCTGCGCTCCGTAATGTCCCGGGCTAAGGCATGGAAGCCCAAAATACGATCATTTTCGAAAATTAACTGGGCACGCTGCCCCAGCCATATCTCTTTTCCACTTTTTGTTAGGATGGGAAATTCATAATATGTACTGGGAAGCCTCTCCTTGAACTGTGACACGTAGAATTTCTCTGTGTCCTTGCGATAATCGGGGCGTATTAAATCCAGGTAATGCCTACCGAGAAGATACTCGGGCGGATACTCGGTGGTCTTCACGGCGATCGGGTTGAAAAAGGTTAAGTGTCCTCTCTGATCCGTCTTATAAATGATGTCATTTGCATTTTCCACCAGATATCGATAAGATTCTTCACTTTCCCTTAAGGCTTGTTCTACCCGCTTTTGTTCAGAGATGTCTGTCACTATCCCAAGGATGGCGCTCTCCCCTTCATAATTCATCAATTTCGTCGTTATTATGGCCTCAATTCTTTCCCCCCCGTTTTTGACCAGGGTATATTCATAGGGCTCCACCTCTTTACCATCCATATGCATTTTAAAGGCTGACTGCACTCTTTCGACGGATTCTGGCGCTATGAGGCATAAAAAGTCAAAATCTGACGAATAAAATTCTTCTCTCTTATATCCCATAATTTCTGCGCAACCCTTATTGGCGTAAACGACTTTCCCTTTCTTGTTGATGAAAATCATGTTTGGAGACTGCTCCGAAACGGTTCTGAATTTCTCCTCGCTCTCCCGAAGCGCCTCCTCAGCCCGCTTGCGCTCTTCTATTTCCAATCTCAACTGCTCATTGGCTTTCTCAAGATCCGCAGTACGTTCCTCCACCCGCTTTTCAAGTTCGTCACGGGCCTTTATGAGAGATTCCTCGGCGCCCCTTCGCTGCAGAGCTACTGCTGCCTGATGTATGAATGTCTCTACGATATCCTTTCCCTCCAGCCCACGGCTGCCTCGACGCGTAATGATCATGGCACTGCCAAACAGTTCTCCTTTATTCGCAAATCCTATCCCATAGATGTCACCGAAGTTGAGAAGGTCCTCAATTTTGCCGCATATTGCGGCCGGTATTTGGCCAAAGGAAAGCTCGTACAGTCCCGGGGGACCTGGGACCAGTTTACCCTTGGCCAGTTGAGACCTTGCCTCTTCATCCGTTATTGGAAATGACATGCCCACAGGATTCCTTCCAATGAGTTTGAGAACGGCCTTTAAATACTTGCCGAGGCCTTCGACGGCGCGGGTGCAGAGGGAGTCTGTTTCTTTATCGTATGAGTTGATGACGATCACACAATCACCAACCAGTTCTTTGAGCCTTTTCCCTATAAGCTGATAAATACTTTCCTCAAGCGGAAATTCAACGAATTCCGTCGAGGTTCTTGACAAAAAGCCTAGACCCCGGGTGTACTTTTGAAGGACCTCATCATCTCGCTTGCGATCGGCTATCTCCCGCTCTAACTCTTCGACCCTTCTTTGCAAGTCTTCATAGGTTGGTTTTCCAGTCATCAGAAAGTCTCCCTATCCTCCTAAGAAGCCAAAAGCCTTAGTTTAAACAAAGCGGCTCAGACTGTTAGGGTTTAAATCTGTTTTTGACCCGGGCACTCTTCCTTTACTGAGGAGAAAGAAACCACGACAATATATAAAGTCAATTTATAATACGCTAAATGGGTCTTTATTCAAAAAGAGGAAAAATGTCAAAAGGGCTTTTCTCCAGTTGTGAATAAAATGGGGGACGCCCTTTGGGATTGAATATTGACGATTGCCGATTGGAAGTAGCCTGGAGCATGGAGCATAGAGCATAGAGTGACTAGTGACGAGGAAAAAAGGGAAGGCTGAGGGATTGAATATTGACGATTGATGATTGACCCGAAGCGGGCGAGCTTGGAGGCTGGGAGGCTAGGACGCTATAAAGCCGA
>Ga0209427_10001622_pt1 | contig 26090 bp, 29 predicted proteins | sample DeeMarSWOR136_30_FD_187465 | JGI IMG/M metagenome (GOLD analysis project Ga0209427, IMG submission 187465) | Marine sediment microbial communities from White Oak River estuary, North Carolina - WOR-1-36_30 (SPAdes) (version 2) | ecosystem: Environmental > Aquatic > Marine > Intertidal zone >...
TCCTTAGCTGAACCGATTCGGGGATGGCGGACCACAATCACATCCGCGTATTGAGCTACCGTCTGTGCCGTGTCAACCAATGTCTCCCCTTTGGCCACGGAGGAACCCTCGACCGACCCCATGCTGATCACCCCGCCGCCCAGACGTTGCATGGCCGCCTCAAAGGAAAGTCGAGTCCGCGTGCTCGGCTCAAAGAAAAGAGTCGTCAGAATCTTCCCCTTCAATAACTGGAGAGAATTCTTCCTCTTCAGTTCCTTTTCCATTTGAGCCGCTGTTTTTACGATGGCATCGATCTCCTTCTTCGAAAACTGATTCCCATGAAGAATATCCTTCCCTTTTAGAGTACCCATTTCCCCAATCTCCTTGTCATACAGAAATTATGAACTGAGAATCGTCACCAACCGGATCATGCTCTCCCATCGTCACAGATAGATCATTGATCCTCTCTAAGGATGAAACCTTCCTTTGCCACAATTCGTCCTGCGACGATGGTGAGGATCGCTTTACCATGAAGCTCCCATCCATCAAAGGGGCAATTTCTACCTTTGGAGTAAAAGCGATTAGCGTCCACCTTCCATTTTTTGTCTAAATCAATCAGGGTCAGATCCGCTGTAACCCCTGGCCTCAAGATGCCATTTCCCAGTGTATCGAGCCCAAAAATCTTAGCTGGCATTGCAGTCATTTTCTCGATCGCCTGACCCAGTGTCAGTATGCCTGGACGGACCAAATAGGTTAAGACCAACCCTAACGTTGTCTCCAAACCAATAACCCCAAAGGGGGCCTTCCCCCAAGCACGATTCTTTTCCTCGGGAGAATGCGGAGCATGGTCACTCGCGATCACATCAATAATGCCGTTGGCCAAGCCTTCTCTGATCGCAGCAACATCTTCTTCCGACCTCAAAGGTGGATTTACCTTTGCATTGGGCCCAATTTCCTTCTCCGCCTTCTCTGTTAGCAGGAAGTGATGCGGCGTGGCCTCTGACGTCACTTTGACTCCCCTCCTCTTTGCCTTCGAAATGATCTCCACCGACCTGGCAAGGCTCACGTGTGAGATATGAATCCTTGCATCCACTTGTTCGGCCAATTCAATATCGCGCTTGATAAATCTATCCTCGGAGGCATAAGGACGCGCCTTGGGTGAAGACGGCAGGAGGAACGAGGGCGAACGTTTCTGAGGTTTCTCCTGTTGTCTGAGGATTCTCTCCCGGTAGAGTTGTGATTCTTCACAATGGGGACTCACCAGAATTCCGCATTCCTTTCCTTTGATGAGAGCGTTTCGCATGAGCCGATGTCCAGGGACGGGATTCCCATCGTCCGAAATGGCCTTGGCTCCCGATTCTTTCAGCCTTGTAATGTCCGTTAGCCTTCTTCCCAACGTCTTAAGAGTGATCGCAGCCTTAGAGTAAAAGTGAATGATACACTTCCTACTCGCAATGTCCAGCAAATTCAGAAGTCGTGCAGGGGTGTCTATTGGAGGAAGGGTATTGGGTTCTGCTATGACGGTTGTAAATCCACCGGCTGCAGCGGCCAAAGATCCACTGCGAAGATCCTCTTTATGCAGCTGGCCAGGTTCTCTGAAATGCACGTGAACATCAATAAGACCTGGCACAAGAACCTTGCCGCGCGCATCAATGCTAGAAGCCTCGGGGTCCAGAATGTCCTCAGCAATTCTACTAATTTTCCCCTCGCTAATTAAGACATCAAAAACCTTAGAGGGCCCTGGCTCCGCGGTTACCAAGGTTGCTTTTTTGATTAAGAGTTTCATAGGTTTTAAAAAGCACCCCGTTTCCTTTTTTACAATCACAAAAATGCGAAAGGAATCGGTTCGTTCGGGGGAGCGAACCTTACATACCCATAGAATACGGATTTCGGATTGCGGATTTCGGAATTTCAATCCGCACTCCGCATTCTGCATTCCGCAATTGAATCACATGATCAGCGCCATCAGCGCTTTTTGTGTATGCAGTCTGTTCTCTGCCTGATCGAAGATGACACTATTCTTTGAATCGGCCACCTCATCGGTCACTTCTTCTCCCCGGTGGGCTGGCAGGCAATGCATAAAGATATAGTCTTGCTTTGCCCTCTTCACTAACTCGGTATTGACTTGATAGGGTTTGAACACCCTTACCCTTTCTTCATGCTCTTTTTCTTTACCCATACTTGCCCAGACATCCGTATAAACGATGTCGGCTCCCAAGACCACCTCTACTGGATCGTTGGTTACGGTCACCACCCTGCCCTTCTTTTTTGCCTCCTCCCTTCCTTCTGAGACCACCCTGGCATCGGGTTCATAACCCCTGGGGCACGCGAGGCCAATATCCATGCCAACCTTTGAACAGCCATAGATGAGCGAATGGGCTACGTTGTTCCCATCGCCCAAATAGGCAAGTTTCAACCCCGAAAGCTGACCTTTCTTCTCATAGATGGTGAAGAGATCGGCTAACCCCTGGCAGGGGTGAGCGAAGTCTGAAAGCCCGTTAATGACCGGGACAGTCGAAAACTTCACCAGATCGAGGATGGTCTGGTGACCAAAAACCCTCGCCATAATGCCATTGACATAGCGTGAAAGAGTTCTTGCCGTATCAGCGATGGTCTCTCCACGGCCTAACTGAAGGTCTGTGGCACTCAAATAAAGCGCATACCCTCCCAGCTGCCACATCCCCGCTTCAAAGGAGACACGCGTTCGTGTCGATGGCTTCTCAAAGATCATCGCCAGGGTCTTCCCCTTTAATAAAGGGTGTTCCTGACCGCGAAGCGTTTGGAGCTTTAACAATTCTGAAGTTCTTAGAATCTGTTCGATCTCTTCTCTGGTTAGCTCAGCAAGGCTTGCTAGCGACTTTCCCTTCATGTCAATTGCCATATTAAGAGACTCCTTTCTCAATTTTCTTACCTTGGACAATATTTATCACAAGATTTAAATAGATATCAAGTCTTCCAAAATCCAATCAATTCTTATTGACAGGGGGAAAGATTTTTTTCTATAATTTTTATCTCTTTACTTCCATCACTGAATGATGGAACCCTTGCTGTTTTATTCCAAAATAAATTTCTCCAATGGATGGTCATGTTCAATCAACTGCGAATTTCTCAAGAAAGGAGGGAGAGAAAAGGTGTCGTCATGATGGGTCTCAGATCTTATCAACTTTAAGGAAGGAGGTAAAAAATGAAATCAAAATCTCAGTCTTTCTTATTGATGGTCTTCGTTTTTCTGTTTCTCATGCTTGGGGTTTCGGGAGAGGCGTTCTCCGCCAAAGTTCTGAAATTGGCCCACCTCAACCCTCAGGAACCCTTCGACAATCCCACCGCACCCATCGCTGCGGTCTTTAAAACCATGGTAGAGGCGAGGACCAATCTTGGGATCAAGGTCGAAATCTACGCAGCGGGTGTACTGGGAAAAGAGCGTGAATCGATGGAACAAGTTCAACAGGGGGTGATTCAAAGTTATATTGCCTCAGGGACAGGAATAGCCCAATTCTATAACCTTTATGATGTGACGAACCTTCCCTTTGCCTTCAATTCTTATGCTGTGGGGTATGAGGTTTACGACGGTCCTTTTGGCCAGGAAATGGGTGAAGATATTCGCAAGAAAACGGGTTTTAAAGTCATGGGGTTTGGCGAATCGGGAGGATTCTTCCAGATCTCAAATTCTAAAAGACCCATCAAAACCCCAGCAGATATGAAAGGATTGAAAATCCGAACCATGTCTATCCCGCTCCACATGGGGATTATAGAATCCCTCGGAGGCGCCCCGACGCCAATTGCATGGGTGGAAGTCTACACGGCTTTGCAGACAGGTGTGGTCGATGGCCAGATGAATCCTATTCCCATCATCAATACGGCAAAATTCTTTGAAGTCCAGAAGTATATTACCTTGACCAATCATCTCTACGCTCCCTACGTATGGGTGATGAATGACAAATGGTTCCAGGCCTTAACTCCCTCCGAAAAAGAGATTGTCCTTGATGCCGCTAAAACGGCCATCATGTCTGGAAGAGGTCTCAATCGTATCATCGAATCGTCAGATAAGGGTCTGCCGGTCATCGCAAAAAAGATGGAAATCTACACGCCCACCGCGGGGGAGCTCTCCGAGTTCAGGAAATTGGCGATTGCAGGAGCCCAGAAGATCATTTCGGAGAAACTGGGAGAGGAAGGGAAGAAGTGGACTGAAAAGTTCTTAAGCGCCATCGAGACAGCTGAGAAAAAGATGAAGGCTCAGGTGAAATAGAGCGCAGGTACAGATGGACCCAGGTCTCCACGAAAGTAGGTTGGTTTCATCGATTGAAACGCTCGCATGGATTGTCGAGAGGACAGCAGCCATTCCCTGTATGATTGCGATCGGGATGATGACGGCGATCGTACTGCTCGGAGTGGTGTTTCGATATGTCTTCGTGAGTCCTTTGGGTTGGACAGAGGAAGCGGCCCGTTACCTGATGATCTGGGCCGCTTCTCTCGCAGTGAGTATGGGGATTGTTAAGGGTGAACATGTAGGAATAACTTTTCTTGTAAAAAGATTCCCCCCTAAACTTGAACGTTGGTGCTCACTCGTAATCAAACTCGCCATCCTTTTTTTTCTATGGGTACTGACCCAACGAGGGTACCTTATGTCCATCAATGGGAGAGCCCAAATCTCACCCCTGATGGGTATTAGTATGATTTGGTCCTTAGCCGCCGTCCCCATCGCTGGACTGTTAGCCATCCTGCAAACGGTTTTTCTCATTATGAAAGACCTTTCTTATCTCTTAAAAGGAAAATAGAAGTTGATCGGAAAAGAACCTCTATGTTGACCTTCATTGCCATCGTCTTTTTTGGGCTCTTACTTCTTGGAACGCCAATCGGGTTTGCATTGGGGATCGCTGCCCTCGCCGTCTTTATTAAGTTGGATGCTCCTCTCCTTCTCAACATGGTGCCCCAGCAATATTACGCAGGCCTGGATATGTTTACCTTAATGGCCATGCCGTTCTTTATCCTTGCTGGGGAGATTATGAATAAAACAGGAATTACCCATAGACTCGTTCATTTTGCCAACGTCCTTGTCGGACATCTTAGGGGAGGATTGGCCCATGCCAACATCGTTGCAAGTATTTTCTTTGCCGGATTGACGGGGGCAGCCGTCTCCGATACTGCTGCGATCGGTACCATGTTGATTCCTGCCATGGTCGAAGATGGCTATGAATTGGACTACAGTGCTGCCGTGACCGCTTCTTCCTCGGTGATTGGACCAACCATACCCCCGAGCAATATGATGGTCATCTATGGATCCATTATGAATGTCTCCATTGCTGGACTCTTTGCCGCAGGAATCCTCCCCGGATTGCTCGTCGCTTTCGTGCTCATGGTGCTATCGGCTTATTACGCACACAAGAGGAACTACGCGAAGAGGAAAAGAAGCACCTTCCTCATGATGCTTAAAGTGACGAAGGACTCTATTATTCCTCTACTCATGCCAGTCATTATCTTGGGAGGGATCCTGAGTGGCATCTTTACGCCAACGGAGGCAGCTGCCGTAGCCGTCGGATATGCCTCTTTTGTGGGTTTCTTTGTTCTTAAAACCCTCAAACTCAGAGATTTCCCGGAACTTTTTTACAAAACGGCGATGACGACCGGTGTGGTCTTCCTGATTATTGGGACAGCCAGCATCTGCGGATGGATTATGGCTTCGGAAAGAATCCCTGAAAGCGTGGCCTCCGCGATGCTTTCTATCAGTGGCAGTAAATATACGCTGCTTCTTCTCATTCTGATGTTAATGATTGTTGTGGGCCTTTTTATGGATATTGCGGCAGCGTTAATCATTCTCGGCCCTATCCTTCACCCCCTTGCGGTGAGCCAGGGGATCCACCCCCTCCATTTTGGCATCGTCATGGTCCTCTCTCTAAATATTGCTCTCATTACCCCCCCTGTTGGAGCCTGTCTTTTCGTAGCCTGCGGGATCACCAAGCTCAGTCTTGAAAAACTCTCGAAGGCCATATGGCCTTTTATTATTGTGGAATTCATCGCACTGTTCCTTATAGCTTTTATCCCATCCATTCCTATGGCAATCCCGAAACTGCTGGGATTCTATTGAGTGAACGGACCCCATTCCTAAAGGAGGAAACCCTATGAGAAGCTTTCTCGGTAAAGATATCCTTACGCTGAAGGATTTTGAACGACATGACTACATGCGCCTGTTCCAGGTGGCTCAGGAGTTGGAGCCTTGTGCCCGGAATCGTCGAAATGGTGATCTGCTCAAGCACAAAACACTGGTCACTGCCTTCTACCAGCCCAGTACGCGCACCCGACTCAGTACCGAGGCGGCAATGCACCGACTGGGCGGTCATGTGGTCGGCTTCTCTGACCCCAAGATGACACGGGCAGGCGACTTCTATCAGGAGTCCATCAAGGATACTGTCTGCATGCTTGAATATTATGGAGACGTCATCGCCATGCGACATTTTCAACAGGGTGCCCCTCATGAGGCAGCGAAGTGGGCCAGTGTTCCGGTCATCAATTGTGGCGATGGCTGGGGGGAACACCCCACGCAGGTCCTGATCGATATGTTTACCATCTGGCGCGAAAAGGGGACCTTAGATGGGCTCCATATTCTGTTAGTGGGTGACATGCGGATGCGAACCATGCACTCCATGGGTTATGCCATGGCGAAATTCGACATCACCGCTACCTTCGTTGCTCCGCCTGAGATGTCCTTGACGGAAGACTTCAAAAAGGACCTGCAGGCTCTCAATCTCCGGTTCAATGAAGCGAAGACACCCGAGGAAACCATCTCTCAAGCCGATGTGATTTATATGGAACCGGTCGTGCAAGCCGATTATACACAATCCCGTGTCGAGGCCACTGGAGACCGCCGACGAACGCCGGGTGCCTACCGTGTGACCCGAGAGATGCTCCGCGATAAAGGCAAACGGGATGCCATTGTGCTCCACTCTCTGCCTCGGATGGATGAACTGCCGTCGGATGTGGATGATACCCATCATGCGCGTTATTGGGTTGAGGCGTATAATGGTGTGGTCATCCGTATGGCACTTCTGGCACTCATCCTCGGAGCCGTGGAATAAGGAGAAGGGAGATGCAAACAAACCTGCGCAGGCGCAACATGATTACCACTCAGGAGTGGTCGAAGGAAGAGATCGAGACCGCGTTGGATGTAGCGTTTGATCTGAAACGAAAAAGGGCTTTGGAAGAACCCCATTCTCTTCTTCGAGATAAGGTACTGGCCATGCTCTTTTTCTTTTCCAGCACACGCACCCGAGCATCCTTCGAGGCGGGCATGGCACAGTTAGGTGGACATGCAGCTTTTATCGAATCAGAGACGACACAGATCGCTCATGGAGATACCCCCAAGGAAATCGGAGAGATCTTGGGCCGTTACTACGATGGTATTGCCATACGCCATTGCGATTGGAAGGTGGGAAATGGTTATATCCGTGACGTGGCAGCTTCAAGCCGCTCTCCTGTCCTCAACATGCAGTGCGACCTATATCATCCCTTTCAGGTCCTTGCTGATTTGATGACCATGATGGAGAAGAAAGGTGATCCAAGAGGAAGAGCCCTCACCGTCTCATGGGCTTACGCCGCCAGCTATCAAAAACCGCTTAGTGTCCCCCAATCCCTCGTCCTTCTCATGACCCGTTTCGGCATGAACGTAAAGCTCGTTCATCCACCCGAATATCGGTTAATGCCAGATATCGTTGATCAGGCAAGGGAAAATGCTCGCAGATCAGGAGGGGCTTTTGAGATTTTGGATGAGATGGATGCCGGATTTCGAAACGCTGACATCGTTTACCCAAAATCCTGGGGCTCCTGGCTTACCACGGAAGATCTAGAGTCGTCAGCCAGTATCGGACGGAAGTATAGAAACTGGATTTGTGATGAACGAAGGATGAAACTGGCCAAAGAAGATGCCATCTATATGCATTGCCTTCCTGCGGACCGAAATATCGAGGTGACCGATGGTGTCATCGATGGGCCACAATCTGTTGTCTACGATGAAGCGGAAAACCGCCTCCATGTGCAGAAGGCGGTCATGGCCCTCACCATGAGATAGCCGCGATGAAACACATCAAAAATTTAAAATGCCTCATCTGTGGGAACGAATACAGATCCGATGAGGTCCAATATGTTTGCCCCCGTCATGGGAATGAGGGGATTTTAGATATCCAATATGATTACAATGGGATCGCTGCCTCCTTCTCTCAAAAAGATCTGAAAAGGATCCACGAGCCTACGATCTGGAGGTATAAACCTCTTTTGCCCATAAACCCTAACAGCCCAGTGCCACCTCTCCAGGTGGGTTGGACTCCTCTCTACCACGCTCAACGCCTGGCCACGAACTTAGGGGTGCGCCACCTTTGGATCAAAGATGATACCCGTCAACCGACTGGTTCGTTGAAAGATCGGGCGAGCGCGGTTGCCATTGTGAAGGCCTACGAAACAGGGGCGAAGATCATCACGACCGCAAGCACCGGAAATGCCGCGGCGGCCCTTTCGGGCCTGTGTGCCAGTGTGAATCAACCAAATGTGATCTTCGTTCCTGCGTCAGCCCCTGAAGCAAAAGTGGCTCAGTTGTTAGTTTTCGGGTCAACGGTGCTTTTGGTCGAAGGAACATATGACGAGGCCTTTGACCTCTGTCTCGAAGTGGCTCAAGAATATGGGTGGTATAATCGAAATACAGCCTATAACCCGTATATGACCGAAGGAAAGAAGACAGTCGCCTATGAGATTCTTGAGCAACTGGAATGGCAAAGCCCTGACGTTATCTTCGTTCCTGTAGGAGATGGGTGTATTATCGGGGGAGTGCATAAGGGCCTAAAAGACCTGATGGCCCTGGGGTGGATTGAAAAGATACCGCGACTCATCGGTGTTCAAGCTTCCGGCTCCTCCTCTCTCTACGATGCCTGGGAGAAAGGCATACCGCCCACGGAAATAAAGTTGATCAGAACGAATACGATCGCCGATAGCATCGCCGCAGGTCTCCCGCGCGATCGAATCAAAGCCATGCGGGCTGTCAGAGAGACCCATGGGGCTTTCGTCATGGTCAATGATGAAGAGATCCTGGAGGCGATACCCGCCTTGGCCCGCGGTTCTGGAGTTTTTGCAGAGCCGGCAGGGGCTGCACCCCTTGCAGGGCTGGTTAAAGCCATCTCCACGGGTCTGGTCGCACGGGATGAGCGGGTTGTGATCTTGGTTACGGGAAGTGGCCTAAAAGATATCCGGGCAACCTTACAGGCAGTGGGGAAGCCAAAGCGGATCAAACCTGATATCAAATCCGTCAAGACAGTCCTACAGAGTGATGGCGTATAAGCTGCACTCTCTCCAAGGAGGAAAATTCAAATGATCCATCTTGCGGTCAACGAAGAACAACTTCAGAGAACCATGGAGCGGGCCCGGGAGAGAAACATCATCATTCCCACACTTCGTCAGCAAAAGAACCCCAATTCAATTCCTGAAAAAATAAAGAGAGAATTAAAAAAAATCCCTCTATGGGATCTCCATCCCTACAATCTTTTTCGAATTACATGGAAAAATGAGCCGGTCGATGTAGGGGGAGGCTTCGGTGATGTCAACATCATGGAAATTCCCTCTGCCCTCTCGGGAGTCGATGCGAGAATCATCGCCCTGGTAGGCAAATGGTTTCCTACGGGTTCTCACAAGGTGGGAGCGACTTTTGGCTGTCTGGTCCCGCGACTCGTGACAGGGCAATTCGATCCGACTTATCAGAAGGCAGTCTGGCCATCGACCGGAAATTTCTGTCGGGGTGGGGCCTATGACGCCGCTTTATTGGGATGCGAATCCATTGCCATCTTGCCAGAGGGAATGAGCCAGGAGCGATTCGACTGGCTATCCAGAATAGCCGGGGAGGTCATCGCCACACCTGGCAGTGAAAGCAATGTCAAAGAAATATTCGATAAATGCTGGGAACTTAGAAAGACCCGTCAGGACATCGTCATTTTCAACCAATTTGAGGAATTTGGAAACCATCTATGGCATTATGACGTCACGGGGCAGGCGATGGAAGAAGCGCTCCGTCGGGTGATGTCGAAAAATGATCGATATGTTGGATTTGTCTCTCAGACGGGCTCCGCAGGGACATTGGGGGCCGGGGATTATTTAAAAAAGGTGTTTCCCCAGAGCCAAATCGTTGTAGGAGAGGCCTTACAGTGCCCCACGCTTTTGCTCGGCGGATATGGGGAACATCGCATCGAAGGGATTGGTGACAAGCATGTTCCTTGGATACACAATGTGAAAAATACCGATGTGATTATTGCGGTAGATGACCAGTCCTGTATCAACCTCCTTCGCCTCTTCAATGAGCCGGAGGGCTGGAATTTCTTAACCAAACAAGGAGTGAGCCGTGAGGTAATTTCGAGCCTTCCTCTCCTCGGGATTTCCAGTATCGGAAATCTCCTCTGCGCGATAAAATTTGCCAAATATTATGAGTTAACCCATCGCGACGTGGTGGTAACGGTCTGGACAGATTCGACCGATCTTTACCAGACGCGATTGAAACAGCTGCAAAAAACATACGGTCCCTATTCTGAAAGGGAGGCAACGAAAGATTATCATCGTTTTCTCATGGGAGAATCAACTGCTCATGTCCTGGAACTAAGTACCCATGACAAGCGTCGCATCCATAACCTGAAATATTTCACCTGGATCGAACAGCAGGGGAGAGAGCTTTCTGAGCTAGAGTCCCAGTGGTATGATTTCCCTGAATACTGGGAGATTATCCATCGGCAGGTTGATGAAATTGATGATCTCATAGACCAATTTAATCAACACACCCGTCTCTTGGAGGACAAGAATTAAACCTTGACTTCTTTCCTTTCGTCTGATAGTTTTGCTTCATTAAATGATTGATCAAAGGAGGTGATACCAGTGTCGAATGTGTTGGGAATCGTCATTGGGGTAGTGGCCATCGTCTTAGGGCTCATTCTTCTCATCACCTGGTGGTCCATGTTTATTGAAGTGGTCATGGGGATTGTCCCGATCCTCTTAATCCTTATTGGAGCGGGGATTCTCATCTATTTCATCAGTGAGATCAAGTCGAAGTTGGAAATGGGCAAGGAGGAGGCCGCACCTTCCGGAGAGAAAAAACCAGAGTAAAAATAGGGTGAATTAGAACAAATTTGACTCACAAAGGACGGATTTGGAGAAATACTTCAAGTCCGTCTTTTGTTTTTCACTTCCAACGGTTCCATGTGGACCACCACATCGTTCACACCTCGGAAATCTCTTTTGATCTTATTCTCAATAGCATAGGAGAGATGATGGGCTTGATGAATATTCATCTCCGGGTCGACGAGGACATGGAGGTCGATGTGGATATCGTCCGGCCGTCCCCGACTCCGAATCTTATGGCACTCCTTTACCCCTTTGATGGAGAGGACCACCCGTTCAATCTCTTCCTTCCGAATGGCTACCCCGTCACTGAGGACTCGAGAGCTCTCTTTCAGAATATCGACTGCCGCGTAACCGATAAAGAAGGCGATCATGAGAGAGGCAATGGGATCGAGAATGGGATATCCCAGTTTGATGCCAATGAATGTGATAATGACGGAGGATGAAGTGAGAATATCCGAACGGGTATGCAAGGCATCGGCGATGAGAATGTCGCTTCCCAGAGCCCTCCCTTTCTTGGTCTCATAGATCATGACCCCTACATTGACAGCTAACGTCACTCCCATCACCAGAAAACTCTTGATATTTATTTCCGGGACCACGGGGTGAAGAAAACGGAGCACTCCCTCCCTGACCACATTTAAACAGACAAGGGAAAGGACCCCCGAAATGATGACCGAGGTGAGCGTTTCAAACTTCCTGTGTCCGTAAGGATGGCTCCCATCAACAGGCCGTGAGGCTATCCAGATTCCTAAGAGACCGAGGAGGTTTGACGCACCGTCCGAAAAGGAATGGAATCCATCCGCTGTCATGCTGGCGGACCGGATCAGCCAACCGTAGAAGAGTTTTGCTGCGGCCACCCCCCAGTTCAGAATGAGGATGTAAATGAGGATACGACGAATTTTATGAAATCGCTCTCCGGACATCACCCTCTTCTCTATCCTGTCCCTCCCACGGGATTCAATTGATCCTGAATGGCCTTCTGAACCCTCCCTTCAACGAGAAGATCCAGCTCCCGTTCTTTCAACTGAGGATATCGCCTCAAGAGAAAGGATCTGTTGTAGAGAACTTTCTTGTGGAGGGACCCGGCAGATATTCGGCCGTTCTCTTCCTGATATTCTACTTCAACTCGGATGGGGAATTTGACTCTTTCGGGTCCCGTTTCCAAGATTTGATGGGTCACGAACTGTCTGACGATCCAGATCATTTATAGACCTTGAAATTTGATACCGAATAGTGCTAATGGTAGCGAATCAAGGTTTAGTTCCGAACCAGGTTCAGAATGACAGTGAGAATTCGTTTCATTCGTTCTCATTCGAATAATTCGTTTGGTCCTACGTCATGAAAAAACTTCAACCTGGTGATGAGGTCGTTAAGGTTGATGAAGGTCTGGGGATCGCTTGGATTCTCCTTCCGCCTGACGAATCCTTAGGAGGATTTCGGGGAATCTCTCCTCGGATCATAGATGAGGAGAAATTCTATGCCGCGAAGAAAAAAGCGGAGGAAAAGAGAGATTAAAGGCTTTACCCTCACCTCTCCCTCTTTCCTAGTACCCTTTCGCATCCCCATTCGCAATCGATCCCTCCCATTTCAACAAGCTGGGGATGGTGGCAATCAATCTGTCTGAGGGTCCTTTTCAAGATCCGACCTTCTTTTGAAAGGACCTCCCATTCACACATGACTATGGTCCTGCATTGCCTTTCAGGACACAGGATTGACTTCCATTCCCTCTCTCTGACCTCTTCCAAGGCTCTCCTCGTTTCAATGCTTGATTCTCTCTTCCCTTTTCTTCTCTCGGGCATGCCCGTCTAGAACGCCTCCGTGGATGATGATGCCATCAGGGTCGGCACTGATGGCCTTCAAGTAGTAATGCTCAGCCTTGGCCCCTTCTCCAATTCGCTCATAACATTCACCCAAGAGATTGAGTGCATCCCTAAGGGTCGGCAGAAATTCGATGACCTCTTCTAATGTGTTGATGGCCGCATAATAACGCTGTAATTTCCAGTAGCACATGGCCAGCCAGTAGTGTCCCTGGTAGTGTTTGGGATTTGCTCGGATCACCCTCTCATAATGAGGAATGGCTTTGTCGTATCTCCTCCTGCGATAATAAAGGCCTCCCAAGTTCAGGAAGACAGGGATACTCTTCGGATCAGCTTTCAAAATCTCCTCATACACGCCAATGGCGTTTTCCAACATATTCGCCCGGTCATAGGCATTGGCCTTTCCGAAAAGATAGTTGGTGCGGATCTCCTCTAAAGAGAGTTCTTCCAAAATCAGATCCTTCAAAAATGACCAGAGAACCGGAACCATATAGAAGAGATATCGAAGCACTCTCAGAGTCATCCTTTCCTCCCAAATTTCCTTTTATGCCCCTTCATCACCAATAATTCATGGAGGTGGTCTATTGGCTAAGGTTAGGAAGCCCGTTTCGTTATAAAAAAGAGGTTACGTTTGACGGTTACGAAGCCCGTTTCGTCAAAGGGCAACGGTTACGTTAAATAAAGAACAAAAAAGCACATTTGTAAAGAGACGATAGACGTAACCTTTCAACGATACAGGCATCGTTACCGTTGCCGTTAGACGTAGCCGTTATCACCTGATTCATTATACATGAAAACGGAAATGAACCATATCCCCATCCTGAATCAGATAGTCTCTCCCTTCGGATCGGAGTAACCCTTTTTCCTTGGCCCCATGCTCTGAGCCGCAGGCGACAAAATCTGAAAAAGAGACAACCTCTGCACGGATAAATCCTCTCTCCATATCGCTGTGGATCTTCCCTGCAGCCTTTGGCGCTGGAGTCCCCTTTGGAACCGTCCAGGCCCTCAGTTCCAAACTGACCGTTGTATAAAAAGTGACGAGTCCAAGAATCTCATACCCTACCTGGACCAATCGCTCCAGGCTGGAGCCCTCTAGGCCCAGTTCTTTTCTAAATTCTTCCCTCTCCTCCTCCCTCAATTCCGAAATTTCTGCCTCCAGGTCCCCACAGATCATAACCACTTTGCTTCTCTCTTTTTCAGCCCATTTCACGAGAGCTCTCAAACACGATCCTTCTCCTCTTAATTCTTCCTGATCTACATTGGCCGCATAAAAGGTTGGTTTCGAAGTTAAAAGATGAATATCCAGGAAGACCGCCACCCGTTCTCCGGTCAGGTGGAGGGACTCTGCTCTCTTTCCCTGATTCAGCGCGACATGGACTTCCCGATAGACCTCTAATTCCACCCCTGCTTCCTTGGAACCGACGCGGTGCATTTTTTCCGCCTTCGCCATTCTCTTTTCAAGGGTCTGGAGGTCTGCTAAAATGAGTTCCGTGTTGATGACCTCAATATCCCTTACCGGATCGAGAGACCCAAAGTCATGGGCCACATTTTTGTTGTTAAAACAGCGAACGGTATGGGCGATCGCATCCACATTTCTAATATGATCGAGAAATTGATTTCCAAGGCCTTCCCCTTGACTCGCCCCCTTCACCAACCCCGCAATATCGAAAAATTCCAGGGTGGTGGGAATCTTCTTCTTGGGATGGATCAGTGTCGCTATCGCCTCGAGCCTCTGATCTGGAACAGGAACGATACCTATATTGGGCTGGATCGTGCAGAAGCGGTAGCTTGCCACCTCTGCACCTGCTGCTGTCAGGGCATTGAAGATCGTCGACTTTCCCACATTCGGAAGACCGATGATCCCGCAGCGAAACCCCATGACTCCCCCCCTAATTGTTTATTGTGAACAGGTTAAGGTTACGAAGCCCGTTTCGTCAAAGGACACCGGTTACGTTAAATAAAGAACCAAAAAGCAAGTCTGAGAAGAGACGATAGACGTTACCTTTCAACGATACGGGCCTCGTTACCGTTAGACGTAGCCTTTCTAACGATACGGGCATCCTTACCCTTGCCTTTAACCAAAAACTTTCATTTTCCACGTAATATTTGTATAATAAATTAATAAGAAAATAAAGTCTCTAATTATTTGAGGGGCGCTATGAAGCAGCAAAACCGGATTATGGTGGAAACGGCCTGCTCGATTGCCAAGAAAATTCGCGCACAAGGGGTGCTGCTCTATGCGGATGTATTTGAAGATTATGACGCGCTGGCAAAGATCGGGCAGGAGAAGGGAGTGGAACTGATTCTGGCCATCAAGGACGATGCCTCCTTTAAAGAAGCAAGACCCATCTTTAAGAAAGTACTAAGAATCCCTGATGTCCCGCTCGGCCGAATCAATCAGATCAAGATGGCAGTCATTCAGGCCCTCTCCAAAGGCCTCGTCAAGAAGGGGGACACATGGGTCTGCCTGTCAGGAATCCCTCAATCCCGAGCCTTAGACAATCTCCTCATCCTCGAATTTGGAAAGGAGTTTGAAATCATCTCCTCCTCGGACCTGCCCATCCTTTCTGAAATTGTAAGGCCGGAAGTCTTTGAAACGGCTCTGGACCTTGCCTTAGGCCTCTCCTCCGAAGGAAAGGAGGGGAGAAAACCGGTAGGAACCATCTTCGTCCTGGGAAAGCATGAAGAAGTTCTCCGATTCTCACACCCCATGGTCATCAATCCCTTTCAGGGATACCCAGAAGAGGAACGAAACATCCTTGACCCTCGACTGAGAGAAACCGTTAAAGAGTTCTCCTCCATCGACGGGGCCTTCATCTTTCGGGAGGATGGAATCATTTTGGCGGCAGGTCGCCATCTTGATGCCTCCGGGGAAAACATAGAAATTCCTTTAGGCCTTGGAAGTCGCCATCGGGCTGCAGCGGGGATCACCAGTTTGACCGATGCCCTTGCCATTGTCATCTCTGAGGGAACAGGAGGGGTACGCATCTTTCATCGCGGAAAGATCTTCATGGAGATAGAGAAGGGGGAATAAAAATACTGGAGTTATGGAGTATTGGAAAGTTGAAATAATGGGTAAACCTAAAAGAAAACCTTTCTTCTACTCCATAGATTTTTCCAATACTCCAGCACTCCAATACTCCACTTCTCCGGTATCCCGCTTTTCAGAATAACCCATGGAAATGAGTCAGCACGGGTGCTAACAAGAGCGAGATGACGGACATTAACTTGAGCATGATATTCAGTGATGGTCCGGCCGTATCCTTCATAGGATCACCGGTGGTGTCCCCTATGACAGCGGCTTTATGAGCATCTGATCCCTTTCCCCCAAATTGCCCAGATTCAATCCATTTCTTAGCATTATCCCATGCACCACCAGCATTATTGAGGGTGACGGCGAGAATAAACCCGGTAGCTAAGGAACTGATGAGGAAGCCACCCAGGGCATATTTTCCAAGGATCACACCCACCAGAATAGGTATAATGATGGTCATGATCGAGGGGGCCAGCATCTCTTTCAACGCCGCTCTCGTGGAGATATCCACACACCTCTCATATTGAGCTCTTGCCTTTCCTTCTCTGAGACCCGGTATTTCGCGCCACTGACGACGCACTTCATCTACAATAAGCCCTGCGGTCACACCTACTGATTTCATGGTGATGGCGACAAAAACGGCAGGAACTAAGGCGCCAATCAAAATACCAACAATCACCGATGGTGAGAGTAAGCTTAACTCAGGTGGGGATGTTATATTTCCATCGGAGGTGATGGTTACCAAACCAGCCGCCAACGCATAAGAAAGGATTAGACCGAGGGCATTCAATACAGCCGCACCAATGGCAAACCCTTTCCCGGTGGCCGCAGTCGTATTCCCCAGGGAATCGAGAGCATCCGTCCTTTCTCTCACTTCCGGTGGTAACTCTGCCATCGTGGCAATGCCACCAGCATTATCCGCTACGGGACCATAGGCATCGGTCGCTAAGGTGACACCCAGAGTGGACAACATGCTCGCAGCAGCTATGGCGACCCCATAAAAGCTTGCAAAATGGAAAGCGATGATCGTCGCCAATGCTACAAGAAGAACGGGTGGCCAGGTGCTCATTAAACCGATCGCAAAGCCACGGACAATTGTAGCGCCACCACCGATCGTCGAGGCCTGAGCAATTTCTCTTGTTGGTTTAAAGGCATAAGACGTAAAGTAATTGGTGCTTTCTCCCATGAGCACTCCAGCGATTAAGCCGGCAAGAACCGACCAGAAGAGGCCCAGCTGGCCACCTAAAAAACGAATTACCAAAAAGCTAAATACCGCAGTCAAGATAGAGGCACCGAGAGTACCGCGACGCAAGGCCCCCAGAAGCGCACCCATCTCTACCTTTTCCCCCACTCTGACGAGAAAACAGCCAATGATTGAAGCCACGATGCCTCCGGCCATGATTAACATCGGTAGCCACCAGGCAGCCTGGAGGGAAGCCTCGGGAGATTGAGAAGGAAACAACTTTATGACCCATGGGGCGATATCTTGGGTTGTAACAACAACACCGACGATACAGAGTGTCATGGCAGCAACGACTGTTTCAACATAAGACTCAAAAAGGTCAGCACCCATGCCGCATACATCTCCCACGTTATCGCCGACAAAGTCAGCGATCACGGCTGCATTTCTTGGATCATCTTCGGGTATCCCTGCTTCTACCTTGCCCACTAAATCAGAGCCCGCATCAGCCCCTTTAGTAAAAATGCCACCTCCAACGCGCGCAAAGAGAGCTACCAAGGAGGCTCCCGTCCCATAAGCTGGAATAACGGCCAGGAAGTTGGGGTCCTTATGCCAGGCGAAATAAAGGATAGACAGCCCGATGACACCGATGCTGACCACGGTTAAGCCCATGACGGCTCCACCCCGGAACGAAACGCGCAATCCTTGATTTAAGCTTTTTTCTGCTGCCGTCGTGGTTCGTCCGTTAGACCTGACCGCCATGTTCATGCCAGCATACCCAGCCCCCATTGAACAGAGAGCGCCGAAGATAAAGGCAATGCTCGTTTTCCAGCCCAGGGCGGGAATGAGGGCCAGGATAATGGCGATAATCACCATCACAACGATTTCGACCCGATACTCCCTGTGAATAAACGCCAAAGCTCCTTCCTGAATTGCGCTTGTAATTTCCTTAATTCTTTCCGTTCCTGGAGGTTCTCTCAGAACATAGCGAACAAAATAAATGACGGTAGCAAATCCAAGGATCCCACAGATGACAGATATCCATACGAAATCCATGACACGCTCCTTTCTGATTAGAATGTAAGGTATCCTTCTTGATTGGAGTGATCAACACCCATGACCGTTAGGCCCTCCTTTCCGAAACCGCCAAAAAACCACAAATCCCCATTAAGGGAGCCTAGACGAGTTTTTTAGACCTCTCTTCCCATTCACACACTCCCCCCTTTTAGGAGGAACCCCCTTCTGGTTTTCCTTTTTTCTGAAACCGATTCATTGCTGTCTCAAGTCCCACCGAGAGCATCACCCCTAGAGCCTCTGCTGCTCTGGAAAGGACCTCCCCTAATTTAGGCTGCTGGGATTCATCAAAGTCGTACAAAACATATTCGGCTGCCTCCATTCCCCGAGGAGGTCTGCCAATGCCAATCTTAAGTCTCAAAAAGGTATTCCCATCTATCGCTTCAATAATGGAACGAACCCCCTGGTGTCCGCCATCTCCTCCTCGCCGTTTGAACCGGAGCCTTCCAAAAGGAAGGTCGAGGTCATCGTGGATGACGATCAAATCTTCCAAGCCAATATTAAAAAAGTCAACTAATCTTTTGACCGCATCGCCGCTCCGATTCATGAAGGTCATCGGTTTGGCTAGGACGACCTCTCGTGAATCGATCTTTCCTGCTCCGTAAAAGGCCTTGAGACGTTTTGTGGAAATGGAGAGATGGTTGTTTTTGGCGAGTCGATCCACTACCAGAAATCCTATATTATGTCGATTTCCTTGGTAGCGAACCCCAGGGTTCCCCAGACCGACGATGATTTTCACATTCGACTATTTTTCCTCCTCTTCCTCCTCCTTCTTCTCCTCCTCCTTCACCTCTGCCCCTTCAACAGCCTCTGCTACTACAGCCTCGGCCACCTTCTCCTCAACAACAGGTGGGACAACCGTGGCAATGGTAATATTAGAGTCTGCCAGGATCTTGAATTTTCCTGCCTGAATATCTTTCACATGAATGGAATCCCCGATCTTCAAGGAACTGACATCAACATCGAAACTCTTCGGGATATCTCCCGGGAGAGACTGAACCGGAATGACCCTTCGGACCTGCTCGAGAATGCCTCCCATCTTCGTTCCCTCCGGTTTCCCAATCAAATGGATGGGCACTTCTACAGTGACCATTACATCCATGGCCACCTCATAAAAATCGGTATGGATCATCTTCATTTGGAGGGGATCGATCTGAATATCTTTTACCATGACCACCTTTCGATCTGTCTTAGCATCTTTCACGATTTGGAGGTCGATCAAAACATTCTCCCCTGCTTCAGTCTTAAGGGCTTTTACCAACTCCTTGGAATCGACGACCAGAGGGATCGTATTGGCCTTGGGTCCGTAAAAAATGGCTGGGATGAGCCCTTTCGCTCTGAGCTTTCGGGCCGCCTCCTTTCCAATCCCTTCTCGGATTTCTGCTTTTAAAACGGGTCTTTCCATAACTCACTCCTTTGATCATAAGGGTTTATACAAACAGGTCGCTCACTGATTCGTCCTGATAGATCCTTCGGATGGCTTCAGCGAGAAGACCTGAAATGGACAGGACTTTGAACTTGGAACAGGCCTTCGCCTCCTCCCTGAGAGGAATGGTATCGGTCACAATCATCTCATCGATCGGAGAATCCTTGATCACCTCGACTGCCCGACCGGAAAGGACGGGATGGGTACAGACGGCACAAACTCCTTTGGCCCCCTTTTCGATAAGGGCATTGGCTGCCCGCACCAAAGTCCCACCTGTATCCACCAAATCATCGACCAGGATCGTCGTCATGCCACTCACATCTCCGATGATATTCATGACCTGTGAAACATTCGGAGATTCTCTCCGTTTATCAATAATGGCTAATGAGGCATCCAGTCGCTTGGCGTAGGCTCGAGCCCTTTCCACACCGCCGGCATCCGGTGAAACAATGACCACATCATTCTTAACCTTTTTCAAATAGTTGAGGATAACAGGTGCAGCAAAAAGATGGTCGACAGGAATATTGAAGAAACCCTGAATCTGGCCGGCATGAAGATCCACAGCTAGGATTCGGGACGCACCCGCTGTCGTAATCAAGTCAGCCACCAATTTGGCAGAAATCGGAGCCCGGGGAGAAACCTTTCGATCCTGTCTCGCATATCCGTAGTAAGGCAGAACTGCAGTGACTCTTCTCGCAGACGCCCTTTTTAGAGCATCGATCAAGATCAGAAGCTCCATCAGATTGTTATTGACAGGGTCACAGATGGACTGAATGACGAAGGCATCCATCCCGCGTACACTCTCGTCAATCTCAACATTGATTTCGCCATCACTGAAATTCTTCACGACAGCTTTTCCAATCGTGGTCTTCAATTTTTCGGCAATCTTTCGAACCAATTCGATATTCGAATTACCTGTGAAGACCCTTAACCAACCGAAATCGTTTCCTGCCCCCGTTTTCTTCTTCGCCATAAGCGCCTCTATCCGCTATTAAATCTTTACCAAGAATCCCGAACGGCAGAGCCCGCGATGCAAAGCGTTTAAGCAAATCACTGTCCTTTCTCGCGATAGGCTCTACGCCCGCCTGCCGAAAACAGGCAGCATGTTTTATGCTTTGATAGTTGGCTGGGGTGGGAGGATTCGAACCTCCGAGTCCAGGTTCCAAAGACCTGTGTCTTACCGCTTGACGACACCCCAATCTTTTATCAAATTCGAAATCCCTGCCTGCGGCAGACAGGCGAATATCGAAACAAATGTTGATAGGGAATCAGGTCACCAGGATGCAGGATATCAGAAAACCAGGTCATCAGGAAAAAATCAATGCAGATTGCAAAATTAACAATGCAAATTTGCAATATGTGAAATTGGTGATTGACCATTGCTAAATGATCATTTTGCAATGATCCTTTCTTATCACCTGATGCCCTGATATCCTGATACCCACTACCTGATAACCTGATCTTCTGATAACCATTTGATAACCATTAAACCTATTTCGGATTTAGTGCTTCGAGTTTAAGGTTCCTTGTTCTTCTGGGTTTCTCTATTATACTCTTCAAGAACTTTGGACTCAATCATCTGTCTGGTCTCATTGTTAAGGGGGTGGGCAGTATCTCTGTAGGTCCCGTCTTTCCTCTTCTTGCTCGGCATGGCAACAAATAATCCATTATTTCCATGTATGACTTTCAAATCCCTGACGACGAAACAGTGATCAAAGGTAATTGCCACATAGGCCTTCAGCCGCTCCTCTTGTACGGGAAATATTCTCACCTCTGTCACTTCCATAAAACCCCCTTGTCCCGAATCTCGTCGTGTACGGGGCGAGCCCTGTACCTAGCATGGTGCAGGGCTCGCCATGCATCGTTCATGATCCACGGCCTCATCCGTGTTGGTTCTGACTTCCCTCATGTCCAAGGGTGCCATGCCCCTTAAAGTCATATGGGAAGGCTCTCCGCCTTAAGGATGATCCAACCTCTCTCTGTGACCTTTTGGTTCAATTTCTCGTAGGCCTTCTCGGCATCCTCTTTTACTGAAAAAACTCCAAATACCGTAGGTCCACTCCCTGTCATCAGAGCACCCAATGCTCCGGCGGAGAGGAGCATCTTCTTCATCGCCTGGATCTGGGGGTATTTTTTGGATACGCCCCCTTCTAAGTCATTCCAAAGGAGACGAGAAACCCCTTCAGGAGTTTTCGCAAACTTCTGAAGATTAAAATGAAAATGCCTTTTTGTCAATACGAAATTTTGGTAGGCCCAGCGGGTTGAAACCTCAAATTTTGGATTGATGAGGACATACCACAGCTCCGGAAGGTCTATCTTTTTCAGTCTCTCCCCTATCCCGGTAGCCATCGCTGCCCCTCCCGAAAAGAAGAAAGGGACATCGGCTCCAAGGTGTAGCCCCATTTTCATCAACGCTTTTGCAGAAAGGCCTACCTCTAAAAGCTGGTTCAACGCTTTCAGGATGGTGGCCGCATTACTGCTTCCACCTCCAAGCCCCGCCCCCATAGGGATTTGTTTTCGGATGTTAACGGTAAGCCCACCCTGATACTCCGATTTTTTCAAAATCATTTGAACCGCCTGATAGATTAAATTCCCTTTCCCAACTGGAAGATCGGGATGATCCGTTGTGATGGAAATCCCCTTTTCCTTTTTTAACGAAAGAGACAAGGTGTCGTACAGGCTAATCTTCTGGAATATCGTTCTAATGTCGTGGTACCCGTCTTCTCTTCTCTTCAGGATTTCCAGTCTCAAATTAACCTTGGCAGGAGATTTTAATTGGAGTGGTTTGACCATGCTCATCTCATTAAAAGGCCCGCGGAAGGGTCACGATCGAATGGGGAGGCGCTGATCACTCTTCATGGAGTTGGATGGATTCAGATGGGCATTGATTGACGCAGGCCCAGCACTCAATGCACTCCTCCGGGCGAATAGGGTTCGATTTGTCCCCTTCCATTTGATAAACCTCGCTGGGACAAATTTCAACGCAGTTTTGACACCCTGAGCATCTCTCTGGATCGACGACAGGATACATTGTTGACCCAAGAAATCCGAAACTCGAATATCGGGCGAAGCGTCCGTTTCGGACCAACTCGAAACAAATCCAAAATTCAAAAAGTCTTTGTTTAGAACATTTGAATTTTGGAAATTCGTGCTTGTTTTGAATTCCGTGCTTCGGATTTAGAATTTATCCTCAGCAGACTTGTTTTGTCCCACAAGCCAGGACCTGTTTTCCTTTGCTTCCACTTCGATAGACGGTGATACCTTTACACCGCTCTCTGTAGGCCTCTAGATAAGCCTCCTTCACATCTTCCCTCGTTGCATCCCTAGGAAAGTTGATTGTTTTAGACACAGCATTATCCGTGTATTCCTGAAACGCTGCTTGAATCTTGATGTGCCATAACGGAGAGATCTCAAAAGTGGTCACGAGAAGTTCTTGAATCTGAAGGGGAACCTGAGGAAGGTCTTTCAAACTTGCTCCATTATTAAGAGACTGGATGAGGGCCTGACTCATAAATCCCTCTTTCTCACCCAGTTCCAGAAACAGTGGATCAGTGATCTGAAATTCCATTTCTTCTAAGGCACGCCGGGTATATTGGAGAGCGAAAAGCGGTTCGATACCGCTCGAACAGTTGGCTATGAGGCTAAGCGTCCCTGTGGGTGCAATCGTTGTAAGGGTTGCATTTCTCAGTTTCACCCCTCCGGGTCGGTCGTAGATGGACCCCTTATAATGGGGGAACGGCCCCCTTTCCTCTGCCAGTTCCGCAGAATACTCTCTGGCCTGATGTTGAATAAAACTCATCAGTCCCCTGGCCACCTCCAAGGCCTTCTGAGAATTGTAGGGAATCCCCAGTCGAATGAAGAAATGGGCCAGTCCCATCACCCCCAGACCAATCTTACGATTCCCTTTCGCCATCTGGGCAATTTGTGGCAAGGGGTACTCGTTCACGTCAATGACATTGTCTAGAAAATGAACGGCATGCTTGATGACCTTTCGCATCTTTTCAAAATCGGTGTCCCATTTTCCGTTTCTCTCCTTGAGCATGCGGGAGAGATTGATCGACCCCAAGACACAGGGTTCGTAAGGAAGGAGAGGAGCCTCACCGCATGGATTGGTGCTATCAATCTCTCCCAGCTGAGGCGTAGGATTTGCCTCATTGATTCGATCTAAGAAGAGAATCCCAGGGTCACCGGTCTCCCACGCTGCATCCACCATCTCTTCTAAGACCTTTCCCGCACTGAGACGCCTGACCTCCTTCTTGGTCCTTGGATTGATTAGACTGTAATCTCCCCCCTTCTCAAGACCTTCCATAAAGCCCTTTGTGATCCCAACGGAGAGGTTAAAATTCGTCATTTCCTTTGGGTCTTTCTTAATGCTGATAAAATCCATGATGTCAGGATGATCGACCCTGAGCACCCCCATGTTTGCACCCCTTCTCGTCCCTCCCTGTTTGATCACCTCTGTCGCCATATTGAATACTCTCATGAAGGAAACAGGTCCACTCGCGATTCCCCCGGTGGATTGAACGGTATCGTCCTTCGGTCTCAGGTGACTAAAAGAGAAGCCCGTCCCACCTCCGCTTTGATGAATGAGGGCAGTCTGCTTAACAGTTTCAAAGATGGAATCGAGTGAGTCTTCAACAGGAAGGACGAAGCAGGCGGCCAATTGCTGGAGCTCCCTTCCTGCATTCATCAGACAGGGCGAGTTGGGAAGAAAATCGAGAGATGCCATCATACGAAAGAAGGTTTCTGAAAGTTCTTCCAGCGAAATCCGATTGCCGTAGAGACTATCTGCCTTGCCCACATTGCGGGCCACCCGCCAGAACATCTCCTCCGGCGACTCCACCACTCTGCCGGAAGCATCCCTTTTAAGATACCTCCTTTCCAGGATCTTGATAGCCTGGGGGGTGAGGCGGGAGTATTCCATAAGGAGCTCCGAAGGGGGGGCCCTTCAGAAAGGACCCCCTCGTAGGTACTTATACGGCTTCAACGCTCTTTACTTCTGGAACCTGTTGTTTTAGGACTTTTTCAACCCCCATCTTCAAAGTCATCTGTGACATGGGGCAGCCTCCACAGGCACCAGTCAGTCGAACTTTAACGATACCATCGACCACATCGATCAATTCGATATCCCCACCATCCGCCTGAAGGGAAGGTCGAATCTTCTCTAATGCCTTCTCCACGTTCTCTCTCATCTCTTTCTCACCTCCTCCCTCCTATTCTTTTGATTCCGAGCCATCCCCCTCACCAAATCCTCTACCGTAGTACTATCCAAAATTTCCAAAAGCTGTTGTTGCGCCTTCGACCAGACTTGATAAATTGGGCAAATATCTTCTTCGTCACATTCCCCTTCCCCACGAAGGCAACGGTTTAAAAAAATAGGACCCTCTATGGCTTCGATGACTTCCCGCATGGTGATCGACCCAGGAGGTTTCCCTAAAGAGAACCCTCCTTTCGACCCCCGGGACGACCGAAGCAACCCTGCCTTTGAAAGGCGCTGAAAAATTTTTGCCAGGAAAGTCTCCGGGATATTCAGATCCTTTGATATTTCGCTGACGAGCGTCAGCCTTTCTGACGGCCGCCGGGCTAAGAAAAGAACACCCTTTAATCCATATTCTTCGCTTCGTGTTATCTGCATAAAAAAGATAAAAAAGGTCTTTTTAACCTAAAAATAACCTTAGATTATGAATTTGTCAATAAAAAAGGCTTTCCCTTTAAGAGAAAGCCTTAGAAGTACAAATGAAATTTCCTGTTTGAGTGCTGGAGAATTAGGGTTCTTTTTTATCCCGGCTGGCCGTTAAGGCCCATTGATTCCAGGAAGATGTATCATACCCTTCTCTCTTTTTTTCTGGTCCATCAGGTACTTCTTTAAGACATCTGGTTTTTCACAGAGATGAACATCTCCGTTACACGTAGCCCGGTCGCAGTCGAGATCGCAATACCCTACCCCCTGGCCCATGATGAGAGCTTCAGAGGCTCTGTAATAAGGACATTCTTTAAACATCAATAACATCCTGACCACCTCCTTCTTTTCTTTGAAAGGCCCAAAAAAAGGGCCCGTGTCACTATAGACCACGGGCCCCGCTAAATTCCCTGCCTACAGCAGGCCAGGTGCTTCGGTAACCCGGCTATCCCGAATATTCAGGACCCGTGGCTTTCCCCCCTGCCCCTCATCGGGGAGGGGGCCTTCCCTCGATATAAGAGGAAAGGCGTCCCACGATTACTCGTGGTTTGGCTTTATCGGCAATCTATGCTCTGAAAATTTTTCCTAATTTATTATGCAGCAAGAATAATGCCAAATGAATGCAATTTAGTCAACTTATTGATATTAATCATCAATTTAATTTAATAAGATTTTTCAAAAGCCCTCAGAAATGCCATTTTTTGGTGACAAATAATGAAAATTTTGTAGCCACACCCTCCTTAGCGAACTTTTAACCTTTAATA
>Ga0209427_10001623_pt1 | contig 26084 bp, 27 predicted proteins | sample DeeMarSWOR136_30_FD_187465 | JGI IMG/M metagenome (GOLD analysis project Ga0209427, IMG submission 187465) | Marine sediment microbial communities from White Oak River estuary, North Carolina - WOR-1-36_30 (SPAdes) (version 2) | ecosystem: Environmental > Aquatic > Marine > Intertidal zone >...
GTAAGCTCCGAATGAGGCTGCTGCCCACGGATAGTCCATGGTCTCGCTTTTCCATGCCAAGTTCCCTGTCTCGAGATCATATGCGTAGAAATACCCGTTTTGCGTCAACACTGCGATTTTCCCGTGGTCAGCGATATAGCATGATCTACTGTATAGCGGCTCGTTGACTATTTTGTCCCAGAGTGTTTCACCTGTTTCCAAATCGTAAGCTTGTATGCGCATTCCTTCGTATACTTTCGTTGGGTTCTCTGGCTTCACGTCATAACCCATTCCACCTACAGTAACACCTATGCCCACATTGAAATCGACAAGAAGTCTAGTATTGAAACGATACGACCCCGCCGGAATGTCGTCCGCATACTCCGTCATGGTTAGGCTGCTCCTCGCATAGGTCGTGTTGCTTATTATTCTGCTAGAGAAAGTTCTGCTGCTTCCGGCTGTGCTCCATTTGATCAAACGGTAGCGTTCATCGCCAGCATCAGCACCAAGATCCTGTAGTGTTATGACTTCTTGGTTCGTGTAGTAGATGGACCCGGATGATGACAATGGTGAAATCGAGTAGGAGCTCACAGCTCCTGTATTTGGATTAACTTTATGCAGATTGCTGCCGCTTATCGACAAAAGCTCTACTAATAGGTTGTCTGTGCTTCAGCGCCGGGCACTGAACCCACGCCTGGGGGATTATATGAGATGATGTTTGGTGTGACACCACCATCCGCAGTTGGTATTTCGTAGTAAATTTCTCCGGTACGTATGTCGTAACACACTGCGCAACTCGTCGGCACCCCATTCACTGGTACCGTTATAGTGTCGTAACATCTTCCAGCATAGACTAGGTCCGGAGTAGAGACACCACGGCTCGTAATACCGTAATAATATGCATATCCTCCGATGAGACCTGCTACGTCTCTCAGTTCCTTCCATACTATGTGCGCACTGTTTGGCCCTTGGACCCATGGATGGAATTCATAGGTGTAGCCCCAGCATGGATTCGTGCCAGGGTAGAGTTCATCCCATACAGGTCCTCCTCCGGTATAGCCAGTACCCGGGAAACCCCCTGCGATCGTCCACCACTCTCTTTTCTCTAGAGATATGGGTCGCTCCCAGTAGTCAGTTGGCAGCTCAGCCTCAGGCCAAGAATACACTATGTCTTCCTGTACGGTGAGTGTTTGCTCTTCAGTAGAGCTGGGTTCAAAGTACACTGATTGCCCAAAGGTCTCGACTCGACGACCCATATAAGCTCCACTATATACAGTGTAGTTTCCTGGTGGGAAATAGCTTCCAGCGAATTCAAACTTGAGCGTCCATTCGCCAACCTGATCAACCTGATATTCAAACCATGCCGTTGTGTCCGCACGATAAGAATCAATAGTGATGACGTCTTTGTTTCCGTCGGGATCTGTGATAGTCACCTTGTAATCTTTATGGTATCGACTTACATGAAGTGCGGGGTTAAGCCACAGGTTAACTAGGATGTACTGGTTAACGCCTACTGGGTTGGGTCTGAAGCTAAGAAAGGCTCTTGTAGATCGTGTAACATCAGGTGTAACGCCGGCAGGTAGTGGTATCCCACCTCCTTCTTGCATATTCGTGTATTCTTGAGCTTGCACTGGCGCATTAATCATTACCACAAAAGCAGAAGCTATCAAAAGAACTATAGCGATTGATGCCGTCAATTTTGTTTTGTCTTGTAGAATTTTTCATTTTTTTCCTCCTAATATACAGAAAACATCTTGATTACTTTTCGTAGTTAATACTTTCTCAATATAACGTTAATTTTATGCACAAAAATAAATTTCTGTGTGTTTTTGGATTTAAATGTGCACAAAGATGTTTATGGGGGTATCTAAACATTGTTAATAAACTTTGTTAAAAAGGAAACAAAAAAATTGAGTGCTGAACCAAAAATTGACGACATTGATGCTAAAATTTTGAAAACACTACTTAAAGAACCGAGAACCAGTTTTGCGCAAATCGCGAAAGACTGTAGACTGTCGAACACTTCTATAAGAAACAGGTTCAATTTAATGAAGAAATCCGGCATAATCAACGGTGCAATCATGCAAATAAACCCAAAAAGTTTTGGGTATGATTGTATTGCATTGGCACCGACGCATAAAAGATAACGCTAATGATGAAAATTTCGCAATAACGAGCACTCACACTTGAAAGCTAATTTAAGTAAACTTTGCGGGTTGTCAAGAGAATGGTTATTCCCTTAGCGGTTACTGTTGAGGCGATCCAGCCCATCAATCCTAGGTACAGGACTCGGATGGCGGCTTCTATGAGAGGAGACAAAGCTTCTCCGAAGGATGACATGAGGCTGGGAACAGGTAGGACATTGATGCCTCCATGCAGATGAATGCAGGCAATAATGAAGGTGACGGATAGGAGAGCGATGCCTACGAGAAGAATGGTGACTCCTGAAGTTTCAGAGGATTTTATTCGCAACCAAACATCAACTCAGTTTACTGTGACACTTGGGGGATGCTCTACCATCACCCAAAGACCAGCGTCTCCAGAGCTTGGATAGATCGGCTCACCATTAAAGGTTACGACAGCGCCATGCCAAGTCACATCTAAAGGATAAGTGAAATCGGCAGCGTAGCGTTCCACTGGATTAAACTCGATACCTGAACTGAGCACATTAAGAGCTCCCGTCTTGTTGCCCGCTATGGAGTCGAAGACGTAGAGGTTCTGGTTGTCGGCGTCAGTGAACATGAGTCCTGCTCCTGAGTTTCCTGAGCTGATTTGGCTCCAATGGTGATCCCAACCCGTTGGCGAACCGTCATAGAAAAGACCTGTAGAACCGGAAGTTTCAGGGTAGCCTCCATCTGTTCCATCCTCAGTTAGTGGCGTTCCACTGAGACCTGAGAGTTGGATGGCACTAAGGTCTGAAACGCTTCTGTTCTGTTCGGAGTTCACAAAGATTGTTCTTGTTGTATAGGTATAGTAAGGTGCGTTTGCCGGTAACGTCAAAACTACCTGCGAATAAAAGTTAGGACTGTCTGCAACTCCGCCACTGTATTCTGGTTCTTGTTGTACTATGTCTCGGACTACTCCGTTGTAGATTACATACGCAGGTTCTGCCCCGTACATAGGCAGTTCATCATTGACGCGTAGAAAATCAGCTCTATAGCTAGTTGGTTCGCCTATAACACGTGAAACTACATAGAAATTGTATACGTTTAGTCTTAGAAACCCGTTGTTTAAGGTCCCAGTAGACGGATTGTCAGTGAAGTAAACGTTTTTCCAAGCATAGGACGTCTGGATTGCTGTGTCGCTCCCATCCCACCACAACGTAACCTCGCTAATATCATTATTAACTAAAAATACTAACATCTTATTGTTGTTGAGTATGCTCTCGTTTCCAGCGAGTCCAAGAGGTATCCGGTAGGAAGATGCCCAATCTTCCACTTGGAAAGGCACCTCTTGATTAACACCACTAATGGTTGCGTTAACGCGAAAGGCTTTAACGGGAACAGGTGGAATGGGTCTCGTCTGAGGGGTTAGCTCTAGGTTTTGACCAAGCCACTTTAACGTTCCGTTTTGGAGAACCTCAATGACGAAAGTGTCCGTAGATAAAGACTCGTAAATATCTAACATTCCAGTAGCAGCCCAATCAAAAGTGTAAGTGTAATGAGGAATCGCTGAGCCTGAGGCAACAGAATCCTGGGAATAAAAAGCTGACACCATTAGACCTCTATTATCCTCAACTTGGACCGAATAGGCATCTTGGTCTACTTCTGAGGGGATGGTTATGTTGTAAACTCCGCTGGAAGAGATTATGAGGTCAGTTGGGTTGACCAGCTCCCAAGTTGAGTCGTCATAGTTGTATTTGTAGAACCAGAAGTTTTCTTTGCTTAATCCTAGTTCAGGTTCGGTGTTATCGCGGGTGACATTTATTCTGGCTACACCAGGGTCTGAGTCTAGCATGGTGACTTTCAAGGCTGAAGATGTTTCATATTTTACGCCTTCGATTCCGAGAGCCGCCAAAGAATAGGTTATGGAGATTTTTCCCATACTGTAGCTCTCTGGCATAAACCAGCGGGTGGAGAACTGCTTGAAATTGAGGCTAAATGACGGGTTCCATTCTGGATGTGAACGAGCAATATTAACTAATCCGCTGGAAAGATAGCTGGTTGTTAGTCCCCTAGCATATGTTGAGTTTCCTGTAACTTTCAGTATTGAGCCGTAATATCCGACAGTGAAGTCCAAAATTCGTTTGATGTCCGCGTTCATTTCTCCGATAGCTGTCAAGACTTTGGGTGAATCCTGTATTGGAGCGTGACGGACCATAGTGTAAGTTGATATGACAGCAGTCACTAGAATCACGGAAACGAGTAACGCCGCGATTATGGAGAACTGACCCTTATTCGCTCTACTGCTTTTCATGATTCTAGGTTCCTCCTTGCTGACCAAGTTGCAGCGTAACAAGCCTTGATGTGCCACTAGCTCCGAACTCACTTCGGTAGATAGTTGGACGGTAATACATGAGGAGCGCTAAAGCAGCAACTCGTATGTCTGGAATCCTGGTAAGCCCTATCGCTGTAAGAGCTCCACTACCATCCTGATGCCTGAAGGTTGCACCAGCAATACGACCGCTCTTGAGTTCAAACACAGTAGCAAAACGGTCTAGATGGTAATTACTCTCGATAGATTGAGTAAGTGCACGAGACGATGTTTGATATGGAGCAGGGTAGACACCATAGTAGTTGCATAGTTCAAGCGCCTCAGAAGTTAATTGGACAACACCAACCCCTGACGCAGTGCCAGTTTCATCATAACTATAACTTGCGCCATCTAAGCCTTGGAGAAAAGCGTTAACACCTGCTGTTCTAACGTCCTCCATTCCGTAAATCCCGTAAGTGTTTTGGTCAGAAACAAAATACTCAGTATTAGTAACATAATAGAATGGATAGCCTACGATGCTGACCCAAGTCCAATTATATTGACGCGTTAAACTGCCAAGCGTGTGAAAATATTTTGCATATGTTCCGTCAACATCATGGGATGGATCAAACCCTTCATCATCATGTGAACCGCCGTCACAGTAATCATCTGGAATGGGAACAGATTCACCGAACGTGTTTACAACAACAGCATTTTGTATAGTTCCTTCGAGCGATGTGGAGTTTTCCAAGAGAAGCCCAAGTTGATCGGTTGTGTTTATGAGAACAGTGGTTGTGAAATATGGGGAGAGAAGACCATAGAGGTCTGAGGCGAGACTTTGACCTGTGTAGCCTGTGATCCACCATCCGTTTGCGTCGCTGCAGTTCAGGATGTATAGCGTGATGGGTTGTCCTGTGCTTTCTCCCACTTTTTGTGGATCTTGGGTGAAGGTGACGTTGGGGGATGTTAGCATGAGTGAAGAAGCGTCAGAATCTGCTCCGAAGCCAGCGTCTGAGATCGAGTTTGCTAATTGATAGGTTATGACTCCTTGAGAATCTGCTGAAAGGTCATAAACGCTGAGGTTATAGACTACGTTGGGCGGAAGAGAAGCTGAAATAGCTTTCTGCAGATCTCCCCAAGCAGGGTCAGAAGTATCCTTGAAGACTGTCTCACTCAACGTGCCCTGAGCATCCAAGGTTTCAAGGGTGGATTGAGATAGCTCCCTCAGGTTAGTTCCGAAGGCTTGACTGGGCGAAGGCAAAACAGCAAACTGAGTTGTGATAACGAAGGCTCCGAGTAAGATTACGATCACGAAGAGGACCTCAACAGTTCTCATCAACGCCCATCACCACCCTCCTTTTTAGCTCCCCAATTTCCATGCAGAAACCTTCACCTGATATGATATGCCGTTGATAATCACCTGCCTAAGTTCAGTGGCAACGAAATCGTAACCCGTTGGATCACCACCAAAAGAAACTGAGACCCCGAGGGTGCCAATTCCCCAAGGCAAAATCACACTTCCCATTCGGTTTGCATCCCGCCGATATGATACAAATAGAAGCCCTACTTCAGAAGCTGGAAGCTGTGTTGTGAAGTAGGGCCATCCCTCACCATAAACTAGATGACCTGTAGAATTCTCTATCTGAACCTCTTGCAACTGAAAGTTTTGATTCAAAACAAAAAAGGTAGCATTATACTTAACCTCAGGCACTGGAGTCTCAGTATAGTTATGCACATCAAAACTGTGGGCGATGATGACGGTTCCCTGATCAAAGTCTTGGATAAAAGGAACAACAAGCTCAAGACCATCAACAGTGTCGTAAGAATAGTGTCCTACGCCATTAACTCCGCTAAGGCTGGCATAGACCGTGAATGAGTATGGGTCATTCGATTCGTGTACTTCATCAAATTCTATCAGCACTGAGCCAGATGAGTCAGTCTGTTCAACTCCCGAATACGCCTTAATCGAAGGATAAGAACCACCGCCCCCCGATTCTACTTGAAAAAGGTAGTAATTCAGGGTAGCATCACTCAAGGGTAATCCAGACCCTCTTACTTCGACTTTGAGAATTAGGTGATTATGAGGGGGACTCACGGCGACCTGTGAGATGCTAATATCCAATGTTGGTGTAATATCGACCCTGAAACCATACGTCTTGTTTATCCCTAACAGCTCTGTAGCAGTAGTGTAGTTAACACAGTCGCCTATTGGAATGAGTATAGAATTTCCATAGTTAGCACTGATGTTATTGTAATACAAACCAGTTTTAGAATAATAAACAAGTTGGCTATCGCCGGAAGAATTACTCGCCCTTAATCTCATTATGGAATATGGACTTAGAGCATAACCACCAGCTTCAGGGTCCTGAAGACCAAAACCCAACAGAGAAGTGTCTGTCTCCCCCCAATCTGTGGGATTTCCCGGCGATAAACAAATTGTATTCATCAGATCAGCGGCTTTAGTGGCAACCTGACGGTTACGGTCATAGTCAACGGCAGTCGCGAACATATGGTTATACGTGGTCATGGCTACTAACAGCGCCGCTATAAGAATCGTAACTGAAATTATGTGATCTATAGTAGCACCTGCCACTTAATCAGCCTCCAAAAGAAAAAACAAGGGTACTGTTAGAAAACTTCTGGACATCAACGGAAGCGTTAGCAGAGTTACTTCGGAGAGTCGATTCTGTCCATTGCACATTAGGACCAAGCACAGCCGCCGCCGTAACCGTGTTACCCACTTCATCCAGCGTCAAGGTAACCGTGAGAATTCTAGTGGAATCAGGGTCTGACGGACTGCTCAGTGATCCCGTGGCTGTGTAAGGATAAGAACTAACGGTTACCGGAAGAGTTGAAGCTTGAGTTACGGTACCCGCTAAAATATCCTCATTGTTTATAGTTAGATAAAGCTGCTGAATTGTACTCGCCAGATGGTCTGCAGCGTCCTGCAATTCAATGTTTCTTTGCGAGTCTTGCCAGCTGGAAGTCATTATACTCGCTACAAAAGGAAACACTATCACCTGAGTGAAAAGCAGAGGAATCAATATTACATACTCAATCGTTACGCTCGGCACTTATGATAGTTCTCCTCTTTTTTCTTTGTTTTTAGTAGTTAACTCCAAATTCAACTAACACCTCGCTTAGATAAAGCTCGAAAACAACATTATCGTATTCAGAAACAATAGTGGAGAGATCAAAATCCTCGGAATTATATGGAAAATTGAAGAAATCGGAATCGAAATTCTCTGGTGAAGCTTCTCTAGGAAAATCAACAGTAACGCTGATGCTCGTCACATCGTTTATGGTGTGGGCTTCGACAGATTCTCCAGTTAAAGTAATGGATTGAGATAGTCTAGGGGATTCACCAGCAGCAAGAACCGGAAGATACATCCTAATATAATATGTTGAACTGACGGAAGTGTTAATCGAAGAATACAGAACCCTGACAGTTGGGGCTACAACTACCCTTATGTAACTTCCATCACTCATAGGCATCCTCTCAACCGCAAATACTCGTACAACTGGAGCAGAAGTGCCCTTCAAAGTAAGAGAGTTGTTCTGATCTGGAGAGATTCTTTGCCAATAACCGTTAGTAATTGTATATCTGGAAGTGGGAAGATTAAACATGAGAGCCCCAGTCGAAAACTCATATTGTTCAGGTCCTCCATTACTTTCGACGGATACTGTGTAAGTTAGTATCAAAGGCTCTAGGACAACCTCTCCATACTGACTCGAATAACGAATCGTCTCTGTGCGCCCCACTGTCCAAGCAACATCATCTATCTGAAGCCCAGCGGTATGCATCAACTGCCTAGAAGAATCAAAGTCGCCTTCCGCAACTCTGGACCAGAGCAAATTGTTAGCAAAAAGCAAAGCAACGCTCAGTATAGCAACCATAGCACCAGTCATAATGACCGTGGAGATAACGGGGCTTATTCCCCGTTTACCTGAGCGTTTCTTATGAACATTGCATATCACTACCAAAGTTTCCTCCTGTTTTCCTCCCTAAATTATCAACGGAACAACCTTCGACGCAACAATAGCGATAACGACAAGTAAAGCGGAATGTTTGAAGCCAGCAGCCAAAGACTCTTCGCTGATCTTGCCTGCAACCAATCCAATAAGATAGCAATGAGTGATAACCGAAACTGTGAAGATCATAGTGAGGAATTCTACGTTAGTCGAGGATGCCGCGGTTTCTCCCCCCATGCTAATCGTCTGGGTGGTGAAGATGAGGGTCATAAGAGTCGTTGCTACTAGCAATATCGCAGCGAAGTAGGGAATGAGCATGTATGGTCGAACGCTCATCTTCTTCTCTTTCTCCACTTCTTGAGTCATGTTGTTGAATCTTGCAAGCGATTCGATCATCGATATTGTCCCACCCCCTACATCAATAGCCTCCAAGAGAAGAAACATTACAATCTGGGACATCCAACTCCTAGTTTTCTTCACAAAATCCATGATCACGTTTCTCATGGGAATCCCCCAGCCAATATCAGATGACATCTTCTTCAGTTCCTTAGAGAATGCTCCATAATCCCTACCCGAAAGATTCTCAATACACGCTTCAGGAGAAAGCCCTGTCTTTCTGGTTTCCGTCAGATCCCTGAGAAAGTTGGATATACCACGCTCCATGCTCGATTTTTTACCCGCAATCTTTTGGTGGACTATAGCTGGAGGCACAGCAGAGATTATCAGGGTGAGGGCAACCGCGATTGGCAAATCAACAAGATTTTGGACGGGTGTTTGTATCATCCCAAAGAATCCGGTGAGCAGCAAGAGAAGAAGAACAGCTAAGACTGAGGAGATAGCGTATACCTTGTAGGGCCTATACTCGCTGACGGGACTTTTTGGTTGCATTCCATGGGCAAGATACAAGAAGACAACAGAGAGCAGAGGAGTAAAAACGTATGTATACATGATCACTCCGGACCCCATGTCCATGCCTGTGCTGTATATTGATTCGACGCTGAAGAGTATATAGAAACAGAGAGACATGAGAACCATTATAATGATAAAGGATTCCAGAAGCATTCCCAAACGTTCAGCAGCGGCCTTAACCCTCATGGACCCCGTCTTGAAGATGTCCTGCGCCTTTGTTTCGAGGAAGTGGATAACGTCACCACCTATAATAACTGTGGAAGCATAACCAGAAACAAAGTCTCTAAAGATATCCAATGGATTATACTTTGCTGCTTTTTCCAGAGCACTAAGGGGGTCTACCCCAAAGATTTCCACATCTCTGATCAGACTTCTAGCTTCCTTACGTGTCGCAGGCAACAATTCAACATCTGTAAGTCGCTTGAAACTCATGTAAGGCGGTATACCTCCTGACGCCATGACCGTAATGTATGTTGCTGCAAAGGGCATCTCCCTCTCCAAGGCGCTGGATCTTTCGCTGGCTCTCGACATCGGGGCAACCATGAAGCCAATCATGAGGTAGATGGGCACTGGTACCAAGAAAATTAGAAAGAGAAATTTTGTAAAGTATATGAGTACAATCGCTATGATGGATACTGGTAGAGTCAGTAGTGCCATCAAAAACATCAAGGATATGTAGGTTTCAGGATAGATCTTGATTCCTGCTTTTGCTAAGTGTTCCTTGAACTCAAAGATTCTGCCCAGAAACTTTGGAGCAATTCCACCGAAAAGGCGGTAGGAGACCCCTTCAAGAGTTTTTAGCAGGGGCATCAGCTAAAACCTCCTTCTCGTAGAATTCTTCAGGTTTGGCGTTGTATTCAGTTATGACCCCCGCGACATCTCTGTAACTTCTAATGTTGCGTTGACGCATCCAGCGCAACACGTTTTCCCGACGTTTCATCTCATCCATTAATTCTTGCCAAGATAAGCCTCTGCTTTCGGTTATGGATTGAAGCATTATCCCGTTTTTGAGCTGGGAAGCGTGGATGTCGCCAGCGGCTTTCCATTTGAAAGTGTTTCTGTAATCCTCGTAATCCGCAATTTCGTCTACTGAAAGTATTCGTCGGTAAGCTGTCATTTCACCCGTTTTCGATTGCGGCAAGTGTACCCGCTGAATGGACGCGACAATATTCATAAGAGGCATGTATGCAGGTGCTATATCCATGGGTTTCTGGATCAAACGCTTGACAGCTGAATCTATGGAATCTGCGTGCATGGTAGCCATACCGCCGTGACCTGTTGCCAAAGCTTGGAACAGCGTATATGCTTCGCTTCCTCGAATCTCACCGACCACTATCAAATCTGGACGGTGCCTCATCGAGGTCTTGACTAGATCGAAGAGGGTTACTTCTCCAGTGAGGGTTTCTCCGAGACCGTAACTTCTCCTCGCAATCAGCGATACCCAGTTTTCGTGAGGCAGGTTAAGTTCTGCAGTTTCCTCAATTGTGATTATCTTGCTGCCGGGCTTGATCAAGCATGCTACAGCGTTGAGAAACGTTGTTTTTCCTGATGCCGTTCCGCCTAGCACCATAAGGGAGGCTCTGTTCTCAAGACAAGTCCAGAAATAGGCTGCCATCTCCTCGGATAGCGTTCCTAGGTTTATCAGATCAATAATTGAGTAGGGATCGTCTCGGAACTTTCTTATGGTAAAGGCCGTTCCGAAGGGTGTTACTTCCCTTCTGTAACAGACAGCGAGTCTGTGCTTTCCGGGCAAAGAGGCGTCAACTATGGGAAAGGCTGAGCTTACGTGCTTTCCAGCCATGTGAACCAGCTTTACCACAGCATCGTCCACTTCTTGGTCGTCGTGAAAGACCAGATTTGTTTCAAGGTTCTCATATCTTCTGTGCCAGACATAGACGGGTTTCTCGACACCGTCACATGAAATATCTTCTATGTTTTGGTCTCGCATCAAGGCATCAATTCTGCCGAAACCGACAAGATTTCGTTGAGCATGATAAAGGATTTTGGACCAAGAAACATCGGGTAACCAACCTAAACTAATTCGGTATTTACCAACGATTTTTTCAGCTTCAGTGACGAAGAATTGTCGAGGGTCCTCGATTTCTATTTCTGGTGAAGCGATCTCAGCGAGGAGAATCTCGAGTATTCTATCGTACACGTTTCGTTCTAGTATGTCTAATCTGAGTTCATCTAGAATGTATTTATACTCGCCGGTTACTGGGTTTCGGGCAATTGCTGCGTGAGCAAAGGGTTCGTAGAGTGGGTATCTTTCAACAATTTTATAGCCTTTGGGCAAGGGTTTGGGGGGAGGCGCTGGAGGTATGGCTTTTAGTTTCGTTTTCTTGAAAATTCTGCCGGCAGACTTTAATGCTGATGAAACTCTCTCGTTGAATCGTTTGATATGTTGCATTGGAGTTCTCCAATACAATAGGGCTTCTCACTAAGTATTAAATCTTGTGTCTTAATAAAGCATAGTTTGGATAAATTGTTCACACACCTAAACGATAACACACCAGATTCGGCTCATAAAAAAGGCAACTCGAAAGTACATGCCTTTCTGGAAAGTTTAAAGACGGGGTTTACATGCTATCTCCTTTATTCTCAAATCAAAGAAAGCATGCGTGTTACTTGGCTTCAACACTACGGCTGTGTCTGCTCCATCCCCAGAGCCTCCGATCCCGATGGCTTCCTCATCTGTTCTGATTAGACCCGCATCGGCTGCCATGCAAGCAATCTCGCAGGCGACCTTCACTCCCTCACCGAAAAGACGAAGAATATTTGCGACAATTTCGTCAACTTGGATGGTTCCAAACTTTTTGAAGACAGCTCTCCCCAAGGTGCCGAAGGCATGTGTGGTTGTTAGGATTTTTGCGCCGTTTCTTTCAATGATGTTGCGGTTCTTGGGAAGAAATTCTTGAAAATTAGGTTTCCTAAAACCAGTAACATGTGATGCCACAATCAAGTTGTAGCCTTTAAAAACTTTGGAGGCTTTGGCGCCTGTCTCTCCGGTTGTTGAAGCCACAACGATGTTTCGGATGCCAAGTTCTTCAGCTCGCTCTTTTGCTAACTTGAGCGTTTCTTCAGTGTTTTCAGTACCCGGTTTTTCGAAATAAACTGTCTTACAAACGATATTCGTCATACCAAGCAACTCCAATTTTTTTTAATGTTTCACTATACAAGCGTGTACTACGTAACTGATCAGGCGAGCTTATATATCTGTTACAAGTTGCAAACGGTTGTTTCCATATTGGTTCAAAGTGTTCCGCTGGTTTTTCAGAAAAAAGACTGTTTTCAACAATGCACTGTTATTAGTCTCCTAATATGCTCGGGATGTGGACAGCAAATCATTATCTTGCTTGGAAAAACAGAAAAAAGCTAGATTTCAACAATGAAGTATTATTAGTATACTAATATGATTGGTGAGTTTGGGATTAAAACTTAATCAAAAAAAAATTCACGAAGTGGCTTGAATAAGTTTTTACGCAGGTACTACCACTCTATCTGAAAGGCGCTGTGGAATGGTGACAATTTTAATTCTTTCCTCTTTGAGATTATGTGAGGTTTAGGAGTGGTTTACGGAGAAAAAAGCGGAGTCTTCAGCATTCAGATAATCAATCTGACTAAGAGATTTGCCAAAAAGAAGCATAGGGGTGTTTTCGGTTTTCTGCGAAGAGAACAATCGAAGAATAAACATAAAGAAAACACTGATGTTACAGTAGCCTTGGACAAAGTCAACATCAAAATTCGTCCCGGAGAACTCTTCGGACTTCTTGGACCAAATGGGTCTGGAAAAACTACAATGATTAAATGCTTATCCACAATCTTGATTCCAGACGAAGGCACGGCTATCGTAAACGGTTTCGATATTATCAAAGAAACATCCATGGTCCGAGCAAGTTTGGGAATGGTTGTGGGCGGGGAGAGAACATTATACTGGAAGCTTACAGCCAGAGACAATCTCATATACTTTGCTTCGTTGTACAAGATGCAGAGAAGACACGCAAAAAAAAGAATCGAAGAACTCCTCGAAACTTTGCAACTATCTGACCGAGCTGACGAGAGACTTGAAGACTACAGCACGGGCATGATGCAGAAAGTCGCTATAGCTCGAGCCCTCCTACATGACCCCCCTATCCTGCTGTTGGATGAGCCCACCTTAGGTTTAGACCCAAATTTCTCAAGGCAGATTCGCAGCCAAATAAGAGAACTTTCAGAGAAGCAGGGAAAAACGGTTCTTCTGACCACCCACTATATGGATGAGGCTGACCAACTGTGCGATCGGGTAGCATTCATAAACAACGGCAAAATCGTCGCAGTTGACACACCAAACAGGCTCAAGGCAATGGTGAAAGAAAAGGAGCTTGTAGAAGTGGCTGTTTACCATCCACCCGCAGACATCGAAAGGCACATCCGTTCCCTGCTGCCAGACGCAGAAGTTGTCAAACTTATTCCCGGCAATGAGGAGGAGGGAAATCCTTCGAGAATCAAAATAATCGGAGGAACCGCAGAAGAACAGGTGGAAACAATCATTGATGCGCTCAGACAGAAGAACGTTCGCATTGGCAGTTTAAACGTTGGTGTGCCTACACTCGAAGATGTCTTCATCAAGTTAACTGGCGCAAAACTCACGGAGGGCAGAATATAATAGATGTTGAAAAGCGCCTATCAACAGTCTACTTTACGCAGCAATTTCTTTGTTGTCTGGAACGAGTTGATTAAAAACCTAAAGTTCCTGCTGGCGTATCCGACTATCATCGTTTTCTGGGCGATATTTCCTATTTTCTGGTTCATTCCCTTCATTCTTCAGGGGCAAGCCTTTGTAGGCGGTTTACAGAGCGCAAATTTTGCACAAATCACAGGCACTGGAGAATACGTTCCTTTCATTGTGATAGGTGCCGTCCTCAACAGTTACGTGAACACTCTGCTTTATGGTATGGGAGAAAACATAAGACGTGAAGCATATCAAGGAACCCTGGATTACGTGCTCGCAGCTCCATGTAACAAGGTTTACATATTAATTGGAAAAGCCCTAAGCGAAAGTCTTTCCAGCACAATCTTCGCGGCTAGCCAACTCACCATCTCCGTACTCCTCTTCGGAATGAACATAACTTTGGGAGTGATGCTCCCAGTATTTTTCATAGTTATTTTGTTTATATTAGGATTATATGGCATGTCTCTCATTTTGGCTGCAGTCTCTCTTATGTACAAACAATCATACGACATCGCAGAGAGCATAGGATATGTTTTTTACATTTTTGCTCCTGTACGCTATCCCATTGAGAGCCTGCCGACTTGGGCTCAAATCTTCGGTAAGCTCATTCCTCTTACATACGCCCTTATCATTGTGAGAAGCTTCATGCTTCTAGGAACGAACCTTTCAACCGTCTACTTGGAGGTTCTAGCGCTCTTAATCATCGATATCGTCTTGTTACTTGCTGGCTTCTATCTGTTCAGCTGGATAGAGGAGAAAACGAAGAAGTCTGGAACCATAAGCCACCACTAAGGAGAAAAACAGATTGGACAAAAGCAATAAAGAATATGGGTTGCGGGAAGTCAAATGTCCGACTGGATTCAACTGGAGCAACCTAAAGGCTGAACTGAAAGCCGTCTGGGAGTCCAATCTCAAAGACTGGAAAATAGAGTTTGCTTACCCTGTAAGTTTCATCCGTCAATTGATTTCTCCCCTCGTCTTTCTGCTGCCTTTCCTCATCTACGGCCTTGTTTTAATTGGAGGAAGATACAGCGAGAATTTGGCACAGCTGGTTGGAACAGGAGATGTAGTAGCCTTCATCTTCACCGGTTACATTATGATGGGTTTCATTGGAACAGCCGTTTGGGCAATGGGATTTAGCATAAGGAGAGAGCGATGGTTTGGGACGTTAGAGGCAATTTACGTGACGCCTAGTAGCCGTTTGGGTCAAGTATTAGGGATGGCTCTACACAGCACAGTTCATCAAATATTGGGTATAATCATCCAGTTTATTGTCGTATATCTCACCTTCGGTTTAGCCTTAAAAATCGAGGGAATCTTGCCTGCTCTAGGGATTTTTGCCCTCATGATGATTGCCCTATACGGTTTTGGCATAGTAATCTCAGCTTTAGGTTTGATTTTAAAGGAGGGATGGGTGGTCTCAGACAGCCTCTACAGCATCATGATGATTCTCTCTCCTGTTGCTTATCCGTTAATTGTGCTTCCAACCGTGGCTCAACAGGCAAGCGCTCTATTTCCAACAGCACCGGCTTTGATTGGAATGCGGAGTTTCCTGATAGAGAATTATCGGCCAGAGGTTGTTGGCAACGTCTTTCTGCATCTCTTAACCTTGGGTGCAGCTTGGATTCTCTTCGGCATAGTTGTGTTTCGTTTAACTGATGTTTATGTACGAAAGAGGGGAATGCTCAAAAAATTCTAAATTCAACCATAGAAGTATTTATGCGGTGAACAGAGGTGCTCGTATGCTACAAGTTTACTACACAAAACTGAATGGTGTTTGGTATGGCGCTGCTGTGCAAGATGACCAAGTTCTTGCCACATGCTTTTCTTTTGAAGAACCGGATTTGAGGCGCCTACTACGAAGGCTACCAGATGACATCCCTTTTCAGGTCGCAGAAGAATCTAATCAGCTTCTAACAAATGTTCTGGGAGCTCTAGAGGAGGTCTTCAACGGGAAGGACAGGGGATCCTACGGGTTCAAGATAGCTATGAACCATCTTTCCAGCTACACAAGAAAGGTGCTTAACTGCACCTGTCTGGTTCCTGTTGGATATGTGACATCGTATGGTGCCATAGCCAAGGTTGTTGGGGGAAGTGCGAGGTCTGTGGGGCGCGTTGAGGCATCAAATCCTTTTCCTTTGTTGATTCCCTGTCACAGGGTTGTACGTTCTGATTTGAGTATAGGCGGCTACGGATGCGGAGAGCAGGTTAAGTTGAAGATTCTTCAGAGGGAGGAGAGAGGCTACGAAGAGTCAATGGAACTAATGGTGGAGGGCGGAGAACTGTCTCTGTTTCCAGCAGAATGGGTTAAACAAAAACAGGGAGAGCTTTTAAGAGGTTAAAGAAGCTCATATACTTCAAGAAATGTTAGGTTCTCTGATGGAGAGGAGAAAATGGTGAGGCGCGGGGTCTTTGTGGGAAGATTTCAGCCCTTTCATAATGGACATTTGGAAGTTATAAAAAAAATCGTGGATGAGGTTGACGAGCTGATTATAATTGTGGGCAGTTCCCAGTACAGCCACAGACTCGATAACCCCTTTACTGCCGGCGAGCGCATCACCATGATCAGAAGAGCAATGGAGGAGGAAGGAATCCAGTTACCGAGAATCTGGATTATACCGGTGCCGGACATTCATCAACACGCGCTATGGGTCTCCCAGATAGTTGCTTACTCCCCAAAATTTGATCTAGTTTACGCTAACGAGCCGTTAACTAGTCGACTTTTTATGGAAGCTGGGTTCAGAGTCGAGTCGATGCCTTTTATAAAGCGGAAGGTTTACTTGGCTACGGAAATTCGGAAACGCATGTTAGCTGGAGAAAACTGGAAGGAACTTGTCCCAAGCAGCGTTGCCAAGTTCATAGAAGAGATTGATGGTAATGTGAGGCTTCGGGACCTAAACAAAACTGATACAGCAGACTAAAGTTTTACTCCATTTTTAGAAGTGAACAAGTCATAGAGGTATCTCGCGCCTAGAGACGTTAGCCAGCCGCCGACAATAAAGACAGTGCCTGGAAAATGTTTGATTTCAAAGTTTACCTGAACTGTTTGAAACAGAAAGAAGATGATAGCCATTATAAGTATGGATACTAGACCAAACTTTCTCCCATATTTTCGTGCTGTTTGAATGCTAAGAAGCCCAAAGAAAAAGACATCACCTAATCCGAGACGAGAAAACCAACCCACAGAAGGAAACATGGGCAGTTCAATAAATGCAGGCAATCCCAATTCAAGGACTCGGTTAAATGACTTCACCATATCCTTTGTGATTAGAACTTGAATAATATCCATAATAGTTAGTAAGGCAGCAAAAGCAGCAGTCGTTTTCCATTTAAAGAGGCATCCCAAGTAAACTGAGATGCCGATACCAAATATTATGGCGAAGAAGTTGAAGAGGAAAATGTTCCAGAAATAGAGAAATGACAAGATGAACAGAACAGGCGGCACTACTGCCAGATACCATTTTGGCACAAAAAGAAAAGTGAAAAAGAAGAGAATAGTGGTATAGGCAAACAGGAAGATGCCCAATAGAGCATGCTCGGGGATAGACAATATTACAGTTACCATTGTACCTATGGCTGCCACCAACAAGATTATGTGTTTTAGGCGGAGTTCTTGTCCGCCGAAGAGCTGATCAACTTTCTTGTCTAATCTGGAGTAAAGAAAGATCACGATCACTCCGATCAGAAAGAGAACTGACGGAAGGAAAACATCAACTATCATGACCGCAGATATAGAAGCCCATCAAGATTTATCTTACGGTCAACCAGAAAGAAAAGAGGCTAGCAAGGTATGCATATATACGGCGGGGTGTTTGCTTTTGAGGATGGTTCAGGAATGAGAAGCCGATCAAAGTTAACGCCAACAACATTTCTGGTAACTGTGAACGTACTGGTTTACATTTACACTTCGGTGGTTGGCGGAAATTTCATCCAAACAAGCAGCAGCGTCCTCATTCAGCTTGGGCAATTCAACTTCAACGTATTGAGTGGCGAGTACTGGCAAATGTTAACATCAATTTTCGTTCACGTGGATATAGTTCATCTTGCACTAAACATGCTATTCCTGATTATATTCGGTTTAAGAGCCGAAGAACTCTTCACAACAGAAGAATACTTTTCCATCTACATGCTCTCAGGACTCTCCGGCAGCCTTCTCACCCTCTTTCTGATGTCCCCGTATACACTCTCAGCTGGGGCTTCAGGAGCAATATTCGGAATGTACGGCGCAGGCATCATATACATGCGAAAAACAATCGGTCAGTCCATTTTAGGAGCATTGTTATACGCATTTCTGCTTTTAATGCTAAGCACAGGCTCAGGCGTCAATATAGTCGCCCACTTCGGAGGTCTCGCAGCTGGGTTGATAATTGGTTACGCCTTGGCAAAATCCCGCAGAGACTTGTTCTGGATAGAAAAGTATTGATGACAGAAACTTGAGTTCGGTTAGCTGGAGACTGCCACAGAGACGTGAAATGTGTCTCCAACCTTTGCCTTGAAAATTCTGGAAGCACTTTCCTGATTAACGGCTACTTCAAGAAAGTTGCTGCTGCCGATTAGTGCCAAGGGAGTGCCAGCTGGAACTTCGCCATAGACTGTAAAGAACTGTATTGTCAAGGTTTTGCCGCTAAGCCTAACAAGAAGAGAGCCCCCTTCATGAAATCCCATTTTCTCAAGATCCCCTGCTGAAATGTTGCTGACGATATTGCCGAAATCGTCTATGTGAAGAACCTCTCCAAGCAGTTCTCCATTTCTTGCGTGTGGTTTCGCGAATTCAGGAAGGCTGTAATCGTGTATTGCTGGTCCAAAATCAGAGGGCTTATTTCCTCGTGCTAGATGCGCAGCTGCTGGGGCGAAGATATCTCTTCCGTGAAAAGTTTTTGACACTTTGGATAGCATGTATTTTGGGTTGTCTATTTGGTAAACGTTTATTATGTGTTCTTTGTGGGCAGCCAGCATAAGGAGACCGTTGTCGGGTCCAACATAGAGGCTGCGGCTGGTTTCTGCGATTATGGGGCGCCTTTTTGTTCCTACGCCAGGATCTACGACTGCCACGTGAATTGTGTTTGGGGGAAAGTATGGGGCTGCTGAAGCTAGGACATAGGCGCCCATGCGAATGTTAAACTTTTCAATTTCATGAGTTATGTCCACGATGCGGGCTTGTGGGTTGATGGAGAGGATTACGGCTTTCATCTCCGCTACGTAAGGGTCCTTATGACCGAAATCAGAGAGCAAAGATATTATAGACATGAAACCCGCCCTGAATCCAAATGATGAATTGCCATATTTAATAAATGTTCTCGGAAACTAGTATCTGACGTGAGAAGAGTTGAAAGCGGGTGAAGTGGTCTCCCTGAAAGTGCTCCGTGAAAGAAAACACTGCAAAGTTCTATGTTATCCAAAATTTGAACAGAAAGAAGTGGAGAGACGCCTCAAAGAGTTGGAGAGGCTCGGAGTCCAAGCTTTGGAGTTCACGGGAGAGAAGAACATCTGTGATGTGCCAGTTCTGGGGAAAGGCTGCGTGGGCATAGTTGTTGTAGCTTACACAAGATTTGGGAGAGCTGCTTTGAAAATTCGCAGAGTTGACGCTGACCGGAAGGGAATGTTCCATGAAGGAGAAATGCTGAAAAGAGCGAATGCCATAGACGTTGGACCAAAACTGCTTGAGATCAGCGAAAACTTTCTTCTCATGGAGTTAGTTGAAGGAACACACTTTCCAGAATGGATTGAATCCTTGGGAGAAAGAGAAGTGCAGTCGCGTGTTCGCTTGGTTTTAAAGGATATTTTGGAGCAGTGCTACAGGCTTGATGAGGCTGGATTGGATCATGGAGAGCTGAGTAATGCGCCGAAACACATTATCGTTGACGCGGACGACCGATCTTATCTGGTGGATTTTGAGACAGCCAGCATCAACCGGAGAGTTTCAAATGTCACTTCCGTCTGTCAGTACATTTTCTTGGGAAGCCAGATTGCAGATAAAGTAAAGGAGAAGCTGGGGGAAGTTGACGAAAAACAACTGATAAACGCGTTACGAGCTTACAAGCGGGAACGAACAAAAGAAAACTTTGAAAAACTTGAAATTTTCATAACAGAAAAAACATAAAACAGGCTGTGCTGTAAACGTAGGTTCATAACAAAAATGGAATGGTGAACTGTTGAATACGCTCGGTCACGTCTTTTTCGCTAACCTACTGTTGGTTTTCGGCGCTCCCTCAATAGTATCTCCAACAACCCTAATTGTAACAAGCATAGCAGCGGTAATCACAGACCTAGACCACATTCTCCACTTGCGAACAGCAATTAAGACACGAAGATTCAAATCTGAAACAAGAAGCCGCTGGCACGAACTACCTGGGCTATTGCTGGCAATGTCAATCTCAATCGCCATCATGTTCTTCTCTGCACCGCTAGGTCGGTCCCTTCTCATAGGATTCGTAAGCCACTATTTTCTTGACCTCTTAACACGACCTACAAGACCGTTCTATCCCTTAAGCGAAAAAGTGCTGTTTCTGGGGTTGGCGCCGAGGAATCTGAAAAAACTGACCGCCTACGATACCGTCCTAACCGTGATATTTGGGGTGATATTAATTGCGAGCCTTCATGGTCAAGGAATCATCAGCATTTAGGATGATTCTTAAACCCGTTCTAACGCGATTCCCCATGTTAAAACAGGTGAACGCAAACATGATCTCAGGAGTAAGTTTAGTCTTCAGCCCAATAGCTTACCTGCTACTCTCCGAGAGAGCCATTATCGCCTCCATAATCACTATCTTTCTGATCCTGCTACTGGACGCCCTTGACGGAATCGTAGCCCGCGCTAAAGGACAAACCTCCTCTAAAGATGGCTGGATGGTGGACGTTTCAGTTGACAGAATCAGCGAAGCAATAATCTCCCTTGCATTAAGCCGCGTCTTCATTCTGCTCACTATCATCAACATGGGCTTAGCTTTGCTGAGCTGTTACTACGAAAAACATGCAATAATCCCCCTCAGACAAGTCACACTGTTAATACTCATAGCCTATTACGTGCTGCAATCACAACCAGCCTTCTTGTATCTCGACCAGATTCTTTTCTGCTGGTAACACAAAAAGGAACTACCGACAAGAAATTTTTCCACACTAAAGAGAACTAGGCTTCTCCAAAAACCAGTCGGTCAGTAACTAAACATACGGCATGGAAGACTTCGTCGGGGTCCAGCTCGTCTGTGGCGAGAACAAGATTGAAGGGTGAAAGGTCGTGACCTAAATCGAACCCGTAAAGATTCTTGTATATTTGCTTAGTTCGTTCATCTTTTTCTTTCAGAGCCTTTAGCGCCTCTTCAATGCTGATATCGTTTCGATTTACCACCCTCTTGGCTCTAACCTGAGGCGAAGCCTCCAACCATATCTTGAACCCATCTTTTAACAGCCAAGGCATAGTCCAGCTGTCAAGAACAACGTTCCCTTGCTCCACCAGCTCCAACAACTTTTCATCAATTCTCCTGTCAAAAGCAGGGTCTCCCATCCTCTGTTGAAGAAACCTCAGTCCCTCAGCGGTTTCCCACCAACCTTTCATGTCAGGATCGTAACCCTCTTCATGGGCTAAGGTTTTCAAAGCGTTTCCGCCAGAAAAGTAATCAAGCCCATATTTGGCGGCTAGTTTTTTCGCCACTGTGCTCTTTCCGGAACCCGTCATTCCGCTAATACATATTACAACTTTTTTCTTCTCTTCTATACCACGGTTTTTCACAGTCTGACAGCCGCCATTTCGTGTTAAAGATTCCTTGCCGCCTGTATAAGGAGGCTTCGGAGGCAACTGTGGCACAGATTGCCGCTGTACATACGTTCAACTCTTCTTTGATTTCCGGGAAGCTTACCGAGTTTAGATGGTTCTAAGCGTGGAAGCCCAGCTAGTGCTTGACCACATTTGGAACAGCGTGGAACACTGGTCTTCTCTGAGCAATAATGGATGACTGTTCGTCGTCTAGAAGATTTTATTTGACGACGTTTCTTGCTTCGAGCTCGCCTAGAAGGTTCTGGCATCTAATCTGTTCCCCCAGTTAATCCGAAGATGCGAGAGAATAGAGTTCCGAAGAGGAAAGAGCAGATGAGATACCAGTAGAACAGGCTTAGGGGCAATACACCCCCCAACCATGGGAGGTATGCTACAGGGTCGGGGCCGATGAAAGGGCTTTCGAACAATCTAAAGCCGAGAACGTTTCCAGTCAGCAAAAGCCAGACGATAATAAAAAGCATCATTGTGATCGGCAACACTCTAAACTGTTTAGAGGATAAGGAAAGAGCTTGAGATTGAAGCTGAAGAAGCTGTTTCTCTTGTTTCTGAGCCTTCCTGAGCAGTTTTTTGTCGCCTGTGCTCTTCGCCTGCTTCATATTTTCGTTTTTTTCCTTAGTTAAAGCAGATATCTTACGTTGCAGCGCCTTGACTTTTTGGCGGTGCTCTTTAGGCATGAAACGGCTGTTAATAAGTGACGAGGCGAAGGACATGGCTACGGAAACAAAAAGAATAATTATTGTCACATAGGGAGGCTGCGCCAAAAAGGAACTCATCATTTACTTCTCCCATAGCGTTGAAAATTTTCTGTGCGCGTGATATTTTTGCTCAACGTTTATCCTCCTAATACACGACCGAAAGCTGGATACATCTCGGCAACCTGCTCCTGCACAAGTAGTTGATAATACTGATATAAGATACCTACTGCAAGCAGTATACCCATACCTGTTCCGAAAACTCCGAAGAACTCTGCGACAGAGGCAATCAACCCTATTATTGCGCCCCCAAGGATTGTAACTACGGGGATGTAACGTTTGAGAATCACTTCTATGGATTTGCCTGACCTGCGGAATCCTGGAATCTGCATGCCTGAGTCGACAAGCTGTTGTGCAACGGTGCTTGGTCCTAAGCCTCCTACTTCTAGCCATGTTATTGAAAATACAACTGCAAATGCAACCATAATGCCTACGAAGATGAGGGCCCTCAATGGATCTGCACCGACTTGTGCTAGACTTCGAGGGGAAGTTACGTAATATGCGAGACCTCCGGTGGGTTCTCCTCCTTCGCCTCCGAAGGTGCCTAAAAGGCTGATCCAGAAGTTGTTCTGGCCAAAATGGCTTGATAGGAGTTGGGCGAAGACGTAGATGTTGGCAAAGAGGGCGGAGGCAAATATTACAGGTAGGTTTGAGACGTAGAGAAGTTTGATGGGGTATTTGCCTCGGAATCCTCGGTAATTGGCGTGGGAGATGGGAAGTTCAACTCTAACTCCTTCCATGTAGATTACTATGACGAAGACGACGACTGTTGTTATGAAACCTAACATACTTGGAAGAGTTGTAAGAGCGCCTTCGGCATCTAACCTGAAAAAGGCGTTCACTAAAGGCTGTCCGCCAAGAATCGTCTGACCGAGGGCGATGAATGCTCCGTAGCTTTTTCCATCTTCCGCCATAGTATATGGGCCAAAGCTGGACCACATAATGCGTTGCGCTACCCCAGCTAGAATGAAGAGGCTAATTCCGCTTCCAATTCCCCAACCTTTCTGTATCATTTCGTCCAAGAGCATCAGCACTAAACCAGCGAATAGAAGTTGAATAAAGATTATTATGGATGTAACTAGGTCCAGAGGACCATACACTCTGCCTATGAGGTATGCGGTGGCTTGGACTCCAGTCAGAACTATGGAGAAGACCTTGTTGGCTGCTGTGAAGAGAGATCGATCTTCGGGGTTGCCTAAATCAGCAGATACGATATTGGATCCGATAAGCAACTGCAGAATAAGACCGCCCGTTACTATGGGGCCTATTCCAAGCTCTGTGAGAGTTCCTCGGTTCGAAGCGAAGATTATTCTGAGGCTTTCGAGTTCCCATCCTCCACCTCCAACGTTGAAGAGAGATATTTCACTCATGACCAGATAGATTATTAATGCCATGGCTGTCCAGAAGAGTTTTTCGTTGAAGCTCACTTTTCGAGTTGGTGAACTTACTTCAGGCATAAACCTTGACAGCGGTCCGAACAGTGAAAGGAATCTGCCAGCCATGATCTTCTCGCCTTCATTCTTAAGTTTAAGATTTTGTAAGCTGATTGGTTAAGTTGCGTATGTGGAACACAAATATAAACACTTTGACTTCTTAGGTTACTCCATCAGCTAAGCTCAGAAAAACATCAGCGTCTACTCTTTTTCTTTGAGGATTTGTCCTCCTGCCTCTTCAAGTTTCCTAGAGGCAGCCCCTGAATAGGATGCAACCTTAACAAGCATAGGTTTGATTATTTCGCCAGTTCCCAAAAGCTTGTCGTAGCCAAGGCTTTCCAAGTCCAAAAAGATTTTCTTGTCTTTTCTCTCCAGTTTTTTCTCGGAATCCAGTTTGTCAACGAGGTCATCCAATTTTCCCACATTGATAACACTAACTTTTCTGCCGAGGGTTCTGGTGGACACGAAGCCTTTCTTTTCCCAATATGTGGGGTCATATTTTAGCACGTATGTCCATTTGTGTTTATCGAGACCAGCTTTTCCAGTTCCTCCCCTCCCCCCTCTACATCTATGTTGTCCTATCTGACCGTATCCATGGGTTCTGGATCCACGCTGTTTTCTGACTTTCCTAGCTTTATGGGGCAAACGTCAAACCTCACTTTTTCACAGATATTCTACCATCTTTAATTAGCTTCTCTAATTTGTTCACTTTTACTTCCAACACTCCGTTCTTGTACGACGCACACGCCGACTTTGGGTCCACTCTAGTTGGAAGCCTCAATTCTTCATACCATTCAAAGTCAGCCGCATCAACGGAAACAGTTAAACAATTCTCAGTTATGCGAAGGTCAATAGCATCTTTATTGACTCCCGGGAGCGCCGCTAAAACAACTAACGTCTCCCCCTCCTCGATGAGATCAACTAGAGGCTCCGGATCATCACTGAGCTCAAGTTCGTTCTGCCGTGGTTGACGGCTATTAAACTCGCGAATCCTCGGCTTTCCGTCAGGACCAATTTTTATGGAGAAACCTTGGATACGATTACGTCTGACTGGCGTCTTCTCGGAGGAGTTTTCAAAAGCTTTCTGGACAGTTTCATCTATCAAGTCCCCGAGTTTTTCGAGTTCCTCATAGATGTCATTGAACCAAGGACTTTTCTTTTTTCTTCGTCTCCACCACGGATTGCTCAAGCAAATTCCTTCCTTAACTGAGATTGTGCTGATATGGTAACTATAAAGATTATCGCTGTTTGGCTACACCATTCGTTTCAGTAGGTCGTTAATTGCTTCTCCTCTATATCCGGCTTCTCCACCAGCAGCATAACTTCGTTTTACTTTCCCTTTGAAGCCTTTTTTCGGTGGGCGAAGACGAAAAACAGGTTTCACTTCGGGAAGACTGCTGCACTCAACTTCCATCTTGAACATGGCTTCAGCTAGGTCGTCCAACGATTTGTAGCCCAATTCTTTGGCGTATTCGTCAGTCAATTTTTTGTCGCCTACGAGTTTTCCCCTCTTCTTCAAAAGGAGCGCTATGTTCTCTTGGGAAACCTCACCCCAAGTCAAGTAATCCTTACTTTTCCGCAACATACCATTGTAGGCGGGACGATCATCAAGCAACGTGGCGTGACAGTTGCGGGTTAGCCGCAGCATACTTAACGTATCTTTGATTTCCGGAGAAATGTCACTCATACCGCGAATCCGAACTGCCACCAGGCACTTTCTTTGTTCTGCCACTTTAACTCACCCAATCCCCTGGTGTGACCAACAGGTAGGTTTTTTTAAGAGCATCAAAGACGGCAAAGGCGAAAGAGGGAACAGTTCTCGTGGAGCCATAGCTTTTCGTCCAGCAATCCTTCACACCAGCCAATCCTAGGATAACCTTGGCTGCCTCGCTTGCAACAATACCTAAACCTCTCGGTCCCGGAATCAGAACAATTTCAACCCCACCGCAACTGCCGCTAACTTGGAATGGAAGAGAGTGGGGTTTTCCGCACCCGCATTCCCAGCATCCACAGCCTCGACGGACCGGAGTGATGTTTAGGCGTGCGTCCACAGCAGCTTTCTCGATGGCGGAGCGCACCTGCCTTGCTTTTCCTGAACCTAAACCTACGTAACCGTCGCGGTTTCCCACAACTACGATAGCCCT
>Ga0209427_10001625_pt1 | contig 26077 bp, 21 predicted proteins | sample DeeMarSWOR136_30_FD_187465 | JGI IMG/M metagenome (GOLD analysis project Ga0209427, IMG submission 187465) | Marine sediment microbial communities from White Oak River estuary, North Carolina - WOR-1-36_30 (SPAdes) (version 2) | ecosystem: Environmental > Aquatic > Marine > Intertidal zone >...
ATTGAAAAAGGAAACAAGATGATGATTGAAGGCGGTATAACCTGCGCAAAGTCTGAAGACATTATGGAAGGAATCTCTGCCTTCTTCGAAAAAAGAACACCGAAATTCAAAGGAAAATAGACAGCGGCAGTATCCCCCTTTTCTTTCTTTCACGGAAAAACGCAGAAAAATCAACTAGCCTTCTAATTTTTATTTGACCTTGTTTTTATTGTAAGACATGAAAATACCCAGCAGTATGCGAAGTCTCTACAAAAATCCCTTTACACTGTTAAACCGTTACAAGGATACAGGCGTCAAAGTAGTCGGATATACATGCAGCTACGTTCCCGAAGAACTGATAATTTCAGCTGGACTGCAGCCATACAGACTACCAAACATTGGAGCAAACGCGAGTGCTCTCACGCCAAGCTTTGTATGTCCCTTTGCCAGTGCCACATTAGAGAATATACTTAGATTTGAAAGCTCCTTCAGCGGATTTGTAATAGCTCATACGTGTGACCCTATGTGGAGACTCTACGACATACTGAAGACGAAAATCAGTAAGCCCCTATTTCTCTTGAGAGTACCCCATAATACAGGCAATGAGTTATCACTTGATTTTTTCAAGATGGAACTCAAAAGATTCCAAAAATTTCTAGAGAAAAACTGCAACGGAAAGATTGATCATAATGCATTATTAAACTCCATAGAACTGTGTAATGAAAGCAGAACTTTGCTGAAGAATATTTACATGTTGAACAGCGGCAGCAAGTATGCAGTCAACGCATCCGATCTGTTTAGCATTGTACTTGCAGGTATGTGGATGCCAAAGTCAGAGTATAATGCCAAAATCAAAGAATTGAACATTGGCGACGACAAGATTTCTGAGAATGTGAGGTTACACTTGAATGGTACAGCTATTTACGACATTGATCTGATAAAGATGATAGAAGATTCTGGCGGATTCATTGCATCTGATGACTTGTGCACAGGATCAAGATACTTTTGGAGCAAAGTTGAGAAATCTGATGATCCAATTCATTCGTTAGCCTATAGATATCTTAAACGAATACCTTGTCCGTCTCAAGGTCCTCTCAAAGAGAGACTTGAATATGTAAACTATATGATTAAAGAATTCAAAGTGCAGGGAGTAATAACGCTTGCTGGACGGTTCTGCGACCCAATTTTATATGATAGCGTCCACTTAAGAAACATGCTTGTGAAAAACGGAATTCCCACAATGATCATAGATTATGAAACTCCAGCTCAAGAAATTGGCAGAATAAAAACTAGAGTTGAAGCTTTCATCGAATCCATAGGTGGTTAAATGAGTTTACAGAGAAAGAAGAGTCGTGTCCTTCAAACAACGAAGAAAATCGGCGAACTCATCATGGTATACTTCTCGAACGCTTCAGATGTAAAAGCTCAAGGTAAACCCGTTGCTTGGATAACCGTATTCACACCTGTCGAATTGCTATATGCGTTGGATATCTATCCAATCGCTCCTGAACACTTCGGTGCAATGTGTAGTGCTCGAGGTTTCATAATGGAATATCTTGAAGAAGCGGAGAGAAGCGGATATTCCCAGAACTTATGCTCGTACAGCAGATGCAGTCTAGGTTATGTCCTCAACGGAATGAATGGATTGATGCCTCCTCCCGACCTCTTGGTGACTTTTAGGAATTCATGTGACGTTTACGTTAAATGGTGGCAGAGTCTTCAAATGCATCTTAAGGCTCCGTTGTTTTTAGGGGAGACTCCATATGTTTTATCTTCAGAAGACTTGGACAACTATGTTTTGGATTATGTTGTCAAACAATTAGAGCAGTTGATAGAACTGGCTGAGGAAAAGTTTGGGTCAAGATTTGACATGGATAGATTCGTCGATATCTTGAAGCTTTCGGATAAAGCAAGTGAACTGTGGCTTGAAACGTTGAAACTGAGAAGCTCTAAGCCTTGCCCGCTTGGTGGTAGAGACTCAGCGTCAGACATTTTTCCACTAGTTGTCATGCAGGGAACAGAGGAAGCTGTCAAATTCTATGAGGAGCTTCTTGGAGAAGTCAAGGAGAAAGTCAGCAAGAAGATAGGAGTAATAGACAATGAACGGTTCAGATTACTGTTTGATGGAATATGGCTTTGGCATGCGTTTGATTTAATCAAATACTTTGAGAATGGAGGAGCAGTATTTGTATATGAACCCTACAGTGAAGCATGGGCTTACAGACTTGATACGTCAAAGCCTTTGGAAAGTTTAGCTAAGAAGATTTTGACTATGGGCTTAAATGTTGACATAGACATGCGAATTGAAAGATTTCTAGAAAGCATCAAAACTTATCATATAGATGGAGCCGTCTTATTCTCCAACAGAAGCTGTAAAACATGGTCAGCTCCACAACTGGTAACAGCAGATATCCTAAGCGAGAAATTTGATACTCCCTACCTCATATTTGAAGCTGATATGGCTGATCCTAGGCAGTATTCCGAAGCTCAAATCAAAAATAGAGTTGATGCGTTTCTAGAAGTCTTAGGTGAACACTGATGTACATAGGAATAGACGCAGGAGCTTCGGCAACGAAGGCCGTGATAGTCGATAAGAAAGGTAAGATTGTTTCGTACTCCATCGTTCCATCAGGAATCAACTTCAAAACTTCATCCGAGAAAGCACTTGAAAAAGCACTTGAAAAAGCCACTCTAGGTTTGAAGGATGTAACCTACACTGTTTCGACAGGATACGGAAGAGCCTTGGTGAACTCGAAAGGAACATCTTCCGAGATAGTATGCGTCTCCCGTGGTGTCCACAAACTCTTTCCATCGGTGAGAACAATCATAGATGTTGGTGGCCAAGACTCCAAAGCAGTTAGGATTGAGGAGGATGGAAAGGTTTCAAATTTTGTCATGAACGACAAGTGTGCTGCAGGGACAGGAAGATTCCTTGAAGTCATGTCAAATGTTCTTGGAAAACCAATAAACGAGCTTAGCGTACTACATTTTAAATCGTCAAAGCCAGTCAAAATAAGCAGTACTTGCACGGTCTTCGCTGAATCAGAGGTGATATCACACATAAGCAAAGGATCCGAGATTGCTGATGTCATAGCAGGTCTTCATAAAGCAATAGCAGAAAGAATCTATAATATGTCTAGCAGAATAGGATTTGAAAAGGATTTAGCGTTTACCGGAGGAGTTGCAAAAAATCAAGGATTCGTTGATGCTTTAAGCAAAAAAATCGGTTTACCGCCAACATTGCCAGCTGAACCTCAAATAATCTGTGGTTACGGAGCTGCATTGGCAGCCATCAAAAAATACGAGAAAAACCTTGCTTAACTGAATCTTCAGTCTCGTTAATGCTATAAAAAATGATTTGATTAACCTTGAATCTTTTAGCCAACCCTTTTTGTTCAAGAAAATTCAGATGTGCCGCTGCTTCTCCAAGGGCTAAATATTTTTGGAAGGGAGGAAATTCTTCCCAGGATTTGTAGTCGATATCCCAGTGAACTCTGGAAGCTAACGTGTATGCTGTTGAACTTCCAGCTTCAAGTTCATCTGTGAACTCCATTAATCTTTGTTTATGATGCTCTTTGAGTTGCCTGATTCTTTCCTGATGATTCGCAAAGATCTCTTCATGACCTGGCAGAACAGTCTCAACATGAAGATTCTTGATTTTTTCAAGACTGTTTAAGTAATCAGTCAGCGGATCCATATCATCCATAAACTGAGCTACATGCGGAGTGATTGTAGGTAGAAGATGGTCTCCTGAAATTAGAATTTTTTGGGAACCCTCGTACAAGCATATGTGGCCTGGAGAGTGTCCAGGAGTCCATAAAACCTGAAAGCTGTAGTCGCCGACTCTAATCTTTTGACAGTCTTGCAATGGAAACTCAGCCGACGCCAGTTCTCTGTAGGCTTGTGGAGTGAAGAAGGCTGGATGAAAATGCTGTAGATTGAATGCAATTGAAGAAGGTGCGCCGTTGGCTTTAAGAAAGACTCCCATCTTTTCGTTGTAATCTCCAAAATTTTCTGACATAATTTTTGATAATTCGGCTTCGACTTGATGAATTGAAAGTTTGATGTCTTTTGATGCTTCTTTTAAGCGTGGAATTAAACCAACATGATCTACATGAAAATGGGTTAATAAAACATGAGTTAGTTCTTCAGGTTTCACATCAGCCTGTGAAAGTCCTTCACAGAGTGATTGAAAAGTCTGAGTGAAATTTAGTCCAGTGTCAATCAAGAGGTTTTTCTCTTTACCCTTTATGAGATATGTATTCAGATGGTTGAGAGGACTGTTTGGTAATGGAACTTTTATCCAGAATATGTTCGGAACAACTTCTTTGATCATAAGCATTAATCTCAATTCGGTTGAACGTTTCAAGAATACTTATAGTTGTCTCTTGCATCGGGATCAAGAGGCAGCTTCAAGATTTTTGCTGCATTCAAGCCGAGAATGCTTTCTTTTTCTTCTTCAGTCAAGTGTTTACAGTTTTTTATGAGGTTTACTTCGTATTTCATGTTGCTTCCCCACACGACTGGAAAGTCAGAGCCGTAAAGAAGTCTGTCCAGACCGATTTCCTCTCTCATCTTTTTCAAGATTTTTTCTGAATAGATGAAATTGGAGACTGCTGATGAATCAAAATATACATTGTCAAATCTTGTTCCTAGCTCAAATGCTTCATCAAACCATATTCCCGGCTTATATGCACTATAGCTTCCAGTGTGAGCTAAAATAATAAGTGGATTATAGCTTTCTAGAATTGACTTCAAATATTTGGGGTTAGCATCCTCAGATAACTCTGGACGTTCCCAAGGTCCAGGATCGCAGCCAGTGTGATAAAGAAGAATCTTCTCATTCTTTTCGCAGTATTCACATATTCTCTGAAAGTTCTTGTTTTCGATGGGCGAGAAGAGTTGGAGGGTTGGAAGCATCTTTATTCCTTTCAGTCCAAGGCTGCTTATCTCTTCCAGCTTTGTCTCTACATATTTTTCATCTTTGTTTGGGTTGACAGAGCCAAATCCAACGAATTTTTTTGGATTGTTTTTGACGAGATCTGCTATTTCCTGATTTGAAGTTTTAATATCGGGATAAGAGTTGACTACTTCTTCGAAGAACCGTTTAATTTCATCTTCTATAGATGGAAGCCGTAAAGCATCGAAACCTAGAAAAGAATTCAGGTGACGTTTTCTCAGTTTGCTCTTAATTTCTGGTTTCTCTACGTCCATTGGATCTACATCTATTGCCAATAAAACGGCGTAGTCTACACCAGCTTTTTTCATCTCGTTTAAGATTTCATTTTCTTTGAAGAACGGATGAACGTGAGCATCTATTATCAATTCTCTTCCCCGTATATGAAATAGAAAAAGGTGGAAGTATACTATCTGTCGTTAAGCCTGATGTTAAGGTATAGGTAGATTCATTTCTCTATAGTTTTCTCTGGCAACTATGTATCTTTGAATTTCGCCTGTTCCTTCGATGATGTCTAAGATTCTGGCATCTCGATAGTAACGTTCCATGTCGGAATCAACGTATCCGTATCCTGCATAAATCTGTAGGGCTTGATCTGTGACCTGTATTGCAGTTTTAGCTGCATACGCTTTTGCCATAGAAGCGAATTTAGTGATTAATCTTGTGTTTTCAGGTTTATGATCGATAAGCCAAGCGGTTTTATATGTTAGAAGTCTTGCTGCTTCTATTTCCATGGCCATTTCCGCTATCTTCCATTGTGTGAATTGAAATCTGTGAACTGGTTGGAAAAACTGTTCTCTTTCTGTGGAGTATTTCAAGGCACGTTCAAATGATCCTTGCGCTATGCCTACGGCTCCAGCGGCGATTGGTGTCCTGCTGAAATCGAAATATGCCATTATTTGGTGAAAGCCTCTGTTTTCTTGGCCAAGAAGGTTGCTCACTGGTACTCGGGCATCACTGTATGCAAGTTCTGCTTGTGGGGCTCCTCTGAATCCCATTTTAGGCTTCAGCGATGTAATGTCTACTCCTGGGGTTCCTTTTTCTACTATGATTTGGCTAACACCTCTGTGTGGTGGGGAGGCATTTGGATCTGTCTGACAACAGACTATAGTGAATTCTGCGTTGTCCCCGCATGTAATAAATGTCTTAGTACCGTTAATCTTCCAGTTGTCTCCGTCCTTCACTGCCGTTGTATCTAATCCAACCATTCCAGCGTCAGAGCCGTGTCCAGGTTCTGTGAGTGCCATTGCACATGTGATTTCGCCCTTGCATATTCGCGGCAGATATTTTTGCTTCTGTTCTTCTGTACCGAATTTCTCAATCAATCCGGCGAAACCGACACCGGCTAACACTGCGGCAAGTGTAGAATCTGCTCTGTTAAACTCTTCTGATACTATGCACGCTTCAATGCATCCTAGTCCCTGTCCTCCGTATTTTTCGGCAAAACTTAAGCCGGTGAAGCCTAGTTTTCCTGCTTTTCTATAGAACTCCAATGGAAACTCGTATTTCTCATCATATTCTCGTCCCTTTTCAGGTGTGAACTCTTTCTCTGCAAATTCACGAGCTGCTCTCTTGATTTCTTTCTGTTCTTCTGTGAACTCAAACCGCATTTTAACACCTCATTTCTTAACCACCTTCACAACTTCGCATACTTGAACTTTTTCCCCCAATAATATTGATATCAATATTCGAGACGATCAATCTACTATTGATTATGTGCCAAGACTTACCTGCCTTAATTGTCGCTATGAATTCCCGAAGATCTCGTAATGGTTAGTAGTGACTCTTAAGAAATAGCTGTTCTGCCATTTTGATGGAACTCAAGTACATGCTTAACCATGTGGTTCGCTTTTACATCAACTCGCAAAATTGTCAATACTCATATTGTAGCTATGAATATATCGCTTGGAATTGGAAAAAAATTGGGAAGTGGGTGAAGTTTGTCTTATTTTTGAGGGTAGAAGTTTTTTCCTGTCTTAGCCATTTCTTCTAGTAGTGGACTTGGCTTGTAGAATTTTCCGTATTTGGTTTCAATCTCTTTCAGTTTTGAGACTATGAGGTTTATTCCTAATGTGTCAGCGAGTTCTAAAACGCCTATGGGCATGTTAAATCCTAGCTTTAATGTTTTGTCTACATCTTCGGCAGTGGCTATATCTTTTCTTATCAGCTCTGCAGCTACATTGGCCATCACATAGGTTTGGGTCATTGGATCGAATTTTTCAGCTTTGTCCTCAGATATCTGCGGCATGGCCCATTTTCCCTTTTCTGGATATGTGTAGAAGCCTTTTCCTGCTTTTACTCCAATCTCGCCTTTTTTCATTTTCTCTTTTATCAATGGGGAGACTTCGAAGTTTGGTTCTCTTTCTTCCATGAACATCATAACGTGGTAAGCTATGTCTAAGCCTGTGTAGTCTAATAGTGCAAAGGTTCCCATGGGCATTCCAGCTTTGTACATTGCTGCTGCATCAATTTCTTCGATTGTGTACTCTCCCTTATGAACCATCCATGCGACGAGGTTTGTGCCAGATATGGTTATTCTATTTGCGATGAAACCGGGAACGTCTTTTTTGCATAGTACTGGTTCTTTTCCGAATCTCTTTGTCAATTCTAGAGTCGTATTGCGTGTGTCTTCACTTGTTTTTTCTCCCATCACTATCTCGACAAGACGCATAAGTGCTGGTGGATTGAAAAAATGCATGCCTATCACTTTTTCAGGGCGGTTTGTTGCTGCTGCAATTTCAGTTACTGGAAGTGCACTTGTATTTGTTGCCAACATTGCATGTGCAGGTACGTAACCGTCAATCTCCTTGAATACTTGCTGCTTCAATTTCAGTTTCTCTGGAATTGCTTCAATGACAAAATCAGCTTCTTTCACAGCTTCCTCTAGTGAAACCAATGGCTTTATCCTTTTCAGAGTTTTCTCTGCTTCTAATGGTGATATTCTGCCTTTCTCAATGAACTTACCTACGCTCCATCTGATTTTTTTCATGCCAGCCTCAACAAATTCACTACTTATGTCTCTCATAGTCACGTCACAGCCGCTAATTGCTGCAAGTTGTGTTATTCCATGCCCCATGGCGCCAGCACCTATAACTGCAATCTTCTTAATTTCCATATTCACATCACTGTTCCATTGAGACTGAATAACATCAAGGATTTCTTAAAATAGTTTTTCATTCTAATCTGACTATCATAACATTGACATCTTCTAGGTCGCACATGACTGTATTCTGCCTAGTCTTAAGTAGTATCTCTGAAACTGTTGCTATCTATGATCTCGACGTTTCGATTGTAATGCTCTTTATTTCTTAGTACACTTGACATGTTGAGAAGTAACGTAACATAAACCAAATGAAACCTGGTTTTTCGATCATTTCTATAGAGATTTGGTGATCTAGTTTGATACAGATGGAAATCAAGACATTTCCACTTGTAGAGCACGTGTGCGTTTTGAGATGGGTTTCTATTCCACAGATTTTTATACTATGAAATATCATATTAATATAGAGGATTTTATTTTGAATGACGCAAAAAGAGAATCAATCCAGACTGTTAACGTCAAAACAGATAAAGAAAAGGGGGGACGGAACGACGGATAGGAAAACCATGAAGTATATAATACTTCTCCTTTTGCTGTTAGCCATTTGTCTACAACCCGAAAAATCACTCCAAACAAATGAGAAGAACAAAGTGACAATAAACAAAAATGCCGCATCATCATCGTCATCAACTACTGTCCATCATAGTGGATTGCCGAAGGTTGATGAGATATACTTTAAAGCTTATCCTGGTGCTCCTCCAGAAGTTGCTGTGGATGATTTTCTTGAGGGTCAAACTGACTGGATAGAAGGTCCCAGTAGAAGCGACTTGTATCAATTGGTTGTTGATGCAGGACAGAAAGTGTCTGAGATGTGTCCAGAGGCAGAATTCCACTTCTTTCCAATAAACTGCCGAGACTATAAATTTACTAATGGAAACCCAAACGCGCCTTTGAACGACAGCAACTGGAGACTAGCTTTGTCATACGTTTATGGTGTTGATGACAAGCAAGCTGACATCTTCAGCTACTACGGTGTCCCATGGCATTATGCTTTGGGCAATCCTGTGCCTCCCGCTCAAGAGCCATGGTACGATAACACCACAGTCATGCCCAACACTGATAATGAGACTGCATGGAGCATCCTTTCAAGTGCTGGCTACACGGTTCAAGACTATGATGGGCAGCCTTGGTTGCATAGAAACGGCGTACCTGTGAGACCTCCCGACGGACCGAACAGTGGAAAGATAATACTTCTCTATAGCACATCCTGTGGGGTCTGTGTTGATGGGCCTTTAGGAGGAATGGCTGACAATTGGAACGCTTTCATCCAAGACTACCTAAACGCCAACGGGCCACTCATGCAAGTTACACCCACAGACTTTTCCGGTATGATTAGCGACCTCCTAACTTTCCGTAATTTCGACGTCATCGCCATCAGTTTGACTAATCTTGGAAGATATGTAGATTGGATCTACGACTGTTTCCACTCAGACAATGATGTGCCTTGGGGCTGGAATTTCCCTGGAATCCATGACGACGACTTTGACAGATGGAGCGAGATCATAATGACCAGTTTAGATGAGGAAGAGGTTATTGAGGCTACTGAGAATTTCACAAGGAAATTCGTCTATGAACTTATGCCATGGATGCCTGCAATCACACGTTCAGAGTTCTGTACTACAGCCAGAGATGATCGGGGAGAGCTAACCAACATTATTCCTATGGACAATTATGGTCCCATGAACGATTGGAGTTACATGACTGTTCACTGGAAAGGCGAACCAGATGTAGCGTGGCCGGGTGGCAGCGTTACGGTGGCTTTGGGAGATGATCCGTACACGTTGAATCCCCTTCGCGCTGAGGGATATAGTTATGAGATACTGGATAGGTCCGTAGTTGGTCTTACGATAGTTGAACCGGAGAATTTGATGAATATGCCTTTCGTTGCTACAGACTGGGAGAACGCTTATTGGACTTCTATACCTGAGCTTGGCATAGTCAATGGTTGCAGGTGTACATTCTGGCTCAGGCAGGATGTAACTTGGCATGATGGCAGACCTGTGACGGCCTATGACTGTGTTGAAAACCTGAGGTTCTGGCGTGAGGTGCACCCACCGTTTCGTAGCGATCCTTGGGGTCTGGTTTATGAAGAGGCAGATGGCCCTCACAAATTCAATGTCTACTTCTCCCTGCCGCGCCTCGACCGCGCCGACTTCGTGGCAAGAAAGGCTCTTCTGGTCCCTAAACACATAGCGCGCGCGCTACACATATTCGATAAAGTTGAGTGGAACTGGCAGACTTGGGAACCTAGTGACAACGACTACGAAGATCTCGGTCTTGGACCTCCGCCCCCAGAATATCCTTTCCTGAAGCAGCTGGTCGGTTGTGGACCCTTCGTCTTCGACTATTACGATAGAGATCAAGCCATCGGTCGTGTGGAAAGATATCAAGACTTCTTTGTGAATGCACCCGTCATAGGTTCGGTTGTTGGTGAATGGCGTATCAATCCACTCGATAGTTACACGTACAAGCCGCTGGTGCAGAACATGGCAGCTGTGGAAGCTGATGAGAATGGCACTTTCACTGATGTAACCGTGGATGTTAAGATGTATGAGGACAACATATTAGTCCACGAGGTGGACGGGCTAAACCTGGATCTGTGGAACTGGACCTACTTGGGGCCTTACACAATTGAAAGTGCAGCCTGTGGACTCCACAACATCACGGTTGAAGTTTACGACCATACAAACCAGACCTTGCTTCATAATTATAATCACGTATTCGCAGTCACTATAGAGGAGGATCTCACCACATGTTCTGGAGAGTCAATAGATTTCGAGGTTGACATGAGAGACATAGGCAAAGCAGCAAGTGCCTTCGGCAGCTATCCAGATCATGCAAGATGGGATCCCATCTGCGACATAAACAAAGACTACGAAGTCGACATGAGAGACCTAGGTCGCATAGCCAGAAAATTCGGCTGGCACTGCTAGATCAAAGAGGATTCTAAGCCTAAACCTCTTTTTTCTACCATTTGCATCGAGTAATTTGAACTCGGATTTTGACCTCCTATTAGAGCGCGCATGCTCTTATGCTCGGACAAAACAGCAGTTCCATCTATTTCGATAGGACGCGAGTGTGTATAGAATATGATGATAACGTGCTGAATCTGAATTGGCATGAAACTCTTGGATAATCCTGCTCAATCAACTTGTCATGTACTGTTTCGATGTCGAACCGTCTTGAAAAAGGTTAAAATATTCATGTAGGGGTGGTAGTATCACAAGAACAGAGGAATTTTATGAACTTTCATGGACTGCGGATAATCGACTTCCACGCTCATTTCCCAGGTGAGAATTGGATGAATTGGATAGTTTCATGGCAGCAACGGTTGATTGAGAAATATGGGGAGGCGAAAGCCCAGTTGCTCATGGAGCAGTCAAGGCGTGATAAGGAGGAGATGAGAAGACTCTGGAGCTTCTCACCACCGGAATCCAATACACGATCAGATGATGAGCAAGCGGCTAGATGGGTTGCGGACCTTGATATGAAAGGTGTCGATAGAGTAAATTTTGTCACTGGCGGTGGAAATGACAATCTGTCTCGAATAGTGAAAATGTATCCAGACAGATTTTCAGGTTTTGCTCATCACAGCATATTTTCGGAAGACGCTGCTTCACAACTTCAACAAGCAGTTGAGAAGTTAAGATTGAAAGGCTACAAGGTGATAGCATCTTCACAGACTGAACCCATCGATGACAAGTCTATTCACCCTGTTTGGGAGACAGCAGAAAAACTGGGAATTCCTGTGATCATTCATTTCGGCACGCTCGGTGGAGGTGGCGGTCGAGCGTTGGATCAAAGGAACATGAATCCCCTCACGCTTTGGGAGATCGCGAAGATGTTTCCGAAACTCACTTTCATTATTCCACACTTCGGCGCGGGCTACTTAAGAGAGCTCCTTATGCTATGTTGGTCATGCCCCAACGTGTATATGGACACGTCGGGATCAAACCGATGGATGCGTTGGATGCCCTTCGAAACCAACTTGAAAGCTCTATTCAGGAAAGCTATTGAAACCGTTGGACCAGACCGCATCATTTTCGGAAGTGACTCAAGCTACTTCCCAAGAGGCTTCAGCCTTCCATATCTAAGAGAGCAACTCAAAGCCTGCCGATCACTCGGCTTAGAAGAGGAAAGCATAGAAAAAATTTTCTATAAAAACGCTGCAAAACTGCTTAAAATAGAGACATGAAAGCATGCGGACCAGCCAGATACAAGCCAGAAAGTATTCGTCTGTCTATTTCTTCCGTTTCATAATGCCTCTGAGATATGCAATCTGCCCTTCATGGTGAAAAATCTCAGAAAGATAAAGCGCCAGAACATTCTGCAGCTTCCTTGTACTTCCCCAAATAGTGATTTCAGCTTCTAACTCTGCCACACTCAACTCCTCAATACCATTGATAACAGCATTTCTTCCATTCTGAAGGTCACTTGTTATTTTCTTCAAGGAGTAGGATTCATTTCCAACATAATTTGCAGGCCAGTCTTCAGGTTCATAATCTGGATCTCCCCTCAGGATCCCAAGTATTCCCCCATTCCACTGCTGGGAGAGATGTGTAAGAATCCATCTTATAGAGTTGGCTGATTCAACTGGTTTCCAGTCGATCTCTTTCTCTGAGAGATCCTTCGTCGCCTGATCAAATCTGTAAAAGGCTATTTCAGCGAACTCTTTCATCAATTCTGCTTTCTGATCCATCTGATCCATCCTCGGTATGTGAATGCTGATATGTCATGTCTTTCAAGATAAAACTGTTTCCTGAAGATGCGAACAAACTAGCGAGCGCAATGTTATCGTAACGATGTTGTCTATACGAGAGTCTGCTTTCTCAATGAAAACGTGTGCAAGGTGAATATTGAGAAATGTATGATGTAAGTATAGGTTAAAATATTCTGGATGGTTAACTAGAATGAGTAGAACGTGACCTGCAATGAATTCCAGTGTTATGCCTCATGAATTCGTGACATCAGAGAAGATTACAATAGATTATCTCAACTATGCTGACAGCATTAAACAAGTGTTTCCTAAGCACTTCAAAAAACCAACAATCCGAAAACTTAGCATGGATAGACAAGAAATCACGGATAAATTGCTCGACTATAATCATAGAATAAATGCTCCCGAACAAGTAATTGAAAACATCGAGTCTCTTTCACAACCTGAAACCTACGTAGTGATGACTGGACAACAACCAGGAATATTCTCCGGTCCATTGTACACTGTTTACAAAGCAATTTCTGCAATTGTCCTATGTGCGCGGTTGTCCAACAGGAAACACTCGTTTATCCCTGTATTCTGGAATGCATCTGAAGACCATGATCTCTCTGAAGTCAATCACATAACCATATTCAAACAGAATAAACCGTTCAAGATCCAATATGACTGTGAGTCAACAGACGTAGCGTATTCGCATCTCGACCTCAACAAAATCCAACTGAAAAAAATCTTGGCAATGATAAAAAATGTCTCACCGAACTCAGAGTTCAAAGAGCCTTTACTAAACGAAATCAATCAGACTATTCAAACATCATCCAACATAGGCGATTTTTTTTCCAGATTCATGATTCATCTCTTTGGAGACTTGGGACTTGTTTTGATAGAGCCCCAACAATTAAGAGAATTAATGACTCCTGTATTTGAAAAGCTGATTAGAAAACCCACTGAATGCACGCAAATCTTGATTGAAACAAACTTACAGCTAGACAAACTAGGTTATTCACCCAAAATCCACAAAAAACCTGATCTATGCAACTTTTTCATCTTAAACGATAAAGGAGAACGATCTCGAGTCAAATATGATGGGAAATTTCGAGTCGCCAACGAAACATTCTCTCAAAAGGAACTTCTTCGTCTATTAAACGATAATCCATTCAGATTTAGTGCTAACGCTGTTACCAGGCCTGTGACTCAAGATTTCCTGTTTCCCACATTTGCTTATGTGGCTGGACCAAACGAGATCGCTTATTATGCACAATTAAAAGAGATATATACTTTCTTTTCTGTGGACATGCCTGTCATATTCCCTAGATTTGGCGCCACCATAATTGAGAAAAAAACATCCAAAGTCCTTAGAAAATGCAAAGCAAAAATCTATGAATTCAAAGACCCAGAAAAACTATTGAAAAAACTGGCTAAAGAGAATATTGCTGATGTCTTCAATTCCGTTAAGAATGAAGTTTCGAAAAGTATGGATAGAGTAACAGAAGAGGCTGTGTCAATCGACAAAAATCTTATTGGATCCTGTTCACTTGCGAAAGGTAAGATGCTCAAAACAGTCGAAGTTTTGGAGGACAAAATCACGTCCGAGCTGAAGAAGCAGGATCTAATCGCTAGACGTCAAATCATCAAAGTCTACAACAACGTTTTTCCTTATGGAGATTTACAGGAAAGACAGATAAATGTGCTGGAGTACCTTATGAAATTTGGAGAGAAGTTCCTAGAGATTGTTCATGAGGATTTCTTTGAAGCTGAATATGGTGAACATAGGGTGATTAGATGCTAGACATGCTTGCATTGTGCCCTCATCCAGATGATGTGGAGCTTTGTTGCGGTGGTCTTATAGCAAAGATGAGTGAGAACGGCTATCGTATCGGCATAGTTGACCTCACTAGAGGTGAGCTAGGAACAGAAGGAACGGGAGAGCTAAGGAAGCAAGAGGCAGCTAAGGCAGCTGAGATACTAGGAGTGCAAATTCGTGAGAACATGGATTTCGGAGACTGCAAACTGAATTCTAGTTTTGATAAAACCAGAAAACTGGCTGATGCTATTAGAAAATATAAACCTTCGGTTCTGATAGCTCCGTATGGAGATTATCAGCATCCTGACCACAATGAGAGTAGAAAACTTGCTGAAAAGGCAGCCTTTTTCGCCAAGCTGACCAAGATCAAAACCGATCATAAGGCTTACACAGTTGGAAAGATTATCTATTATATGCTGCATGAACCATTCAATCCCTCTTTTGTAGTCGATGTTACCGAAAACTATGATAAGAAGCTGAAAGGCATCAAAGCCTATGAGTCCCAGATGAAGCTAATGCTCGGTATCGAAGGTCTTCTCAAATCAATAGAATTAAGAGACCAATTCTATGGTTCCAAAATACATGTAGAATATGGCGAACCATTCTTCTGTGATACACCATTAAAAATAGATGATCCGGTGGCGTTCCTGAGATGAAAATAGGCATCGCATGCTTTCCTACCTATGGTGGAAGCGGAATCATCGCGACAGAACTGGCAACTATACTAGCGAAGAAACATGAATTGCATGTGATCAGCTACGATAAACCTGTTCGGTTAGACGAGAATGTAGACTTGCCTTTCCATGAAGTGCAGCTTCTCACATACCCGCTTTTCGAGCGTGTTCCCTGCTGTTATTCCTTGGCCTTAGTCTCAAAATTGGTGGAGGTCATAAGATCTTGCAACCTAGACATAGTTCATGCTCATTATGCTGTTCCCAACGCTGTCTCCGCTTACTTGGCTAAAAAAATCTGTAATGATTCCGCAAAAGTAGTAACTACTCTTCACGGCACTGACTCCTATTTCGTTGGGCTTCATCCTTCCTATAAAGAAGTGACACAGTTCAGTATGCAACAAAGCGATGCATTAACGACAGTTTCAACATATCTGAAAGAACGAACAATGGCTGAGTTTGACATTTCACAGGATATCAAAGTGATACCCAACTTCGTTGACCCGCAAAAGTTTACTAGACTGGAGAAAAACCGGGAACGAAAAACAATATGTCATTCATCCAACTTCAGACCAATCAAAAGAATACCCGATATTATCAAAGCCTTCAAATCAATCCTGGAAGAAATCGATTGTGATTTAGCTCTCATTGGAAACGGTCCCGAACGCCCTATGGCTGAAGAATTGGCCAGAAAGCTCGGAATATCATCGAGAATCCACTTTTTTGGAAATGTGAAAAATGTTCAAGACGTCCTATGCAAATCAGATCTTTTCCTCTTACCATCAGAAAATGAAAGCTTTGGACTTGCTGCATTAGAGGCTATGAGCTGCGAAGTCCCAGTTGTTGCAAGCGACGTTGGAGGGCTGAGAGAATTGATCTCTCATGGCGTTGACGGTTACCTAATCGAAGTTGGAGATGTAGCAGCTCTTACACGATACTCGCTTAATATTCTGCAAGATCCGAAGTTGCAGAAAGAATTTGGCAAAAACGCTAGACAAAAAGTCCTTGAAAAATATACTCCCAACAAAATTGTGCCCAAATATGAAAAACTGTACAATGAAACCTTGGATTAACACTCACCAACTCCCTGTCAGCTCTAGCAGTCACAACAAAGATATACGAATTACACATATTTTTCAGGAGCAAAATGTTAGAATTTAAGAGGAGACAAGATCATGATAGAAAACGATTTTCTAAGTACTAGAGCAGAAATCAAATTGAGGGCGGAAGTCAAGGATTTCGTGAAAAGTGTGAATCCCGAGCTTCTAAGAAAAATGGATAGAAACGAGATAGACTATCCCTTCAAGTTTCTTCAGACTGCTGCAGAAAGAAGCCTTCTTGGACTCCGGTTCCCAAAAGAATACGGTGGAAGAGAAATGACATGGACTGCTGAGATGATAGCTTTAGAGGAGATCGGTGTCTTGGGCATGGGCTTAGGATGCAGCTACGCGATGATTAGCATAGTAGGCGAGGCGATAAACCATTTTGGCACTGACCAGCAAAAACAAGAATTTCTAGCATCGATAATAAAAGGAGAAAAGCTTTCAGCCGAATGTCTAACTGAACCAAGAGGAGGAAGTGATTTCTTCGGGACTACAACTGAAGCTAGGAGAAGAGGGAATAGTTGGATAATAAATGGAGAAAAACGATTCATTGCTGGCGGTAAGGCTGCAGATTTATACTTGGTATATGCAAAAACCGACGAGAAAGAACCTGGACATAAAGCATTGACTGTATTCTTAGTTGAAAGAGACATGGGTGTGAAGGTTGAAGAAGTTTACAACCTTCTTGGCTTTAAGGGTATGGGAACAGCCAGAGTAGTATTCAAGAATGTAGAAGTACCTGACGAGTACAGGTTAGGAGAATTGAATGGGGGAGCTTCTATATTCAATCGGATGATGGTTCCTGAGAGATTAACTTCAGGGGCCGGAGCTATAGGAACAGCCAGAGCAGCCTTAGAGATTGCAATAAAATATTCGACTAAGAGGAAGGCCTTCGGAATGCCTATACGCCGTTTTCAAGCCATAAACTTCCAGATAGCCGAGAGTGTAGCAAAACTAGATGCTGCAAGAGCTCTTGTGTACACCGCTGCTAGAGCTGTAGATGCTGCAGATAGAGGTCAACCAGTAGATCCACGACGCCTTGTGAGCGAGGCAAAATGCTTCGCGACAGACATAGGCTGGGAAACTGTCAACGTGGCTATGCAGATTATGGGCGGAATAGGCTACACTCAAGTATATCCTATTGAAAGATTCGTCAGAGACATGAGATTAGCGCCAATATGGACAGGCAGCAACGAAATAATGAAACTGCTTATCCAGCATGAAATCTACAAAATGATTGAATCTCCTGCAAAAGACAGAAACGTAGAAATGGACGCAATGGAATGGCACAAAGAAATTGAAAAAGTCTACGAATGAAATCTAGATCTACCATCTTCTTGTATATTCATAGAAGTAACAAGTTTAAGTGAAGACAGAGATCGTGGTTCACGCGTGGAACCGCCTAGAAAGCCTAAATAGAATAGAACTTCGAGTAATTAGAAAGGTGATTTAGGTTACAATGAAGACAGGCAAGGAGTACATAGAGAGCCTGCGTGAAAGAAAAATTGAGGTTTACTTGTTTGGGGAGAAAGTCGAAAATCCAGTTGATCATCCAATTATTAGACCGTCCATTAATTCTGTGGCTGTGACCTATGAAACTGCAAATGATCCAAAGTATGAAGCTCTAGCGACTGCAACTTCACACTTGACAGGTGAGAAGGTCAATCGATTCAATCACATACATCAGAACACTCATGACCTAGTCAAAAAGGTGAAACTGCTAAGGTTGTTGGGTCAAAAGACTGGAGTATGTTTTCAGCGATGTGTCGGAATGGATTCCCTCAATGCACTTTCAAGTGTCACCTTCGAAATGGACCAGAAGCTTGGAACCACATATCATGAAAGGTTCAACGAGTACCTGAAATATGTTCAAACAGAGGATTTAATGTGCTGTGGTGCAATGACTGATCCGAAAGGAGATAGAAGCCTAAAGCCGAGCCAGCAAGCTGATCCAGACCTGTACCTTAGAATAGTGGAGCAAAAAAATGGTGGAATCGTTGTAACAGGATCGAAAGTTCATCAAACTGGTGCAGTGAACTCTCATGAGGTAATTGTTATGCCAACCCGAACAATGCGTAAGGAAGATAAAGAATATGCTGTATCCTTCGCGATTCCAAGCGATACTGAAGGACTAATCTATATTTACGGCAGACAATCTTGTGATTTGAGAAAGCTTGAAGAGTCAAAAATTGATCTAGGAAACGCAAAATACAGTGGACAAGAAGCAATGATCATTTTCAACGATGTCTTCGTACCATGGGAAAAAGTGTTCATGGCTGGGGAACACGAATTTGCATGGTCCCTTGTTAACAGATTTTCAGCGTACCATCGACAAAGCTATGGTGGATGCAAATCAGGCGTCGGAGACGTACTAATTGGTGCAGCAGCAACCATCGCCGAGTATAACGGAGTAGCTGGAGCATCGCACATAAGAGATAAAATTGTAGAAATGAACCATCTAAACGAAACATTGTACGCCTGTGGACTAGCTTGTTCTTCCGAAGGATGTAAAACCCTATCAGGAACCTATCTAGTTGACATTCTACTGTCAAATATTTGCAAGCTTAACGTGACCAGGTTTCCATATGAAATGGTCAGACTCGGAGAGGACATTGCAGGCGGCCTATTAGTGACCTTACCCTCCGAAAAAGACTTCAGAAATCCAGAAATCGGAAAATACGTGAACAAATACTTAAAGGGTGCCGAAAAAATTCCAACTGAAGCAAGAATTCGAATGCTCAGGCTAATAGAGAATATATCAATGGGATTAGGAGCCATTGGATACCAGATCGAATCAATGCATGGCGCAGGTTCACCACAAGCACAAAAGATCATGATCGAAAGATCAGTGAACATTGAATTGAAGAAGGAACTTGCCAAATCTCTCGCAGGAATTCTGGAAGAGAAATAAATCAATCAATAAACAACATATCTATTTCAAACAGTGTGCACTGAGCTAGAACAACCTAATACAAAAGCTGGATCATCTCCAGATTCACACTTTCTTTCAGATCTTGTATCTTTCTCTTTCTTTCCGATAGATGGATGGACATGTTGAAAAACAAAATGATTAACAATATGTTTTAAGAACTATTTTCTAGAATCAGAAATAATTGACGGGGTGTATAGAATCGAGATAAAAGGTCCAAGGGAACTTCAAAATGAGGTTCTAGATAAAGAATTATGCTCAGCTTGTGGTGCTTGTACAAATCTTTGTCCCTACATTGACATGGTAGCTGGCAGAGCTGTTATGATAGAGCCATGTAACCTAAGCGAAGGAAAATGTTACGATTTTTGTCCCAGAACATACATCGATGTGCCTACACTTGACAATGATTTGTTCGGGACCTATAGAAGCGACCTTAGGATAGGTTCAAACATAATGGTTATAAAAGCTAGAGCAAGAGATGATGAAATCAAGTCAGCCGCCCAATACGGAGGAGTGGTATCAGCACTTGTAACCTACGCCTTAGAGTCAGGTGAAATAGAAGCTGCAGTTTTAGCAGGCGCTTCAATAGACCAAATCAATCCAAAACCAACTGTAGTGAGGAATAGAAGCGACGTACTACAATGCGCAGGATCAAAATACATAGTCTGCCCCACAATTACAGAGGTTTTGGAAGCTGCTAAGAAAACAACAGGAAAAATAGGCCTTGTAGGCACTCCATGTCAGGTGACTTCTGTTCGTAAAATGCAAGCTTCAAAATTCGAAACTGCAGCAGACAAAATAGGCCTAGTAATAGGATTGTTTTGTACGTGGGCGCTTTTACCTCAAGCTCAAGACTACATTAAAGATTTAGTTGGTTCTGTGAACTTGGTGAAGTTTGATGTTCCTCCTCCACCAGCAAACATGTTTATCATAGAAACCGAAACAAAGAAGGTGGAAGTCTCTCTGGATGAAATGAGGAGATTTATCATGCCTGCGTGCAACGTATGTTTTGACATGACCAGTGAATTTGCCGATATCTCGGTTGGAACTGTGGAGGGCGCAGCAGATTGGAACACTGTAATAGTTCGAACAGGTTTTGGGAAAGAGCTTTTCCGGCAAGCCAGAGAGGCAGGAATTATTGAAACTGCTCCACTAGAAAAAGAGAGACTTGATCACCTGTATGAGGCTTCATTGAATCGGAAGAAGAAAGTATTGAAAGAGATGGAATCTAAGAAAATATCTTGTCTCATAATAAGAGAGGAGGACAGGTCAAAACTACTCTCATAAATGGAGGTTGATGTTATGTCTTACATTGGAATTGATGAACCGGGAAAAAGGATGTTGTTGATGGGAAACGAGGCTATTGCGAGAGGTGCCTTGGAAGCTGGCGTCCATTTTTGCTCAGGTTATCCTGGAAATCCTGCCTCGGAAATCTTGACTACTCTATCTGACGTCGCAAAAGAATTTGATTCTTACGTTGAATGGTCCGTAAATGAAATTGTAGCCTTAGAGGCAGCTGGGGCTGCTGCTATAAGTGGGTTGAGAGCATTGACAGCTATGAAAAATTTGGGAGCTGATGTTTGCGCCGATTTCTTAATGACCGCTAATCTTTCAGGTACAAAGGGAGGCTTCGTCTTAGTCACTGGAGACGATCCGTCTGCCCACTCCACAACATCAGAATTGGACACACGTAACTATGCGAGATTCGCTGGAATTCCATTATTGGAACCTGCAACCACGCAAGAAGCTAAAGATATGACTAACTGGGCCTTCGATCTCTCTGAAGAACTAGAAGTCATATGCATGATACGGACGGTCACAAGGCTTTCGCACTCTCGAGGCGTGGTCACCCTTGGACCAATAAAGCCTGAAAAAAGGTCAGCCAATTTTGGTTTTCAGGACATGTGGACGTCAGGTTCGTCTAGAATCACATGCATGTTACACAGTATTCTGCATGAGAAGTTGAAGAAGGCTCAAGCGAAATTTGAAGAATCCAAGTTTAACTGGTATGTAGGGAAGGATGATGCCGACTTCATTATTGTGACGTCGGGTACAGGTTGGCTGTACTCGCTTGAAGCAGTGAAGCTGCTGGAACTTGAAGAAGATGTAGGAATCTTGAAGCTTGGAACTACTTGGCCCCTTCCTGAGAAACTGATCGCCAGTCATCTAAGACATGCAAAAGAAGTCTTGTTTGTAGAGGAAACGGATCCATTTCTAGAACAGAACGTGAAAGTGTTAGCTGCAGACTTGGCCATAGAAGGCTTCGGCCCAATAAGATTTTATGGTAAGAAATCCAACAGTATCCGTGGTGAATTTGGCGCAGGCACTGGCGAACTAGATGTAGATATAGTAATACAAGCCTTAACCGAAATAAAAGAGCTGACGTATGTTCCGACAGAAAAAGAATACATAAGCAAAGCTCAGGAATTGCTGAGTTCTATTGTGCCTTCCAGAACAATGAGTTTTTGCGCCGGCTGCCCCCACAGAGCATCCTTGTGGGCAATAAAGAAAGCGTTGAAATGGGATGGACGCGATGGAATAGTAACAGGCGACATTGGGTGTTATAGTCTCGCTATGTTGCCAACAGGTTTTTCTGTGGCGAGAACCCTGCAATGCATGGGCGCAGGAATAGGAACTGCAAACGGGTTTGGAAACCTGAGACGATTTGGCTTAAATAAACCTGTTGTAGCGCTTACAGGGGATTCAACATTTTACCATGCCTGCATACCTGCATTAATAAATGCTAGATGGAACGGAGCCAATCTTCTGCTAGTGGTTTTAGATAATAATACTACGGCAATGACTGGACACCAACCTCACCCAGGCAGTGGGGTAAACGCATTGGGACAGTCTTCATCTAAAGTTCTGATAGAAAATATATGTAAAGGCATAGGCGTCGAAGTTCAGGTCTGCGATCCATTTAATCTAGACGAAGCAGTTCAAAACCTGTATGAAATGCTTCAGACCGACGGAACTAAAGTGATGATTTTCAGGCACGCGTGCCCACTCGCGTTTCCACAGGAGAAGAAAGTTCGGGTCTACGTGGATCAAGATAAATGCATAGGCGAAGAATGTGGATGTGCAAAGTTTTGTACACGGGTGTTTGGATGCCCAGGAAACATATGGGATTACGAAGAAGGAAAGGCGAAGATAGATGAGACTATCTGTAACGGATGTGGATTTTGCGCAGAACTCTGCCCAGAAGAAGCAATCATAATTGAAGAGGCAGCGTGAAAACATGATGGAAGAACCCCTAAACCTAGTCATAACTGGCGTTGGAGGACAAGGTAATGTTGTTGCTTCTCATATCTTTGCATCCGCTGCCTCCAAAGACGGTTTTAATGTCTCTGTTGGAGAAACCTATGGAGCATCTCAACGAGGAGGAGCGGTTATGAGCCACGTTCGACTTTCAGAAAAAACACAGTATGGGCCTCTCATACCTCGAGGGCAAGCGCATATAATGCTTGGATTCGAACCAATAGAATGCTTGCGTGCAGTTACGGGTTTTGGTAACCGAAAAACTAGAGTAATCGTGAATCCTAGACCGATTTATCCAATAGATGTGCTTTCAGGAGTCTCAAAATATCCGCCAATAGAAGATGTTCTGGAAGCTATCAAAAAACTAGTATCTAGCGTACACGTGGTTGAAGCCACAGAACTCGCGAAAGAAGCAGGAAATCCAATAATGCAGAACATCGTCCTAGTAGGCTGTCTTGCCGGAACAGAATTTACCCCTGTAAAAATAGAGACTTTGAAGGAAGTAATCGAAGAAACTTTTGCGGAAAAGCATCCTAGAGCAAATCTGAAAGCATTTGAATTGGGAGTAGAACAAATTAGGAGAATCAAACCCATTTAGCTAGAATATCTTCCCAGGATTCAATATGCCATTTGGATCAAAGGCAGCCTTTATCCTTTTTATAAGTTCTATCTTGTTTTTATCTTCCATTTCCAGTAGATACTTCTTTCTGATATAACCGATGCCATGTTCAGCTGAGACGGCGCCTCCCAACGTTTCACCAACTATATAGATTTCCTTAGTGATCTTTGCGAGTTTCAAGGAGTCTTGTTCGAATATGGCTAGATGGATGTTTCCGTCTCCAGCATGACCAGCCCCTGTTATAACCGTACCATGTTTTTCAGAAATCTCATGTATCTGCTCCACAAATTTCGGTATTTCACCCCGAGGAACCACAATGTCCAACAAGTCTGTCGCGCCTGCATCCCTTGCAGCGTAATAAATTTTCTCTCTCATTTCCAGCAGTTCTCTTCCAGCTTTCTCCCTAGAAGGAATGAATACATCGATTGCTCCATGTTTCATACAGATTTCACTGATAGATTCTGCATTCCTGAATGCTTCTTCTGAATTCTTTCCCTCCACAATTATGAGGAGGAATGCTTCGGCTTCGTTGCGAACTCTATTGTTCAAGGGAACTTTCTTTCCTGTGTAATTCTCTACAGCATCAAATCCAAGCTTTTCCAGAAATTCAATAGTCACAGGGACGATTCCGGATTTGAGTATGATGGGGACGGTTTTGATTCCGTTTCTTAGTTTCGCAAACGGGACGAGAAGTGTTGTTGTTGCTTGGGGGCGGGGAAGAAGCTTTAATATGACCTTGATTATTACTGCTAGAGTTCCCTCAGACCCGACAAGCAATTGTGTTAAATCATAACCCGATGAGACTTTCACGTATTTTCCACCTGCCTTTATTATTTCTCCAGTAGGTAAGACAGCTTCTAATCCTAAGACGAAATGTCTGGTCACCCCATATTTGACTGCCCTCATTCCTCCAGCGTTTGTAGCAACATTGCCTCCGATAGTAGCAGTTTCCTCTCCTGGATAGATTGGATAATACAACCCGTGGGCCTGAACAGCTTTATAAAGCTCTGCCAAAATGACCCCAGCTTCAACAACTGCCACAAAGTTTTCTGTGTCAATTTCCAAGATTCGGTTCATTCGTTCAAGAGATAATAGAACGCCGCCGAAAACAGGTACGCAGCCACCGGATAAGCCGGTTCCGCCACCTCTCGGAGTGACAGGAATTCTCTTCTCATTAGCCAATTTCAGTATCTTGGCTACTTCTTCTGTACTCTGTGGTTTCACTACTATTTCAGGCAGGGAAGGCTTGACGGTAAGGGATTCATCATGTCCATATTCTTCAGATATGTCGTCACCAACAAACACGTTCTTTTTCCCGACTATTGCCGTCAGCTTTTGCAGAATTTCATTCATTGCCATCAGTTTTAGAACTCAGTTGTAAACATCTTATATAATTTTGGAGCTATCCTTCTAACTAAGTAATAAATGTGAAGTTGAAGGAATAGGTGCAGAATTGTAAATCTAGGGTTCGAGAAGTTCAGAACAGGAATCCTGCGCCTTCAGAAGTGGGGTTGACGCGCGCTAGTGAAAGTGACACACACATAATCTTAAGTATTGTCCGAACTGTAAAATAATTTTGGTTAAAAATGCAGTTTAACCTCTACAGCATCCTTAGTACGGCCCTTGCGTTTTCAAGCATTTTCCTTCCTTGGGTTACATATTCTGTTACTTATGCTTCCTTGACAGGGGTACTATTTTCAACAGAAAGCATTTCACCTGTAAAATGGAGTACCCGAATCGGCAGGTGTCCGATTGATTGTTTTTCTTTCTCATTTGACTATAATACTGAGTGGCTACAATGGCCACAAATTCGCGCTAGCGTGGGTCTACTGAGTTTACTTCTTTCTTTTCTGCCAGTGGTGTCTTTCTTAATCTTTGGTTACTCCATCTGCCTTACAGCGCATAGTATATTTGCACATGGTAGCTGGAGTAAGACCGGTAAACGTATTCTGATTGTTGCAGAACTTCTGTCTCTTTCAAGCATTCTCCTCATCCAAGGACACTATCTTAGCACTTTAGGTAGAATAATTGGTATTGATCCTGTGAAAGATGGCCTTTTTTCAGTTGGACTTCTAGAAGGAGACGGGTATGTTTGGCTTTATTCAGTATACTTCAATGTAGGCTTTTTCACAGCATTGTCCAGCACTGTACTGGCTTTCTTAGCATGGCTACGTCCCAAATGGATATTTCTACCGGTTGAAGTGTCTGGAGAAACGGTAGGAAAGATCAAAGATTGGCTTAGCCTCTCTGAAATGGAGAAACTGGTAACAATATTCATGAGTTCCTTTCTCATACTCTTACTTTTCATTATCTTCTACTTTGTACCTCCATTATAAGGGACCCAATAGTTGTTATGATAGGTGTAGGATGGTGATATGGGTTTGTTGCGTGATTTTACTAGAGTGTTCCTCTTGGCGACGATCACCATTTTACTTTTGAACGTTATCATATTTTTTATGTTGAGAACGACCTTAATGGCTGTGTTTTTTCTTCTGATTCTGTCGGCTCCTGTTTCAATTATGATCTGTGAATACAGGAGGAGGAAAACAGAAAAAGCAAATCTTTTGGATATGTTAAGGCAAATCTTAGTTTCTATGTATGGTATTTCGTTTACCTTTTGGATTTTTGATGTAGGTATTACCTACTATGTTCTTGATGTTTTAAGTGTCAATATCGAGGTAAATCCCTTAGGTTGGCCTTTGGGAGCCTTGGGAGTCTTACTTTTCTATATTCCCGCGATGATCTTCACTTACCTGCTTCTGTTCAAAATTGAGAAAATCTATGCGATTTTAGTTGCTATGATAATAACAGTTTTGACTCTGTATCTCGGGTTTCAAAATTTCATTGCTGGTGGCCAGAATCTTAGTTTCATTGATCCTTCGGTATCGTCTGTTTCAGAGGTTTACCGTTATCTATTCGTCGCTGTCCTTGCTTGCAACATTA